>Ga0207875_100093_pt1 | contig 69409 bp, 69 predicted proteins | sample CeladaPassage60A_FD_187476 | JGI IMG/M metagenome (GOLD analysis project Ga0207875, IMG submission 187476) | Cellulose-adapted microbial communities from the Joint BioEnergy Institute, USA - Passage3 60A (SPAdes) (version 2) | ecosystem: Engineered > Bioreactor > Continuous culture > Unclassified... | reverse complement strand
CCATCGATCCATTTTTCAAGAACCATAACGCGTTTCAGTTCACTCTTCGTCAAGGTGATCTGCTCCTTGCTCATACTGACATTTTCTCGGATCAGTTACACCCTGACAATATCACAGAACAACAACATCGAGAAAAAAAATAACTTGCCAATTTTGTCGATTTCCGTTATCCTTTGTCGTAGCAACAATCACAATTGAATAGCACAAAGGTGGAGATTGAGGAGAAGCCTTTTGCTGAGAATGGGGACGCTTTCATTTGGCGTGAGAGCGCTTTCGAGCAAAAGGCTTTTTGATTTGTGCGAGGAGGTGCTTTTGTCTATCTCATAGACTTCACGGATTCCGCAGAGGATTCCGCAGAGTTTGCACTCTCAAAGTTAACCAACAGACATGTGGAGGGGTGTGCGGTATGCGAAAAAAAATTACCGCGTTCTGGGCGCTCATCCTGAGCGTCATGTTGAGCCTTTCCGCCTGTTCCGGCGGAAGCGAATCGTCGAACTCAAGCGGCGGTTCCTCTGATGGAGCGGCGGCGCAATCGGGCAAGAAAGTGGAACTCGAATTTTACTATCCCGTGGCGGTCGGCGGACCGATCCAACAGCTTATCGACCAGTTGGCCAGCGACTTCATGGCGGAACATCCCGACATCGTCGTGAATCCGATTTATGCCGGCAGCTATCAGGATACGATGACGAAGGTGACGACCGCGGTGCAGGGCGGCAATCCTCCCGACATGGCGGTGCTCCTGTCGACGGAATTATATACACTGCTGGAAATGAAGGTGCTCGAAGAACTGACAAATCACTTCCCGCAAGAGTATTGGAATGACTTTTTCGAAGGGTTCATGGGCAACACGAAATCCGGGGACCAGATCTGGAGCGTGCCCTTCCAACGCAGCACGATCGTGCTTTATTACAACAAGGACAAGTTCCGGGAAGCGGGTCTGGATCCGGAGAAACCGCCGACCACCTGGGAAGAGCTGGTGGAATACGGCAAGCAGTTGACCACCGGCGACCAATGGGGCATTGAAATCCCCAGTACGGGCTATCAATACTGGATGCTCCAGGCGATGGCCCTGCAAACCGGCGGCAACATCATGTCCGGTGACGGCAAAAAGGTGTTCTTCACAGAACCCTACGTAGAGGAAGCGCTGCAATTCTACGTAGATCTGGGCCAGAAGCACCAAATCATGCCCAAGGGCATCCTGGAATGGGCCACGGTGCCGTCCGATTTCATCAGCGGTAAGACCGCGATGATGTATCACACCACCGGCAACCTGACGCGTGTCAAGAACGAGGCGAACTTCGATTTCGACGTCGCGTTCCTCCCGGCAAACAAGCAATACGGTTCGCCGACGGGCGGCGGAAACATCTACGTGTTCAAGGACATTCCAGAGGAAAACAAACAGGCCGCTCTGGAATTCATCAAGTTCCTGACCCGGCCCGAACGGGTCGCCCAATGGTCCATCGACACCGGCTATGTGGGTACGACGAAATCGGCCTATGAGACGGATCTGCTGAAAAAGTATGTGGAAGAGTTCCCGCAGGCGGCGGTGGCGAGAGACCAACTTCAGTACGCGGACAGCGAGCTGTCCACTTATCAGAACGGGATGGTGACCAAGTTCCTGAACGACAACGTCCAGGCCGCGTTGAGCGGCGACATTACGCCCAAAGAGGCGCTCGAAAAGTCGCAAAGCGACGCCGACCGGACTCTGGCTCCGTATCAATGAGCCGCTAACAATCGCAACTTCCCGAGGGCAGGAGAAGACGAGAAGCCACTCATGCTTGTAACGGACGCAAGTCCGCTTATAGCATGGGGTTTCTCGTCCTTTTCCATATTAGGCAAAGACTTTGTACATGTGCAGGTGATCACGAATGGCGCAGCCACTTTCAGGTAGCTACGGGGCAAGTGCGAGTCGGCGCACTAATTGGAAGAAACAGGCCTTTGCGTATGCTCTGCTTCTTCCTTCCCTGGTTTTCCTGACGCTGTTTACGTACTACCCGACGCTGAAGACGATCTGGTACTCGTTCCAAAGCTCGGGGTTCGGGGTCAAAGCCTTTGTCGGCTTCGACCAATACATCCGGGTGTTTGAAAATGACGTATTCTGGAAGGTCCTCAAAAACAACCTGTTTTTGCTGATCATGACGGTGCCAGGCAGCATCCTGCTGGCGATGTATGTCGCGATTTGGGTTAACGAACGCATGAAAGGCAACGGATTTTTGCGTACGGCGTTCTTTTACCCCACCGTGATCCCGATGATTGCCATCGCCAACATCTGGCTGTTCATTTATACGCCCGACTACGGTCTGCTCGACAATTTTCTGGAAATCATCGGGGTAAACGGGCCGAACTGGCTGGGGGATCCCAACGTGGTCATGTGGGCGATGGTGATCATGGTCATCTGGAAAGAAGTCGGATTCTTTATGGTGTTTTATCTGGCAGGTCTGCAAAATCTGCCGACGGAAATCTATGAGGCGGCGAAGTTGGATGGCATACCGCCGTTCCGGTTGTTCGTCAGGATCACTTTTCCGCTGCTCATGCCGACAACGCTCTTTTGCATGATCATCGCGACGACGAACTCGTTCAAGCTGGTGGACCATCTGTACATCATGACCAAGGGCGGGCCGAACAACGCCAGCAACCTGCTTTTGTATCATATCTACGAGAACGCGTTCAGCTTCTGGGATACCGGTGCTGCGGCCGTTCTGACGGTTGTGTTGCTTATCATTCTGCTTTCCATTTCCATCTTCAATTACGCCTATCTTGACAAGCGGATTCATTATTGAGGGAAAGGTGGCCATCCATGCGCGCAGAACCGTACAAAATCGTCAACAGGATCCTAGTCACGCTGCTGGCCATCATATTCATCTTCCCGCTGATCTGGACGGTGATCACCTCCTTTACGCCGGGGAGTGAAATTATTACACGCAGCAATCCCTTTGCCGTCCACCACCTGACATTGGAAAATTACACATCGGCATGGGGTAAGGTTCCTTTCTTGCTTTATTACAGCAACACCATCATTATCGTGCTGGGCATTCTGGCGGTGCAGATGATCACCGTCACGCTTGCCGCCTACGCCTTTGCACGGTTGAACTTCATCGGGCAGAGTTTCATTTTCATCCTGTTCCTGGTGCAGATCATGATTCCGCCGGAAGTGCTCATTTTTCCGAACTACATGGTCATGAAGGAACTGGGCCTGCTTGACGACAAACTGGCGATCATGCTACCGTACTGGGCCTCGGCGTTCGGGGTGTTCCTGCTTCGGCAGCAGTTCAAGCAGATTCCGTACGAGCTGGATGAGGCATCCCGGGTGGACGGGTGCAAATGGTGGCAAACCCTGTGGCACGTGTATCTGCCCTCGGCCAGACCGACTTATATCTCCTTCGCGCTGGTCTCGATCAGCACGCACTGGAACAACTTCATGTGGCCGCTGATCGTCACCAACTCGGTGGAATCGCGTCCTCTGACGGTCGGTATCGCCATTTTCGCCCAGACCTTCGAGACGGGCGTCCAATGGGGTACGGTCACGGCCGCGACGATGCTGGTCATTTTGCCGCTGCTCCTGGCATTCCTCATCTTCCAGCGGCAGTTCGTCGAAAGCTTCATGCATTCTGGTATCAAGTAAGGTGGAGATTTCATGGACGTGACTTTGATGGGAACCGCCTCCGCGGCGTCGGGGAGCGGCCGTGACAACACGTATCTCTTGATTGGCGATGAACAGGGGGCCACGCTGGTCGATGTCGGCGGCAATCCGCTCGGCAAGCTGAAAACTCTTCAGGTGCCTCTTTCCGATATCCGTCGCGTCGTACTGACGCACGGCCACATCGACCACGTATACGGTCTGCCTTCCCTGCTGTGGGGACTGTGGCTGGACGGGCGTAAAGATCCGCTGGATCTTTACTGTCCGGACGAGATTCATCCGTGGCTGGAAAACTGGCTGCAAGTCACGGGAGCATGGGTATGGCCGATCGGCTTTAAACTACGCTTCCATCCGTTCGATTGGCGTCAGAGGCAGGTCCTTTGGCAACATGGCGATTCACGCCTGGAGGTGTTCCCCGGGCGGCACGGCGTGCCCGCCGCGAGCGTGGCGTATGCTCACCGGGACAGGGTCCTGGTGTATTCCTCCGATACGTCGCCGAACGAGGAAATCCGGGCGTACGAGGAAATCGATCTCCTGGTGCACGAGGCGACGACCGCCCGCCGGCACTGGGAAGGCCACAGCAGCCTGGAAAAAATCGCACAATTCTACGACTGGGACCGGATCCGGCGTGCGGTGATGGTACATCTCACGGATGGCGAACCTTACGACGAGGTGTGGCAGAGCCTTCCAGGACAAATTCGCACCAAAATCTCGTTCGGCCGGGACCTGATAACGATATCCATCATGTGATTGAGGGGTAGCAGTGTGGATCAATTCGCAGGATACATTTTCGATTTGGACGGCACGATCTATCTGGGCGACCATGTGATCGAAGGCGCCCCCGAGACAATCCGGCACTTGCAATCATTGAACCGGAGACTGCTTTTTCTCACCAACAAGACGATTGAATCCCGCGAGTATTATGTGAAGAAACTGAAGCGCTTCGGCATTGAAGTAACCTTGGAGAATCTGCTCAGCCCGACGGTGGTCACGATTCACTATTTGCGCGCCCACTATCCGAATGCCAGCGTGTATGTCATCGGGGAACCGGTGTTCAAGGACGAACTGGAGAGAAGCGGCATCCGGCTGGCGAAGGCGCCGGAAGAGACGGATGTGGTGGTCGTTTCCTGGGACCGGGATTTCCATTACCGCCATCTCGACGATGCCTACCAGGCCATCGTGCGCGGTGCGGACGTGATCGCCACGCATCCGGACCGCACCTGCCCGATGCCGGGCGGTGCCGTTCCCGATTGCGGCGGCATGATCGGCGCCATCGAAGGCGTGACGGGAAACAAGGTGGAAGTCATCATGGGGAAACCGTCGGCCCATACGGCCCTCACCGCATTGGAAATTCTGGGGGTGGAGGCATCCGATTGCCTGATGACGGGCGACCGTCTGGAGACGGACATCCTCATGGGTCAACAGGCGGGGATGAACACCGCCGTGGTGCTCACTGGGGTGACCAAACGGGAGAATCTGCAGCGCTCGGAGATTAAGCCGACGTTCGTTCTGGAATCCGTCCGGGATATCCTCCTCGCCAGGGAGCGTGGGTAACAGGACAGTTCCAGCCGGGAAAGGGGTGTGCACGTATTGCCCGAACTTTTTATCGTTCAGTTGGATATCTGGACAATGCTGCTTCGGCTGGCTTTGTCCGCTCTGCTGGGCGGACTGATTGGCTGGGAAAGGGAAAGGCGAAACAAGCAGGCGGGACTGAAAACCAATCTGCTCGTAGCGGTCGGATCGACGCTCATCATGTTGACCTCCATCTACGGGTTTGATAACCTGCTGCTCAACCATCCGAACGCCCGGTTCGACCCCGCCCGCCTGGCGGCACAGGTCGTCAACGGCATCGGGTTCCTCGGAGCAGGCGTCATTATGCGCCGTTCCGACAATATCATATCGGGCCTGACCACCGCCGCGACCCTGTGGACGGTGTCCGCGATCGGCCTGGCCGTCGGCTCCGGGTTTTACCTGCCCGCCTTCATCACCGCCCTGCTCATGCTGCTGAGCAATCTGCTCTTGGGCAAGGTGGAAACGCGCTTCCGGTCGAGCAAGCGTGCGGCGAATCTGAAAGTCAGCCTGCTGGTTCAAAGCCCTTCATCGGAACTGGAGCCGATCCACGCGATTTTTGACGAATTCGGTATGAAAATTCGCGACATGCGGCTGACCAGGGAACAGGACGGAGGGGAAGATGGCGACCACCGGATGATGCTGGCATATGACGTCCATGCGTCCAACGACGTGACCATTCATGAGATGGTCCGCAGTCTGTGGGCGGTGAAAGGCGTTGCGGACGTGCGGATACACTGGGGTGTCTGAAGAGACAAACGAAGACAGACAAGCCCGCATCCTTCGGGATGCGGGCTCTCTGCTTTTTGTTGTACGCCTTCGCTTCAGAACGGCTCCCACCGGAGCTGCGACGCCTTCGCGAACCGCTCGGCGACGTAGGGCCAGTTCACGACGTTCCACCAATCCCGGATGTAGTCGGCGCGGCGGTTCTGGTGTTTCAAATAGTACGCGTGCTCCCACACATCAAGCGGAAGGAGCGGCACGACGTCCCATTGGGACAGGTTCTGGTGCTTCTCCGCCTGCAGAATCTCGAGCCGGCCGCTGCGCGGGCTCCAGACGAGGATCGCCCAGCCGCCGCCCTCGACCTGCTCCGCCGCCGCGGAGAACTGGCGCTGGAACGCTTCGAAGCTGCCGAAGCTCGCGTTGATGGCGTCGGCGAGCGCGCCCGTCGGCCGCCCGCCGCCCTGCGGCGACATCACGTTCCAGAAAATCGTGTGCAGGTAGTGGCCGGCGCCGTTGAATGCCAGCTCCCGTTCCCAATGTTTCACGAGATCGAACTGCCCGGAGGCGCGGGCCGCCTGCAGCGCCCGCTCCGCCCGGTTCAGACCGTCGACGTAGGCGCGGTGGTGCCGGTCGTGATGGATGCGCATCGTCGCCTCGTCGATGTACGGCTCCAGCGCATCGTAAGCGTAGGGCAGCGGCGGCAGCGTATGCCCGCCGATCGGCACCGCACGCCAGGGCCGGCTGCGATCGGGAGGGCTGCGGTCCTCCGCTTCGCTGCGGAGCTTCTGGCCGGCGTCCGCCGCGCCGCCCGGCTCCTGATGCTCCCGCCGCGCCAGCCGCGCCCGTGCCGCCGCGGCCGCCTGCGCGAGCGCATCCGCCTCCTCCGCGCGGCCGCTGATGCGGGCGCCGTCCGCCAGCCGCTCGAGATGGCCGGCGAACGCTTCGGTCTGGGCGTATGCGGCTTCTTCCAGTGCCCGGCCGTGCGGCTCCGGGATCGCGGCGAACCCGCCTGCCGGATCCGCCCGGGCCTGCCGCCAATACTCGGCACAGCGTGCCGTATAATCGAAGACCGGCACCCAGTCGCCGAGCAGGCGGGCGCCGGGCGGATTGAACGCCGCAATCCGCCGGGACAGTTCAGCGGCCGTCCGCTGCTCTTCCCTTTTCCAGGCGGCGATGGCCTCGGCCGGATCGGACGGCGTTTCGTTCTCGCTCAAGGTCACGGCGCGTCATTCCTCCTTCCGCGTCTCTCTTGCCGGATGCTTCCGTAAGAGATGTATTCGCGGAGCAGGTTATCCTATGCCGGCGAGAAAAGCGGTGACGCGCTGCATATATTCTTCGGTGTGCGTGCGGAACATCATCTCATGCTGCCCGCCCGGCACGATCCAGGCCGACGACAGCGGATGGCGCTGATTCGCGGCGATCGTCTCGGCGATCGAAGCCGGCGCCTTCGCATCGTTCGTCCCGTGGATGAGCAGGATCGGCATGTCGTAGGAGGTGCTTTTGATCCGGTCGGACGGAATGCTGGCGAGGCGGGTGCCGGACCAGAGCGGGAAGAACGCCGCGACGAGCGAAGGCGACGGAAATCCGTCAACCGGCGAGAACTCCGCCAGATTCAGCGCGAGCGTGCCGGCGTCGGCGATGAACGTGCTGTCCAGAATCATCGCCGCGATGTCGTCCGTCAGGAAAGCGGCCTGCAGCGCCGTTCCCGCGCCCATCGAGAAACCCCAGACAATGATTTCGTCCGCGCCGGTCTCCTTCGCGTATTCGATCACCTTGACCAGCTGGCGCGACTCCGTGACGCCGCCCGTCGCCGGCGCCCGGTCTTCGGCGGAGGCGTAGCCGTAATCGAACAGAATGATGTTGTACTCCAGCAGATGCATCGTCTCGGCCAGATCGTACATCGGAACCCACGGTTCCTCCCGGTTCGTGCCGTAGCCGTGGCTGAAGACGATGGTGCGCGAACCGCCGGCCGTGGCGGGGATGTACCAGCCGCTGACGGCGGGAATGCCGCCCGATGCGGGGATGACAAATTCGGAGTAGGCCAGCTGCTTCGCCTGCATCGGATCGGAGGCGAGCGGCGCGACGGCGGGATAGGCGAGCCGCCAGGCGATGAGGCCGTGGGCGGCCGTGAAGATCAGCAGCGCGAACGCCGTCAGGGAGGCGAGCGCGAGGACGGCGACTTTCAGGCCTTTGTGCCGGGGTGTCGCAGGAGCGCGCTGCTCCGCCGGCGGATCGTCGGGCAGAACAGGCAGACCGGGACCGGCGCCGGGCAGCAGCGCGGGACCCGGCAGCGCAGCCGGACCGCTGCTTGAAATGCCGGCCTCAAGATGCATGACCTTCGATCTCATGCGGATCCCCTCCCCCGGAATGTAAGCGTTTTTAATCGGTTGCTTTTATCCTATGGGAGCACCGGCATGCGTGTCAATTTGCGTCGACAAGTTGTTAGGCAAGTGTAATCTTGGCGTAAAAAATCGGCCGGAATATTCCTTCTTTACCATCTCGTCTCCCCGTCTGCCGCACGTTCTTCCGATTGCCTATGGCCCGCGGACGCGGAGTGCGTTATACTGGTTGATACAGAGTTTCATTGTGCGAAACACCGGAAGTTGATCATGGGAGGCGATCTTCCGATGGACGACGGGAAATCGACGGTCCGCGCGGTCGAACGGGCGCTGGACATTCTGCTGCTGTTCCTCGAGCGCGCCGAATGGTCGATGACCGAGATGGCGGAGCGGACCGGCCTGCACAAAAGCACGGTGCACCGCATGCTTGCCACGCTCGAACACAAAGGTTTTGTCGCGCGGGATTCGCTGACCGAACGCTACCGCATCGGCATGCGGATCTGGGAACTGGCGGCGAATCTGTCCTCCAGCGACGACCCGGCCTCCCTGCTCCTGCCCGAAATGGAGCGGCTGCGCGACATGCTCGGCGAGACGGTCAGCCTGTACGTCCGCGACGGCAAGGAGCGGATCCGGATCCAGGCGGTGCAGAGCAACCAGCCGGTCCGGCGCGTCGCCCCGGTCGGCGCCCGCTTGCCGCTCTACGTCGGCGCGTCGAGCAAGGTGCTGCTCGCCTGGGCCGACGAGGAGACGCTGCGCCTCGTGCTGGACGATCCCGCTTGGCCGGCATCCATCGACCGGACGGCGTTTATGGCGCAGCTTGAAGCCATCCGCGAGACCGGCTATGCGACCAGCTTCGAGGAGCGCGAGCCTGGAGCGGCGGCGGTGTCCGCGCCGATTCTGGACCGTGCGGGCCGTCTCATGGCCGCGCTGTCCGTCTCCGGGCCGTCCGGGCGGCTGACGCCGGAAGTGATGCAGTCGTATGTGCCGGCCATCCGGGAAGCCGCGCGCCGCATGGGCATGATGCTGGGCAAGTGATCCGCCGGCCCGGCATCTCCCGCGTTGTTGTGCAAAGGCTTTCCTGATACGATGGAAGTGTGATGGCGGACAGAGGAGGACGGATGCAAAATGGGAAAAACGAAACACGGCGGTCCGATGCGCTTGCCGAAGACGCCGAAGCCCGGACTGTGGGTCAGCCCGGTCCCGCTCGGCCTCGGCAAGGTGAAGCCGCATCACATCATGGAGACGGCCAAAACGGTATGGCGGAACCGGGACAACCTGCCCTATGCCTGGCGCATCCTGACCCAGGGCGTATGCGACGGATGCGCGCTCGGCGTCTCCGGCCTGCGGGACCGGACGCTCACGGGACCGCATCTGTGCACGACCCGGCTGAATTTGCTGCGCCTCAATACGGCGCCGGCCATCCCCGATGACATCCTGACGGCGGACATCGACGAGCTCAGGCGCATGAGCAGCGCCGAGCTGCGGGAATTGGGGCGGCTCCCTTATCCGATGATCCGCGAGCGCGGAGAGCGGCGTTTCCGCCGCGTGTCGTGGGACGAGGCGATGGACCGGATCGCGGACAAATTCCGCGCCGTCGATCCGAAGCAGGCGGCGTTCTATCTGACGGCCCGCGGCCTGACGAACGAGACGTACTACATGGCGGCGAAAACGGCGCGCTTCCTCGGCACGAACCATATCGACAACGCTTCGCGCATCTGCCACTCGCCGTCCAAGACCGCGCTCAAGCGGTCGATCGGCATCGGTGCGTCGAGCTGCAGCTACACGGACTGGATCGGCACGGACGTGCTCGTCTTCTGGGGCAGCGTCGCCGCGAACAACCAGCCCGTTTCCACGAAATACATGTACGCCGCCAAACGGCAGGGCACGAAGATCATCGTCATCAATCCGTACCGCGAGCCGGCGATGGACGGCTACTGGATTCCTTCGATCCCGGAATCGGCCCTGTTCGGCACGAAGCTGGCGGACGACTGGTACCAGGTCAATATCGGCGGCGACATCGACTTCATGAACGGCGTCATGAAGCATTGGTTCGAGATGGAGAAGCGGGAGCCCGGCTCCGCGCTCGATCTCGCCTTCATCAGCAAGCATGTGAACGGCCTGGAAGAACTGCGGGCGCATGTCGCGGGGCTGGATTGGGACGACATCGAGCGCGGCTCGGGACTGTCCCGGGAGCGGATCGCCGAGTTCGCCGAACTGCTGGCCCGCGCGAAGAGCGGCGTGTTCGTCTGGAGCATGGGGCTGACGCAGCACCGGTTCGGAACGGACAACGTGACGCAGGTGGTCAATCTGGCGCTGCTCCGCGGCTTTCTCGGCCGGGCGAAGTGCGGCCTCATGCCGATCCGCGGCCACAGCGGCGTACAAGGGTCGAGCGAGATGGGGGCCGATCCGTTCAGCCTGCCGGGCGGCGATTTCGATCCGGAGACGATTGCGCGGATCGAGAAACTGTGGGGCTTCGACATTCCGAAGTGGCAGGGCGACATTGTCGGCGTCACCCTGGAGAACGCGCTGCTGCCGGATGATCACGAGCGGCGGCTGAGGCTTTTCTACACCTCCGGCGGCAACTTCCTCGAGACGATGCCGAATCCTGACCGGATCAGGCAGTCGCTGGAGAACATCGAGCTCCGCGTCCACCAGGACATCATTCTGAATACGTCGATGCTGGCGGACGCGCGGGAGGCGGTCATTCTGCTGCCGGCCAAGACGCGCTATGAGCAGGAGGGCGGCGGCACGTCAACGTCGACGGAGCGGATGGTCTACTTCTCGCCGGAGATCCGCGGTCCGCGGATCGGCGAGGCCCGCGAGGAATGGCGCATCTTCCTCGATCTGGCGCGCCGCGTGAAACCGGAGGAAGCGGCCCGGTCGATGAAGGCGGAGTCGGCGGACGAGATCCGGGCGGAGATTGCCCTTGCGGCGCCGAACTACGACGGCATTCAACATTTGCGGAAGCAGGGCGACTTCTTCCAGTGGGGCGGCGCCTGGCTGTGCGAGGGCGGCGTCTGCCCGACGCCGGATGGCCGGGGCCGGCTCATTCCGATCGCCTCGCCCGGCATCCGCCGCGCGGCGGGCGCTTTTCTGGCGACGACGCGCCGGGGCAAACAGTTCAATTCGATGGTGTACGGCAGCGTCGATCCGTTCAACGGCGCGCTTCGGGAAGATGTGCTGATGAGTCCCGAAGACGCGGCCGAACTCGGCATCGCGGACGGCGAAGCGGTCGTCGTCCACAACCGTTTCGGCCGGTTCTACGGGCGGCTCCGAACGGCGCCCGTCGCCCGCGGCAACCTCGAGCTGTTCTGGCCGGAAGGCAACGTCCTGTTCCCGTCCGGCGTCTACGAGCCGCACGCCGGCATACCCGAGTACAACACGGAAGTGAAGGTCGAGAAAGCCGACGTCTTCTACGCCCGCAAGGACCGCAAATACCGGACGAAGGAAGCGGAAGTACCGGAGGAAGACGGTCTGCCTGCGGGCGCGGCGGGAGCGGGGGCGCAGCCATGCCGGACGGAATAGATCGCGCCGTCGACACCGCGTTTCCCGTATGGAGATACAGCGCTGACGGCTGGTCGGCCGGCGAAGACGCGGTGGCCGAAGAGATTCCGCTGACGGTCCGGCTGGACGGCGAAGAGTTCGTCACGGTCGTCTGCTCGCCGCAGGATACCGAAGATCTTGTGTTCGGTTTTCTCGCGGGCGAGGGAATCATCGCGTCGCCTGAAGATGTCGAGCGGATCGACTGGGACGAGGCGGCCGGTTTCGCGGATGTCCGGCTGCGCCGCCGGCTGGACGGGGCGGAGGCCGATTTCGGCAGGCGCGTCATCGGCTCCTGCTGCGGGCGCAGCCGGCAGTTCTACTTCCGAAGCGACGTGCGCACGGCGCGGACTTCGATCTCGCGGGTGCGGATGCGGCCGGAGGAATGTCTGGCCGCCATGGCCGAACTGCAGCGCCGTTCGGCCGAATTCGCGCGCACGGGCGGCGTGCACAATGCGGCGCTGTGGTCGCCGGGGCGCGGGCTGATCGCGATGCGGACGGACATCGGCCGCCACAACGCGCTCGACAAGCTGCTCGGCTACTGTCTGCGGCGCGGCATACCGACCCGGGATGCGGCGATTATTTTCAGCGGGCGTATTTCCTCGGAGGTGCTGCTGAAGACGGCGAAGATCGGCGCGGCGATCCTGATCGCGAAGTCGGCGCCGACCGGCCTCGCGCTGCGTCTGGCGCACGACCTCGGCATCACGGCGGCCGGCTTCGTCCGCGGCGGCCGGATGAACGTTTACACGCACCCCGAGCGGCTCGGCGCCGCCGGGCAGCCTTGAATCGCGTGCATTGCAGGGAGCGGGACGAGGTTTCGCAAGCCGCCAGACCATGCCTGCGCGGGACGAAGATCTCCGAGACCATCCGGCGCGCTCCTTCCTGAGCGAAGGGGATATGGTGCCAAAGCAGCCGAAAGGGGCTTCGTCCCAATATGCACCGAACCGCTGATTTCGCGGCTTACGATTTCTTACGCTTCGCTTCCGCCGCAAGCACCGCGGGGTACGCAAGGATCAGCAAGAACGTGAGGTATGCCGAGTTCTCGAAATAAGCTTTGAATTTTTCTTTCGACCAGCCGTCCTCGCCGATGATCCAATAGGCCACCGCATTCGATACGCCGAGCCCGTCGTTCGCTTCAGGGAACAGGCTTTGCGTGTAATTTTGCGCAAGGCACACCGTGGCAAGAGCGGAAATGGTGATCGCAAGCTGGATGCCGTTTGCGTACGGATGACGAACCGCCGATTTTCTGAAAACCAGCACCGAAGCGAGAATGAAGACCAGGCAGATCAGCAAAAACAACACCATCAGACGCCTCCATTTCAAACCATGCTTCCTGTTGCTTTATTCCACGCCCCGCTTTCTATTCCTTTTCAAGCACCGATGATTGTTCCATCCGCCATTCCTCAGGTAAGATAGCATTGTGGAACACCGGGCGCGCCGGATGCCTCCTGATCCCGGACCGCGCCGGTTTGAAAGGAAGGAAATGTCATGAGCGCTGATCAGCGACGGGCGGAACTCAGCCGTTTCCTGCGAACGCGCAGGCTTCGGCTGTCGCCGGAGCTTGCGGGCCTCCGGAACGTCGACCTTTCGCGCCGGAGAACGAAGGGGCTTCGCCGCGAGGAAGTGGCCGCACTTGCCGGCATATCGCTTCCCTGGTACACGCAGCTGGAGCAAGGGCGGGACATTCAGGTATCCGATCAAGTGCTGGACAGCCTGGCCAGGGTGCTTCGTCTGGATGCCGACGAACGCAAGCATTTGTTTTTCCTGGCCGGCTCGCGAAGGGATGACGCAATGCCGGCCGACGAGCGTGAGGACGTACCCGCCTCGCTGCGATACATGCTGGATCAATTTTCCGCCCTTCCCGCTTACATTTGCGACGAAAAGATGAATGTGCTCGCATGGAACCGGCTGGCGGAGGCCGTCTTCGGCCCGTTCGAGTCGACGCATCCGTACGGACGAAACCTCGTCTGGCGCATGTTCATGATGCCTTCGCACCGGTCCATGTACCTTGAATGGGAAAGTCTGGCCAAGACGATGCTGGGTCATTTCCGTCCGAAGTATGCGAGACATCTGGAAAACCCGTGGTACAAGGATTTCGTTGCCGCATTGTCGGCAGGAAGTCCCGAATTCGCGGACTGGTGGGATGACTATGAGGTGCATTGCTCGTACCGGCATCCCTACGTCATGGAGCACCCGGAGGCCGGGCGGCTTCATCTGGACCCGCAGATCATGCAGATCGATGAACAGGAGCTGTATTTGACCGTCTTCACGCCGGATCTGCATGACGGTTCGATCCAGCGGCTGGCCATGCTGAACGAAAGGGACGGCTCGAAAGTCCGTTCCTGAGCGAAGGGGACAGGGTCCCAAAGCTTAAAAAAAGGGCTTCCGCCCGAGCGAATGCTTGAGCGGAAAGCCCTTTTTCCGTTATAGCGTCAGCCTGCCTGCGTTTCAGCCTCAGCTTGCGATCATCTGACGGAGAACCGTCTGCAGGATGCCGCCGTTGCGGTAATATTCGATGTCGACGTAGGAGTCGAGCCGGACGGTGACCGGGAACTCGAACTTGCTGCCGTCTTCGCGGGTTGCGACCACCTTGACGGTGTCGCCCGGCTTGATGTCGTTCGTCAGGCCGACGATGTCGAACGTCTCGCGGCCCGTGATGCCGAGCGATTGCCAGTTGTCGCCGTTCTGGAATTGCAGCGGCAGGACGCCCATGCCGACCAGGTTCGCGCGGTGGATCCGCTCGAAGCTTTCGGCGATGACGGCCTTGATGCCGAGCAGGTAAGTGCCCTTCGCCGCCCAGTCGCGGGAGCTGCCCATGCCGTATTCCTTGCCGGCGATGACGACGAGGTTCGTGCCGTCCGCCTGATACTTCATCGCGGCGTCGTAGATCGACATCACTTCGTCCGTCGGCAGATACTTCGTCACGCCGCCTTCCGTGCCCGGCGCCACCTGGTTCCGGATGCGGATGTTGGCGAACGTGCCGCGCATCATCACTTCGTGATGGCCGCGGCGGGAGCCGTACGAGTTGAAGTCCTCGCGCTTCACGCCGTGCTCGATCAGGTATTTGCCCGCCGGGCTGTCGACCTTGATGTTGCCCGCCGGCGAGATGTGGTCGGTCGTCACGTTGTCGCCGAGCAGCGCCAGCGCGCGGGCGCCGGTGATGTCGCCGAGGTCCTTGACGCCTTCATGCAGGTTCTCGAAGAACGGCGGGTTCGCGATGTAAGTCGATTTTTCGTCCCACTCGTACGATTCGCCCTGCGGCACCGGAATCTTGTTCCAGCGCTCGTTCTGCGTGAACACGTTCGCGTATTTCGCGCGGAACATGTCCGGCGTGAGCGATTGGTTGATCGCGTCCTGAATCTCTTGCGACGACGGCCAGATGTCGCGCAGGTAGACCGGCTGGCCGTTCGGGTCGTAGCCGAGCGGATCCTTCGTCAGGTCGATGTCCACCGTGCCCGCGATCGCATAGGCGACGACGAGCGGCGGCGAAGCGAGGAAGTTCGCTTTGACCTGCGCATGGACGCGGCCTTCGAAGTTCCGGTTGCCGGACAGGACGGACGCGACTGTCAGGTCGCTGTCGGCGATCGCCTGGCTCACTTCATCCGGCAGCGGACCGGAGTTGCCGATACAGGTTGCGCAGCCGTAGCCCGCGATGTGGAAGCCGAGCTTCTCGAGCGGCTCCATCAGGCCGGCTTTCTTCAGGTAGTCGGTGACGACGAGCGAGCCCGGCGTCAGCGAAGTCTTGACGTATTCTTTCACCGTCAGGCCGCGTTCGACCGCCTTCTTCGCGACGAGGCCCGCGCCGAGCATGACGGACGGGTTCGACGTGTTCGTGCAGCTCGTGATCGCCGCGATGACGACCGCGCCGGTGCCCATCTTGCTGACCTTGCCGTTCTTGTGCTTCACTTCGACGGTTTCGGCGATCTTCTCCTCGGTAAGGCCGTAGCCGCCCTTCTCGATCGGCGTGCGGATGATGGTGTTCCACGATTCCTTCATCGCCGTCAGCTCGATGCGGTCCTGCGGACGCTTCGGACCCGCGAGGCTCGGCACGATCGTCGACAGGTCGAGCTCGATGACGTCCGAGAACACCGGATCCGGCGTGTCGTCCGTCCGGAACATGCCCTGCGCCTTGTAATAGGCTTCGACGAGCGCGATCTGCTCCTCGCTGCGGCCCGTCTGGCGCAGGAAGTCGAGCGAGATGTGGTCGACCGGGAAGAAGCCGATCGTCGCGCCGTATTCCGGCGCCATGTTCGCGACCGTCGCGCGGTCAGGCAGGCTGATGTTCGACAGGCCCGGGCCGAAGAACTCAACGAACTTGCCGACGACGCCTTTCTTGCGGAGCATCTGCGTAACCGTCAGCGCCAGGTCGGTCGCCGTCGCGCCTTCCGCCAGCTTGCCCGTCAGCTTGAAGCCGATGACTTCCGGTGTGACGAAATAGAGCGGCTGGCCGAGCATGCCGGCTTCCGCCTCGATGCCGCCGACGCCCCAGCCGACGACGCCGAGGCCGTTGATCATCGTCGTATGCGAGTCCGTGCCGACAAGCGAATCCGGGAAGACGACCGTCTCGCCGTCCACCGTTTTCGTCGCCGCGACGGTGGCGAGGTACTCCAGGTTCACCTGGTGCACGATACCCGTTCCCGGAGGCACGGCGCGGAAGTTCTCGAACGCCGTCTGCGCCCAGCGGAGGAAGCGGTACCGTTCACCGTTCCGTTCGAATTCGATCCGTTCGTTCGTCTCCTGCGCGTCGGGCGAACCGAACGCGTCGACCATGACGGAGTGGTCGATGACGAGGTCGACCGGCACAAGCGGGTTGATCCGCTTCGGGTCGCCGCCCGCTTTCTTCACGGTGTCGCGCATCGCCGCCAGGTCGACGACGACCGGAACGCCGGTGAAGTCTTGCAGTACGATGCGGGCGGGGATGAACGGAATTTCTTTGTCTTGACGGCCTTCCGCCCAGGTGGCCAGCAGTTTCACGTGGTCCTTCGTGATGGCGTGTCCGTCGTATTGGCGGACGGCCGCTTCGAGCAGCACCTTGATCGAGAACGGAAGCTTGCCGATGCTGCCGAGGCCTTGCTCCTCCAGCCCTTGCAGCCGGTAGTAGGCATATGTCTTGCCGCCGACTTCAAGGCTGGAGCGGATGCCGTAGGCATCTTGCTTCGCCATGGAAAGTCTCCTCCTTACCGTATGGGGTCTCTCTGCCGCGATTCGTTTCTTCCGGACAATGTTGTTTCGTCTGGTGAAACTCAATTTCATAATCGCGCTATATTCCTAGTATATCGTTTGCAATGATCAACGTAAAGCCTGATTTTGTCGCTTCCGCGCCGTCTGACGGCCGCTAGGGCCCGCCGGATTCATGAAACCGGCGTCCGGCACATATACATGAAGCGATGCTTTTCCTGCCCCGGGGAACTGCCCCGGGACCGCAGACCGCGAGCTTGAGGGGAGGAGGGGCCGGCATGGCGCTGCAAAGCGAAGCCGGGCGACGCCCGCCGGCTTTGCACGGGTGGCGGGCAGCCGTGCACGAATACGTGAAGTGCGTGAGTGAAGCGGAGATCGATATGACCGCCGGACCGCTTACGGCCGTCGCGGAGGATGACAAGCACCTGGGCCGGCTCGAAACCCGCTTGAAGCGCATGCGCGAGCGGGAACATCGGCGCGGCGCGTTTCCCGAGCGGCAAGAAGCCCGTGCGGTTCTGCTCGGCTTCCGCGAGGAAGGCCGTACGGCCGCGGTCCGCTTGCAATTGCATCTCAAGCGAAGCTTGTCCTTCGGGGAAGCCTCCTATACCGAGGAAAAACTGGAGATCGAACGCATCCGGCTCGAACTTCGAAACGGCGTCTGGCGGGTGACCGGCATCGAACCCGAGATTGCGGAGCGGCGGCGGGAACCCCCCGGCCCGACGGCGCCGCCCGACCCGGACCCGGAGGGAACCGCCGGCCGGTCCGGGCAGGAGCAGGACGAACCGGCAATTCCGCTACCTTATATAAACGGCCGGCTGCTGCCGCATTTCCAGAAGATGCGCGCAGGCATTCCGTACCGCCGGGATCTGGCGGCCGCGTATGCCGACCGCTGGTGGAACGAGCCGAATCCCGCTTATGAGAAGTTCGAAGTGAACTGCACGAACTATGTTTCCCAGTGCCTCTTTGCAGGCCATGCTCCGATGAACTATACTGGTAGAAGAGATTCGGGCTGGTGGTACAAGGGGCGCAGCGGCGGCCGTGAGCTGTGGAGCTACAGCTGGGCGGTCTCGCATGCGCTTCAATCGTATTTGGCGAGGGGCGCGACGTCCGGCCTGCAGGCCGTTCAGGTCGAATCGCCGGCGGATCTGATGCTCGGAGACGTCATTTTCTACGACTGGGACGGCGACGGACGGTTTCAGCACAGCACGATCGTCACCGCCTTTGACAGCGCGGGGATGCCGCTCGTCAACGCGAATACGACGGCCAGCCGCCACCGCTATTGGGATTACCGCGATTCTTACGCCTGGACGGAACGGACGCGGTACAAATTTTTTCACATCGCGGACGAATTCTGATCGTCCGCGCGGCCGGACAGCGCCTGAGGCTGCAGGATAATCTGAGAACCGGAGGATGGACATGGGGGATAAAGTTCGGGTAGGGCTCGTCTACGGCGGCCGTTCCGGAGAACACGAGGTGTCGCTGCAGACCGCGTTCTCCGTGCTGCAAGCATTCGATTACGACAAATATGAAATCCAGCCATTCTATATTACGAAGCAGGGCATCTGGCATGCCGGGCCGGCGCTGTCGGCTCCGCCGGAACATATCGGCCTCATCCGTTACGACGAAGCGGACGGATCCGCGTCGGAACAGCTGCTGCTGCCCGTGTTCGAACGCATGGCCGCTCCGCCCAAGGCGCCGGCGGCAGCCGCGAAGGCGGTTCAGAAAGCCGCGCCTTCGGCATCGTCGGGCGGCAGCGGCGGCAAGCGGCTGGATGTCGTCTTTCCGCTGCTGCACGGGACGTACGGCGAGGACGGCACGATCCAGGGGCTGCTGGAAATGGCGGGCATTCCGTATGTCGGCGCAGGCGTGCTTGCTTCGGCTGTCGGCATGGACAAGGTCATGATGAAGCGGGTGTTCGCCCATGAAGGGCTGCCGCAGTGCGTGTTCCGTCATTTCACCCGGGCGCAGTGGGACAAGGATGCGCAATATTTCATCATGGAGATCGAGGTGTCGCTCGGCTACCCTTGCTTCGTCAAGCCGGCCAACCTCGGTTCGAGCGTCGGCATCTCGAAGGCCTACAACCGCGAGCAGCTGATCCAGGCGGTGGAATACGCGTTCCGTTACGACCGCAAGGTGCTCGTCGAAGAATTCGTGAACGCCAGGGAGCTGGAAGTGAGCGTGCTCGGCAACGACGAGCCCCGCGCGTCGGTCGTCGGGGAGATTGTCTCGTCGAACGACTTCTACGACTACAACGCGAAATATATCGACGGCAAATCCGTCATGAAGATTCCGGCCGACATCCCGGAGGAGACGGCCGAACAGATCCGCGAGATGGCGCTTCGCGCCTATCAGGCGATCGACGGATCGGGCCTTGCGCGCGTCGACTTCTTCCTGCGCAAGGAAGACGGCCGCATCTTCCTGAACGAAGTGAACACGATGCCGGGATTTACGCCGTTCAGCATGTACCCGCTGCTCTGGAAGGAGTCGGGGCTGCCCTATCGGGAACTGCTCGACAAGCTGATCGCGCTCGCGTTCGAGCGGCATGAAGCGAAGCAGAAGCTCGTCTACGGCGAATAAGTTGAAGGAGGGAATCCGATGGGTTTTCCGACCGAATTCAACTCCGTGTGCAAGTTCAAATCCGACCAGGAGCTGTACGAACTGCTGGAATACGGCCGGGGCAAAATGGTCAAAAGCGGATTCCGCGTCTACCCGACCGGGCAGAAAGTGATCGCCTACACGCCGGACAACCGGGCGATCGCCATCGTCAAGATCGTCGCGTCGATCGCGGAGATCAATTTCCAGGGTGAAGAAGTGACCGAGGTCGAGATGGAGCTCGTCCGCAGGCTGACGGACGAAGAATCGCGCATCCAGACGGCGCTGGCGCACGAGATGTTCTTCGGCGAGCAATCCTGACGGCCGGCGCAGCGATGCGGAGAGGCGGCGTTTCCGGGCGCTCCTTCCGGCCCGTGCGGTCCGGTGCGGGACAAGCTCCCGCGGGCGGACGAGCATTTTGCGCGGGGCGTGAGGGGTGCCACTTGAAATCGTTGCCAGAATCCGTTAAGTTGGACGAAGGACAAGTCAAGGAGGAGATCGGTTCATGAGCGGACTGCTTAACGGCAAGAACATCGTCGTCATGGGCGTGGCGAACGACCGGAGCATCGCCTGGGCGATCGCCCGCTCGCTTAAGGCGCAGGGCGCCAACCTCGCATTCACGTACGAGAGCGAGCGCGTGGAGGAGCGGGTACGCAAGCTCGCCGAAACGATGCCGGGCTCGCTCGTCCTGCCGTGCAACGTGACGTCCGACGAAGACATCGAACGGCTGGCCGACGCGCTGCGCGAGTCGTTCGGCGTGCTGCACGGCGTCGTGCACAGCATCGCCTTCGCGAAGACGGAAGAGCTGGAAGGGCTTTATGTCAACACCTCGCGCGCGGGTTTCGCCCTGGCCCATGACATCAGCGCCTACTCGCTGACGGCGGTGGCGCAGAAACTGTATCCGCTCATGACCGAAGGCGGCAGCATCATGACGATGACCTATCTCGGCGCCGAACGGGCGATGCCGAACTACAACGTCATGGGCGTGGCGAAGGCGGCGCTCGAAGCGTCCGTCCGCTATCTCGCCGCCGACCTCGGACAATACAACATCCGCGTCAATGCCATTTCGGCCGGGCCGATCCGGACGCTCGCGGCCAAAGGGATCAAGGACTTCAACTCGATTCTGCGCCAGGTCGAAGAGAAAGCGCCGCTGCGGCGGACGACGGACGCGGAGGAAGTCGGCGACACCGCGATGTTCCTGATGAGCCATCTGTCGCGCGGCATTACGGGCGAAGTCATTTACGTGGACAACGGCTATCATATTGTCGGCGTGTGATCCGTTAATTCGCCATGTTCATTGCCATCATCCTGCTCATCATCCTCGGACTGATCGCCGCCGTCTTCGGCAGCATCGTCGGGCTCGGTGGCGGCATCATCATCGTGCCGTCCCTCCTTCTGTTCGGCCCGATGCTGACCGGCGAGCCGATCGGGCACAGCACGGCTGTCGGCACATCGCTGGCGGTGCTGATCGTAACCGCGCTCGCTTCGACGCTGAGCTACATGAAGGACAAGCGCGTCGATTTCCGCATCGCGTGGCTGCTCTTCGCCACCAGCGGACCGGCGGCGATGCTCGGCTCCACCTTGACCGGACAATTGCAGGGCGGCCCGTTCCGGATCGTGTTCGGCGTCTTCATGCTGCTTATGGCGCTGCTGCTCATGCTGCGCGACCGGATGAAGCCGTCCTCGCGGGCGTGGCCGATGCGCCGCGTCTGGACCGACGCCGCCGGGAACGAGCACGAGTACGGCTTCGCGCTGCTGCCCGGGCTCATCGTCGGTTTCGGCGTCGGTCTCGTCTCCGGGCTGTTCGGCATCGGCGGAGGCTCGCTGTTCGTGCCGGTCATGGTGATCCTGTTCCGGTTTCCGCCGCATGTGGCGACCGCGACTTCGATGTTCACAATCTTCCTGTCGTCGCTGCTCGGCAGCGGCGTGAAGGCGGGGCTCGGCGAGATCGACTGGCTGCTGGCGGCGGCGCTGCTCCCCGGTGCCTGGATCGGCGGCAAGATCGGCGCCTGGATCGCCCGGCGCATGTCCGGCCGGGGTCTCCTGTGGCTGCTGCGCGTGACGCTGCTCGTGCTGGCGGTCCGCATGATATTCGAAGGAATTCAATCACTGTAGGCTATCAATGAGCGGGCGTACCGCTTGATCAAGCGTTATTTTCGGACGGAAAGGGGGGGAGATCATGAACGATACGGACAGCCGGCAGGTCATCGGCCGGAAAAGCTTCGCGGCCGTGGCGATCAACTGCGCGGCGAAGGCGGGCGAATGGATCAAGACGAAGGTGGGCGGCTACGCCAGCCTGAATCAGAAAACGTCGCACCACGACCTCGTGACGGAAGTGGACAAAGGTTCGGAGAACCTGATCCGCAGCCTCATTCTGACGCACTTTCCGGACCATGCCGTTCTCGGGGAGGAAGGCGTCGAACCGGGGCCGGCCGCGTCGGCGGCGGCGCTCGAAGAAGTGAAGGATGCGGAATATCTGTGGATCATCGACCCGATCGACGGGACGACGAACTTCGTGCACGGATTTCCTTTCTTCTCCGTCTCGATCGCGCTGGCGCACCGGGGCGAGGTCATCCTCGGCGTCGTCTACGATCCGTCGAAAGACGAGCTGTTCATCGCGGAGAAAGGCAAGGGCGCTTACGTCCACGGCCGGCGCACCCGGGTGTCCGGCGAGACCGGCCTTAAGGAGAGCCTCGTCGCAACGGGCTTTCCGGCCGACCGTGACGGCGCGCTCCCGCTCAACATGCGCCAGCTTGAGGCTGTCGTGCCCCGCGTGCGGAACGTGCGCACGGCCGGGTCGGCGGCGCTGCATCTGGCTTATGTGGCCGCGGGCCGGCTCTCCGCCTTCTGGGAGATCGGCCTGAACAGCTGGGATATCGCGGCAGGCGCGCTGCTCATCCAGGAGTCGGGAGGCGTCGTCACCGATCTGGACGGCAACCCGTACCATCTCGGCGTGCGCAATATCGTGGCGTCGAACGGCGCCGTGCACGACGAACTTCTGGCCGTGCTCCGCTCGGCGGCGGAATAACGGATCCGGCGCTTCCCGATACTACACGGGACGGCACGATTGCATCGTCATCCAATCGGCATCTTGCGGGAAGGTGAAGCGCATGGAAGGACGGGAAGGACGGCAGGCCGGCGGCCGCGCTCCGCACGATGCGGAAGCGGAGCGGGTGCTTGCGGAGCAGCTGACGGACGGCCCGCTCGATGAGTCGGGCCGCGAGGAGCGCGTCCGGGCAAGCCTGCCGCCGAAGTACGAAGTGCGGATCCGGATGGAGTACGATCCGATCGTGGAAGAGACGAAGCGGTACCGCAGCATGGCGCGCGAGATCGACGGCCGCTACGACCGCTTCATGATCCGGATGGATGCGGACGCCCCGGACGAGGAACGGACAGACGGACAGAACGGAGAGGGGCAGGATGGAGAGCGGTAGACCGCTCTTCATCCTGCCTGTTTTTTTGCCTGCGGGACGGCGATGCGGCCGTCTGCCGCCACGGGCGCCGGCTGCTTCCGTCCGTCGTCCCGCTGCGCGTCCGCGCGCCCTTCGGCCAGGGACGGATCCGTCCGGCAATCGGCATTGAGCCGCGCCCCGCCTTCGATGACGTATCCCGCGGCCGCCACGTCGCCGTTCATTTCGCCGGATGCCAGGAGGGTGAACCGGCCGTGCGACTTCACGCTGCCGAACAGCTTGCCGGCAACGGTCACGCTCCGCGCCTCGACGTTGCTGCGGACGACACCGGACTCGCCGATGACGACGTCGCCGCGGCAGACGATTTCACCGCTGAATTCGCCATCGATCCGGAGGCCGGCATCGCATTCGATGCGTCCTTCGGAAGAAGTGCCCCGGCCGATCAGTGTGTCGGTCACGGGAATCGAACGTTTCCTCCGCATGCTAATCCTCCTTCACGAGTTCCATATAGTTGAGCGGGTTCACGCTCTCCCCATCCGCTTCGACTCCGAAATGCAGATGCGGCCCCGTACTCCTGCCGGACGAACCGAGCGCGCCGATCCGTCCGCCCCGCTTCACGGCGTCGCCGGGCTCCACCTCGACGGCCGACAGGTGATAGTAGAGGCTGCGCAGCCCGTTCCGGTGCTTGATGACGATGTAGCGGCCGCGGCTTGCGTCGGAGCCGGTATCCTCCACCATGCCGTCTCCGGCGGCATACACCGGATCGCCCTTCCGCCCGGCGATGTCGATGCCCGCATGGAAGGCGGTCTTCCCGGTGTACGGATCGCGGCGGTAGCCCCAGGTCGAGGTGATGCGGCGGGAGCGGGTCGGCCAGGCGGACGGCAGGGCGTCGGCCTCCAGCTTCCGCCGCCGCGCCTCTTCGATCTTGTAGGCCATCGACCGGTCCAGATCGTCGATCATGCCCGAAATGGTGCGGAAATCGGGCTCGTCCGCATTCAGCATCCGGATCATGTCGGCGGCGGTCACTTCGGGCGGGGCGTGCACGTCAGCCGTATCCGCATCTCCGGCCGTATCGGCTCCGCTCAAGCCGGTTGCGCCGACCGGCGGCGCATCCCCGTCTCCTCCGTACCGTTCAAAAAAATCTTCCAGCCTTCGCTCCAATTCGTGCAAATCGCGAAGCCGCGCCTCAAGCTCGCCCTGCTGGTCGGACAGTTCCCGCACCTCCGCTTCCAGCGCGCGGATCTGCCCGTCTTTCGCCGCGATGGCTTCCTGATGGCGGACGGTCTGCTCGGTCAGCTCCCGCTCAAGCGCCGCAAGCTGCCAGGCCGCGCGCGCCTGCAGCAAAGCCAGGCAGGCGGCGAACAGCAGGAGCAGCGCCGCGGGCGCGGCGACGACGAAGCGCCGCCGCATCCGGAACTGGCGGACGCGTTTGTCGGGGCCGCGCATGACGATCAGCGACCACCGGGTCGAACTCCTGTCCCTCAAGTCACGGCGCCCCTCCCCGTCCGGTGATGGTTTGAACGTTCACTAGTTATTTATTCCTGTCCGGTGGGAAACATGTCACGGGACAAGGGCATACTACAGAGACGACTTTCGCCAGGAAAGGAGCGGTTGCATGGTCTGGCCGTGGCTGTTGGCGGCTGTTGTCGTCTGGTGGGCGGAAGCCGCCGTTGTGCTCGCAGCGGAGCATCGCCGTCCGGCGCATGCCGCGGCATGGCTGCTTGTTCTGCTGGCGCTGCCGATCGTCGGCATCCTTCCGTTTCTGCTTGCAAGGGGAAAGGTCGGCCTGGGAGACTCCCGTGACCGCAAGCCGGCAAAGCGTTCTTCCACCGGAACGGATGACGCCTTTCCCGGGGATGAGCGGCTGAGGCGGGCGCTCAGGCGGATGTCGGATGCGCCGATCACCGGATGCAACGGCACCGAGATTCTGACGGACGGCGAAGAGGCGTTCGCGTCGATTTTCGATATGATCGGGAAGGCCGAGCATCATATTCATCTGGCCTATTACATTCTGCGCGACGACGGCGTCGGACGGCGGTTCCGGGACGCCCTGATCCGCAAGGCGAAGGAAGGCGTGCAGGTGAGGCTCATCTACGACGGCTTCGGCAGCTGGAAGCTGCCAAAGTCGTATATCCGCGAGCTGACAGAAGCCGGCGTGCGGGTGCGGTGCTTCCTCCCGCTCGGCGCCGCGCTCAGAAGCCGCCGGATCAACCACCGCTACCATCGCAAAATCGTCATCATCGACGGCAAGTCCGGATTTACGGGCGGCATCAACATCGGCGACGAATATTTGGGGCTGGACAAAAGGCTCGGGTTCTGGCGGGATACGCATCTGCGGGTGGAAGGGGACGCCGTCTGCGACCTGCAGAACATTTTCGTCCGCGACTGGGAGCTCGCTTCCGGGGAGGCGCTTGACGATCCGGCTTACTGGCCGCCGCATGCGTGCACGTCGCACGAACGGGTGCAGATCGTCTCGTGCGGGCCGCGCCTCGGCGGGAACGAGATTTACGACGGCCTTCTCGCCGCGGTCGGTGCCGCACGGGAGCGCATCTGGATCGCGACGCCGTATTTCGTCCCGGATGCCGGCCTGACGGCGGCGCTGCGGACGGCGGCCGCGGGCGGCGTGGACGTGCGCCTGATCGTGCCGGGCATCGCCGACACGCGGTTCGTACTGGCCGCGACGCTGTCCCACGCGGCCGATCTGCAGGCCGCGGGCGTGCGGGTGTACCGCTATCAGAAAGGGTTCATCCACGCGAAGGTGATGATCGTCGACCGGCTTCTGGCGTCGGTGGGGACGGCGAATCTGGATATGCGCAGCTTCTACAGCAACTATGAGCTGAGCGCGCTGCTGTTCGACGAGAAGCCGATCGGGCGGCTGGAGCGGGACTTCCTCAAGGATCTTGCGGATTCGCGCGAGGTGACGGCGGAGGAGCTGCGCGGGCTGACGGCCGGCGCAAGGGCGGGGCGGGCGATGGCGCGGCTGCTGTCGCCGCTGCTGTAGCCGCAGCAGCAGCCGCTGCTGCAACCGTCGATGCCGCCCGTCTTCACCCCTGGCGCCTCCGGATAAATTCGAAGATCGGCCGGAGGTTCTGCTTCGGCGCCCGCTCCAGCAGATCGCCCAGCCGGGCGAGGCGCGGCCCGATCGTGTGCAGGTTGAAGTCCGCAGGACGGACATCCGCCCGCACCTCGTCCCATGTAAGCGGCGTCGAGACGGACGCCGCCGGACGTGCGCGCGGCGTGTACGGGGCGGACAGCGTTTTGCCGGCGTAATGCTGCAGGTAATCGAAGTAGATCAGGTCGCCGCGGTTTTTTTTCAACCGTTCAATGGTGAACAGCTTCGGGTGCCTGCTGACCAGATACTCGCCGACGAACCGGCCGATGGCGCGCAGCTCGTCGAACGTGAGAATCGGCTCGACCGGCACGACGATCTGCACGCCCGTCGCGCCGGACGTCTTCGGCACGGACGCGATGCCGAGGGAGCGGAGCAGCTCCCCCGCCAGCCACGCCGCCTCCATGATGCGCGGTTCCTCCTCCCGCGACGGGTCGAGGTCGATCACCCATTCCGTCGGGCGCAGCGGCTCGCCGATCCGGTCGAACGAGGCGTGGAATTCGAGGCAGGCGAGGTTGCCGAGCCAGATGAGCGTCGGCAGCGAATCGAGCACGACGTAGCGGATGCCGTTCTGCTCGGCCGTCCGCACGAAGGGGGGAAGCGGTTCCGGGGCGTTCTTTTGATAGAAAGACTTGCCGTGGATGCCGTTCGGGTACCGGATGACGGTCAGATACCGCCCTTCGCAGTGCCGGATGAGGTGGGGAGCGAGCTCCGCCAGCTTCTCCAGATAGCGCAGTTTCGTAATGCCGGCTTCCGGCCAGAGCACCCGGTCCGGATTGCTGATGGACAGCCGTTCGCCCTGCACCGTAATCGTTCCCGTCGTTTTGACCACCATGTACGCCCCTCCTGTTTCGTTTCGTCACTTTCGGGAAAATATGATACTGCCCCCAGTATTGCCGCTGCCGGTGAAACTATCCGCTTTGCATGGAATGGGCGGGACGGCAGCGGCGTTCCGTTCGAAATTGCCGGGGGCAGATCCGATCCCGTACAAGGAGGCGCGCGCATGGAACCGATCGTGCCGTTCGAGCCGGTCGCGGCGGACGACATTCCGGCGGGGCCGCAGTGGGCCGCCCAGATCAAATGGGACGGCGTGCGCATGCTCGTCTACTTCGACGGCGCCTCCACGAAGCTTGTAAACCGCAGGCTGCACGAGCGGACGATGCAATATCCCGAGCTGGCCGACGCACGGCGCTACTGCAGGGCGAAATCGGTCATCCTCGACGGCGAGATCGTCGCTTTCGACGCCGCCCGCCCGTCCTTCCACGAGGTGATGCGCCGGGACGGCATCCGCAATGCGCAGGCCGTGCCCGCCGCCGTCCGCGAGATCCCGGTCACGTACATGGTGTTCGACATCCTGTACCTGGACGGCGAATGGGTGACCGGGCGCAGCCTCGAAGAACGCCAGCGGCTGCTGGCCCGCGCCGTCGAACCCGGAGCCGGCGTCCGGCTCGTCGAGAATACGGCCGACGGCGAGAAGCTGTTCGACGTGATGAGAAAGCACGGCATGGAAGGCATCGTCGTGAAAGACCTCGCCAGCACCTACGCGGTCGGCGGCAAGGACGGCCGCTGGCGCAAGATCAAGGTGCGGCGCGACCTGACGGCCGCCGTGGGCGGCGTCACGTATGGCGGCGGCCGGGTGAACGCGCTGCTGCTGGGCCTGTACGACGGGCAGGGCCGCCTGCACTACATCGGCCATGCCGGATCGGGCCGGCTCACCGGCCGGGACTGGGCGGACATCACCGCCGCGGCGGAGCTGCTCCGCACGCCGGACTGCCCGTTCGCGGCGAAGCCGCCGCGCAGCGCCGGCGCGGTCTGGATCCGGCCGATGCTGACGGCGAAGGTCCGCTACCTCGAATGGACGGCCGGCCGAACGCTCCGGCAGCCGGTGATCGAGGCCGTCAGTGCGGGGCCGGGAACGGACTGCACGTTCGACCGGCTCGACGAAACGACGGTTTGAGCAAGACCCGGTCCTGTGGTAACGTTAAGATGAAGAAATATCTGCTCAAGCAAATTGAACCGGTCTGAACCGGAACAGCGAAGGCAAGGAGGCGATGCCGCATGACCCCTGTCCAGCAACTCGCTTTGCGCAAATCCGCCTTTTCCCCGTCCGGACGCCGGGACGCCGTCAGGCGGGACGAGCCGTCCGAAGCGGGAGCGCGGAGCGGCGCCCTGTCCGCCTTCGACCGGTTCATCCACTACGGTCTGCTCGTCATCGGCAGCGTGCTGGCGGCCGTCGGTCTGGAACTGTTCCTGCTGCCGAACGGGGTGGCGACCGGCGGCATCGCCGGCGCCTCGATCCTCGCGGCGCATCTGACCGAAATGCAGCTCAGCCTCGTGCTGTTCCTGTTCAATCTGCCATTTCTGCTGAGCCGGACGGCAACGAACCGGCGCCATGCGCTGCGGATGCTGCTGCCGCTCGTGCTGATCGTCCTGTTCACGCACTACCTGCATCCGGTGCCTGCGGTCTCCGACGACCCGCTGGCCGCCGCGCTGGGCGGCGGCACGTTCCTCGGCCTCGGCATCGGCCTCGTCCTGCGGCAGGGCGGCAGCTTCGACGAGCTCGCCGCGTCCGCACCGCTCAGGCCGGCTTTTCGCCGGCTCGACGCCGGCACCGTCATCTTCGTGGCGAATCTGGCGATTTTGCTGTTCGCCGGGCTTGTGTTCGGCATCAACCAGGCGCTCTATTCGATCATCGCGCATGTGCTCGCCTATTTCATGCTGGAAGCGGGATATTCCGGCATGTCGCCCGTCAAGCGGATCCGGGTCCGCAGCGCCATGCTGGGCCGGCTGCGGGAAGCGGCGGATCGGGGCTTGCGGGTCCGATGGATCGAGACGGGCGACGGGGAGACGGCGGTCCTCGACGTCTACCGGCGCGATGTCAAGGCGCTGCGCCGCCTGCTCGCCGCGATCGACCCGCAGGTCGAGATCGAAGGGGTGCGGCATGACGAGGCGCGGCGGCTAAGGCCGTTTGTGTAAGGGCGTGCGCAGGGCGGCATGCCATAGGGTGCATAAATGCACCTCATTTTCGGTCGGGATGGAAGTATCGGCGATTATGGTGCAAATATGCACCATATATAAAGCTTTCCGGGCTTTGATGGACGCATCTGGTGCAGATTTGCACTATATTGGGCCAAAGCGGGGTTTAGATACGCCATTATGGTGCAAATTTGCACCACAATGGCGAAAGAGCAAAGAGCCGGTCAACGGACCGACTCTTTTTCTTTCTTCTTGCCGCTTGTCTTGCGACGGGTCCCTTTGCCCGTGCCGCCCGCTGCGCCTTCTGCGCCCGCCGCGTCCGCCGTCGCCGCCGGTCCCGCCTTCGGCGCTCCCGCCGCTTCGAGGCTCGCCTGAAGGGCGGCCATCAGGTCGATGACGTTCGTCCGCTCCTGTTCCGGCGCGATGTGCACCTCTTCGCCCGCGATTTTCGCCTGGATCGCCTCCATGAGCCGCTCCCGGTACTCATCCTTGTACTTCTCCGGCTCGAACGGGCCCGTCAGGTGGTCGATCAGCATCGTCGCCATTTCGAGTTCCTTCTCGTTCACGGCCGTATGCTCCGGCAGCCCCGGCACCTGGTGAACGGGCCGCACTTCGTCGGGATAGGCGATCGTCTCCATCACCAGGCAGTTCTCGATGAAACGGATGGCGGCGAGGCTGCCTTTCGAGCGGATCGACACGTTCGCGATGCCGATCCGTCCGGTCCGCTTCATTGCCTCCAGCAGCAGGCTGTAGGCGCCGGCGCCCGCCTGATCCGGCGCGAGATAGTATGACCGTTGGAAATAGATCGGGTCGATCTCCCGCATGTCGACGAAGTCGAGGATGCGGATCGTTTTCGACGTCTCCGCGGCCAGCGCGTCCAGTTCTTCCTTCTCGAACAGCACGAACCGGCCTTTCTCGTATTCGTACCCTTTCGCGATGTCCTCGGCCGCCACTTCCTTGCCGCAGTTCTTGCATGTCCGTACATAGGCGATCGGCCCGCCGCACTCCCGGTGAATCATCCGCATCGCAATGTCCTTGTCCTCGACGGCGGCGAACATTTTGACCGGCACGTGCACGAGACCGAAGCTGATCGCGCCTTTCCACACCGTATGCATGCCCGTCCCTCCTTTTTCGGGAAAAAAGAATCTCTGAACCGCACCTTCCTGCTAACCATCGTGCCCAACATGCATGAAAACCAACCGCAGAGGGCATATTTTGTGCGTATCCCGCAGCGGATGGAAGGAGGACTCACGGATGAAGGATCGGCCGGAGGGACATCCGGAACGAATGCAGGACGGCGACCATGAAGGCCGCGCGGAAGCGGAGATGGATATCGACCGGATGGTGAACGAAGGTCTCGGCGGCGGCTATGTGTCGCCGGTGAAGAACGGCAAAATCGGCGAAACGACAACGGATACGATGGACGACCTGGAAGGAGGTTGACCGGCATGCGCATCGGCGCGAAGAATGTGAAACGGCTGACCTGGCTGTCTTGTCTCGCCGCCTTGCTGGTTCTTGCGCTGCTCGCCGGCTGCGCGGAGATGAAGCGCGGGAACGGCGCAGACGGCGACGGAGGCATCCGCGCGAAACAGGCCGGAGAGAAGAACGGACGCGGCGTTCGCATGCAGTCGAAACGGGACGATACGCCGAACCTCGCGGACGGGCCGGAACGCAAGCTGCGCGAGCCGAAGCCGCTGACGCTGGCCGACCTGCGCGCGAAATATCCGAGCACTTTCGTGCTGCAAGGGTCCGGAGACAAGCGCGAAGTGGCGCTGACGTTCGACGACGCCCCGGACGACGTGTTTACGCCGCGCGTGCTGGACGTCCTGAAGCGCGAAGGGGTGAAGGCGACGTTCTTCTGCGTCGGCAACCGGATCGAGGCGCACCCGGACGTCATGCGGCGGATCGTCGCGGAAGGGCATGTCGTCGGCAACCATTCCTACAGCCACGCCAATCTGCCGAAGCTGTCCGACGAGCGGTTCCGCGAGGAAATCCGCAAAACGGACCGGCTGATCCGGCAATATACCGGCTATACGCCGAGCTTCGTCCGGCCGCCGTACGGCAACATCACCGAAGAGCAGATCAAATGGCTGGCGAGCCAGAAGCGGAAGATCGTGGGCTGGAACGTCGACTCGCTCGACTGGAAATCGTTAAGCCGCGAGGAGGTCGCGACGAACATTCTGGCGCATGTGAAGCCGGGGTCGATCATTCTGCAGCATTCGGCCGGCGGGACCGGCGAAGACCTGACAGGCACCGTCGAGGCGCTGCCCGAGGTCATCGCCAAGCTGCGCAAAGACGGCGTTCGGTTCGTCACGATTGATCGGATGCTGGGCATTCCGAAATAGCGCGGGGTCACGGCGGGCTGAAATTTTTCGGGACCGGATGCGGCGGCAACCGGGAGCGGGCCGGGGCGCGGGCACAAGATGTCCGGGACGCGGCGATCGCTTCCGGCTTTCTCTTTTTTTCTTCACGGCGAAAAGTTAAAATAATAGATGTCAGTCCAAACGCCGTGGAAGGGAAGACAATCAATGGCCTCACAGCAGCATTCCGGCCTCAGGCCGGCAGAAATCACAAAACGCATCGTCATGCTGACGATCGGCGCCGTCCTGATGGCCGTTGCGCTCGAAATTTTTCTTGTTCCCAACAATGTCATCGACGGCGGCATCACCGGTATTTCCATTATTTTGCACGAACTGACGGGCGTGCCGCTCGGGCTTTATCTGTTCTTCATCAATCTCCCCTTTCTGTTCCTCGGGTACAAACAGATCGGCAAGACGTTCACCCTCTCGACGCTCTACGCCGTTTCGGTGATGTCGCTCTGCACATTCCTGTTCGAACCGATCGCGCCGCTCACGATCACGAAAATTCTGGCCGCAATCTTCGGCGGCGTCATTCTCGGCGTCGGCGTCGGCCTCGTCATCCGGTTCGGCGGTTCGATGGACGGCACCGAGATCGTGGCGATTCTCATCAACAAGAAGACGCCGTTCTCGGTCGGCGAAGTCGTCATGTTCTTCAACTTCTTCATCTTGACGTCAGCCGGATTCGTGTTCGAATGGGACAGCGCCATGTATTCGCTGATCGCGTATTTCATCGCGTACAAGGCGATCGATATCACGATCGAGGGGATGGACGAGTCGAAGGCGGTCTGGATCATCAGCGACGCCGCGACGGAGATCGGTTCGGCCATCATCAACCGGCTCGGACGGGGCGTTACCTATCTGGCCGGCGAAGGCGCGTACACGGGAGACAGCAAGCGGGTGATCTTCTGCGTCATCACGCGGCTGGAGGAAGCGAAGCTGAAGTCCATCGTGCAGGAAATGGATCCGACCGCGTTCCTGGCCATCGGCAACATCCACGATGTGAAAGGCGGACGGTTCAAGAAGAAAGATATTCACTGATGCGGACGGTCGGCGCGCGGAACCTGATCGCGGCCTTTGTTGATCGCCCATGGCCCGGCCGCTATAATAAGTGCGTATTGACGGTCAGGGAGAAGGACGGTGAACGGCCGTGAACGATCAGAAGAAGGATGCCGCGCAGGCGGTATGGCGCGCGGAAGATGAGAACGGAACGGCGCGGCTGGCCGAACGGCTCGCGGGCTGGGCGGCTCCGGGCACGGTCATTGCGCTGGACGGCGATCTGGGGGCGGGCAAGACGTTCTTCTCGCAGTCGTTCGCCCGGGCGCTCGGCGTGCGGGAAGTCGTGAACAGCCCGACGTTCACGATCATCAAGGAATATGAGGACGGGCGGCTGCCCCTGTATCATATGGACGTCTACCGGCTGTCGCAGGACGAGGCGGACGAGCTGGGGCTGGACGATTATTTTTATGGACAAGGCGTTGTGCTGGTGGAGTGGGCGAGTCTGATCCCGGATCTGCTTCCGCCCGCGCATCTGGCGATTGCGATTGAACATGCCGGAGGCAGCGCGCGCACCATCCGTCTGACCGGCGCGGGCCGGCCGTATGCGGATTGGTGCCGGCGGCTGGCGGAGGAAGGGGTGTGCGGCGAATGACGAACATCGCATCCGCCGGTTTTGGCAAGCCGGTATTGGCGCTCGATACGTCGACCTCCGCGCTCTGCGTCGCCGTTGTCGGGGAAGGCCGCGTGCTTGCGGACGACCGGTCGATCGTGGAGCGCAGCCATTCGGTGCTGGCCGTGCCGATGGTGAAGGACGTGCTCGCCGCGGCGGGCGTGACGCCGGACAAGCTCGGCGGCATCGCCGTCGGCTGCGGCCCGGGGTCGTACACCGGCGTGCGGATCGCGGTGACCATCGCGAAGACGCTGGCCTGGGCGTGGGGCGTGCCGCTCGCCGGCGTGTCCAGCCTCGAGGCGCTGGCGCTTGGCGCGGCCGGCGACGGCGGAACGGAAGCGGATTCCGCTCCCGAATGGATCGTGCCGCTGATGGACGCGCGGCGGGGCCAGGTGTACACCGCCCGGTTCGCATCCGGCGGCGGCTGGCGGCGGCTCGCGGCCGACGGCATCCGGCTCATGCGGGAATGGGCGGATGAGCTGGCGGAGCAGGCGGAAAGCCAGGGGGAGCGGGAGCGCCCGCGCCGCATCCGGTTCGTCGGCGACCCGTCGCTGCACCTGGCGAGCATTGAACAGCTCGGGGAGCGGCTGAACGGCCGCGTGCGGATCGAAGTCTGCCCGACCGTCATGGAAGGTCGATCCATTGCGGAGCTCGGCATCCGGCGGCTCGCCGCGGGCGAAGCCGACGATCCGCATGCATTGGTGCCCAATTACACGCAGCTCGCGGAAGCGGAGGCGAAACTTCTCGCCGGGCGGCAGGAGGGATGACGATGGGGGAACGCGCGCGTGAAGCGCAAGGCAGCGGCGACAGCGCCGTGAAGGTGCCGGAGTTCCGCCCGATGCTGCTGTCCGACGTGCCGGCGATTACGGCCATCGAGCGGGAAGCGTTCACGGTGCCGTGGTCGGCGGAAGCGTTCGTGAACGAGATCCGGCACAACCATTTCGCCCGGTACACGGTGATGGAGCTGGATCAATCGATCATCGGCTACGGCGGCATGTGGGTCATCATGGACGAAGCGCACGTGACGAACATCGCGGTGCGCGCGCAGTACCGCGGGCGCGGCTACGGCGAGATGCTGCTGCGCCGGCTCATGCAGACGGCCAGGGAACAGGGCGCCCGGTCGATGACGCTGGAGGTCAGGGTGTCGAACGAAGTGGCGCAAAACCTTTATCGCAAACTGGGGTTCAAACAGAACGGGATCAGACCCCGCTACTACACCGACAATCAGGAGGACGCGTACATCATGTGGGCGGATCTCGCATCCGGAGGCGGAACGACATGACGGCGGCCCGCACACGCGGCTCCGGGGGCGGCGTCATACTGGCCATCGAGACGAGCTGCGACGAGACGTCTGCCGCCGTCGTGCGCGGCGGCAAGGAAGTCCTGAGCAACCTGGTGTCCAGCCAGGTCGAGACGCACCGCCGGTTCGGCGGCGTCGTGCCGGAGATCGCCTCGCGCAAACACGTGGAATCGATCACGCTCATGATGGAGCAAGCGGTGGCCGAGTCCGGTCTGTCGCTCAAGGATGTCGACGCCGTCGCGGTGACGCAGGGACCGGGGCTGGTCGGCTCGCTGCTGGTCGGCCTTGCGGCGGCCAAGGCGCTGGCGCTGGCGCTGGACGTGCCGCTGATCGGCACGCATCATATCGCGGGGCATATTTACGCCAACCGGTTGATCGGCGAAATGCTCTATCCCGCGGTGGCGCTCGTCGTCTCCGGCGGGCACACCGAACTGGTCGTCCTCGAGCGGGAAGGAAGCTTCCGGATCATCGGCCGGACGCGGGACGACGCGGTCGGCGAGGCGTACGACAAGGTGGCGCGGGCGCTCAATTTCCCGTATCCGGGAGGGCCGCACATCGACCGGCTGGCGATGGAGGCGGACGACGTGAACGAGCTGCCGCGCGCATGGCTGGAGCCCGAATCGTACGACTTCAGCTTCAGCGGTCTCAAATCCGCCGTGCTCGCCGAGATCAACAAGGCGCGGATGAAGGGCGAGCCGCCGATGCGGCCCGCCCTGGCGCGCGGATTTCAAGAATCGGTCATTGACGTGCTCGTGACGAAAGCGCTGCGCGCGGCGGAGGAATTCGGCGCCCGGCAGCTGCTTCTGTGCGGCGGCGTCGCCGCGAACCGCGGGCTGCGCGGGACGTTGACGGCGGCCTGCGAGGCGCGCGGACTGCCGCTGCTCATCCCGCCGCTCTCGCTCTGCACGGACAACGCCGCGATGATCGGCGCCGCCGCCCATCTGAAATGGGTGCGCGGCGAATTTACGCCGCTCGACGCGAAAGCCGATCCGCTCCTGTCCCTTGAAGCGTGGTCGGTGAAAGATTAGAACGAAAGCCCGGCCGGTGCGGCCCAATCCGCATCCGCCGGGCTTTATCGTCACTTGAAGAACAGGAAGTGGGTCGGCAGCTTGCGCAGCTCGCCGTCGGACGGTTTGTTGATGACGCGGCCGCTCCACACGAGCGATGACGAGCCGCCGCCGTCGAGATTGTAGGCGTCTTTCACGCCGTACCTTTCCAGCAGAATTTGCAGCTCCTCCAGCGTGGCGCCGGAGCTGCCTTTCTCGTCGTAACCGTCCACGACGAGAATGAGCAGCTGGTCGTCCTTGTAGTTGGCGATCACGGTGCGCGGCGCGCGCCGGGGCGTCGTCTTCCATTTCTCCGGAATGGGCTGGGGGCGGCCGTTCTTCATCAAGATCGGCACGAACGACGCGCCGAACTGCGGGTTCAGCTTGTCCAATTCTTCCTGCGACTTGAACTTGCCGCCGATCAGCTGCATCTTGTCGTTCATGCCCACGAAGAACAGGTCTTTGTAGGACGCTTCAAAACCCGATACATACTTGCCGTTGACGATCGTCGTGCTGAGCGGATAGCGCTTGCCCTTCTTGTCCGCGAAGCCTCCCGCGTTCACGCCGGCGACGGCGCCCAGCCGCTTGACGGCAGACAGCGTCGTCTCCGCGCCGCCGTACGTGTCCTTTCCGAGCACCATCCTCATCGCCTGGTTCGATTTCAGCTTCACCTTCAGGGCGTATCCGTTGAAATGCTGCGCCTTCACATGAAACAACTGCGCCGTTATCCGGTTCGAGCGCACCTCTTCGACCGGCGTGCCGAGTCTTGCCGTGATGCGCCGGTCGTAGATCGCGTAAGGCTTGCCGACCTGGGAGGCCGCAAGTTTCGCGAGCCGTCCGGCTTCGGCGGACGCTTTGTCGAACAGTTCCGCTTCCTTTCGAATCGATTCGTTCGTCTCGCCGGCCAGCCCGATCGCCTTGTCGAGTCCGGACACGACGCGTTCCGTCAATGTTCCGGCTGCCGGAGGGGCCGGCAGATTGAACTCCGGATACGCTTCATCCGACAGGGAGAGCGTCAGGCCGGGGCCCGCAGCCGCCAGCCAGATCCCCATCCCGAGAAAAGGAGCGGCGGCCAGCAGAAACAATCGATGGATCGTTCGCGGCTGCAACAGACGGTTCATTTCAACACATCCAGCTGTTTCTGCAATTCTTCCAGCTTCGCCTTCACTTCATTGAGCTGCGTATAGAGAAGATTGCTGTTGTCCGTATCTTCGTTCGCGTTGTCGCGGGCGAACGTCAGCAGTTCATTCAGCGCGTTCACTTTCGCTTCGACGGTGTCGATCTCGGCGCGAAAAGAGGCTTCGAGCTCGGTCATCCGCGTTTCGACTTCCTGCTGCATGGCTGCAATCTTCGCCGCCGTCTGCTGTTCGATGTCGGCCGTCATGCGGGCTTGCAGCTCACCGGCGTACCATGCGGCGCCGGCAGCTCCGCCGGCTATCAGAAGAAGCCAGATGATCGTCAGCAGGAGGACGGCCGCTTTCGAGGCGGATCGGCTTCTGCGGGAAGCGCGTGAAGCGCGGTCTGCGCCGGTTGCCTGAAGGTGCAAGTCGTTCTGCATCGCTTCTCCACCTTTCTCTGAATCTAGCGCCGGTTGCCCCGGCTGCCAAAGGACCCGTCCGTTTACCTAGCGTAACGGATTTTGGGCCGATTGGGAACCCTGTCGGAATTGCCAAATGTGGAAGAGCCATTGGTCTTGCGGAACCAAATCGGGGGATGGCCGCGCGGGCGAAGGTTTTGGGCGCAGGATGGATTGCGGGGTGACGGGCGAATATGGTGCATAAGTGCACCAGAATGACGGGCCGAGGGCTGGATCGGGGGAATATGGTGCATAAATGCACCAGAATGACAGGCCGAGGACTGGATCGGCTGAATATGGTGCATAAATGCACCAGAATGATGCGACCGAGCCGGCGACAAGCCGACGGCGGCCCCCGCGCACAAAAAAACTGAAAGTTTCGAATTGACAAATCGCCGAAGCGGGAATATAATGAACAGCAATATCCACTGCACACATACCAAACGCGATGAACAGGAGCAGTAGGGTGCTGCCGGGATGCCGGCCGGGCGATGCAAGCCGCGGGCCGGTCAGAGAGCTGCGGGTCGGTGCGACGCAGCCGAAGGTGAACCTGAAACTCGCCTGGGAGCGGAGCGGCGGAACGGACGGCGCGCAAGGCCGCCAACTACGCCGTTACGGCTGACCCCCGTAATCGGGTGCATGCTGTCGCCGGATGGCGCGGCATGCGTGAGGTGGGCGCGCCGGCCGTTCCGGCACGGGCGCCAACAAGAGTGGTACCGCGCGGGCACGAAGCCTGTCGTCTCTTGAGCAATCGGAGACGGCAGGCTTTCTTGATGTTGAGGCCTCGCCGCGCGGAACATAACAAGCGAATCTCAATGAAACGCGATGAACGGGAGCAGTAGAGCGGTGACGGAACAGCCGCCGGCCGCCGCAAGGCGGAAGGCGGGCGCAGAGAGCTGCGGGTCGGTGCGACGCAGCCGAAGGCATCGCTCGAACTCGCCCGGGAGCGGGCGGATCGACACCGGCGCGGAGCGTACGGCCGCGCGGGGATAGGTCCGGCACGGGTTGACCGCCGTTACACGGTTGCCGGCGGCGAGAGCGGCACGCCCGGTCTGACTGCAGCAGACCCGGGCTGCGCGCCGCCGGCGCGGAGGGGACGCGGCCCGCAAGGGGCGCGTCAACAAGAGTGGTACCGCGGCATGCCGACCAACGGCCTGTCGTCTCTTGAACGAACGTTCGGAGACGGCGGGCTTTTTTTGATTCCGCCAAAAAACATTCAGGAGGGGTTCACCATGACCAAATCCGTTAACCCGAGTGAAATGAAGCGCATCACGATCTTCGACACGACGCTGCGTGACGGCGAGCAGTCGCCCGGCGCCGCGATCGAGCCGGAACAGAAAATCATTATCGCACGCCAGCTGGCGAAGCTCGGCGTCGACGCGATCGAGCCGGGGTTCCCGGTCTCCAGCCCGGGCGAGTTCGCCGCCGTGCAGCAGATTTCCCGCGAGCTGCAGGGCACGGAGATCGTCGGGTTCGCCCGGGCCGTGCGCGGCGACATCGACGCCGCGGTGAAGGCGACGCAGGACGCGGCGCGCCGCCGGCTGCACCTGTTCATTTCGTCGTCGGACATCCACCTCGACTTCCAGCTGCGCAAGACGCGCGAGCAGGTGCTCTCGATCGCGCGCGAGATGGTCGCGTACGCGAAGCAGTTCGTCGACGAGATCGAGTTCTCGCCGATGGATTCGACCCGGGCGGGGATCGAGTTCGTCATTGAAATGGTCGAGGCGGTCATCGCCGAAGGGGCGACGATCATCAACCTGCCCGACACGATGGGCTACGCGATGCCGGACGAGTATGAAGCGCTGTTCCGCACCGTGCGCGCGCAGGCGAGGGGCGGGGACCGCGTCCGCTACAGCGCGCACTGCCACAACGATCTGGGGCTGGCGGTCGCGAACAGCCTCGCGGCGATCCGCGGCGGCGCGACGCAGATCGAGGTGACGGTGAACGGCATCGGCGAACGGGCGGGCAACTGTTCGCTCGAGGAGCTCGTCATGGCGATCGAGACGCGCAAGGACGCTTTGAAGGCCGAGACGGGCATCGACATCGCCGAAATTTACAACACGTCGCGGCTCGTCAGCCGGATGATGCATTTCCCGGTCGCGTTCAACAAGCCGATCGTCGGCCGCAACGCGTTCCAGCACGAATCCGGCATCCATCAGGACGGCCTGCTTAAGAACCGCGCCACGTACGAGATCATGGATCCCGAAGCGATGGGCATTCCGCGCAGCATGATCGTGCTCGGCAAACATTCCGGCCGCCATGCGATCAAGCATCGCGCGGCGGAGTACGGCATCGAGCTCAAGGGCGAGCAGCTCGACGAAGTGTACGCCGCGTTCAAGAAAGTCGCCGACGAGCAGAAAATCGTCACCGACGATCAGCTCCTGCGCATCATCGGCGAGTCGACGGACCGCCACGAAGATCCGTACACGCTGGTCGACCTGCAGGTGCTGTCCGGCACGCAGCGCGCCCGCATCGCATCCGTGACGATCCGCGAAGGCGGCACCGGCAAAGAGCGCACCTGCTCCGCCATGGGCGCCGGACCGATCGAAGCGGTCATCAACTGCATCAAGCAGGTCATTCCGGCGGCGGCAGAGTTCGAGGATCTTGAGCTGCACTCGCTGTCTTCGGGCGAGGACGCGCACGGCGAAGCGGTCGTGACGGTGCTTCACGGCGGCCGGCGCTATCGCGGCACGGCGATCCACAAGGATATCATTCTCGCGGTGGCGCAGGCGTTCGTCGGCGCGTGCAACCAGGCCGTCATCCGGACGGGCATCCGCGACAGCGAAGCGGAGGAACAGACGGGCTGATCAGCGACGGGCTGGCCGCCCGTCTTTTTTTGCGTCCGGAACGGAATTTCCGCCTCTTGCGCATCCGGGTTTGCCCGTCCATGATTCCGAGTGTGCACAAAGTTATCCACATATCCACTGAAAAATGTGTGTAAACGCCGCCAATGCAGGCGGGGTGTCGAATGCCGTCGTTTTGCAAACGGGGACAAGTTTTTCACAAGCGAATTGTGGATAATGTGGACAATGTGGGTGAAATTCGCCTCTTTCGGCCGGCTGCGGCATGAAAATGATGAAAACCGTGCCGTTCTAGGACCGGAAAACCGTCAGTATCGCGTGAATTGATGCACAATTCAGGGGATAGTGTGGATGAATTTGTGGATAACGGGGTTTTCCGCAATGTGGAAATGAAACGTGAGAGCGGGTTGTCGAACCGTCGGGTCGTCCGTCAGGGCTCCTCTGCTTGCGAGACGGTCGAGTTCGATTGCAAATCATTTTTTACCATTTAAATGCCTTGACGCCGCCGATCAAGAGGTGTAGAATCGGAAACCTGATGCTCGGGACGGATGTGGTCCCGAAGCCGTCGCATCCCGCAGCATCAACAGAATCAACGGTGGTAGGAAAGGAGCGTATTCCTCATGTCTTCCGCAGCAACCGGAGCGAAACCGGGCGGATTGTTCGGCAACCGGTTTTTCCAGACCATCCTGTTGTCGAATGTCTTGCTGCAAATCGGAATCTGGGTTCGCAACTTTGCCATATTGATGTATGTGACCGATATGACGAATTCGGACCCGGTCGCGATCGCGCTGATTTATGTGGCGGAATTCCTTCCGATCTTCCTGTTCTCGTTCATCGGCGGGACGTTCGCGGACCGGTGGCGGCCGAAGCGGACGATGATCTGGAGCGATTTCCTGTCGGCTTTGTCCGTCTTCGTCGTGCTGGCAACGCTCGCCGCGGGCGTGTGGCAGATGATTTTCTTCGCGACGCTGGTGTCGTCCATTCTGTCGCAGTTCTCGCAGCCTTCCGCGATGCGCATGTTCAAGATTCATCTGCGTCCGGATCAGCTGCAGCAGGCGATGGCGTTCTTCCAGTCGATGGTCGCCATTTTCATGGTCGGCGGTCCGTCGCTCGGCATCTGGATGTACCACGAGTTCGGCATCAACGCTTCGATCGCGGTGATGGGCGTCGCGTTCCTGCTGTCCGCCGCGGTGCTGATCCGGCTGCCGGAGACGCCGTCAGGCCGGGAAACCGGCGGAGAGGCGGCGGTTCCCGGAGCGCCGCAGCAAGCGGGAAGCTTCTGGAAGGAACTGGCCGAAGGTTTTCGGTATGTCTGGCGCAGCCCGGTGCTGCGCACGCTGGGCCTCACGTTCGCGCTTGCCGGCATCGGGGTCGGCATGGTGCAGCCGCTCGGCGTATTTGTCGTAACGGAGAAGCTCGGGAAAACGAAGGAATTTCTGCAGTTCCTGATGATGGTGAACGGGGTCGCCATGCTGATCGGCGGCGGGCTGATGGCCGCGCTGTCGCGCCGCATCCTGCCGCAGAAGCTGCTCGCGCTCGGCATGTTCGTCGGCGCCGTCACCACGCTCGGGATCGGTCTGTCCGAACAGATCTGGCTGACGCTGGCCTTGCAGTTTATCGGGGGACTTTCGTTCCCGGCCATTCATATCGGAATCAGCACCATGATTCTCCGCTGGTCCGACGAGTCGATCGTCGGGCGCGTGAACGGCGTCCTCAACCCGATGTTCATGGGCATGATGGTCGTCATGATCGCCACGGGCGGAAGCCTGAAGGCGTGGTTCCCGATCGAGGTGCTGTATGCGGCCTCCGCGCTCGCCATGGTGCTCGGAACGGCGGCGCTGGCGACGATCTTCAAGCATCAGCCGCCGGAACAGGCAACCGCCCAGGCGGTGCAAGGCATGCCTTCGCATTGATCCCCGGTTGCAAGACAAGAGAGCCCGCATCCATAGGATGCGGGCTCTCGTCATGCTGCGAAGATGTTCACGAGGTCGGCGGCTCGCCGTCTGTGCCATCGGGCAGCGTGCCGGGCGGCCGGCGCTTCAGCCGGCCGGACCGGTACAAGGCTTCGCGGAGCAAATATTCGATGTGCGCGTTCACGCTGCGGAATTCGTCGTTCGCCCACTGCTCGATCGCGCGGTAGACGTCGGGATCGAGCCGCAGCGGGAACGCTTTTTTCGTACTGGCCATGACGGATGGTTACGAGTAGAGCGTTCCGGTGTTGATGACCGGAGTCGCGGAACGGTCGGAGACGATGGCGACCATCAGATTGTTGACCATGGCGGCGCGGCGCTCGTCGTCCAGCTCGATCCCGTTCTCGATCAGCTTGCGCAGCGCCATCTCCACCATGCCGACGGCGCCTTCGACGACTTTCTGCCGCGAGGCGACGATGGCCATCGCCTGCTGCCGCTGCAGCATCGCGCTCGCGATCTCCGGCGCGTAGGCGAGGTGGCTGAGCCGGGTTTCAAGGATTTGCACGCCGGCGACATCCAGCCGCGCCTGCAGCTCACGCAACAATTGCTCCGCGATTTCGTCTGTGTTGCTTCGCAGCGAGACGGCCGTTTCCTCGGAGAACGAGTCGTAGGCGTACTGGGTCGCGATATGGCGAATGGCCGTTTCGCTCTGGATTTCGACGAATTCTTCGTAGTTGTCCACGTCGAACGACGCCTTGGCCGTATCGACGACCCGGAAGACGACGACGGCGCCGATCTCGATCGGATTGCCTTCCGCATCGTTTACTTTGAGCCGCTGGCTGTTGAAGTTGCGGACGCGGAGGGAGATTTTCTTGCGGCTCGAGAACGGGACGGTCATCCAGAATCCGCTTTCGAGAAGGGTGCCGACGTACCGGCCGAAGAAGGTGAGTACTTTCGCTTCGTTCGGATGGACGATGACGAGCGAAGTGACAATAATGAAGGCGGCGAACATCATGACAACGGCGGCCAAAATGGCTGCCGGGTGCGGGGCGTCCGAACCGCTCGAGGCCAGGACGAACAAGCCCCCGACCACAAGGACGACCGCAAGGAGCAGCGCGACAAAACCGTTCAGTTTCCATGCCTTTCTCTCTTTCATGGCGTGGCCTCCTTCTCGGATGCGATATGGTTTTGATATTTATATGATATCACTTTTTGAAATGAATGGCAACCATTACGAAACCTTACGGCGGTTGTTTCGTATTTCAGGTCAGAAGCCGATTGTTGGATCATTCCGGAGAAGGGGGCGCCTTGATGAAGGATTGGTCAAGTTCCGCGACGGACGGTGCGGACCGGGAAATCCGGCTTGCGGTCGTTATCCGCTCCGCCGGCTATGAAGCCGGCAAGACCGTCATCCGCGACGTGCGGTTCGCGGTGGAAGCCGGGAAGCTGGTCGGGCTGATCGGCCCGAACGGCGCAGGCAAAAGCACGACGATCAAGTCGGTGCTCGGCCTGCTCGCCTGGGTGGACGGCGACATCCGCTTCGGCGGGGAAACGGGGCGGTCCGGAGCGTCCGCACAGCCCGGCGAGTCCGCACAGCCCGGCGAGTCCGCACAGCCCGGCGAGTCCGCACAGCCCGGCGAGTCCGCGCATTCCGGAGCGTCAGGGCAGTCCGGCGGTACGAGCCGGTCCGGGACGGGGCGGTACGCCTATGTGCCCGAGCAGCCGGTTTTCTACGAGTATTTCACGCTGTGGGAACATCTGCAGCTGGCCGCGTCTGCGTTCGGCCTCGCGGAAGAGGCGTTCGCGCCCCGGGCCGAACGGCTGCTGGAGCGGTTCCGGCTGCTGGATCACCGGCATGAACTGCCGGCGAAATTCTCGAAGGGCATGCAGCAGAAAATGATGCTCGCCATCGGCCTCATGCTCGAACCGGACCTGTACATCGTCGACGAGCCGTTCATCGGGCTGGACCCGCATGCCGTGCGGGATCTGCTCGACATGCTCGAGGAGGAGCGGCGGCGCGGCGCCGGCATTCTCATGTCGACGCACGTGCTGGATACGGCCGAGCGGATCGCGGACAGCTTCGTGCTGATGGACGGCGGCACGGTCGTCGCGCAGGGCGGGCTGGACGAAGTGCGGAAGCAGGCCGGGCTGGGCAAGGAGGCGCCGCTGTTCGACTGCTTCCTGGAGCTGACGAAAAGATGACAACGGACATGAAACGTTGGACCCCTGGCCGGCTGCTCCTTGCGCGGATCATCCGTTTCTGGCGGGAGCAGCTCCGGATCTGGAAGACGGTGGGGGACTGGACGGTCTTGCTGTACATCGTGGTGCCCGGGGGATGGATTCTGGGCGGGTTGTGGCTCGAGATGCTGCGCGAGCCTCCGGCGTGGCTTAAGGCGCTGCCGCCCGAACTCGCGCTGGTGCTCTTCGTGCTCCTGATGTTCGCGGGGCGGCTGCGCACGTTTCTGGAAGAGGCGGATGTCTTGATCCTGCTGCAGCGGCCGAGCTGGATCCGGACGCTCAGGCTGGGCGGCGCCGTCTACACGCTGGCCGTTCAGGCGGTCACGACCGCCCTGCTGTTCACGCTGCTGCTGCCGTGGCTCAGGCTGCACGACGCCTTCGATGCGGGAGGCCTCGTGCTGTGGGCCGTCTTCACGCTGGCCTGCCGATTGCTTACGGCCGCGGTCGTCCGGCTGGCCGCCTCGCGGCTGCGCGGATGGAAGCTGTGGACGGCGGACACCGCCCTTGCTTGCGCGTTGATCGCGTTCTACGTGACGCCCGTGCTGACGGCGGACGGCAGCCTTGCGGTGATGGGCTGCTGTACGGCGATTGCGTTCGCCATGTGGGCGGCTGCCATCGCCTGCGTGCTGCGAAGGCGCAGCGGGTACGAGGCGGATCTGGCGGCGGAGCGGCAGGCCCGGGCGGCTTCGGCAGATTTTCTGCTCTCCGCCGTCGTGGAGAAGAAGCCGGTGCCGAAGTGGAAACGGCCGGCGCTGTTTCCGCGTTCGGGGCGCATCCTGCGTTCTTCCGATCCCGGCGCCATGCTGGCCGAGATGCGGATCAAGTCGTTCGCAAGGCAATTTCGGCATTTGGGGCAAGTTTTCCGGCTCCTCGCGATCTCGACTTTTGCGCTTGTTTCCGTGCCGGGGTGGCTGTCGCTCATCCTGGCGGCGCTGCTGATGATGTTTCTCGGCTCCTGGATGCAGCGGGAGTGGCGGGAATGGATGGACGAACCGTTCATCGCGCAGTTCCGCTGGGAGGAGGCGGCGATCCGGCGCGGCGCATCGCTGTCGCGGTTCTGGCTCGTGCTGCCGGCGGCCGCATGGTTCGCGGCCGTCGCCGGCTGGCAGTTCGCCGGCTGGGCGGGGCTGCTCCCGGCCGTTCCGGCGGGCGTCGGGCTGTGGGCGCTGATCAACGCGGCAATGATGGATCTCGCCGTCACGAAGCGCCGGAGCGACGCCGGGGAAACCAGGGATACGGAGGTCCGGGAAACGCCGGAAAGTTGAGTTAGACCGCACATGGCAGGACGGCGCGGGTGAAGAAGAATGGCGCGGGCTTGGGGCGGGTATGTTTTGCGCAGGATCGGGGAATGGTATAGCCGCCATCAAATCCACGACGGGAAGGAGCTTGAACGTGGCGCGCGGCAATGGAGTCCGATTCGACTTTCCCGATGAGCATCAGGCGGCCCTCGCGTTCTCCCTGTTGCAGGAGCTCGGATACGAACCGGAGCGGAACGGACGCGGGGTAAACATCCGCCTGGACGGCAACGACCTGGTCTCGGCGATCGAGATCGCTTCGGCGCACGGCGGCGAGCTGGCCGGGGCGGCGGGAACGAACGCGGAAGAGTCGCTCACCTCGGCCTACGGGATCGACGAAATACCGATTCCGGCGCATACGGTCAATCCGGATTGGCCGGATGCGTGATGGTTGAGTGTGATGCGCAGGCAGTGAAATTCACGGTTCATCCGTTACAGGGCCATGGCAGTCTCTCCCGCTGCAGATGATGAATGGGGAACGCATTCCGGTCGGGAGAGCGGATCATGGCTTTATTGTTTTTTTCGGTGGATGCGTTTGCAAACAGGCGAAAACTGTCCCCCAAGGGTGAAAGTCATCGCCTTTGAAAAAGAGCGGGATTGGGATAAAATAGATCAAATCGAACGGGCGCACGGAGGAGACCGGATGGCAAGGGTTTGGTTGGCGGCTGTGTTTGTTGTTCTTCTCACTTTGGCAAGCGCTTGCAGTCCGACAGGGGATTATCAGATTCTCTACGACCAGGACGAAGAGCGATCCGCGAAGGAGCGGCATCCGGACCGGCAGTATACGATTGCGGTGGTGCCGAAACGGGAAGGCCTCGATTATTTCGAGGCGGCGAAGGACGGCGCGTTCGAGGCGGCCAAGGAGCTGGGGGTCAACGTTTTGTTCAGGGGGCCGGAGACCGCGGATGCGGACGCCCAGATCCGGGTCATCGAGGAGTTGATCGAACAGGACATCGATCTGTTGGCCGTATCGTCGAACGATCCGAAGAAGCTGCTGCCCGTCCTGAAGCGGGCATCGGACAACAACATCGCCGTCATCACCTGGGATTCCGACACCGACGAGGAGGGCCGGGCCTTCTTCATCAACATGGTGGATCCCGAAACGCTCGGGCGCCACCTGATGGATACGCTGGCCTGGAGCACCGGGGAGCGGGGGAAGTTCGCGATCATGACCGGATCGCTCTCTGCCGCAAATCTGAACGAGTGGATGCACTGGATCAAGGTGCAGCAACAGGAATACTACCCGAACATGGAATTGGTCGAAATTGCGGCCAACAACGACAGTTACGAGGAGGCGTATGCGTCGGCGGTCCGGCTGCTGGAAAGCCATCCCGATCTTGCGGGCATCATCGGCAACTCGTCGGTCGGCCCGCCGTCGGCGGCGAAAGCGGTCAAGGAGGCGGGGAAGCAGGGCGAGGTGAAGGTGGTCGGCCTGTCGACCCCGAATCTCATGCGCGACGCCCTGCATGACGGCACCGTGCAGGTTATTACCCTGTGGAGCCCGAAGCGATTGGGCTATCTGACCGTCGCCCTCGGCAAAAACCTGCTGGACGGCACGCTGCCGTATGACGGCCAATTTGTCAACAAGGTCGGCAACGTCCGGGTCAAGGGGGACATGGTGATCATGGGAGAGCCGCTTGATTTCACGAAGGATAATGTGGACCAGTATGATTTTTGAACGCATCCGCCGGCTGCGATTCCGCAGTTTCCGGCTCAGCACCAAGCTGATGATCACGTATCTCCTGCTCACCGTTGTCCCGATCTCCATTCTCGGCGCCATTTCCTATTATCAGTACAGGAAATCGATCGAACAGCAATTCGGCGAGCACATGCCGAGAACCTTGCAGCTGGCCAACATGGCCATTGAAAAGCGGATGGACGAATTCGCGAGTCTGCCCGATCTGATCTACAGTTCCAGCGAGATCATTTCGATTCTGCGCAAAGAGGACTACGGCAACCAATCCGAAAAGCTGCAGGACGAATTCATCGTGAACAACTATCTGACCCGGACTTACATCAACGGGAACAATCCCGACATTATCGGCGTGTTTATGGCGACGCCCGACCGGCTGTTCGCGAGCACGCGGATGAATTATGCGGGCACCGAGCCGGGGCAGCGGCACTTTGATCTCGGCCACCCGCTGGACGAAAACGGCAACGCCAAACTGCTGTTCCCGAACGAACTCGATTTGCGTTTCGAGAACGGGCGTCCCTACCTGCTGTTGATGAAACAGATGACCGATTTCGACAACCGGAGAAGCCTCGGCACGATGTTCCTGGCGATCCGGCTCGATTTCATCGAGAGCGTGCTGGGCGAACTGGAGAATCCGGAAGCCGCCGAAATGTGGGTCATGGACCGTGAAGGCGCGATCATCTACCATACGGATCAGACGAAAATCGGCGGCACCGATCCCCGGTTGGGCGAATATCCGGTTCTGAACGGCAGCTTCAAATCGTTCACGGGAAATGAACCCCGGGTCGTCAGTGTGAACCAATCGGACCGCTACCAGTGGGTGATCGCCCACAGCATCTCTTCCGCCGCCTTGACGGAGCGGACGGATTTTTACCGGAATGTCACCATTGTCGTGTTCATCGTTTTTGCCATCATCACGTCCGTGCTCTCGGTGATTCTGGCCCTGAACGTCTCGCGCCCGATCAAGCGGCTGAGCAGCCTGATGAAGCATGTGGAGCTGGGCAATTTCTCGGTCGATCTGAAAGCGAATTCCCGGGACGAAATCGGGCTGCTGGCCCGCAGCTTCAATTCCATGATCGCGAAGATCCGCGAACTGATCCAGCAGAACTACTACATCGAAATCCGGCAGAAGGAAGCGGAGCTGTACGCCTTGCAGACGCAGATCAATCCCCATTTCATCTACAACACGCTGGAGACGATCGGCATGGCGGTGGAAGAAGAGGAAACCGAACAGGTCGTGCATATGGTGACGGTGATGGGGAGGATGCTTCGTTATTCGCTCGGCAACGATTCCCGGCTGGTGCGGATCGAAGACGAGGTGCAGCATGTCCGGGATTATCTTGTCATGCAGAAGTACCGTTTCGGCAGCCGCGTCGATTTCGACATCGCGCTGAATGTGGACGGATCCCGGCTGCACACGCCGAAGTTCATCCTGCAGCCGGTTGTGGAGAACAGCATCAAATACGGGCTGGAGTCCGTCCAAGGCGTGCGGATTGCCGTCGCGGTCAACCGGGAGTTCGGCGCCGCCAGCGGAAAACAAGATATCGTGTTCCGCATCCGGGACAACGGGCCGGGCATCGCGCCGGACAGACTGGCCGGGCTCCTGGCGACGATCCGTTCCAACAGCCTGGTTCACGGGAAGTCGGGTGTCGGGCTGAAAAATGTGCACGCCCGCATCGTCATGATGTTCGGCGGCGAATACGGGCTGCAGGTGGACAGCATCCACGGCGGCGGAACGGAGGTCATCATCCGGATTCCCGTCATCGAGTCGACGGAAAGCGCCCAAGAATTTAACCAGGGAAGTGAGCGGCACCATGCAATCAATCCGAACGATCGTGGTGGATGACGAGGCGTTCATTCGCCGGGGCATCGAGCGTCTGGTGCGGTCCTGCGGCGAACCGTTCGAGATCCTCTCCGGTTTCGACAACGGCAGGGACGCCCTGAATTACCTGCATGAAGTGAACGGCGCCGTCGATCTGGTCATCACCGACGTGAAAATGCCGGAGATGGACGGGGTGGCCTTCATCCGGGAAGCCAGAAAGCATTACGATTTCTTCCCGCTCTTCATCAGCGGGTACGACGATTTCGAATATGTGCACGCCGCCATGCTGCACGGCTCGGTGGATTACTTCCTGAAGCCGATCGACCGGGACCGGTTCCGCATCCGCCTGGCGGAAATCCGCAAGCGGATCGCCGAGGCGCGCGAAAGCCGTTACCGGCTGGCCGACATGGAGAAGAAAGCCGAACGGCTGAAATCAGCGAGACAGACGCAGCTTCTGAAGGATGTCATGTCGACGGAAGCGGATTTGTCCCGCCTTGGCTATTGGGTGGAGGAATTTCCGGATGGCCGCTATGTGCTCCTGAACATCGCGCTGGATGCGCTGCCGGCCAAGGCGAGGCATTATACCGACAAGGACTGGAAGGCTTACTCGTACGCCTTGGAGAACATCATTGACGAAATTACGAGAACCGCGCAGAAAGCTCCGTTTGCCGGCGGTTGGTGGTGGAGGGGGAACGCCGATCACTGGGTGCTGCTCCATGCGGGCCGATCCGCCGATCCCGGCTTTGTCGCGTCAGAAGCCTTCGCCGCTGCCGAGCAGTACTGCCGGGCGGTGCGGACCTACACCCCGTTCACCGTGTCCGTCGCCGTAAGCGACATGGTGGAAGACCTGTACCTGCTCCGCGAAGCGGGGCAGAGCACGATCGGCCTGCTCAACTATCGCCTCGTGTTCGGCGGCAACCAGGTGTTCACCTCCCGCCTCGTCGGGCAGACCGGCGCCTATTCGCTGGATGCCGTCGATCCGGGCTGCTACCGGACGGTCAAGCGGATCGTGCAGGCGGTCCAGCAGGCGGACGACGGGCAGGCCGCCGCACGCTTGAACGGGTTCTTCGACGAACTCGCCAAACTGGAGTCGCCGCGGCTGATCCAGTGGCTGCTCCAGTATTTGACGATCCAGATTCATGCCGTGTGGATGGAGCATGCGGAAGACATCGGAGCGGCGGATTCGCCGGAGGAGGAATTGAACCGGATCAAACTGGCGGCAGGCCTCGGCCAGATCAAGCAGGAAGTGAAACGGCTCGTGCTGCGGACGACGGACGCCATCCGGCAGCACCGCCGGGAAGACGCGGCCAAGCCGGTGGAACTCGCAAAAGCCTGGATTCTGGAACATCTGGACGAGGAGATCACGGTCAAGAAGGTGGCGGATCACGTTTATCTGAATCCGACCTATTTCTGCAAATGCTTCAAGACGCAGACGGGCGAAACGGTGCTGGATTACGTCACGCGAATGCGGATGGAAAAGGCGAAGGACATTTTGCGGGACCGGAGTCTGAACCTGCAGGACGTCAGCCGGCGGGTCGGCTATCAGGACGCCAAATATTTCAGCAGGCTGTTCAAACAGTGGCACGGCCTGTCGCCTTCGCAATACCGCGAGCGGCTGCGGCTGGAGACGTGAACGGGACAAATTCACAGGGCCAACGTGCGGCCAGGGCGATTTCGCCCTGGCCGCTTTGCATTTTCCGAAAAGGCGAAGATCGTCCCCGGAAGGCGAATGTTGTCTCCTGTCGCCTCGACCGGCCCTGCGGTATGTTGTGGGAGGAACGCGAGTACGAGCGGAAACGGGGGATCGGGATGGCGGAATTTGTGCTCGAACTTAACGGGATCACGAAAACCTTTCCCGGCGTCAAGGCGCTGGACAATGTCCATTTCCGGCTGAAGCCCGGCGAAATCCACGCGCTCATGGGCGAGAACGGAGCGGGCAAGTCGACGTTCATCAAAATCATCACCGGGGTGTACCGTCCGGACGAGGGCGACATGCTCGTGAACGGACGCAAGGTGGAGCTCAAGGGGCCGAGGCACGCGGCCGAACTCGGCATCGCGGCGATCTACCAGCATGTGACCTGCTATCCGGATTTGACGGTGACCGAGAACATCTTCATGGGCCATGAACGGGTCGAAAAAGGAACGCGAAGGCTGCTCTGGAAGGAGATGCACGAAGAGGCGCAGCGCCTGCTCGACGAGCTCGGAGCCGATTTCCATTCGCGAATGACGATGGGGGCGCTCAGCGTTGCGCAGCAACAGATTGTGGAAATCGCCAAGGCGCTGTCCGCCAACGCCAGGATCATTATCATGGACGAGCCGACGGCGGCGCTCACCGTCAGGGAATGCGAGCAGCTGTACGCCATCACGGAACGGCTCAGGGCGGGGGGCGCGTCCATTATCTTCATTTCCCACCGCTTCGAGGACATGTACCGCCTCGCCGACAACGTGACGGTGTTCCGGGACGGGAAATACATCGGGACGTGGGGCGTGCACGACATCTCCAACAAAGATTTGATCGTGGCCATGGTGGGCCGCGAGGTGACGCAGCTTTTTCCGAAGAAGGAAACGCAGATCGGGGATGAAGTGCTGCGGGTGGAAGGGCTCGGGGCGACCGGGTACTTCGCCGACATCAACTTCAGCGTCCGCAGGGGCGAAATCGTCGGGCTGACGGGATTGGTCGGATCCGGACGGAGCGAGGTGTGCCAGGCGATCTTCGGGATCGGCCCGCGGGACCGCGGCAAAATCTACGTCGAAGGCCGCGAGGCGTCGATACGCCGTCCGGCGGACGCCATGGCGCTCGGAATCGGATATTTGCCGGAAGACCGCCAGAAGCAGGGGCTGATCCTGAACTGGGAAATCGCCGGCAATATCACGCTCCCTGCCCTGCGGCGGCTGGCCCGGATGGGCTGGATCCGGAGGAAAGCGGAATGGTCCGTCGCCAAGATGCTGGCGGAAAAACTCGGCGTGAAGGCGACCGGAATATTCGACCTCGTCGGCTCCCTCTCCGGCGGCAACCAGCAGAAGGTGGTCGTGGCCAAATTGCTGACGTCGGAGCTGAAAGTATTGATCCTGGACGAGCCGACCAAAGGCGTCGACGTCGGGGCCAAATCGGCCATTTACGAAATCATCGGGGAGCTCGCGGCGCAAGGATACGGCATCCTGCTCGTTTCCTCCGAAATGCCGGAGGTGATCGGCCTCAGCGACCGGATCGTGGTCATGCGGGAAGGCCGGATTACCGCGATATTGGACCGGTCGGAAGCGACGCAGGAAACCATCCTGGAAGCGGCGATGGACGACAGCACCCGTGAAACGGGCGCATCAGCCTGATCCGGAGGAGTTGAGAAACACGATGGCGGATAAACCGATGGCGCAGCAGGCGGCGCAGGCCGTTCCGTCGGGCGGGGCGGTGCGGCGCGCTTCGCTCAGCGTCCACATCATGCGGTTCCGGGAATTGGGCCTGCTGGGCTTCGTTGTCTTGCTCGCCCTGCTTGTGCAATGGCGGAATCCGAGTTTTCTGACGCTGGAGAACATCAACGATTTGCTGCGAAATGCCGCGATCCTGAGCATTCTGGCCCTCGGCATGATGCTGGTCATCGTCACGAGGGGGATCGACTTGTCCATCGGGGCGACGCTGGCCCTGTCCGGCATGATCACCGCGCTGACGGTCAGCGCCAACCCGGGAATGCACCCGATTGCGGCGCTTCTTCTCGGAACGGCGATCGGGCTCGCATGCGGCTCGCTGCTCGGATGGTTCGTCGCGAGGCTCGGCATTCTGCCGATCATCGCGACGCTGGGCATGATGAACGTGTTCCGCGGACTGACGTTTACGATCAGCGGCGGCAAATGGGTCAGCGCCCACCAGATGCCGGATTCCTTCACCGGCATCGCCACCGGCAGCATCCTGGGCATCAATACGCTGATTTTCATCGCGATTGTGGCATACGCGGTGTTCCACTACTTCGTCAATCATACGCGAACCGGCAGGCAAATCTATGCGGTCGGCAGCAATCCGGAAGCCGCCGTCATCAGCGGCATTCCGAAGGAGCGGCTGCTGTGGCTCGTCTACGCGATCATGGGCGCGCTCTCGGGATTGTGCGGCGTGCTGTGGGTCGCCAAGTTCGCCTCCGCCCAGGGCGACACGGCCATGGGCTACGAGCTTACGGTCATCGCGGCGTGCGTGCTCGGCGGCGTCAGCATTGCCGGCGGAGTCGGGAAAGTGTCGGGCGTGCTGGTGGGATCGCTGCTCATCGGCATGCTGAACAACGCGCTGCCGCTGCTCAACGTGTCGCCTTTCTGGCAGACGGCCATCCAGGGCGGGATCATCCTGCTGGCCGTGCTTGCCAACGTATGGGTGAAGCGGAGCGTCGACCGCAACCACCTGTTGAGGAGGAGGATCTAGATGATGGAGCCGCGCGTTTTGTCGGACAGAAAAGCGTTTGACGCCAAACGGTTCTTTTTGCAATGGGAATGGATGCTCCTCCTGCTACTTGTCGCCGTCAACGTGATGAACGCGCAGATTTCCCCGTATTACCTGGATTTCGCCAACCTGCGGGATGCGACGATGGCATTCCTCGACAAAGCGTTCATCGTGCTGCCGATGGTGCTCGTCATCATCCTGGCGGACATTGACATTTCCGTCGCCTCCACCGTCGCGCTGTCCTCCGTCGTCATGGCGGATCTGTACAACCGGGGGGTGCCGATGGAGCTGGCGATCGTCATCTGTCTGCTCACCGGAACGCTGTGCGGCCTCCTCAACGGATGGCTCATCGTGCGCTACCGGGAACTGTCGGCCGTCATCGTCACGTTGATCACGATGATTGTGTACCGGGGCATCGCCTATGTCATTCTGGAGGATCAGGCAGCAGGCCATTTTCCGGAGTGGTTCGGTTTTCTCGGATGGGGTTACGTGGCCGGCGTTCCGTTTATTCTGATCGTTTTTGTCATTTTTGCGGTGCTGTTCGGTCTGTTGCTGCACAAGACCACGTTCGGAAGGCATGTCTACGCGATCGGCAACAACCCGACGGCAAGCCGGTTCTCCGGGGTTCCCGTTGACCGGGTCCGGATGATCGTGTTCACGCTGACGGGATTCATGGCGGCTGTCACCGCGCTGTTTCTGACCTCCAGGATGGGAAGCACGAGGCCGAACATCGCCAACATGTACGAACTGGAAGTGATCGCCATGGCCGTGCTCGGCGGCATCAGCACGGCGGGCGGCAAAGGGCGCATGATCGGCGCGATTCTGGCCGTTTTCCTGATCGGGCTGCTGCGGTACGGGCTCGGCCTCATCAACGTGAATGCGCAGACGCAACTGATCATTATCGGATCGCTGCTGATTGCGGCCGTTGCCGTTTCGAACCTGCGGCGCAACAAAGCGTGACGGGCGGCCGGCGCGGATTCGCCGGCCGGGCAAGCGTGAGCGGGATACCGGGCGGCCTGCCGCTTTGGTATAGAGAATAGCAGGAAAAGGGAGGATTAAAAAATGAAAAGAAGACTCATCCTGATGCTGGTGTTCCTTCTGTCCATCTCGCTGCTGGCGGCTGCATGCGGCGGGAACAACAACTCCGGCAATACCGGCAATACCGGCAATTCCGGCGCGTCCGGCACGGAAGGAAACTCGTCCGGACAGGCTGAAGCGAAGGACGACACGCCGAAGAAGCATGCCATCATCTTCAAAAATGCCGGGAACCCCTACGGGGAAAAGATGATCGAAGGCTTCCGGGAAGCGATGGCCGAATTGGGCCACGAGGTGATCGCGAAGGCGCCGGACCAACCGACGGCCGAAGCGCAAATCCAGATCATCGAGGAGCTGATCGCGCAGAAGGTGGACTCCATCGCCATTGCCGGCAATGACAGCGACGCGTTGGAGCCGGCGCTCAAGAAGGCGATGGATCGGGGCATCAAGGTGCTCTCGCTGGACTCCGCGGTCAACGCCAACAGCCGGCTGGTGCATGTGAACCAGGCGGATCCCGAGCGCATCGGCCGCACGCTGATTCAGGCGATCCACGAAATGATCGGCGGTGAAGGGCAAATCGCGATTCTGAGCGCGACGAGCCAGGCGACGAACCAGAACATCTGGATCGAATGGATGAAGAAGGAACTCGAAAATCCGGTATACGCCAATATCGAGCTGGTCAAGGTGGCCTATGGGGACGACCTGCGCGACAAGAGCGTGTCGGAAACCGAAGGGCTGCTCAAGTCGTATCCCGATCTGAAAGGCATCATCGCGCCGACCACGGTGGGGATCGCCGCCGCCGGAAAGGTGCTGACCGACAAAGGGTTGAAAGGCCAGGTGCAGTTGACCGGTCTGGGCCTGCCGAGCGAAATGGCGGAGTACATTGAAAGCGGCGTCTGCCAATGGATGTATCTGTGGAACCCGATCGATGTCGGCTATCTGGCAGCGTATGCGGCGGATGCCCTCGTCAAGGGGGACATCACCGGCGCCGTCGGCGAAACGTTCAAAGCCGGCCGGCTGGGCGAGAAGAGCATCGTCCGGGACGGGGAGGACGGCACCCAGATCATGCTCGGCGATCCGTTCCGATTCGACCAAAGCAACATCGCGGAATGGAAAAACGTGTATTAATCCCGCAACTCCCCGATTCCGCCCATGCGGCGGTTCGGGGAGTTTTTTCAGTTTTCGCTCCCCGGGCCGGCCGCAAGCTCCGCGGCGCTCTTGCCGGCCGAATAGCCGGTCGCGAACGCCGCCGTGATGTTGTAGCCGCCGGTGTAGCCGTGCACGTCGAGAATTTCCCCGCAGAAGAAGAGCCCCGGCATCAGCTTCGACTGCATCGTGCGCGGATCGACTTCCTTCAGCGAGACGCCGCCGCCGGTGATGAACGCCTGCTCGAGCGGGAGCGTGCCGTTCACCAGGATCGGCATCGCCTTGATCAGCCGGGCGAGCGACCGCAGCGCCTGGCGGGAGATGTTCGCGCACGCGGTGTCGGCGGCGATGCCGGCCAGCCGGAGCATCAGCAGCAGGAGCCGCTCCGGCATGAGCGGGCGCAGCGCGTTCTTGACCGCCCGCTTCGGTTCGGCGGCGGCGAGCGCGTTGAGTTCGCCGTACACGTCCTCCTCCGTCTGCTCCGGTTTCAGGTCGAGCGTCAGTTTGACGGGGGCGCCGCCGTTCTTCTTCCGTTCCTTCACGACGAACTGGCTGCAGCGGAGCGCGATCGGACCGGACAGCCCGAAATGGGTGAAAATCATGTCGCCTTCATGCCGGACGATCGTCCGTCCCCGCGCGTCCCATACGGACAGGGCGACGCCGCGCAGCGAGACGCCCTGCAGCTCGCGGCTCTTGATCCACGGTTCGTTCGAGGTGAGCGGCACTTCGGTCGGATACAGTTCGGTGATCGTGTGGCCGGCTTTTTCCGCCCAGGGATAGCCGTCGCCGGTCGAGCCGGTATGGGGGACCGACTTGCCGCCCGTGGCGACGATGACGGCCCGGGCCCGCAGCACGCTGCCGTCCTTGAGCTTGACGCCGGCCGCCGCGCCGTCTTCATAGAGCACGTCCGCCACCGGCCGATTCGTCCGAAGGTCGACACCCAGCTCCCGCGCCCGGCCGATGAGCGCCCGGACGACCGTCTGCGCGCTGTCCGTCACGGGGAACATCCGGCCGTCGTTCTCTTCTTTCAGCTTGATGCCGAGCTTCTCGAAAAAGGCGATGATGTCCCGGTTCGAGAACACCGAAAACGCGCTGTACAGGAACCGCCCGCCGCCCGGAATGTGGCGGATCAGCTCGTCCAGCGGTTTCGCGTTGGTGACGTTGCAGCGTCCGCCGCCCGAGATGGCCAGCTTGCGCCCGAGCTTGTCCCCCTTGTCGAGCAGCACGACCCGGGCGCCCCGTTCCGCCGCGGCGATCGAGGCCATGAGGCCGGACGGCCCGCCGCCGATGACCAGTACATCCGCATCCATTTTGTCTTGCCTCCTTCAGGGTTCCGGCCGGGCTTGCCAGCAGTACGGAATGAAAGCGATAATGATAATAGAGGAAATTCGTCCCGAATGCAAAAAGGATTTCCGCCAGCCGTCCCATTTTCTCGAACAGGAGGTCATCGGAATGGACATCGTGACCGAGACGCTCACGCTGCCGACGGAGGACGGCGTTCACCTTCATGTGAGCGCCTGGTTGCCGCCCGATGCCGTGCGCGGCGTCGTCTGCATCGTGCACGGCATGGGCGAGCATGGAGGGCGATACGCCGATGTGGCGTCGGAGATGGTCCGAGCCGGGCTGGCGGTCTACGCCGTCGATCAGCGCGGCCACGGGCTGACCCCCGGCGTACGGGGACATGCGCCGTCCGCCGAACGGCTCGCGCTTGACGCCGCCCGCTTCGTCGGCATGGCCGGAGCCCGGCACCCGGGGCTGCCGCTTTTCCTGTACGGCCACAGCATGGGCGGCAATGTGGCGCTCAGCTGTGCGATCCGCTGCCGGCCTCCGATCGCGGGGCTTATCCTGACCAGTCCATGGCTGCGGCTCGCTTTTGATCCGCCGCAGGGCAAGCTGCGCATCGGCCGCGTCGCCGCGGCGGTCTGGCCGAGGCTCACGTTGTCCACCGGCCTGGGGCGCGCGCTGTACCGCAACAATCCGCTGCAGAGCGAATTGGACAGCCGGGATCCGCTCCTGCACAACCGGATTTCGGCGGCAATGTTTTTCTCCATACGCGATGAGGGGGAGCGTTCGCTGCGGGAAGCGCGGCGGCAGCTTCGGGTGCCGGTGCTGCTGCTGCACGGCACGGAAGATACGGTAACGTCGTTCGCCGCCAGCAGGGAATTGGCGGAGACGCTGCGCGGGCAATGCGAGTTCGTGGCGTGGGAAGGCGGTTGGCATGAGCTGCATAACGATGTGGACCGCAAGGAAGTGCTGGATCGGATCATCGGCTGGATCAATGGCCGGATCCAGGCGTGCAGCGAGTGAAAACGGCGTGGGCGGAATGATGTAACGTGGATAGCACGCTGCAGCGAGTTGAGACGGGCTCGCGGGGATGCTGCAGCGTGGATAGCACGTTACAGCGGGTTGAGATGGGTTCACGGGGATGCTGCAGCGTGGATAGCACGTTACAGCGGGTTGAGACGGGCTCGCGGGGATGCTGTAGCGTGGATACCGCGTTACAGCGGGTTGAGATGGGCTTGCGAGGATGCTGCAGCGTGGATACCGCGTTACAGGGCATTCCCGGGCACGAAATCATGTTTTGAAATCGGGAGAGGGAGAACGCCTTTGCCGGAAGTCATTGAAATCGGCGATCTTGCGCTGAACGGCATGCTGCTGACCGCGCTGATCGCGGCGCTCGCCGGATACGGGGCGCTGCGGCTGTGGACGGCGCGGGCGCGCGCAAGCCGGTCCGGTCCCTGGGGCGACCTGACGGCCGGCGCAGCGGTGATCGCCATTATCATCTGGAAATTCGGCGTGCTGTTCCGCGAACCTTCGCTGCTGTGGGAACAGCCGCGCCTTCTGCTCGTCATCATCGGTTCGGGAACGGAGGCGGCCGCGGGATTGGCTGCCGCCGGCGTGTATTGGATCTGGCAGGCGCGCCGGAAAGGCGTCGGTTTCCTGCCGGCGCTTGATGCGATGGCGGTGACGGCGGCCGGCGGGCTGCTCGTCTGGAATCTGCTGTCGGCATTTGAGTACCGGTGGGGATATGCCGCCGTATTTGCGGCGCTGCTCGCGATCTTGATCGGAAGGCCGGCGCCGGCCGCGGGACAGGCAGCGGGAGAGACGCCCGGCAGCGCGGCCGTGCTGGCCGGCTATGTGCTCGGCGCAGGCTGCCTGACCGTCAGCCTGTTCGCCGTTCCGCCGCCGTGGGTGCGGCCGCCCATGCTGGCCGGGCTGACGAGCACGCAGCTGCTCTTCATCGCCGCCGGCCTCGCGGCGGCGGTGCTGGACGCATACAAGGACAGAACAGGATAACGTCGGCCGGCGGGGGCATACTAGCCTCGGAAGGAGGCTCTCGCATATGGCCGAACAACAAGACCGGCGCGAGCGCAAGAACGAGACGTACGAAGGGCCGAGCGCCGGCGGCCGGAGAAAGCAGGACCGGTCGGCGGCGGACCCGGCCGGCGCGGGCTACGACAAGAAAAACGACGGGCCGAACCGGCCTTCCGTCTGAAGCGGGGTGAGCGCCATGAATCGGAAACCGGATGAGCGGCCCGAGCGCCAATCCCGGCCGCGCAAACCCGCCGCCAGGAAGGCGGACCTGAACGGGACGGGCGATCCGGAGCTCGATCCGTTCGAGATCGAATTTCTGCCCGAATTCCGGGAAGGGCGCGGACCGCGCGGGCCGTTCGTGAACGAGTTCGGCGTCGTCATCGGCGACCATGACTATGCTTCGCCGAACTCGCCGCTCGAGAACTGGTCGACCGACACGGATCCGTCCGTGATGAGCGGCGACCAGTGGGTGCATCCGTTCAAGGACATCGGCTTCCGCACGGCGGAGAACCGGCGGCTGTTCGAAGAAGGGATCCCGCCCCAAAGCGGCATTTTCATGCATCCCGACAAGGATGTCGCGTACAAGGCGCATCGAACGGACGCTCCGCACGAAGGCTCGATGGGAGAAGATACGGGGCAATCGGACTGACAGGCGGTCCAGGCCGGACCGGCGAACGGTCCGGTTGCTTTTCTTTTGCGGACGGTCGGGGGTATAATAGTTTCCAAATCCCGTTGGAGGAGTGAGCGCAATCATGTCGATGTCGTTTGAACGATATATGCTGGACATGATCCAGCCGATGCGCGACGAATTGACCAGCATCGGCTTCAAGGAACTTCGGACGCCGGAGGAAGTGGAGGCGCATCTGCCGAACGCGAAAGGGACGACGCTGGTCTTCGTGAACTCGGTGTGCGGTTGCGCGGCAGGCCTGGCCCGTCCGGGCGCAAGGCTGGCGCTGCAGCATGAGGTGAAGCCGGACCATCTGTTCACCGTGTTCGCCGGCCAGGACAAGGAAGCGACGGCGAAAGCCCGCGAATATTTCGCGCCGTATCCGCCGTCCTCGCCGTCGATCGCGCTGATGAAAGACGGCGAACTCGTCCATTTCATCGAGCGTCACCAGATCGAGAACCGTTCGGCCGAAGAGATCGCGGCGGACCTCATCGCGGCGTTCGACCAATACTGCCGCTGACGGCGCGCCGGAGGCGAACGGGATGAGCATGCAGCAGGAGATCATCGCCAAGCTCGGCGTGAAGCCCCAGATCGACGTCGAACAGGAGATCCGCAGACGCGTTGATTTCCTGAAGCAGTATGTGAGGGATGCCGGCGCGACCGGCCTGCTGATCGCGATCAGCGGCGGCGTCGACAGCGCGACGGCGGCCGCCCTGTGCAAGCGGGCGACGGACGAGCTGACGGCGGAGACGGGCCGGGAGTACATGACGCTCGGCGTGTTCCAGCCCTACCACAAGCAGGAGGACATCGAGGACAGCTACGCGGTGGCGAAGGCGCTCGGCCTGAAGTACACGGTCGAGACGCAGATCGGCGACGCGGTGGACGAGATCGCGCTGGAGGTCGAGCATGCGTTCAAGGCGATCGGCCGGCCGCGGCATCTGAGCAAGGAAGCGAAAGGGAACGCGAAAGCGCGGACGCGCATGGTCGTCCAGTACGCGCTGGCGTTCGACCTGAACCTGCTCGTTGTCGGCACAGACCACGCGTCCGAAGCGATCACCGGCTTCTACACGAAATGGGGCGACGGCGCGGTCGATCTGACGCCGCTCAGCACGCTGAACAAGCGCCAGGTGCGGCAGCTCGCCCGGGCGCTCGGCGTCCCCGACCGGGTCGTGGACAAGGCGCCGACCGCCGGGCTCTGGGAAGGGCAGACCGACGAAGGCGAGCTCGGCATTTCGTACGAAGACAACAGCGACTATCTCGAAGGCAAGGCGATCGACCCGAAGGCCGCGGCGGAGCTCGAGCGGCGGTATCGGGCCACCGAGCACAAACGCCGGCCGATTCCCGGCATCTGAAGATACCAATCGATAAACGGTCCCTCATCGGAGGGGCCGTTTTTCTATCTGTTCCGCAAAACGGATGCGCCCGCTTAAATCGGCGGGCCAGCCGTTTTTCTATACCTGCTCCGCAAAACGGATGCGCCCGCTTAAATCGGCGGGCCAGCCGTTTTTCTATACTTGACAATTTGGTGTCCAGCCATTATTTTTTAGTTAACAAAAAAGTTTGCTAAAGGACAAAATATTTGTCCAAATACACCTTAGTTGCGCATGTACATAAAATGGAGGGGTGGACGAAGCCATGTTCAAGCAGAGAATAAGCAAATCCACGGGACGGGCGTTCGCGCTTCTGGCGGCCATGCTGATGCTTGCGGCATGCGGATCGGGAGCGGGCGGAGGCGCCGAAGGCGGAGCCGGATCGGCCGGCGCAGACGGGAGCGGGGCGGACGGCGCCATCCGCGTCGTGACGACGATCGCCCAGATCGCCGAGCCGATCTCGGTCATCGGCGGCGGCAGGGTTCAGGTGACGAGCCTGATGGGACCGGGCGTCGATCCGCATCTGTACCAGGCGTCGCAGAGCGACATCCGGAAGCTGGGGAGCGCGGACATCATTTTCTGCAACGGGCTGCACCTCGAGGCGAACATGCTGCGCGCGTTCGAGGAGATCGGCAAGAGCCGGCCGGTGCTGGCCGTCGGCGAAGCCATTGCGGAGGACCGGCTGCTCACCGACGAGACCGGGGCGGTCGATCCCCACGTCTGGTTCGACATCGATCTGTGGAAGGAAGCGCTCGGTGCGGCGGTGGAGGAGCTCAAGAAGCTGTCTCCGGACGACGCGGAATTTTTCGAGGCGAACAAGCGGGACTATTTTGCGAAGATGGATGAGCTGAAGGAAGAGGCGGTGCGGAAAATGGCGTCCGTGCCGGAAAAGCGGCGGGTGCTGGTGACGGCGCATGACGCGTTTGGTTACTTCGGGCGGATGCTGGGCCTGGAAGTGGTCGGTCTGCAGGGGCTGAGCACGGAGGACGAGATCGGGCTGAGCGACATCGAGCGCACGATCGGCCTGCTGGTCGAGCGCCGGGTGCCGGCGGTGTTCGTCGAGAGCAGCATCAACCCGAAATCGATCGAGGCTGTCATCGAAGGCGCGAAGGAGCGGGGGCTGAACGTCCGGCTGGGCGGCGAGCTGTTCTCCGACGCGATGGGCGGCGCCGGCACGGAGGAAGGGACGTATCTCGGCATGTTCCGGCACAATGTGGACACGATCTATGAGGCGCTGACCGGGGAGGAGTGATCGGGGATGGAACCGGTGCTGCAAGTGAGAGGGCTCCATGCCGCATACCGCAGGACCAAGGTGCTGGATCATGTGACATTCGACGTGATGCCCGGCACGCTGACGGCGATCATCGGGCCGAACGGCGCCGGCAAATCGACGCTGCTGAAGACGATGCTCGACCTGCATCCCCGGCTGGGCGGCGAGGTCCGCTTCTTCGGTACGGCCTACCGGAACGCGAAACTCAAAGTCGGGTATGTGCCGCAGCGGGGCTCGGTGGACTGGGACTTTCCGACCGACGCGCTCGATGTCGTACTGATGGGGCTGTACGGGCGGATCGGCTGGTTCAGGCGGCCGGGACGCCGGCACCGGGAGCTGGCGCTTGAGGCGCTGGACAAGATGGGCATGGCCGACTTCGCGAAGCGCCAGATCAGCGAGCTGTCCGGCGGCCAGCAGCAGCGGGTTTTCCTCGCCCGCGCGCTCGTCCAGGACGCCGATCTTTACCTCCTTGACGAGCCGCTGGCGGGCGTGGACGCCGCGACGGAACGGGCGATCATGGAGATGCTGAAAACGCTGCGCGCCGCCGGCAAGACAGTGATGGTCGTCCACCACGATCTGCAGACGGTGGAAGACTATTTCGACCACGTGCTGATGTTGAATCGGACCGTCATCGCCCACGGCCCGACCACGGAGATCTTCACGCAGGACACGATCGCCCGCACGTACGGCGGCTGGCTGAGGCGGAAGGAGCGGGTGACGGGATGATGGGACTATCGCACAACGCGCTGTGGGTGCTCGCCAGCATGCTGATGCTCGGCACGGCGGCCGGCCTGGCCGGCTGCTTCGCCTACTGGAAGCGGCAGAGCCTGATGAGCGACGCGCTCGCGCACGCGGCGCTGCCGGGCGTCGTCATCGGCTTCGCGATTCTCGGGTTCAAGAGCCTGCCCGTCATGCTGCTCGGCGCGGCGGCGAGCGCGCTGCTCGGCGCATGGGCGGTCACGGCGATCCGGGCGCACAACCGGGTCAAGGAAGACACCGCGATGGGCATCATCCTGTCCGTTTTCTTCGGACTCGGCATCATGCTGCTCACGATGGTGAACCGGATGCCGGGCGGCGGACAGAGCGGACTGGACGGGTTCATTTTCGGGCAGGCGGCGGCGATGGTGCGGCAGGATATGCGGACGATGACGGCGGTCGCGGCCGTCGTGCTGCTCGTCGTGCTGATCTCGTTCAAGGAGTGGAAGCTGTATCTGTTCGATCCGGCGTTCGCCCGCGGAATCGGGCTGTCCGGCCGGCTGATGGAAGCGGCGTACCTGACGCTGCTCGTCGTCATCATCGTCATCGGCATTCAGGCGGTCGGCGTCATCCTGATGGCCGCGCTGCTCATTATCCCGGCCGTCAGCGCGCGCTATTGGACGAACGCGTTCGGGACGATGCTCGCGCTGTCGGCGCTGTTCGGCGGCGGCGCGGGCGTGGCCGGAACGTATGTCAGCACGCTCGGCGACGGCTGGCCGACCGGTCCGTTCATTGTGATCGCGGCCGCGGGAATTTTTCTCCTGTCGCTTGTCTTCGGCACGCGAAAAGGGCTGTTCGTGAAGGCGATGCAGCGGCGTGCGCAGATGCGGCGCCTTAAGCCGCAAGCTGTCCGGCGAGATCCGCTGGCGGAAGGAGAGGCGCTGCCATGAGCTACGACGGATGGATTCTGTTGACCGCGTCACTTGTCGGCCTCGTCTGCGGCCTGATCGGCGCGCTGCTCATTCTGCGGCGCATGGCGATGATGGCAGACGCGATCAGCCACTCCGTGCTGCTCGGCATCGTCATTGCGTATCTCGTCACGCGGGAGCTGTCCGGCGCGCACATGCTGCTCGGCGCGGCGGCGGCCGGCCTGCTCACGGCGGTGCTCGTGCAATGGCTGCATGCGCGCGGCGTGCAGCAGGAAGCGTCGATCGGCATCGTGTTCACGACGCTGTTCGCGATCGGCGTCGTGCTGATCGCGACGCAGGTCGGCAACGCGCACCTCGACGTGCAGCACGCGCTGATGGGCGAGATTACGTTCATCCCGTGGGAGACGACGCGCGTTCCGGGGCTCGGCGAGATTCCCGAGGCGGTGCTGACCCTGCTCATCGTGCTGCTCGTCGTCGGCGGGCTGATCGCCGCGTTCTACAAGGAGTGGAAAATCACCTCGTTCGACCCGGCACTGGCGGCGGCGCTCGGCATCCCGGTTGCGTTCATGCATTACCTGTTCATGACGATGATCTCCGTGACGGCGGTGGCCGCCTTCGACGCGGTCGGCGCGGTCATGGTGATCGCGATGCTGATCACGCCCGCCGCAGCTGCCTATCTGTGGACGGACCGGCTGTCCGTGATGCTGCTGCTCAGCGGCCTGTTCGGCGTACTGGCCGCCTTCGCCGGCTACGCCGCCGCCTGGGTGCTCGACACGTCGATCTCGGGATCGATGGCGTTCGCGACGGGCGTGCTGTTCCTGATCAGTTTTCTCATCTCGCCGCGGCACGGCCTGGCTGCGAGGCGGCTGCGCGCGCATGCGGCGGCCGGCCGGTTGAAAAGCTGAGGCAATAACCTGGCAATCCCGCTCGCGCTCGTCTCCTTCCGCAGGCCGTCTCCGCGGGTTCGTCCCGCAATATGGCCGAAATGGGGGGCACGGGCGCGATTTTCATGTATAATGGATACGAATACGGGTTTGCTTCGGGAGGTTGACATTGAACAAACAGCATCTTTATCTTCAGCGTTCGCAGGACATGTTGTGGCTTACCGAGGACGAGCAGGATAATCTGAAGATCAGCTACCGGATCCGGGATGTGCTGTTCGAGGAGCAAAGTCCGTTCCAGCACGTCATGGTGCTCGATTCGTACGATTTCGGGCCGATGCTGGTGCTGGACGGCGTCGTGCAGACGACGTCGGCCGACGGCTACATCTACAATGAAATGCTCGCGCACATGCCGCTGTCGGTGCATCCCGCGCCGCGCCGCGTGCTCATCATCGGGGGCGGCGACTGCGGCGTCGCGAAGGAAGCGGCCAAGTACGACGCCGTCGAGACGATCGATCTCGTGGAGATCGACGAGGCCGTCGTCCGGGCCTGCAGGCGGTACATGCCGGACGTGTCCGGCGGGGAGCATCCGGACCCGCGGATTCGCCATCACTACACGGACGGCGTCGAGTTTGTCAAGAACAAGCAGGGCGAATACGATGTCATCATCGTCGATTCATCCGATCCGGTCGGGCCCGCCGAGCAGCTGTTCAGCACCGAATTCTACCGGGATCTGCACAGCGCGCTGAACGAAGGCGGCCTGATGGTCTGCCAAAGCCAGTCGCCGATCTTCCACAAAGACGTCATGATGCGCTCCTGGGAGCGGATCGGCAGGCTGTTCGCCGACACCCGAATGTTCACGGCCGTCGTTCCGACGTATCCGGGCGGGCTGTGGAGCTTCACCATCGGCTCCAAGCGGCCGCTCCCGGCGCCGGAAGATATCCGTTTCGATAAAGAAGCGCGCTATGTGACCGAGAACGTGCTGCGGGCATCGTTCGTGCTGCCCGCGTTTCTGGAGAAGCTGATCGCGGAACGTTCCGCGCAATGACCGGCAAGAACAGAAGCCTTGTCTGCAACTTTGTTGCGGACAAGGCTTCTTTGCTGCGGGGAGCAGCGCGGACCGGATTACTCCGCGGCTTCCTGGCCGGAGGGTTCCAACGGTTTCCCCGCCTCGCGCAGCGCCCGGCTGCCGGCCAGCCACAACGCCATGAGGCTGAACAGGGCGCCGCTTCCGACAAGCAGCCATTCGACCGGCACGATGTCTGCGGCCGGGCCGAAGATCAGCATGCCGATCGGCAGCATGGACGTGGAGATCATGCTGAACACGCCGAATACCCGCCCCATGTACGCGCTGTCCACTTTCTCCTGCAATATGACCTGGGCCGGCGTGTTGATCAGCGGCGCCGAGACGCCCGCGAGCCCCATGATCGCGAGGTAAACCCAGAACGAGGGCACGACGCCCAGGCCGACCGTGCAAAGGCCGAACAACACGCACGCGAGCAGGAGCGTATGCGTCCGGTTCCGGAAGCCGCCCCATGAGGCGATCAGCGCGCCTCCCGCCATCATGCCGATCGAGAACACGATCTCGATGGCCGTCAGCCGCCAGTAGTCGCCGCCGAACGTGCGCGTCACCTGCAGCGGCGTCAGAAACGCGGCGGGCGCCATGAGCAGGAAAGCCAGGGCGAAGAACGCGAAGTATTGCTTCAGGAAGACATGGTTTTGGATAAAGCGCAGGCCCTGCTTCATTTCCTCGAAATAGCCGCCCGGTTCCTTTCCGGCTTCCACGCGATGATCGGGGACGGCTACCCAGGTCAGCAGAATGGCGATGGCGGCGGCCGCGGTGACGACATCGATGAGGAAAATGATCTCGATCGACGCGAACGAGAGCAGCGCGGCGCTGACGATCGGCGCAACCAGCATCATGAAGGCGTTCATGCTCCCGAACGTGCCGTTCACCGTGGTGAGCTTCTCTTCCGGCACGATCTGGGGCAGCAGCGCGCCGACCGCGGGCGTCTGAATGCCGGATCCCGCGGCGCGGACCGCCGATATGGCGAAGAGCAGCCACAGCGCTTGATATCCGGCCCAGAACAGCAGGACCAGGACGAGGGTCGCGGCGGCGATGCCGGCATCGGCGAGCGCGATCAGCAGTTTTCGATTGTACCGGTCGGCCCATACCCCGGCGAACGGCGAGAGGAGGAAGGTCGGCAGGAAACCGCAGATGATCGAGACCATCATCATGACGCCGGATTCCGTGGACAGCGTAATGTGCCACAGAATGGCGTATTGCACCAGCATGGACCCGAACAGTGAGACGGCCTGGCTGCTCAGGAACAGCGCGGTGTTCTTCTTCCAGTTCGATTGCGCGGTCAGCGTGTTGGTCAACGGCTCATCCACTCCATGGCCTCAGCCGGTCTTCGTCGTTTACTTCATACAGTATGACACAAGAAAGCCGTTCATTTCCAGTCGGATTTCCCGCCGGGCCATTCCATGAAAACGCGCTCCTTGAATCCTTTGATCCGGCCGAACGGTTCCCGCACCCGCTTCGACTCGACGAACCCCATTTTGTCGTACAGCCGCCGGGCTTCCGTGTTCGTATCCATCAGGTCGAGGGCATACCGGCGATAAGACGCATGCTGCAGGACGTAGCGCAGCAGCGCGGACGCCACCCCTTGCCGGCGCGTCGCGGAGGACGTGGCTACGCATTCGATGTATCCCGTGCCTTCGGGGTACCATTTCCCTTTCTCAAATTCGCCTTTCATGACCCGGTATGCGATGCTGCTCTTCAGAAAGCCGAACGATTTCCTCATCCGTTCCCGGTCCAGACGGATCGCCTGCTTCGTACGATCCGAGCAGGCGAGTATGCCGACGACGGCGCCGTTCCGGACGGCCAGCCAGAAGGCATCCGGATTGATCATCGGCGCGAACGCGTCCGCGAGTCTGTCCCGGTCGGGCGACAGGAAGGACAGCTCCCGGTAGAACCCGTCAACGAACACGAGCGCCGCTTCGCGGCGGACGGACTCGCCGCAGCCGCTCATCGGCCGGATCTCCATGACATCAGCATTCATGCGGCATCCTCCTTTTGCAGGGCGGGACGGACCGCTGCCGTAACGCCGTCCCGACGACTTTGTTCTCAACATAAAGGATGCGGTCCGGTGATGACCACCTGCCATGGATGTATAATGGAATCATCCTGGAGTTGGAGACGGACAGGTACCGCCCGGCCGAGATGTAACGTCAGGATGGCGGGCGGTCAAGGAGGCGGACATGGACAGAAGAGGGAAAGGCGTTGTCTATGCCGGCATCGGATGGACGGTGCTGTTCGCCGTGATGAGCTTCTATTGGGCGGCGGGCGGCATGATCGGCGTGGAATCGCTCGGCGGAGCGGTCTACGAGAAGGCGCTGGAACGGGATCCGGAATTTGCCGCCATCGTGTGGGCGACCGGATTCGTCAAGCTGGCCGGCGCGGTGCTGCTGCTGCTTCTGCTCGGCCGCCGCGGGTCTTTCCGGCGGCTGCTCGCGTGGATCTGCATGGTCGCCGGGGTGCTGATTTTTCTGTACGGACTCGCCAACTTCGTGACGATCTCGCTGGCCGGGTTGAACGTGCTGGATTTCGACCTGAGCCGTCATGCGATGGTCTGGCGGCTGGTCTTCTGGGAGCCGTTCTGGATGGCTGGCGGATGGCTTTATTTTGCGGCGGGCAGAAAACGCATTGCAGCGGGTGAAGCCGATTGATTGAACCGTCGGAGGTGGGCCGCCTTGGCCAAATGGGACAACATGCTGGCCATTCTGTGGATGCTCAGGTCGCGCCGCAAAATGACGGCGGCGGAAATCGCGGATGCGCTGGAAATCAGCGTGCGCACCGTGTACCGCTACATGGACGCGCTCTGCGCCTGCGGGGTGCCGATTATCTCCGATGCCGGGCATGACGGCGGTTTCCGGCTGCCGGAGCATTTCAACGCGGACGTGCCGCTGCTGCTTTCCGCGTCCGAACTGAAAGCGATCGTGGAGGCGGCGAAATTCGCGGAAGGCGCGGGTTACCCGCATACGGAGGATTTGCAGCGGGCGCTCGGCAAGATCCGGCAGCGGATGAACGAAGCGCAGCGCGGTGAGCTGCAGCGCTTGACGGGCAGTCTGGAAGTGATCGCTCCCGCGCAAGGCCCGTCCCTGGCCGACCGGCTACGCCGCTTGGAAGAGGCGGCTCAGGCCGGATGCACGGTGCGGGTCACCTATCAGAAAGAATCGGGGGAAGTCAGCGAGCGCAAGCTGGATCCGCACGGCCTGGCATACCGATTCGGCCTTAAGATCGGGCGTACTTATGTAGGGTGTCGCCTGGAATTGGACACGACCTGGTATGTGGAACTGCCCGACAATACCCGGTTTATTCTGCATCCGCGCTCCGCGTATTCCGTGTCTGTCGAAGCATAGCTGTAATGACGCCAAGATTGACAGAGATGGAGAAATGAAACGTTCGATTGCGGGGAGAATCAGCAAGTCTAGACCCTTAATTCGTCGAAGTGGGTCAAATTTAAACCGGCGAAGTGGGTCAATTTAAATCCGGCCTTGACATCACCGGAAGGCGAAAGCGGCGACGTCGCGGAACCAGGTGTATTACACCACGCAGCAATGGCTGAGCGCGAAAGCGGAGAAGCACATTCGGGAAGTGGTGAGAGAACGGCTTGGAACGGCGACCATGCGGCATAAGTCGATTCAAGAACACGTGGACTCCCAAGACGATTCAGCGTTTCAAGAAGAAAGTCCGGGAGATAACGGACCGCTCGCGCCCGCTGACGATGGAAGAACGGATTCACCGACTGAACCGCTTCATGATGGGATGGATCGGTTATTTCCGTCTGGCTGCCGCCAAGAACCACTGTGGTAACCTCGACGCATGGATTCGCAGGCG
>Ga0207875_100091_pt1 | contig 70298 bp, 60 predicted proteins | sample CeladaPassage60A_FD_187476 | JGI IMG/M metagenome (GOLD analysis project Ga0207875, IMG submission 187476) | Cellulose-adapted microbial communities from the Joint BioEnergy Institute, USA - Passage3 60A (SPAdes) (version 2) | ecosystem: Engineered > Bioreactor > Continuous culture > Unclassified... | reverse complement strand
CCCGTGCGTTTGCCTCCGGCTTCCTTCAGATTCGGCCTCGCGACCGACACCCTTGCCCTCGGCTAATGGTAGGCGCTCGCCAGCCCCCATTCCGGACTTTCACCGTAGAGATGACGCCCATGCCGGGTGTACAGCAGAAAAGCGCTCCGTAACGGAGCGCTTTGCTTGCTTTTGTCAACTGAGATGCTTCGACACGATCTGATTGACCAGCTTGCCGTCAGCGCGGCCTTTCACCTTCGGCATCAGGGCTGCCATCACTTTGCCCATGTCGGCTTTGGAAGAAGCGCCGGTCTCCTGAATCGTCTGCTGTACGAGGGCTGTCACTTCTTCGTCCGTCAGCGGCTTGGGAAGGTATGCGCTGATGATCTCAATTTCGGCGGATGCCTGCTCCGCCAGATCGGTGCGGCCGGCTTTCTCGAAATCCTGGAGGGAATCCCTGCGCTGCTTGATCTCGCGGCTCAGGACATCGATCACTTCACTGTCGTCAAGCGACCGCTTGCGTTCGATCTCCTGGTTCTTGATCGCCGCGCGAACCATTCGCAGGACGGAAAGTTTGAATTTGTCCTGGCTTTTCATTGCCAGTTTCAAGTCTTCGTTCAACCGTTCAGCGAGGGTCATCGTGGGAAGATCCTCCTAGTACTTTCTCTTGCGCGCAGCCTCGGACTTCTTCTTGCGTCTTACGCTCGGCTTCTCGTAGTGCTTGCGTTTCCGGATTTCGGCCAGAACGCCGTCCTTCGCAATGGAACGCTTGAAGCGGCGCAGCGCAGCGTCAATGGTTTCGTTCTTGCGAACTCTTGTCTCGGACACCCGTCTTCCCTCCCTCCGGAACGGACCGCAGCCGTACAGCAAACACGGTTATCAAATTTCATTATAGGGGATCGGAAAAGGCAGTGTCAACTTGCGTCGGGCGCAAGAAGCGCACCCAGTTTCCGTCCCGCGAGCAGGTGGACGTGCAGGTGATAGACGACCTGTCCGCCGTCCCGGTTCACGTTGTTCACGAGCCGGTAACCGGACTCGGCAACGCCGAGATCGGCCGCGATTTTCCGCGCCGCGGCGAAAATCTTGGCGATGAGCGCTCCGTCTTCGTCCGTTACGTCGTTCATGGTCGCGATGTGCTTCTTCGGAATGATCAGCACATGTACCGGAGCGGCCGGCTGGATGTCGCGGAACGCCAGCACGTCGTCGTCTTCGTACACCTTCGTGGACGGCAGCGAACCCTCAACGATTTTGCAGAAAATGCAATCCGACATCAAGGCTTCCTCCCGTTTTCAAATGCCTCAAGGCGCGCGTCCGTGCCGAATGCCGGAACGTTGCGCCGCCGGCGGCATTTTTTTCTTCCATTGTAGCGTATAAGCCTCCCCCTCGTCCAATCGGCAGCCCGCCGGCGGGCAGCCGAAACGAATTCATCTCAAATTAATTAGACTATCAGTCTAAATTGAGATGGATTCCGCCACCCATCCGTCGTATAATAGACACAAAACCGTCACAAAATCACGTTGGGAAAGGCGGCTGACGGTCCGTGCGCGCCTCCACGCGAAAGAAGAAATACCTGGTCGCGGAGACGGCGTTCCGCCTGTTCCGCGAGCGCGGTTACGACAATGTGTCCGTCGACGACATCATCGCGGCGACCGGCACGTCCAAGGGCACGTTTTATCATTATTTCAAAAGCAAGGATGAACTGCTCGGCGAACTGCCTCAGCGCCAGCTCGCCGTCCTGGAACGATGGGCGAAGGAGCGGAGTCCGCTGCGGATCGGCTCGCTGGAATCGCATATGCTGCAGTTGTTTTTAGACCTCGGGTCGGTATTGGAGCCGGTGCCGCGCGTCGTGCTTCATCTGGCGGCGGTCAGCGCCGACCAGCCGATCTTGAGGCGGCTGCAGAGCCGGCTGCGGGCCGCGCTGCTGGAGGAACTGATGCGCTGGCTCGGCGACCGGGAAAAGGCGGCATTTCTGATGGCCGTCTATGACGGGACGATCACGGCGTGGCTGAACGGCGAAGGCGCCAGCCTCGAGGAGCTGCTGCGACGCAGGATGGCGGCGGCCTGGGCCGGCATCCGGCACATGCATGAAGCGGAAGACTGGACAATCGGCCGGGGAGCCGGCGCGAAGGAGGAACATCGAATGAAGATAGCCGTCATCGGCGGCGGCCTGGCGGGACTGACCGCAGCCGCCTATCTGTCGGAACAGCCCGGCATGGAAGGCATACTGTTCGAGCGCAGTCCGCAGCTCGGCGGCCGCGCATTCACGTACGAAAAAGCGGGATTCACCCTCAATTACGGTGCTCATGCCATTTACGGCATTGACCGGCATACGCTGCCGAAGATCGAGCAGGAACTCGGCCTTTCGTTCGGCAGCCGCCAGGTCGACAAACGGCGCGTCATGTACGCGAAGAACGGCGAGATCACGACCGCGCCGCTCGATTTCGTCAACCTGATGAAGACGGATCTGCTGGACGCGAAAGGGAAAATGCGGTTCGCCGCCGAAGCGGCGGCGGTCATCGCCAACATCCACACGCTGAAAAATTATCCGACGCTCGGCGACTATCTGGCGGAATCCGGAGCCGATGATACGGTGAAGGAATTGTGGGAGCATCTCGTCTGCTCGAATTTCTTCATCGCGCCGGAGGACGCACGCAAGGTGCCCGGCCACGTCATCAGCGACTATTACCACAACCTGTTCCTGTCCCAGCGGCCGGTCAATTACATCCTCGGCAGCTGGGCCGTCATCACGAACCAGCTCAAGCTGAAAATCGAATCGTCCGGCCGATGGAACATCGCGCTTCAGGAAGGGGCCGAGAGCATCCGCTACGAGAACGGGCGCTATGTGATCGCGACGAAAAAGCGGGAAGAAGCGTTCGACCGCGTTGTTTTCGCCATGCCGGTCCAGCAGGTGGCCAAGCTGCTCAAGGGCACGCCGTGGGAACCGTTCCTCGCGCCGTATGAAAACAACCGTTCGACCGAGGTCATGGTGTACGACATCGGGCTCAGCCGGATCGTGGCGCGGCCGTTCAGCTACATCAGCGACCTCGACAGCAAAATGTTCATCACCGACGTCTCCGCCACGGATGACACACTGGTGCCGGAAGGGGGCCAGCTGCTGCAAGGCGTCGCCTATCTGGCGGACGACGCGTTCGAGAACGAGGAGCAGCGCAAAGCCTATCTGGATGAGCGTCTGGCCGGCATGGAGGCGCTGTTCGACCGGCATTATCCGGGCTGGCGCGAAGCCGTCGTCGTCAAGCGCGTCTCCAAGAAGGCGATGGTGCAGAGCGTCAAGCATACGGCGGACAACCGGCTGCTGCCGGTGCGTCTCGAGAGCGTGCCGTTCTATTTCTGCGGCGACGGCTGCGAAGGCAAGGGCGAACTCGCCGAACGCGCCTTCTCCAGCGCGCGCAAGGCGGCCGAGCTGCTCGCGGCCGAACTGAAGCCGCTGGCCGCGGCAGCGCGGTAACGCCGGTACCTCGCGGCACACGCGTCCAGCGATCGGACGCCAATCTGGTGCAGAAATGCACCACATGGCGCCTTTCCGGCATCATGACGGCCAATCTGGTGCATATGTGCACTACATGACAGAAAGCGGGACCGTTCCCATTCGGGGAGGGTCCCGCTTTCCGTCTGTTTACGGTCTGCTTCAGTCAGCCCGGCCGGTTTTACTGTCCATCCGCCCAGTCCTTCAGCGCCTGCGCGGCTTCGGCGACGGCGTCGATCCAGCGTTCGCCAGCCGCCAGCTGCATGGCCGCCATGTCCGTCAGATCGGCCGGCACGTGCACGCTGTCGGCGGACGAGGCCAAGCAGCCGAGCAGCGCCTTGAGTCCGTCCAGCTCCCGGAGTTCCGCTTCCGACAGCGGCTCCGTGTGCGCGCCGAGTTCGCGAAGCTTCGCGTATGCGGCTTGCAGCCCGGACAGCGCGGCTTCTTCGATCGCCTTCACTTGCGAGCCCGCGGGTTTGCCTGCCGCCGCCCCGATGAGCCGCGCGACCGCCGGGAGCCCCGCCGACAGATCGCCTTCCAGCTCCACCTTGATGCGAACGCGATCCGCTCCCTGCGCGAGCACGAGTTGGTCCAGCGTCCGGCTCGCGGAGGCGAGCGAGACGGATGCCGCGGTCAGATCCCCGGCGAGCTGATGGCCTTCCGCTTCCCGCCTGTCGCGGCCGTCCTGCAGCACCAGCGTGTAAAGATAGACGTTGCCGATCAGGCTGAGCACGAGCAGCACGGACACAACCGGCGCATACCAGCCGCGTCTGCCGGCCGTCTCGCGGTCGAGCGCGTCTCCTTGCATTGTCTTGTCGTCCATGATGATCACCCTTCAGCAGTGTACCACGGCGGCTAGAGCGTTTCCAGCCGGACGCGGCTGCCGCTGCCCGCGGGTTCCGCAGGTTCGACGATCAGCCGCCTCGGCAGTCGCGCCCTCAGCTCCGGCACGTGGCTGATGACGCCGACCGCCAGGTTGTCCGTATGCAGCCGCTCGAGCGCGGTGACGACCGTGTCCAGCAGCTCGGGGTCGAGCGTGCCGAACCCTTCGTCCAGGAAGAAAAACTGCAGCGGATGCCGGCCGCGCAGCTGAATCTGGCCGGACAGCGCCAGCGCCAGCGCGAGCGATGCGAGGAACGTCTCGCCTCCGGACAGCGTGCTGACCGGACGGCGCACGCCGCCGTTCGCATCATCCCGGATGACGAATCCGCCCGCGGAATCCAGCTCGAGGGCGTACCGCCGCTTCGTCAGGAAGCCGAGGCGCTCCGAAGCGGCGCGGCATACCTGTTCAAGCTGCGCTTCCGCGACGAATTCGACGAACGCGTTGCCGCGAAACACGGATTGCAGCTTCGCGTACCTTCCCGCCAGCTCCTCGAGTTCCCGCCGCCTGCTTTCCAGCTCCGCCCATCGGGCGGCCTTCCGTTCGAGTTCCTCCAGGTCGCGCTCGGCTTTGGCCGCGGCCGCGAGCGCTTCCTCGGCCCGCGCCTTCGCCGCCGCAAGCCGTTCCTCGCCCGCGCGCCAGTCCTCATCACTCACCGAGCGGCCTTGCAGCACCTCGTCGATATGGGCGATCCCCGCTTCGATCTGGCGCATCGCCTCGCGGTGCGCCTCGATCTCCGCGGCGGCGGCCGCCTTGCGGGGCAGCGCTTCAAGCGCCGTTCTCGCTTCGTCGGCATCGCGGAAGTCGGATGCCTCGAGCTGCTCCTGCAGCCGGCGCTCGGCTTCCTGCGCCCTTGCGGCCGCGGATTGCGCCGCCTCAGCCGCCGAGGCGCGGCGCTCGGCCGCCTGCTGGAGCAGCCTGGTCTCCGTCTCCCGCCGTTCCCGGCAGCCGGCAAGGCGCGCGCGCAGCGCTTCCGCTTCCCGCCGAACCTCCAGCGTCAGCTCCGCGGCGGGGCGTCCGCCCGTCCAGGCGGCCAGGCGGGCGCGCAAATCTTCCAGCGTCCGGGTCCGGGCCTCAAGCCGTTCGCGCCACACCTCGCGCGCCAGCCGGGCTTCGTGCATGCCGCGCTCCGCTTCCTGCGCGAGCTTCTGCTGCTCCTCGACGAACGGCACGCTCCGCTCCAGCTTTTGCCGGATTTCCTGCGCGTCGCGGTCGCGCCGCTCCCATTCCCGGACGGCCTCGTCCGCATCCTCCGGCTCGAGCGACGGAAACCGGCCGCGCCAGGCATCGAGCTGCGCCTGGTGCGCATCCGCCGCTTCGCGGTGCCGCGATCGGGCGGCTTCGCAGGCCGCGGCCGACGCTTCCGCCTCGGCGGCCGCGCGCGAATGGGCGCGGTCGGCCTCCGCGAGCCCGCGCGCCAGCTCATCCGCTTCGCGGGCGATGGCGCGCCAATCCGCTTCGCACAGGCCGGCGAGACGGCGGGCTTCCTCCGCGCGGGCGGCCGCGGCATCGAGCGCGGACGCCGCCGCTGCGTCCGGATCGGCATCCGGTCCGGCCGCCGCGGCCGCTTCCCGCAGAGCGGCGTCTTCACCGGGGACTTCGCCGCCGCTATCTTCCGGCAGGGCGAACGTCCGCCCGGCGGCTTCGGCCGTCGTCCTCACCGTCTGGCCGGCCTGCTGCAGCAGCGCGTTCACCTTGAGCCGCAGACCGCCCAGCTCATCGGCGAGCCGCTCGCCCCGGCGGACGAACGCTTCCGCCGCGCGGGCATCCTCATCGGCAAGGCCCGGCTCCGGCACATGCGGGCGCGGATGGTCGAGCGCGCCGCACACCGGGCAGGGCTGCCCGTCCTTGAGGGTCTCGGCCAGCCGGGCCGCAAGCTGCCGGCGTTCCGCTTCGCGCACCCGCTCGCGCAGCGCGGCGGTCAGCGCGGGCAGCCGTTCCGCTTCCCGCCGGATCTCCGCTTCCAGTACGCGCAGCCGGCGGAACGCGTCGGCTGCCCGGTCGAGCAGCGCCTCCGCCTGCCGCACCATCGCCGCGCGCCGGCCCTCCCCCTCCCGGGCCGCCTCCCGTGCCCGGGATAATGCCTGCTCCGCCTGGGCAAGCTCCCGCTCCGCCTCGGCACGGCGGGCGGCGGCGGCGCGAAGCTGCTCCGCCTGGGCGGCGGCCGCCATCCAAGAGCTGCGCTCCTCGGGCGTCAGTTCGACCGCCTTGAGCTGCTCCCGCAGTTCCTGCTGCCGGGCGGCCGCCCGCCGGAGCAGCCCGGCGGCCTTCTCCGCCTGCGCCTCGCAGGCCCGCATCCGCTCCTCGGCTTCCGCAAGCCGCCGCCGGCCTTCCTCCGCTTCCTCGGCGATGGCCGCCGCCTCGCGCTCCAGCGCTTCCGCCTGCGCGAGCTGTTCGAGGCGCGCCGCCATGCGCGGTTCCGCCTCGGCCGCCTCCCGTTCCGCTTCGGCCCAAGCGGCTTCCGCCGCCGCGGCGGCCTCCGTGCGGGCGGCATGCTCGCGCTCAGTCTCCACATGGCGGGCTTCGGCTTCCCGCCGTGCGCGCTGCGCTTCATCCGCCGCCTCCAGCGCGGGCCTGAGCCGCTCCGCCTGCTCCAGCCGGGCCAGCTCGGCTTCCAGCCGCGCGATCCGCGGCGCATCGGCCTGAAGCGCCTCCCGCCGCGCGGCAAGCGCCCGCCGCTCCTCCTCGCGCTCGCGCACCTGGCGCAGCGCGGCATGCGCTTCCTCGGCGGCGGCAAGTTCCGCCCGGGCGACGCCGGCGGCTTCCGCCGCCTGCCTGCGGGCTTCCGCGGCGGCTTCCCGCGCCGCTTCGGACGCGTCGCCGAGCCCCTGCTGCTCGGCGGCCGTCCGGGCCAGCTCCGCGCCCGTTTCCTGGGCGCGCCGGTTCAGCTTCAACAGCAGCTCGTCGCCGTACCGCTCGAGCGCGAACAGCCGCTGCAGCATCTGGCGCCGGTCTTTGCCCCCCAGCGACAGAAACTCCGCAAACTTGCCCTGGGGCAGCACGACCGCGCGGGTGAAATCGTCCATCGTCAGGCCGATCCGCTCCTCGACGCACCGGTTCACGTCGGCGAGCCTGTCCGCCAGCACCGCGTCGCCCTCCGGACGGACCTCGATGAACCGGCACAGATGGCAGGTGACGGATGCGCCTCCGGTCCGCTTGAAGCCGCGCTCGACTCTGTACCGCGTCGTCCCTTCCGCGCCCGTCAGCTCGAACGTGAACGCGACCGAGAGCGTATTTTCCGCCTGGTTCAAAATGCCCTGCGTCCCCTTCGCGGCCCGCTCCACCTTGCCGTAGAGCGCCAGCGTCATCGCGTCCAGAATGGACGACTTGCCGCTGCCCGTCGGTCCGAAAATACCGAACACGCCGCCCTCGCAAAGCCGTTCGAAATCGACTTCCTGCTTCTCGCGATAGCTTTGCAGGCCGGCCAATGTCAGACGGATCGGCTTCATGCCCCGTCACCCCCATGCGCCGCATTCGCCGGACAAATGCCGGAAACGACCGTGTCCGTTGGCCTCGCATGAGACATCCGCCGTTCATGCGTCACGGTCATCCGACATCCCCTCCGTCATCGGCTGCCGCGGTCTGCACGGCCGATTCCGCACGGCCGGCAGCCGCATCACCGACGTCCTGTTCGGCCAGCAGTTCGAGGAACAGCCGGATCAAGGCTTCGTCCGGCTCGGCGCCGCCGGTCTTCTGCGCGTAGAACCGGCGGAACAGTTCATCCACCGGGAGCTGGTCGCGCCGCGCCGCCTCCGTCCCTCCCCGGCCTGCCTCTTCCGGAAAAACCGGCCGGATATGTACGATGCCGTCATGCGCCTTGCGCAGCCGGGCGATCTCCTCGGGCGCGATCAGATCCGCCGTATGGATCTCGAGATCGATCCAGGCGCGCGGATCCCGGCCTTCGTCGAGCCACCGCCAGACTTCCGCGAGCCCGCCCGCCGCCGTCCAGCGGACGAGCGGGCGGCCCGAAGACAGCAGCACTTCCTGCGGCTCGACCGGACGGCCGGGAACCGCCTCGAACAGCACGACCGATTTCGCCTGCCCCGCTTCCGAGAAGCTGTAGGCGAGCGGCGAACCGCAGTAGCGCACCGTCTCCCGGCCGGCTGCCCGCTGCGGCCGATGCAGATGGCCGAGCGCCGTGTACTGCGCCTCCGCGGGCAGCGCGGAAGGATCGACCGTATAGGCGCCGCCGACCTGGATCGGCCGCTCCGAATCGGACTCGACGCCCCCGAGCACGTATAGATGGCTCATCGCCAGATTGACCGCATCCGGCCGGAACGCGGAAGCCAGCTCCGCCATCAGCCGGCCGACCCGCTCCGAATAGGCGCCGCGCAGCGCCTGTTCGTCCGCTTCCGCCGCAAGCAGCTCGTTCAGCCGCGACTCGGACGGATAGGGCAGCGCCGCGATGACAGCGGTCTCGCCGGTGCACGGGACGCCGATCACCAGCGGTTCGGCGGCCGGCAGCCCGGCGAGATGGATGCCGCTCCGCACGGCGAGCGGGGCGCTGGCCGCGATCCGTTCGGGATGGTCGTGATTGCCCGCAATGACCGCCACGGCCCGGCGCCCGCCGTCCGAGAGCCGCGTCAGCGCCTCGAAATAAAGCTGTTCCGCGGCGGCCGGAGGATTGACCGAGTCGTAGACATCGCCGGCGACGAGCACGAGATCGACCGCTTCCTCCTCCGCGATCGCGACCAATTCGTCGACGAACGCCTCCTGTTCCGGCAGGCGGCTCCTGCCTTCCAGCGATCGTCCGAAATGCCAGTCGCCCGTATGCAGCACGCGCATGCCGCTTCCTCCCTTCGTGGACATTCCGCATCCTAGACAATCCGCACCGCTTGCGCGGCGTCGAAGAAAAAGACATGCGCCTCGTCGACGTTCCGGCCGAGGATGATGCCGATCGATTCGGCGTACAGTTCAAGCTGGAACCGGTGGCGCTCCGCGGCGGCTTCGACATGGCCGTCCCAGATCCGGTCCGTTTTGTAATCGACCAGGACGAGACGACCCTCTTCGTCTTCGAACAGACAGTCGATGACGCCCTGGATGAGCACGGGCTCTTCCGCCGCCGGATTGCCCGCGAGATCCGGCCGGATGCGGCCGGCCGGCACGGTGCGGCTGAACGGCACTTCCCGCATCACGCGCCGTGCGGCGGCAAGCCGCCGTCCGAGCTCCCCTGCGAAAAACGCGGCGATCACCGCGCAATCCACCGCTTCGGCCTGCGCCGGCGTCAGCAGCTGCCGCTCCACCATCGACCGGACGATGTCGCGCACGTCTTCCTCGCCGTGCGGACCGGCGGCCGGCATGTGCTGCATGATCAGGTGGGCGGCCGTGCCGCGCTCCGCCGGCGTCAGCGACCGCTCTTCCAGAAAGCGCGGCCGCCGCAGCCGGAATGCGGGCGGCTCTCCGCCGCCCGATGCCGGCCGCGGCAGGGCGGACGCCTGCTCCGCCCCTTCGTCCGCTTCGGCCGCCGCCAGCATCCGCTTCATCTCGGTGACGGATGTTTTCGCGGCGATGCCGGCCGCGGCCGCATGCGGATACCGCCAGGACAGGCGGCGCTCCACTTCTTCCGCGTGCGCGCCCGGCGACGGCAGTCTCTCGCCCGCCGACATCAGACGCAGCAATTCTCCGCGCTCATCCTCCGTCGCATCGGCCGCCTCGGCGGCGGCCTCCGCGACCAGGAGTTCCGCAGGCGTCACGCCGAACCGCCATCCGAGCGCGGCCGGCCCGCCCGCGGCCGCCGGCTCCGCTTCCGGCTCGGCCTGCCGGACGATCGGCGGCATCAGCCAGTCGAGATAGCAGCGCGCCGACGTCAGCGCGTGATCCGGCATGCTGCCGTCCTGACGAACCGCTCCCCGCCACCGCTCAAGTTCCGCCGCCGCGTCCTTCGCCGTGCCGAGAAGGATCATTTTTTCCTTCGGACGGGTCATGGCGACGTAGAGCACCCGCATTTCTTCCGCCAGCATCTCGGCCTTCAGCCGACGGCGGATGGCGAGCTGCGGCAGCGACGGAAAGCTGACGCGCAGGTCCGGGTCGACCATCCGCGGGCCGAATCCGAGCTCCTTGTGCATCAGGAAAGAGCCGTTCAGATCGGTGAAGTTGAACCTTTTGCCGAGTCCCGCGACGAAGACGACGGGAAACTCCAGCCCTTTGCTCGCGTGAATGGACATGATGCGCACGACGTCGTCCTGCTCGCCGAGCGTCTTGGCCGTCCCGAGATCCCCGCCCTGGTCGCGCAGCCGGTCGATGAAGCGCAGAAAGCGGAACAAGCCGCGGAACGAGGTCGCTTCATACTGCCGCGCGCGGTCGAGCAGCGCCTGCAGGTTCGCCTGCCGCTGCACGCCGCCGGGCAGGCCGCCGGCCAGATCGTAATACCCGGTCTCGCGGTAGATCCGCCGGATCAGCTCGGTCAGCGACCCTTGCCGAGCCTCGCCGCGCCAGCGCTCCAGCCGCGCGAGGAACGCGTTCAGCTTGCGGCGTACGGCTTCGGGAGCCTCGGGATCGGCCGCGGCGCTCCGCACCGCGTCGAAGAACGGCCCACGGCGCGCGATGATGCGCACGGCGGCCAGTTCCTCGGCATTCAGGCCGCCGATCGGCGAGCGCAGCACGCCGGCCAGCGGAATGTCCTGGTACGGGTTGTCGATGACCCGGAGCAGCGAAAGCACCGTCTCCACTTCCGTCTGCTCGAAGTAGCCGCCCTTCTGCTCGGCATACGCCGGAATGCCCGCCGCGGCCAGCTCGTCCGCCATCGCCTGCGCCCACGTTCCCGGCGCGCGCAGCAGAATCACGAAATCGCGCCACGCCGCCCGGCGATGGGCGCGCCGCTTCGCATCGTAGACGCGGAGCGGCGGGCGCCCGTCTTCGCCGGCGATCATCGCGCGGATGCGCGCGGCGATCCAGCGCGCTTCGAGCCGGGCCGTCTCCAGTTCGGCCGCTTCTTCAGCGGCGGCGCGCGCTTCCGCATCCTCCGCCGTCTCACCGCCCGTTTCGCCCTCCGCGCCTCCGTCCTCCGCTCCGCCGGAAGCGGCGCCGCGGTCGAGCAGCACGCATTCGACGGTGAACCTGTCTTCTCCGTCAAGTCCCGGGTCGGCGTCCGGGTACGACGCGCCGTATTTCAGCTCGGCGCGTTCGTCGTAATCCATTTCCGCCGCGCGCTCGCGCATGATGCGGCGGAACACGTCGTTGACGCCGTCCACGACTTCCTTCCGGCTGCGGAAGTTGCGCGCAAGATCGATGCGCAGGCCGGGCGCCTCGCCCGCTGCTTCTCCCGCCGCGTACCGCCGGTATTTGTCCAGGAACAGCCCCGGCTCGGCCAGCCGGAACCGATAGATGCTCTGCTTCACATCGCCGACCATGAACCGGTTGCCGGCGCCCGGACGGGCGATCAGATCGATGATCGCTTCCTGAACCTGGTTCGTGTCCTGGTATTCGTCGAGCAGAATCTCTTCGAACTGCTCCCGGTAGTCGAGCGCGGCGGCGGACGGGATCGTCCGCTCGGGCGTCGAGGCGGGATCGCGCAGAATGCGCAGGCAGTAGTGCTCGAGATCGCCGAAATCGACCAGTCCTTTCGCCCGCTTCGCCGCTTCGTAGCGCCGTCCGAATTCGATGACGAGTTCGGCCAGCGCCTCCATGAGCGGAGCCGCGGCGTTCAGCTCGGCGGCGTAATCCGCCGGCGTCCGGCTGAACAGCTCGTCCGCAAGGCCGCCGACGATCTTCTTCGCGTCGTCGCGCAGCGCCTTGACCCGCTCCTGCAGCTCCTTGTTCACATCATCGCCGCGCTGCCGCTTGAGCTGGCCGAATTGCGCGGCGCGGAAAGCGCCGAACCATTCGGACATCGGCTTGTCCCGCACCGTATCGAGCAGCGCGCGCACCGCGTTCAGATCGTCCCGCAGCGTATCGGCGTAAGCTCCGGGACCGTCCGGCCGAAGGGCGCCGGCAAGCGCCTGATCGAGCAGCGACTCCGCCGCTTCCAGTTCGAGCAGCACGGCGCGCCCGATATCGCGTCCCCATGCGCTGTCCGCCAGATTGTCCGGGCTTGCGGCGCGGAACGCGGCAGCGGAGGCGCGCAGCCACGCTTCCGGCCACGGGTGGCTGAGCGCGAAATGGTACAGATCAAGCACAAGGCGCGCCAACGGCTCGTCGCTCCGGTCGCCGCCGAACGTCTCGGCCAGCCGCGCGAACAGCCCGTCCTCATCTCCGGCATACCGGTCCTCGAACAGATCCTGGAGCGTCTCGGCCTGCAGCAATTCGGCCTCGGTCTCGTTCGCGACCCGGAAGCCGGGATCCAGTCCGATCAGCGGATAGTACCGGCGGATGACGTCCAGACAGAACGAGTGGAGCGTCGTGATCGAAGCTCTGCCCATTAAGGCGAGCTGGCGGCGCAGATGGTCGGACCCGGGATTCCGCTCCAGCGCCTGCTCGAGCGCGATCCGGATCCGCTCCTTCATCTCCGCTGCCGCCGCGTTCGTGAACGTCGCGACCAGCAGCCGGTCGACATCGGTGTCGGAAGAAATTTTGCGGATGATGCGCTCGACGAGCACCGCCGTTTTGCCCGATCCGGCCGCCGCCGCGACCAGCACGTTCCGCCCGGATACTTCGATCGCCTGCAGCTGGTCTTCCGTCCAGGACGGTCCGGCCGGTGTTGCCGTCATGCCGCCCCCGGCCATCATCCTTCACCTCCGCTTTCCACAACGCCGTTCCCGCCGCCTCCGGCCAAACCGCCGCCCGCGGCGGCTCCGTCCGACACGGACGGACCGACCGGCGCTTTCTCGGCATCCGTTCCCTCGCGCAGCAAGTCCCATATCCGTTCCTTCGGAATCCGGGCGATGCGCTTGTACCCGTTGCCTTCGATCAGCGGGTCGAAATGGCACACCGGCTTGTACGGACAGAACGCGCACGGCGTCCGGTTCCCCTGCCGGTACGGCGCAATCGCGACTTCGCCGTCCAGTATGCGGCTGCCGATCCGTTCGATCGTCCGGCGGACGGCGCCGCGCAGCACGTTCCATTCCTCCCGCGTCACGACGGCCGAGTCGCTGTAGAATCCGCCGTCTTTCTTAAGCCCGGCCGGCACCAGATCCGAGCGTCCCGTCTCCAGCTCCCGGTCCATCATCCGGATGATCCGCTCATCCGCCGACAGCAATCCCCGCGTCTTGTAGCGCCGCAGCGTCTGCCGGCGCACCTCTTCACCCGGCAGCGGAGCGTACGCGGAAATCAGCGGATCGTGCACGTGGAAATAGAGCACGCCCGCCGGATCGGCCGGCTTGCCGAGCCATGCCGGGGCATGGGTGAGCAGCGCGTCCATGTAGGTCAGCAGCTGCAGCGTAAGGCCGAAGACGACGTCTTCCAGGCGCAAGGCCTGCGCCGACGATTTGTAGTCGATGATGCGCAGCAGCAGTCCGTCCTCCGTCTCGGCCGCATCGACGCGGTCGATCCGGCCGATGACCTCGACGGACCGGCCGGAGCCGGCCGGCAGCACGAGCGGCGGCAGCTTGCCGCCGGGGCCGAAGGCGATCTCCAGCCCGACCGGCGCGAACAGGCCGCGCCGCGCATGCTCGGCGAGCGCCGCCGCCGTCCGGGTGATCGTCTGCTTGAGCCTGCGCGCGATGAAGCCGTAGCGGCTGCTGCTCATGAGAATGCGGGATTGCAGGCGGGGAACCAGGCTGTCCACGATGTCGGAAACCGTCTTCGCAATTTCTTCCCGGGTCGCCTCGCCCAACCGCCCGCCGTATGTATCCGCCAGCCGGGAAAGCGCCGCGTGGAACAGCTGCCCCACATCCGGCGCCTCCAGCCGGAACAGCCGCCGTTCCTCCAGCTTCAATCCGTAGGCGGCGAAATGCTGGAACGGGCATGCCGTGAACCGCTCCATGCGCGATACGCTCGCCAGCAGCCGGTCGCCGTACAGGCGGAGCGCCGTCACGGGAAGAAGGGGAGGCGCTTCGTTCCGATAGCGGAGCGACGAGACGACCGCCGCCAGCCGATCCCGCCATTCCGGCCGTTCGGCAAACCAGTTGTAAACGTCGCGCCACAGATCCGGCAGCCGGCCGCTCTCCTTGAAGCGGCGGAGCTGGCCGACCAGCAGCGACAGCGCGCGGTCGGGCCGGCGGATATGGCGAAGATGCTCCTCCGCGCCGCCGTCCGCGTCCGGCTCGCCCGTTTCGGTCAGTACCGGAAGCTTCGGGAACTGCGTCCGGACCTGGCGGATCAATTCCGAAGGATACAGCGCCTTTCCTTCCTCGTCCGCCATGGCGAAGCTGATCCACAGCGTGCGTGAAGGCATGGTCAGCACGCCGTAGATCAGAAACCGCTCGTCCAGCAGCCTGCGGCGGGCGCCGGGCGCCATCCGGATGCCGCCGTCCTCGAGCCGCTCCCGCTCCCGCTCGGTCAGCACGCCGTCTTCGCGGGACCGCATCGGCAGCACGCCTTCGTTCGCGCCGAGCAGATAGCCGGCCAGCACGCCGCCCGTGCGCGACCGGTCCAGACTGCCGACCAGCACCTGGTCGACCGACGGCGGCACGCTGCCGAGCTGCAGGCTGTCCAGTCCCGTCTCGACCATGCCCGCGAACAGATCGGCCGGCATCCGCTCTTCGCCCGCGAGCTCGACCAGCTGATCCAGCAGGCTCATGACGCCGTCCCACAACTGGCGATGCGCCCGCGACCGGAGCAATTCGCCGTTCTCCGCGTCCTCCAGGCTCCATGCTTCCAGCCGGTCCGCCGCACCGACCGCATCGAGCAGATCATACAGCGCCGCGCACATCGCCCGGACATCCCGGGCGCGGGCGAGCGCCCGGCCGAACCGGTCGAGCGGGGCGACGATCCGTTCCCGGCACTGCAACAGCCGCCGGAACGCATCCGGATCTTCTTCTTCCGCAGGGCCCGGTTCGTCCTCCAGCGGATCGCGCACCAGCGGCCGCCAGCTTCCCGGATCCAGCCATCTGCGGCCGTCGATGCCCGCGGCGAGCACGTAGTTCTCCAGCCGGTCCAGATCGCTCCGGTCAATGCCGGAATCCGGACCCGTCAAGAGCTCCGTCTTGATGCACCGGATGACGGCGTCGTGCCGCCAGCCCCCGGTCACCGTCTCGAGCGCGGACCGGATGAACTCGACAAGCGGGTGATGCAGGATGACGGATTTCCGGTCGAGGAAAAACGGGATGCCGTAATCGGAGAACGTCTGCTCGATCAGATCGGCATAATCGGCCAAATTTCGCACCATGACCGCGATGTCGCGCCAGCGAAGCCCGTCCTCCTGCACGCGGCGCAGGATGTCCCGCGCGGCGGCGTCGACTTCGGCGCGCCGGTTCGCCGCGGCGCGGATCACAACTCCGCAGCGCGGATGCTCCGGATCAAACCAATCTTCCGGCACGGCCATCGGCGTCCGGCTGCCGTAATGGCGCTCCAGATGCGCGAGCATCGGGCTGTCGGCCCAGCGGGGGGCCGGTTCCGGCCGAAGCACGAACGGCGGCTCCACGGGCACGTCCGATCGTTCGGCAAGCTCCCGAAGCCGTATGTACGTCTCGGCCGTCGGCCGGAACAAATCGAGCTCGGGCGGCTGTTCACCCGGTCCGTAAGGCCGGTCGAGGGTCAGGGTGACGGTCACGCTCCGCGCGCAGCGGATCATCGTCTCCAGCGCGGCGTATTCGGCCGGCGTAAAGCCGTGGAAGCCGTCGACCCAGATTTCGGCCGCCGCGAGGCTGCTGGCGCCGAATCCCCGCGCAAGGTACGCAAGGCCGTCTTCGGCGTCCAGATATCGGCCGGCAAGCGCGCTCTCCAGTTCGGCGTAGAGCAGCCGGATGTCGTGCAATTTCCTCTCGAGCAGCCCGTCCGGCGATGCCAGCGCGGCGTCCGCCGCCAGCGTTTCAAGGCTTTCCGGCGTCACGCCGTACCGCTTCATCTCGGTCAGCAGTTCGTTCAGCTTGTCGACAAAACCGCGCTGCCCCGCGCTGCCGGCGAACAGGCGCAAACGGTCGGCGTGACGATGGAGCAATTTGAACAGCAGCATGTTCTTCCCGTTCTCGCCGATCGGGACGAGCGCCGTTCCTCCCGTCTCCTGCATGACGCGGAACGCCAGGCGGCGGAAGCTGAGCGCCTGCGCCCGCATCGTGCCGGGCACGCCGGGCGTTCCGAGAAGCGCATATTCGGTTGTGAACGTCGCCTGCTCGGGCACGAGCAGGATGAGCGGCGGTCCGTCGGGCGCTTCCGCCAGTCTGGCGCGCACTTCGTCCAGACAATGGCGCGTCTTGCCCGTTCCCGCGCGTCCGAGCACGAATCGCAGCTTCACGGCGATTCCCCCTGTCCATGATTCTCTTATTCTAGCATAACGGCCGGGGAAAATCACGAAGAAAACAAACGTACGTTCGTGTTTTCCGTGCATGCCCGCGCGGGAATGAGCCACCCTAATGGAGGAAAATGTTGCGGAAGGAGGGCGGATGTTGCGCCGCACATTGTCCCATCGCATCCTGCTGCTGACCGTTGCCGCCGCGGCCCTGGTCTTCACGCCGTCTGCGGCCGGCACCGCCGACCCCGATGCGTTCAGCGCCGGCCGAAACGCCGCGGCATGGTCCGTGCACGCGCGTCTCCCGGATGCCCGGACGCCGGCGGCCGGGCCGCTGATCGCCGCCCATCGCGGCGCTTCGAAATATGCGCCCGAGAACACGATGGCCGCCTTCCGCCTCGCCGAGACCATGGGCGCGAACTTCATCGAGCTGGATGTGCGGGCGACGCGGGACGGCCGGCTCATCGCGCTGCACGATGAAACCGTCGACCGGACAACGGACGGCAAGGGGCGGGCGGGTGAGCTGACCTTCGGCGAAATCCGCCGCCTGGATGCCGGCGGGTGGTTCTCCCCGGCCTTCAGGGGCGAGCGGATTCCGTCCCTGGAAGAAGTGCTGGACCGCTTCGGCGGCGGCATCGGCCTGATCCTCGAACTGAAGCAGCCGTCCGCCTATCCCGGCATCGAGCAGGCCTTGGCGCGGCTGTTGACCGAGCGCGGACTGGACCGGCCGGAGCGCGGACGGATCATCATTCAGTCGTTCGACACCGGCTCCCTGCGCCGGGTGCGCGAGCTGCTGCCGAACATGCCGATCGCCGTGCTGGTCCGCCCGCGCCAGCGCGTCACGTCGCGCGACCTGGCCGAATACCGGAAATTCGCCGATGCCGTCCATCTGCCCGGCGCGTCGGCGCGCAAGCCGGTCATCCGCAGAATTCAATCCTGCGGCCTGTCCGTCATGGTCTGGAACATCCACGGCGAGCGGCAAGCCCGCCGGCTGCTGCGGTACGGCGTCGACGGCATCCTGACGGACGATCCTTTGCTGCTTGGCCGATGACGGTTCGCCGCCCGCGCGCATAAAAAAAACGCCGCACGCCCCGGACCGAAATCCCGGACATGCGGCGGACCGCAGAAATCCCGATCTCCCGAATCGCAACCATCCGATTTACCGCTCAAACCGGAACCATCCGAAATCGAACCGGCTCCCCGGCAGGAACACGAACGTCACATCCCGGACGCCCGCCACCGGCTCCAGCTCAAATACGCGCTCTTCATACCCGTTCGACGCCGTGAACTCGATCGCCCGGGCCTGCTCGCCGTCCGGACCGGCGAAGCGGATATGGATCGTGTTCCGGTCGATCGGCGAGCGTCCGCAGATGACGATCCTCGACGCGCCGGCCTCGCCGAAATCCATCCCGCCGAACACCAGCGAGACGTTGTTGCCGATCTCCTCGACCCTGCCGCCGGCCACCGTAAACGTGTCGCCGTAGATATGATCGCAGGAAGCCGCGTCGTTCCGCTCGAACGCCCGGTTCCTCCTCGCGAACGAGAAGCCTTTGATGTGCATTTTCGCGCGGGTGACAAAACTGATCGACGTGACGCCCTTCAGCACCTTCGACAGCTTGTACGTCTCTTCCTGATAGACATTCCAGCGCGACGGCTTCTGGTAAATGACGTCCGCCAGCCGTTCGGCCCCTTCCTCACCGGGCATCCCTTCCCAGATCTGCAGCGAATACGGCTCGCTCGTCAGCGCGAAGATCGGAATCGTGATCGTGTCCGACCCGACAGGCCCGAAATCGATGCCGCGCCAGCAGACAACCGTTTCGCCGTCCCGCGCCGTCGCGACGCCGCGCTCGTTGCCGTTGCCGGCCTCGCCCGCCGCCTCATCGTACAGCCCGCCCGCGATGAAGCCGTACGGGTCCTTGTACGCCGGACCCAGGCCTTCGACCTTGAACTCGAGGCTCGCGATCAGCCGGATCTTGTCCGTGCCGTTCCGGCTCATGCAGCGCAGACGAAAGTTCCCGTCGCCGAGCGCCGTCACCTTCGCGACCAGCCCGTCCGCCTCGACCTTCGCGAGATTCGAGTCGATGCCGGCGTCGTTCACGACGCGCCATTCGACATCGCGGTACGACGCATTCTCCGGGTGCAGCCTCGCTTCCACGACGATCTCCCGCAGGGTCGGATCGAAACGCTGCCCCGCCGCGCTGACCAGCTCGATCTTGCGCACCGGCACCTCGTCTTCGCGTCCCGTCACGACCGGCAGCGGCCGGTTCGCCATACGCGCGGAGACGCCCTTCGGCGCGCCGCCAGCAGGTGCGATGGCTTCAAGTTCCAACACCGCCGTCTCCAGCCCGGGGGACGACACTTCGACCCGGACCGGTCCAGGCTCCGTGCCCGCCGCGATGATCGCCATCAGCTTGCCGCTGAACAGCCGGCGGCTCACACCCTTGTACGGGTCGTAATCCGTGCTGTCGCCGTTGTCCAGGCCGACGAGCCGGCCCGCGCCGGAAACGTCCACCCGTACGCGGTTCACGGCATTTTCGACGGGGTAGCCGTCCCCGTCCTCCATTCCGATCTCGACGAACGTGAGGTCCGTCCCGTCCGCCGCCAGCATCGGCTTGTCCGCCCGCAGCCGGATCCGCTTCGCGTCGCCGAACGAGCGCCGCACATCGGTTGCGATCACCCGGCCGTCTTCGTCATACGCGATCGCCTCCAGCACGCCGGGCTCGTACGGCACCTTCCACCACCCGACGAGCTGCGCGCCGCGCTCGTGGTCGAGCTCCCGTACGCCGAGCGGCCGGCCGTTCAGCCGGAGCTCCACGCGCGGCGCGTTCGTCGCGGCCCGCACATCGATCATCTGCCCCGGACTGAAATCCCAGTACGGAAACAGGTGGACGATCGGGCGCTTCCGCCGATCCGTCCACGCGGCCTGATAGATATAGTAGGAGTCCTTCGGGAACGTCGCCGTATCGAGCTGCCCGAAATACGAATTCTTCGTATGATACGGCGTCGGCTCGCCGATGTAATCGAAGCCGGTCCACAGAAACTGGCCGAGCGAGAACGGCGCGTCGCGCTCCGCGATGATGCACGCTTCCGGCGATTTCGCGCCCCAGCTCGTCGAGCTGTTGCCGAGGGCGGAGCATTGCTCGTCATCGTCCGCGAGAATCGACGCCTCGAACGGGAAATGATAGATGCCGCGGCTCGACACGACCGACGCCGTCTCGCTGCCGTAGATGACCCAGTCCGGATGCTCCTGATGGTGTTGATGGTAATATTTTTCCCCGTAGTTGTACCCGACGGCCTCGATGAGGTCGGCGCACTTCTGCGCGTTCGGCCACGGCATGTAGTTCGAGCCGATCGTCACCGGCGCGTTCCCCTTCGGATCGTGCTCGCGCACATAGCCGGTCAGCAGCCGGGTCAGCTCCTGTCCGCGCTTCTCGTCGGCATGGGTGTCGTAGATCTCGTTGCCGATGCTCCACATGAGCAGGCTCGGATGGTTCCGGTCGCGCCGCACCCAGCTCCGCACATCCTTTGCCGCCCATTCCGGGAAAAACCGCGCGTAGTCGTACGGCGTCTTCGGCCGCTCCCACATGTCGAACGCCTCCGAGACGACGAAGAATCCCATCTCGTCCGCCATGTCCATCAGTTCCGGCGCCGGCATGTTGTGCGCGGTGCGGATCGCGTTCACGCCCATTTCCTTGAGCAGCCCGAGCCTGCGCCGCAGCGCGACGGGGTTGAACGCCGCGCCGAGCGCCCCGAGATCGTGGTGTTCGCAGACGCCGTTCAGCTTCATTTTCCCGCCGTTCACGATCAGCCCCCGATCCGGGTCCATCACGACATGGCGGAAACCGATCCGCTGGACCACCCGCTCATACGGTTCGGCATCAATCGCCGCGTCCGCCGGCCGCAGTTCCGTGACGAGCGTGTACAAATTCGGCTCGTCCGGGTGCCACAGCTTCGGATCTTCGACGATGAGCTCATGCGACGCCACGGAACGGCCCGCCTCCGCGCGCCCGGACGTCTCCGTAACCACCCGTCCGCGATGCATGATCGCATGCGTCAGCACCGCTGCGTCAGCCAGCACAACCTCCGTGTCGATCCCGACCAGCCACCGTCCGTCCTCCTGCCGCCGCACCGACACATACACGCCGTCCGTTTCGATCCAGTTCGGCCCCCGCGTTTTCAACCAGACATTGCGGTAAATGCCGGCGCCCGAATACCAGCGGCTGTTCGGACTCTGATGGACGACTTTCACGACAATCTCGTTCTCGCCGTCCTCAAGCGCATCGGTGATCTCGTGCTCGAACGAGGAGTAGCCGTACTTCCATTCGCCGACCGCCGCGCCGTTCACGTAGACGGTGCTGTCCATATAGACGCCGTCAAAACAAATCAGCGCCCGCCGGCCGTCCTTCCTCCATCGGAACGTCTTGCGGTACCAGCCGATGCCGTTCTCGTACAGGTTCCGCGTGTCCCAGATCAGCCAGTCGTGGGGCAGGTCGACCGGCTCAAAGGCGAGCCCCTGCCAGCCTTCCCGATCCAGGCCGGTCTTCGCGAACGTCCAGCCGTCGTTGAACAATATCCGGGTATTCATGTCGACTCCTTTGCGCCTGCCATTTTTTCCAACAAGCCGATTATAGTCGAGCGCGCGCCGTTTCGATACCCGGAAAAACGGACAATCCCCCCGATCCGGCAAAGATTGTCTTTAATTCAGCCCCTTTTCTGTTCAATGTCCTCCCTGACTTTGCGGATGATCGCCATTTTGTTGTCCCAGCATGCCTGGCTCAGATCCACGGGGTATTCCGCCGGATTCAGCGTCCGCTTGTACTCGTCCCAGAGCAGCTCCAGATTGTCCGCCGCAAACCGTCGGATTTCATCGAGCGGCGGCAGCTCGTAGACCAGCTTCCCGTCTTCGAAAATGGTATGGTGCAGCTCCCGCGCCTCGAAATTCGTCACGAACTTCATGATGTGCGTATGGACGGGATGGAACATTTTCAGCCGTTCTTCGTCCTGCGGTTTTTCGTGCTCCAGCGCGATGTAGTCGCCTTCGGCCTTGCCGCTTCGCCGGTTGATGATGCGATACACTTTTTTCAGCCCGGGCGTCGTGATTTTTTCGGGGTTCGAGCTGATTTTGATCGTATCGGCCATCCGCCCGTTCTCGTCCTCGATCGCCACCATCTTGCAGACGGCGCCCAGCGCGGGTTGGTCCCAGGCCGTAATTAGCCGCGTCCCGATTCCCCAGACATCGATTTTGGCGCCTTGGGCTTTCAGGTTCAGAATCGTATGCTCGTCCAGATCGTTCGAGGCGATGATCTTCGCATTCGGGAATCCCGCTTCGTCCAGCATTTCCCGTGCCTTCTTCGACAGATAGGCCAGGTCGCCGCTGTCCAGCCGGATGCCGACGAAGTTGATGCGATCGCCGAATTCACGGGCCACCCGGATCGCGTTCGGCACGCCGGAGCGGAGCGTATCGTAGGTGTCGACCAGGAAGACGCAATTCTTGTGGGTGCCGGCGTATTTCCGAAATGCCTCGTATTCGTCCCGATAGGCCTGCACCATCGCGTGGGCATGCGTGCCGGCGATCGGGATGCCGAACATTTTGCCGGCCCGGACATTGGCGGTGCCGTCAAAACCGCCGATGACCGCCGCCCGCGCTCCCCACACCGCGGCGTCCATTTCCTGCGCCCTTCTGGTGCCGAATTCCAATGCCGTGTCGCTGCCGATCATGTGCTTGATGCGGGAAGCTTTCGTCGCGATCAGCGTCTGGTAGTTGACGATGTTCAGAATCGCGGTCTCGATCAGCTGGCATTGGATAAGGGGAGCTTCAATGCGCATCAGCGGTTCGCCCGCAAACGCGAGCTCCCCTTCCCGCATGGAGCGGACGGTTCCCGTGAACCGCAGTTCTCTCAGGAAATCCAGGTAGCCGCTGTCGAACCCTTCTTCCTTCAGGTAGGCAAGGTCGGTGTCCGAGAAGCGGAACTGCTGCAGGAAACGCACCACCCGCTCCAAACCGGCGAAAATCGCGTACCCGTTGCCGAACGGCATTTTCCGGAAGAAAACTTCGAACACCGCTTTGCGGTTGTGCAAGCCGTCCGCCCAGTAAACTTCGCCCATGTTCAGCTGGTAGCGGTCGGTATGGAGCGCCACGCTGTCGTCCCGATAGATCTGGTTCATGGTTCAGTCTCCCTTACAAGACGGTTGCGCCGAGGGTGTTGCGGAAGTGCCGCAGCGCCCACTCATGGCCTTCCGGATCAAAGCTTGCCACGGCGTTCTGATGCACGACGATTCGAAAGCCTTTGTTGTACGCGTCCACCGCCGTATGCAGCACGCAAATGTCCGTGCAGACGCCGACCAGATGCAGTTCTTCAATCCCCCGCGCGCGCAGCACGAGCTCGAGATTCGTTCCCGCAAAAGCGCTGTACCGCGTTTTGTCCATCCAGATCACGTTCGGCTTGTCCTTGTTCGCTTCATAGACGGCCTGCAAGGTCCCGTACAGTTCCCGGCCTTTCGTGCCCGCCAGATTGTGCGGCGGGAACAGCTTCGTCTCGGGGTGGTACGGATCGTCCTTGTGGTGGATGTCGATCGCGAACACGACCAGATCCCCTGCGGCGACGAATTGATTCGTCAGTTCCGCGATCCTGCCTTCAATCGCCCGGGCGGGCTCGCCGCAGGTCAGGGCGCCGTCCGCCGCGACGAAATCGTTCGTGTAATCAATGTGGATCAGCGCTTTTTTCATGTGTCATGCCTCCCTTGAGACTTATCGTTCACATATGGCTTACACCCATTTAAGCAATCGTCATGGAAATGTCAAGCAAGGAAAAAAGGCTGCTCCCGGAAACCAGGGTTCCCGGAAACAGCCTTGGCCGATCAAATGGATGCGCGGCTGCGCACTTCGAAAACCGCGAATTTCAGATACTGCCCTTCCTGCACGCCGAGGATCTGCGGATGGTCCTTCGCCTGCGTCCGCCATTCGATCAGGCGGAGCAGCTTGCCCGCATCTTTCGCGGCATCGGCGATCGCGCCCAGGAACATCTCCGGCGAGACGTGGTACGAGCAGCTCGCGGTGACGAGGTAGCCGCCCTCGTTCACGAGCTTCATCGCGTGCAGGTTGATGTCCTTGTAGCCGCGCACGGCGTTCTCCGCGGCGCTGCGCGTCTTCGCGAACGCGGGCGGATCGAGGATGACGACGTCCCAGGTCCGCCCTTCGCCGCCGATCGGCACGGAGGTGTCGATCTTCTTCCCTTCCTTCGCGGCCAGCGCCCGCCGCGCCCGCTCCTCCAGCGCCTTCGCCTGGCCGCGCAGGTAGTCGAACGCGTCGGCGACAACGAATTCGACGCGGTCTTCGAAGCCGTTCCGCTGGACGTTGCGGCGCGCCGTCTCGATCGCGTGCTCCGACACGTCAAGGCAGGTGACCTTCTTCGCGCCGTAGCGGCAGGCGTGCAGCGTGAAACTGCCGGTGTGGGCGAAACATTCAAGCACGGTTGCGCCGTCCCAGTGGGGATAGGTCACGACGCGTCCGTTCGCGTTCACCGGAACGCGCATCCGTCCGCCGTCATCCGGCCTTCCGATGCCGCGCAGGGCGAAATAATCGTCCGGCACGTCAAGCGCATCCCGCTCCTCGTACCGAATGCCGCTGCGCGCTCCCCAGCCGGTCATGAGCGGGGCGATCGCAGCCCGGTTCTCGCGCTGGTCGTAGAAATGGCCGGTCTTCTGCCCGTTTACGATGTCCACTTCGAGTTCGATGCCGTTCTCGACGATGACGACGGTCTCGGGGCATTCGCCGTACAAGAGGCCGGTTCGCTCCTCCAGCCCTTCCAGCTTGCGGACGGGTACGTCGGACCGTTCGTAAATGCCGTCGGGCTGGAAAACTTCCTTGAGCGCTTCCACGATCTCCCGCCGCCTGACGTCCATGCCGAGCGTCAAAATCTGCACGACGAGCACGCCGCCGAACCGGTCGACGATGAGCCCGGGCAGAAAATCGGCTTCGCCGTAAACGAGCCGGCAGTCCCGCGGATGCTCCACGAACCGTTCGCGATGACGCCGGCACGCTTCAAACCGCTTGACGAAGAATGCGCGGTCCATCCGCTCCAACGGGCCGAACGCGACGGCGCGCACCGCGATCTGCGAATGCGGATTCCAGTAACCCGTCGCGAGCAGCCGGCCGCGATGGTCGCGCACGGCGACGAGATCGCCCGGTTCGGCTTCGCCCTCCATTCGTTCGATCTCGTTCGCGAAGATCCACGGATGCCCCGCTTCCAGCCGCTTGCGGCGGCTGGCGTTCAGTATGACTTCAGCGCCCATTTGCGCGCCCCCCTGCTGAATCTGTCTTGAGCTTTCCTTGTCGGCCGCCGGCGCGACGGCCTGTCATGCCCGTCCGGATTCCGGCATACATTGAAATGACCAGCACGCGCGGAAAGGAGGCCGTCCGCATGACCGATATCGCGCTGCCGATGCTGCTCGGCTTTGCAGTCTTCATGGCCGGCATGAAATTGATGGAGCTGGCGCTCCACCGCTGGGGCGGTGGAAAACTGACGGCCTTGCTCGAGAAGGCGACCGCGACCCCGCTGCACGGCCTGCTGACCGGCACGGCCGTAACCGCGGCGCTGCAGAGCAGCACGGCGGTTACGGTCATGACGATCGGCTTCGTCAACGCGGGACTGATGACGTTCCCGCGGACGCTCGGCATCGTGCTCGGTACGAATATCGGCACCTGCCTGACGACCGAACTGATCGGTCTGAACCTGAATCAGTGGGCGATCCCGCTCATGGCGATCTCCCTGCTCGGCTGGCTCGCCTCCGTCCTGCTGCGGGAAGCGAGCCCGTGGCATGACCCGGCGGCGCCCGAACCGGGCTGGTTCGTCTCGCTGCGCTTCGGCTCGCTCGCCCTGTTCGGATTCGGCCTGCTCCTGCTCGGCATGACGGTCATGCAGTCCATTGCGCCGGCGGTCGAGCAGACGCGGATGTTCGCCTTATTTCTCGACCGGGCGGACGAGAGCGTGCTGTGGGGTATCGCGGCCGGCGCGGCGCTTACCGCCGCCGTCCACAGCAGCGCGGCGGTCATCGGCATGATGATGGGACTCGCCGCGTTCGGCGCGATGCCGGTGGAGATCGGAATCGCCGCCGTTCTCGGCGCGAACGTCGGCACCTGCTTCACCGCCCTGCTGGCCGCGACCGGCGGATCGCCGGGCGGACGTTTCGTGGCATGGTCGCATCTCGCGCTCAACGTCGGCGGCTGCCTGCTGTTCGCGCCGATCGTCGATGTCCTCGCGCTCGCGTCCGGCTGGATTTCCGCATCGCCCGCCGCCCGGATCGCGCATGCGCAGACGATTTTCAATATTGTCTGTTCGCTTCTTGCCCTTCCGCTCTGCTATCTGCCGATCTGGCACCGTCCGGCTCGTCCCCGGACCGATGACCGGCTGGCGGCGTAGCATCCGCCGGCCGGCCGGACAGGATCGCGACGCCGGCGCTCGTCCCGAGCCGGTTCGCGCCGGCCGCCAGCATCCGCCGGGCCGTCCGGCCGTCGCGGATGCCGCCCGACGCCTTGACGCCGATCGTCGGCGAGACGCTCGCCCGCATGAGCCGGACATGGGCTTCCGTGGCGCCGCCGGGACCGAAGCCCGTCGACGTCTTGACGTAATGGGCGCCCGCCGCCTCGGCGACGCGGCACGCTTCCGCAATCTGCGTATCGTCCAGCAGACCGGTCTCGAGGATCACTTTCACGATCGCCTGCCCTTCCACCGCCCGCACGACGCCCGCGATGTCGCCCGCAACGAAGCCGAACCGGCCCTGCAGCACATGGCCGACCGACAGCACCATGTCGATCTCGGATGCGCCGTCTTCGACGGCCGCCGCCGCTTCATGCGCCTTCACCCGCGGATCGTTCGCGCCGAGCGGAAAGCCGACGACGGCGCTGATGTTGACGGGCGAGCCCGCCAGCCGCTCCCGGCAGTAATCGACCCAGACGCCGTTCACGCAGACGCTATGAAAGCCGTAGGTGAGCGCTTCTTCGCACAGCCGCGCAATGTCCGCTTCGGTCGCTTCCGGCTTGAGCAGCGTGTGGTCGATATATTTTTCCAGCGTGTCTCCCGGTTTCCAATACTTAACCAACGCCGTCCACCCCGAGTCCGAGCAGCCGGAACGCGCCGGACAGCACCCGGTCGTTGTTGTCGTAGCCCATATCCCGCTGCAGCCGCCACGCCTCTTCGGGCGAATGCCAGCTGACGCCGCCGATCTCTTCCTCCTGCGCCTTGAGCCGGCCGCCGACCGCTTCCACCAGGTAATAATGGACCTCCTTGTCCACCGTTTCGTTCTCCTGGTTCACATAACGGTAGGAGATCCGGTCGATCGGCGCTTCGATCCGGCCGCGGATGCCCGTCTCTTCCTCGATCTCGCGCAGCGCGGTCTGCTCGACTGTCTCGCCCGGCTCCATCTTCCCCTTCGGCAGCGTGATCTTGCCGAAGCGGTCGCGGATGAGCTGGATTTCGATCCGTCCGTCCACGCGCCGATAGACGACGCCGCCTGCAGAGATTTCGTTCATCCCAAGCTTCCTCCGTCCATTCGTTGATGGCCTTGAACATGCGGCGGGGATTCCCCGGCCGCCGCTGGCGGACACGGGCAATCCCCGCTCATTCGCTTTCGCCCCGGCGCCGGACCGTCGTCAGACGGCTGCCGTTGCGTCAGCCTGAACCCGTTCCCCGCGGCATTCATTGACGCCCGCTTCCGTCAAGCGAACGGGCACCACGGACCGGATCAGCGACGGGTCGCCGCGGAACGTAATCTGCAGATAGTTGTCGCTGTAGCCGGTGAGCCAGCTTTCGCCGGACCCGCCCTTCGTCTCCCGTTCGGGAATAACCTCCAGCACGCGGCCGACGAACGGCTGCGCATAGGCGAGCTGCATCCGCTCGGACAGTTCGATCAGCCGGTGAACCCGCTCGTGCTTCGTCTCCTCGTCCACCTGGTCTTCCATCCGCGCGGCCGGCGTGCCCGTCCGTTTCGAGTACGGGAACACGTGCATTTCGGCGAACCGCATCTGCTCCATGAACCGGTAGCCGTTCTCGAACATCTCGTCCGTCTCGCCCGGGAAGCCGGCGATGACGTCCGTCGTGATCGCGACGCCCGGCATCGCCTTGTGCAGTTCCTCGATCTTGCGCGCGTACTCTTCGGTCGTATATTTGCGCCGCATCCGCTTCAGCACCGTGTCGTCGCCCGCCTGCAGCGGAATGTGGAGATGGCGGCACATTTTGCGCGAGCGGTTGAGCACGTCGATCATTTTCTCGCTGATCTGGCTGGCCTCGATCGAACTGATGCGGATCCGCTCAAGTCCCTCGACCTTGTCGAGATCGACGAGCAGGTCGGCGAGATCGTAGTTCTCGAGATCGTCGCCGTAGCCGCCCGTGTGGATGCCGGTCAGCACGATTTCCTTGTAGCCGGCCGCCGCCAGCTTGCGCGCCTGCGCGATGACGCTCTTCGGATCGCGGCTGCGCGACAGCCCGCGCGCCCACGGGATGATACAGAACGTGCAGAAGTTGTTGCAGCCTTCCTGAATTTTCAGGAATGCCCGCGTCCGGTCGGTAAAGGCCGGCACATCCAGATCCTCGAACTCGCGCGTCTTCATGATGTTGCGCACGGCGTTCACCGGTTTGCGCGTCCGCTGGATTTCGGCGATGTAGTCGAGCAGTTTCGACCGGTCCTGATTGCCGATGACAAGGTCGACGCCGGGAATGGCCGCCACTTCGGCCGGCGACGTCTGGGCGTAGCAGCCCGTCACCGCGATGACCGCGTCCGGGTTGCGCCGGATCGCCCGCCGGATGATCTGGCGGCTCTTCTTGTCGCCGGTGTTCGTCACCGTGCAGGTATTGATCAAATAGACATCGGCCGGTTCGCCGTCGAAATCGACCTGTTCGTAGCCCGCATTCTTGAACAGCTGCCAGATCGCTTCCGTGTCGTAGAAGTTCACTTTGCAGCCCAGCGTATAGAACGCGACCGTCGGCATCTATTCGTTCCCTCCCATCTCTCCGGATTCGTACATGAGGCAGGCGAGCGCCGCCAGCGCCGCCGTCTCCGTGCGCAGAATGCGCGCGCCGAGCCCCGCCGGCCTGGCGCCCGCCGCTACGGCTTCGGCCGCTTCCCGTTCGGTGAAGCCGCCTTCCGGTCCGACGACGATGAGCAGTTTGAGCGGTCGGTCCCCGGCGCGGCTCATCGTCTCGCGCACGCGCGTCCTGAGGCCCGCGGCCGGCTCTCCGCCCTGCCTCTCGTAGCAGAAATAGACATCGTCATATCCGGCGAACGACTGGAGCAGTTCCCGCCAGGACGCGACGCCGGCCACTTCCGGCAGCCTGCCGCGGTGCGCCTGTTCGGCCGCTTCCTTCGCGATTTTGCGCCAGCGTTCGAGACGCTTGGCTTCCTGCTTCCCGTCGTACTGGACAACCGCCCGCTCCGAGCGGAACGGCACGAATGCGGCGGCGCCGATCTCCGTCCCCTTCTGGATGATGAGCTCCATCTTGTCGCCTTTCGGCAGGCTCTGGGCGACGACGACCGTCCATGCCGGTTCTCCCGATGACGGCCGCAGTTCTTCCGCCTCGGCTTCCGCCCGGACGGGCGTAACCTCGGTCAGCACGGCGGTCGCTTCGCGCCCGGCGCCGTCGCAGACGACGACCCGATCGCCCGGGCGCATCCGCATCACCCGCGCGATATGGAACGCATCATCGCCCTCCACGATAACCGTCCGGCCGCGGAAGGCGGCCGGCGGCACGATGTATCGCTGCATTGTCCATCTACCAACCTTCATCATACACGTTTTGCAAGGCAGCCGCCACAGGAAATCCGTGCGTCAATGCACCTGGACCGACAGGCCGAACAGCGAGAACAGCCCGGTGATGATCGGCTTCGAGAGACCGAACAGCGGCGTCAGCGTCACCGCTCGGAGAGGCGGAATGAACACAATCAGGAGAAAAATGAACACGCCCCATTGCGCGTAGCGGTCCAGCTGCTCCCGCGCCCGGGGCGGCGAGAGATCCTCGATGATCCGGTAGCCGTCAAGCGGCGGCAGCGGAATCAGATTAAAGATAAAGAGCAGAACGTTCAAGCTGATCAGATAATTGAGGAACACGCGGACCGCTTCTATCACGCCGATCGATGCGCCGGAGAGCCAGCCGGTGTAGGCGAACAACGCGTACAGCGCGACTCCGATAACCGCGAGCAGCAGATTGCTGAGCGGACCGACGGCGGACACGACGATGCCCATCAGGCGCGGATACTTAAGCCGCGACCGGATGACGGGCACCGGCTTCGCCCAGCCGAAACCGGCGATCAGAATGAGCAGCGTTCCGATCGGATCGAGGTGGGCCATCGGATTCAGCGTCACCCGGCCCTGGTCGCGGGCGGTCGAATCGCCGAACTTGTACGCGCTCCAGGCATGCGCGAATTCATGTACCGTGAACGCCAGCGCCAGGACGATCACGATGAACGGCAAATGTTCGAGCGGATACCAGAGCAATCGTTGGAGAAAATCCATCAGCGACCCTCCGGCTTTCTCGCCGTCAACGCGATCCAATCGTCCTGCTCGTCCCGGCGGACGATCTCGAATCCCGCTTCTTCGAGGCCTCGCCGCACATCCTGTTCCTTGTTGATGTAGATGCCGGATGCGATGTACAGCCCGCCCGGCTTCAGCGCCGCGTAAACGTCGTCAATAAACCGAAGGATGATCTCCGCGAGGATGTTCGCGACGACCAGATCAACCGGCAGCTGCACATTGAACGGCTTGCCGTTGGACGTCTCGCTGCCCCTGAGCACGCCGAGCAAGTCGCTCTCGCGGACGTCGATTCGGTCCGACAGTCCGTTCAGCTCCGCATTCGCCTTCGCGCTTGACACGGCGACCGGATCGAGATCGAGCGCGAGCACGTTCCGCGCGCCCAGCTTTACGGCCCCGATCGCGAGAATGCCGGAACCGGTGCCGACGTCGATGACGTCCTCGCCGCCCTGTATGATGCGATCGAGCGCGCGCAGACAGAGCGCCGTGGTCGCGTGGGTGCCCGTCCCGAACGCCATGCCGGGATCGAGATCGATCACGAGCTCGCCGGGGCCGGGCTCGTAAGGCTCCCAGGTCGGCCGGATCGTCAGCCGTTCCGATACGCGCAGCGGCTTGAAATACTTCTTCCAGGCATCCGCCCAATCCTCTTCGTCGACAAGCGCTTCCTCGAGCGCGTATTCGCCGGGGTCGATGCCGTAGTCTCGCAGTTCGCCGATCCTCGCATGCAGCGTCCGTGTGACGGCTGCCATGTCAGCGTCTTCGACGAACCAGCCCTTGATCTCGACCCAGCCGGCCGGTATCGCATTGAGCGGCCGGTCGTACCATTCGCCGAGCGGCGTCACTTCGGGCTTCCGATCCGCCCAGGACTCCTCGACCGATACGCCGTCCGCCTCGAGTTCATGCAGAAAATTCGTCACCATCTCGACCGCTTCCGTTCGCGTCCGGATGGTCAGTTCGTGCCATTTCAACCGAACACCCTCCCCCTGCTTTCGGCGGCCGCACACGGCCGCTTCATCCATTGTACAATACCGGAAGCCGCGCGCACAAAAAAAGGTTCCCTGACAAGACGAACGCCCCGGTTCGGACAGCGAATCCGGGGCGCTTGTCTGATCGTCTGTCAATGCCATTCCGCCGTTCCGCCATGGGTCTCGATCAGCCGGGTCGCCTGCTCGACGATCGCGTCGTCAATCGTCGCCGTCAGCGACATTCCGCCGTCATCCGGCCGGACGGCGGCGGCCCGCAGCGCTTCCAGCTTGCGCTGCGCTTCGCGGGCGTGCGCGGCGTCGGTGAACGACGCGTTCAGTTCCGCCATGTCCGTTCACCCCGTCAGCCGCGCTGACGGCTGTCCGCCGCCCGCGCCCTGGCCGCCGCTTCGCGATCGTCGGCGTCCGCCGTCTTCGGATCGACCCGGACATCCTCCTTGCCCGCGGTCGGCAGTTTCCTTTGGCCGTTCCGCCTGCTGCTGTCTGTCGGCATAGAACTTCCTCCTTCGCGCAACATGCTCCCGCACCGATAGTGTGCGGCGGCTTCACCCCGAATATGCGGGTGAAGCCTGCGCGCGGCATGCGCCGGCCGGCAGGCTTCATCAGTCGCTGCTGCTTTACTCGCCGCGGAACGCCCGCTTCATCCGTTCGAACAGCGTTTCGGACTGGCCGCCCGGCACATAGGCGCTTTCCTGCGACAGTCCGGCGAATTGCCGCAGCAATTCCTTCTGCTCCTCGGTCAGGTTCGTCGGCGTCACGACGGTCACCTTGACGTGCTGGTCGCCCTGGCCCATGCCGCGCAGCCGCGGCACCCCTTTGCCTTTCAGGCGGAAATAGGTGCCCGTCTGCGTCCCCGCGGGAATGCGCAGCTTCACTTTCTCCGTCAGCGTCGGCACTTCGATCTCGTCTCCGAGCGCCGCCTGCGCGAATGTCAGCGGCACTTCGCAATAGATGTCATCGCCTTCCCGCTCGAAGAATTCGTGCGGCTTCACGCGGATGACGATGTACAGGTCGCCGGGCGGTCCGCCGCGCGAACCGGCTTCGCCTTCGCCGGACAGCCGGATTTGCGCGCCTTCGTCGACGCCCGCCGGAATGCGCACGTGGATGGTGCGCTGCCGCTTCACCTTGCCCGTGCCCCGGCAGGTTGCGCATTTGTCGCGCACGACCCGGCCGGTGCCGCCGCACTGCGAACAGAGACGCCGGTTCACGATGCGCCCGAACGGCGTATTCTGGACGATCTCCTGCTGTCCGGTACCCCGGCACACCGAGCACGTCTCCGGCTTCGTCCCCGGCCGGGCGCCGCTGCCGCGGCAGGTATCGCACGTTTCCGTCCGCGGAATCGTAATGTCTTTCTCAACGCCGAATACGGCTTCCTTGAATTCGATGGTCATCGTATATTGCAGGTCGCTGCCCCGCTGCGGCGCGTTCGGGTCGCGGCGGCTGCCGCCGCCGAAGAACATATCGAAGATGTCGCCGAATCCGCCGAAATCGGCGCCGCTGAAACCGCCGCCTCCGAATCCCTGGTTCGGGTCGATGTGCCCGTAGCGGTCGTATTGGGCGCGCTTCTGCTCGTCGCTGAGCACGTCGTACGCTTCCTTGACTTCCTTGAACCGCTCCTCGGCATCCGGCGCCTTGTTGACGTCCGGATGGAGCTTGCGGGCCAGACTGCGGTAAGCCTTCTTGATCTCTTCCGCGGACGCATTCCGGTCGACGCCCAGCACTTCATAGTAGTCCCGCTTCTCCGCCACTCAGCCACCCCCTCCAAATTGGGTTAATGCCGCCCGCACCCATGCATAACCGAGGGTCAAAGCCGTTGGACCGACTTTGACCCTCCGCCTGCAGCCGATTCGGGTTGCGGCTTATTTCTTGTCGTCGACGACTTCGTAGTCGGCATCCACGACGTTGTCCTTGCCCTTCGCGGCACCTTCCGCGCCGGCGGCGCCGGACGCGTCCTGCTGCGCTCCGGCTTGCTGATAGAGCTTCACGGAGAGCTGCTGCACGACGTTCGACAGCTCTTCGGTTGCCGACTTGATCGCGCTCAAGTCGTTCGATTCCATCGCTTTCTTGACTTTTTCCTTCGCGTCGTTCGCCTTCTGGATCTCGGAAGCGTCGACCTTGTCGCCGAGGTCTTTGAGCGTCTTCTCAACCGTATAAACCAGCTGGTCGGCGCTGTTCTTCGCCTCGACGAGCTCGCGGCGCTTGCGGTCTTCTTCCGCGTACTGCTCCGCTTCCTTCTGCATCCGTTCGATCTCTTCCGGCGTCAGACCGCTCGAAGACGTGATCGTGATCTTCTGCGATCTGCCCGTGCCCTTGTCAACCGCGGATACATTGACGATGCCGTTCGCGTCGATGTCGAAGGTGACTTCGATCTGCGGCACGCCGCGCGGCGCCGGCGGGATGTCGCTCAGGATGAAGCGGCCGAGCGTCTTGTTGTCCGCCGCCATCGCCCGCTCGCCCTGCAGCACGTGGATCTCGACGCTCGTCTGGTTGTCCGAGAAAGTCGAGAAGATCTGCGACTTGCTTGTCGGGATCGTCGTGTTCCGCTCGATCATCTTCGTGAAGACGCCGCCCGCCGTCTCGATGCCGAGCGAAAGCGGCGTGACGTCGAGCAGCACGACGTCCTTCACATCGCCCGTCAGCACACCTGCTTGGATGGCTGCGCCGAGCGCGACGACTTCGTCCGGGTTGACGCCCTTGTGCGGTTCCTTGCCGATCAGCTTCTTGATCGCTTCCTGAACCGCCGGAATGCGCGTCGAACCGCCGACGAGCACGACCTTGTCGATGTCGGCCGGCGTCAGACCCGCGTCGCTGAGCGCCTGGCGGGTCGGGCCGAGCGTCCGCTCGACGAGATGGGCCGTCAGTTCTTCGAACTTCGCCCGGGTCAGATTCATTTCAAGGTGTTGCGGCACGCCGTCGACCATCGTGATGAACGGCAGCGAGATCGTCGTCGTCAGCACGCCGGACAGCTCTTTCTTCGCTTTCTCCGCCGCATCTTTCAGCCGCTGAACCGCCGCCTTGTCCTTCATCAGATCGACGCCGTGTTCCTTCTTGAACTCGGAAGCGAGCCAGTCCATGATCGCCTGGTCGAAATCATCGCCGCCGAGGTGGTTGTCGCCGCTCGTCGCCTTGACTTCGAAGAAACCGTCGCCGAGCTCGAGGATCGACACGTCGAACGTGCCGCCGCCGAGGTCGTAGACGAGAATCGTCTGGTCTTCCTCTTTGTCGAGGCCGTATGCGAGCGCGGCCGCCGTCGGCTCGTTGACGATCCGCAGCACTTCAAGGCCCGCGATCTTGCCGGCGTCTTTCGTCGCCTGACGCTGCGAGTCGTTGAAGTAAGCCGGCACCGTGATGACAGCCTTCGTCACCGGCTGGCCGAGATAGGCTTCCGCGTCGGCTTTCAGTTTCATCAGGATAAACGCCGAAATCTCTTGCGGCGTATATTCCTTGCCGTCGATATTCACTTTGTGGTTCGTGCCCATATGCCGCTTGATCGAAATGATCGTGCGGTCCGGATTCGTGATGGCCTGGCGCTTCGCCGTTTCGCCGACGATCCGCTCGCCGTCCTTCTTGAACCCGACGACGGACGGCGTCGTGCGGCTGCCTTCCGGATTTGGAATGACGACCGCCTCGCCCCCTTCCATGACAGCGACGCAGGAGTTCGTCGTGCCGAGGTCGATGCCGATCACTTTGCTCATCGATCGTTCCTCCTTAATGGATTGCCAGAATCACAACTTGCTTCATCCGCTGACCTTGACCATGGCCGGACGGATCACGCGATCCTTCAATATATAACCGCGCTGAAGTTCTTCCACGACGGTTCCTTCCTCATGCTCGTCGGACTCGACGCGCATGACCGCTTCGTGGAACTCGGGATTGAACGGCTGTCCGACCGTATCCATCGGCTTCAATCCTTCCTGTTCGAGCAGCTGGAGCAGCTGGCGGTGGATCATGTCCACGCCTTTCGCCAGCGCCTCGAAGTCGCCCGAATCCTTCGACGCGCCGATCGCGCGCTCGAAATTGTCCAGTACGGGCAGAAGCCGGCTGATCAGCTCCATGGAGGCGTATTTCGCCAACTCTTCCTTCTCGCGCTGAGTGCGGCGGCGGAAGTTGTCAAAATCGGCCTGGGCGCGAAGCAGCCGCTGCCGGTACTCCTCGATCTGGCTTTCGAGCTCCGCGATGCGGGCATCCCTTGGATCCGCCTCGGGAGCCGCTTCCGCCTCCTGTTCGGCCGTTTCCTCCCCGGCTGCGGACGCGTCCGCTTCGCCTTCCCGGGATTCCGCAGCATTCGCCTCCGCATTCAGCGTATCGGCCGGCGCTTCCGCAGCCGGCCTGTCGCGTTCATTATCCGCGTTGGCCGCTTCTCCGCCTTCGGCTGCGGCCTCCTGTTCCAACCGCTCTTCTGCTGCTGCATTCCTTGCTTCCGTCATTGCTGCAGTCCACCTCCTGATGCCGCGGTCAATACATTATGCTTAATTGTACCATTTTGCAAGTACGGCGGCCAAATCCTTGGACAGAATGTCCATCAGCGTGATCGCCTTGCCGTAATCCATGCGCATCGGCCCGAGCAGGCCGATCGTCCCGACCGTTGTGCCGTCCACGACATAGGTGGCCGTAATGAGGCTGCAGTTCTGCAGGGCTTCGTCCGCGTTTTCCTGACCGATCCGGACCTGGATGCCTTCCTGCTTCGGGCTGAACGAACGTACCAAAGCCGGCGTCTCGTCCAGCCATTCCAGGATCGACTTCACCTTGTTCACGTCCCTGAACTCCGGCTGTGTCAGCATGTTCGAAGTGCCGCTCGTGAAGGCGCGATGCTCGGTCCGCTGCTCCAGCGCCTGCGCCAGCGTGTCGATGATCTCTTCGCAATGGCTGACGTAGCGGTTCAGTTCTTCACTCACTTCGGTGTACAGCTTCGTCTGCAGCCGGTGAAGCGGCACGCCGACGAGCTTCGCATTCAGAATCGCCACGACCTTCTCGAGTTCGTTTATGTCAAATCCGGGCGGAATGGAGATCGTCCGGTTTTCGACATGGCCGGTGTTCGTCACAATGATGGCGACGGCCGACTGGTCGTTCAGCGGCACGAGTTGGAAGGCCTTCAGCGAATTGCTGAACACCTCGGGGCCGAGCACGATGCTCGTATAGTTCGTCAGACTTGCCAGAATCATCGCGGCATGCTGGATGATCTGCTCCATCCGGGTCATCTTCCGGGCGAAAAACGAACGAACGCACCGCAAATCTTCCTCATCCACTTCGCCGATGCGGACGAGGTGATCGACATAGTAGCGGTAACCTTTCGCCGACGGAATTCGACCGGCGGATGTGTGCGGCTGCTCCAGAAAGCCGAGCTCCTCCAAATCGGCCATCTCATTCCGGATGGTTGCGGGACTGTAGCCGACGCCGCTTTTTTTCGAAATGCTGCGCGATCCGACCGGTTCGGCGGACCGAATGTAATCGTCAACGATGGCATTCAAAATCAGACGCTGTCTTTCGGTCAACATCTCCCGAACCCCTCCCGACCGGATGATGAGAACCTTTCGACCGCGTTAGCACTCGACGTCGGTGAGTGCTAACCAACAATACAAAAATACCAAACCGGCTCAACGATTGTCAAGTCAGTTCAGTACTTTGAGAACCGCGATTTCATCGCACGCATGCCGCTTCGGACAACTCACGCAATCGGTCCACACTTTCTCCGGGAAGATCTCTTTGTCGACCACTTCGAAGCCGTTCTTGCGAAAAAAATCAACCGCGTACGTGAGCGCCATCACCCTCGGAATGCCCCGCGAGCGTGCTTCCTCCACGAGCAGGTCCACAAGCTTCGTGCCGATGCCGCAGCCCTTGTATCCTTCCTTCATGCCGAGCGAACGGATCTCGACCAGTTCGGGCCCGAGCTGAAACAGCGAGCCGCAGCCGACGATGTCGCCGTCGATCTCCGCCACGACGAAGGAGTCGATTTGGCGGGCGAGCGCTTCCCGCGAACGCGGCAGCATGATCCCCTGAACCGCATAGCTTTCAATCAAGCGGTGCAGATCTTCCACATCGTCCGCCGTCGCCCGTCTGCACACCGCTTCTTTTACCGTCATCTCCGCGTTCCCCCTGAGTCCGGGCCGTGGCCGGCCCGAAAACGAATATGAATAAATATACAACAAGATGCAATTCATTGCAATCCTGGTTTTGCGGACGGGCGGATTCTCCGGGGGAGAAGGTTTGGTCTTGAGCGGCTGAGGGGCGGGGGATGAAAGAGAAAGTGCGGGATGGATGCCGGCGGATTGTGCGCTGGACGTCTCTCAGTTTCCCTCCAGCACGCCGACGAACGCGCCGAACACTTCGTTGCCGAGCGGGATGCCGCGCTCGGTGAGCCGCCATCCGGCGCCGTCGGGACGGCGCTCGATGAGGCCGGCCTCCCGCAGCGGACCGATGACGCCGCCGAACACGTCGTCCATCGATCGGCCGCCGAACTGAGCCGCGAAATCGGCGTCGCGGACGCCGTCCCGCATGCGGAGCCCGACCATCATGAAGTCCTCCATCGCTTCGCTCTCGGTTACCGGATCTTCGGACAGCCGGGGCAGCCGCTCGTTCGCGGCTTCGATGTACGGCGTCACGCCCTTGATGTTGACGTGGCGGACGCCGCGCGCATAGCCGTGGGCGCCGGCGCCGATGCCGTAATACGGCTCGTTGCGCCAATAGGTCATGTTATGCCGGCTCTCGCAACCCGGCAGCGCAAAGTTGCTGATCTCGTACTGCCGCCGGCCCGCCGCTTCCAGCCGCTCCATGATGAACAGATACATCTGAAGCTCCTCTTCCTCGGCGGGAAGGGGCAGTTCGTTGCGCTCGTAGAGCACATGGAACAGCGTGTTTTCCTCGATCTTGAGTCCGTACAGCGAGTAATGCGGCAGATCGAGCTCGACCGCCCGCCGCACGCTGTCCGCCAGCAGTTCCATCGTCTGGCCCGGCAGGCCGAACATCAGGTCGATCGAAAGATTGTTGAACCCGGCTTCCCGCGCCAGCTCTATGCTGCGGTAGACATCGTTCGTGTCGTGGATGCGGCCGATCCGCTGAAGCAGCGCGTCGTCGAACGCCTGCACCCCGAAGCTGATCCGGTTCACGCCGCCTTCCCGCATCGCGGCAAGCAGCTCCGGCCCCGTCGTTCCCGGGTTCGCTTCGACGCTGAACTCCGCATCCGGCGCAACGGGAAACCACCGACGCACGGCGCCCAGGAAACGCGCCATCTGCTCCGGCGTCAGCACCGTCGGCGTGCCGCCGCCGACGAACACGGTGTCGATGCGCTCCGGCGGCAAGGCAAGAACCGTGCGCTCCATCTCGCGCTCAAGCGCGTCCAGATAAGCGTCGACCGGCTGTCCCGCAAGCACATACGTATTGAAATCGCAATAGTGGCACCTGTGCTTGCAGAACGGGATATGGATATAGAGCGCCCTCGGAGGATGCATCAGCATTGTCTTTCAACTCCTTCAGACGGGGAAAAGGATCCGCCGGGACGGGTACTTCCTCCCCGATGCGGACAGGCAGCCAGCGGAACTTGCGGCCGAACAGCCGCCCCCGCCTTGCGAACAGGCGAGCCGCCGGGATTCCCCCGGCGGCTGCGGCGGCCTTTATTTGTCGATGCGCAGCACCGCCATGAACGCTTCCTGCGGCACTTCCACGCTTCCGACCTGTTTCATTCGCTTTTTGCCTTCCTTCTGCTTCTCCAGCAGTTTCCGTTTCCGGGTGATGTCCCCGCCGTAACATTTCGCGAGGACGTTTTTCCGCATGGCCTTGACCGTCTCCCGGGCGATGACCCGCGAACCGATCGACGCCTGGATCGGCACTTCGAACATTTGCCGCGGAATGAGATCCTTCAGCTTCTCGCAGACGGCCTTCCCGCGCTGGTACGCGCGGTCGCGGTGCACGATGACCGACAGCGCGTCCACCACTTCGTTGTTGAGCAGAATGTCCATCTTGACCAGGTTCGACTTCTTGTATCCGGACAGTTCGTAGTCGAACGAAGCGTAGCCGCGCGTGCTCGACTTGAGCTGGTCGAAGAAGTCGTAGACGATCTCGGACAGCGGAAGCTCGTAAATCAGCGTCACGCGGGACGTGTCGAGGTATTCCATGTTGACGAACTCGCCGCGCCGGCTTTGGCACAGCTCCATGATCGCCCCGACGTAATCGTTCGGCACGATGATCGACGCCTTGACGTACGGCTCCTCGACGTAGTCGATTTTGCCCGATTCCGGATAGTTCGACGGGTTGTCGATCTCGAGCGTCTGGCCGTTCGTCAGCTTCACCCGGTAGACGACGCTCGGCGCCGTCGTGATGAGCGGAATGTTGAACTCCCGCTCGATCCGCTCCTGGATGATCTCCATGTGCAGCAGCCCGAGAAAACCGCAGCGGAAACCGAAGCCGAGCGCGGACGATGTCTCCGGTTCATAGCGCAGCGAAGCGTCGTTCAGCTCCAGCTTCTCGAGCGCCTCGCGCAGATCGTTGTAATCCTGCGTGTCAATCGGGTAGAGCCCGCAGAACACCATCGGGTTGATGCGCCGGTATCCCGGAAGCGGCTCCGCGGCCGGGCGCTTCGCGTCGGTGATCGTGTCGCCGACCCGCGTATCCTTGACGTTCTTGATGCCGGCCACGACGAATCCGACATCGCCGACGGACAGTTCGTCGACGATCGTCATCCGCGGCTTGAACGTGCCGACTTCGATCACTTCGAATTCGGCGCCCGTCGCCATGAAACGGATCCGCTTGCCGGCCCGGATGCTGCCGTCCACGACCCGGACATAGACGATGACGCCTTTGTACGAATCGTAGTGGGAGTCGAAAATGAGCGCCTTCAGCGGAGCGTCCGGATCGCCCTGCGGCGCCGGCACCTTCGTGACGATCTGTTCCAGAATCTCCTTGATGCCGATGCCCGCCTTCGCGGATGCGAGCACCGCTTCGCCGGCGTCGAGACCGATCACGTCCTCGATCTCCCGCTTGACCCGTTCCGGATCGGCGCTCGGCAGGTCGATCTTGTTGATGACCGGTAATATTTCAAGGTTGTTGTCGAGCGCGAGATACACATTCGCCAGCGTCTGCGCCTCGATCCCCTGCGCGGCGTCGACGACGAGCAGCGCGCCTTCGCAGGCGGCCAGGCTGCGCGACACTTCATACGTGAAGTCGACGTGGCCGGGCGTGTCGATCAGGTGAAGGATGTACTCCTGACCGTCGTCGGCTCGGTAGCTCAGGCGGACGGCCTGCAGCTTGATCGTGATGCCGCGTTCCCGTTCGAGGTCCATGTTGTCGAGAACCTGATCCTGCATTTCCCGCGACGAGAGCGCGCCGGTATATTCGAGAATGCGATCGGCCAGCGTCGATTTTCCGTGGTCGATATGGGCGATAATGCAGAAATTGCGGATGTTCCGCTGCTTCGATAGAGCGTCCGTCATGCAGTTCCTCCAACAAGAGCATGAATGCCGTTCGATCTCCTATTATATCAGCAGCGGGAGCCCGGCATCAATGCGCGATGTCGGCGGCGTCATTTCGTGACGGACTCGAACAGCGACACGATCAGGCGGATTCCGCCTTTCGCCACGGATTGCAGCAGGCCGGCCGTGCCGTCGGCAAGCCTGCTCACGGCTCCGCCGCCCTCCGCGGCGCCCTCGTAAGGATATCCGTAGCTGTCATGGCTTTCAGGCAGCGCGTCGTAAACGTCTCTTTCCGGATCGCTTTCCGTCCCGGATTCGCCGTATGCGCCGGACCACGGGTCGTACGGATCCGGCTGCTGCGCCGACGCCGCGCCGCGCTTCCCCGCCGGGTACGGGTCGCCGTATGCATGGCCGCTGCCGCTTCCCGTTCCGGTTCGCTGTGCCGCCTGCTGTTCAAGCGGACCGTACACGTCTTCCATGCCGTCCGATGACAGCTCGATGCCGTACAGGACGAAAAATGCGATCACTGCGCCAAGCAGCGTGTACTGCCAGGGCTTGCGCATCTCCGCCTCCCCCTTCCCCCGCAACTATTCCGCTCCGGCGTTCGTCTCCACCGCATTCCGGTACAATTCGGCGATCACCTCGGCCAGCGCGTCGGCTGTCCGGTAGCATTCCTCCAATGTATTTTCGATGCCGCCGATCTCGATGAGCAGACTGTTCGGCGACAGCGACTGGTTGTATTCCCCGTTGCCGCTCGAGGAGTCCTTGCCCCAAATGCCCCGCGAAATGCCGGGATACCGTTCTTCCAGCAGCCGGTGAATGTCCGCCGCGAACGCTTCGTTCTTGCGCCAGTCGGGATTGCCTTTGCCGATGATAAAGTACACCTGCGCATAGTCTTTGCCATCGATCGTCGCCGTCGTGTAGCCGCGCGGCTGCGAATCGCGATGGATATCGAACAGATACGTCAGACTGTCGTGCTCGGCCATCGCTTCGAGCACCGTCTCTTTAGAATATTTATAGGATAACTCCCAACGATAGTCCTCAATCGCCGTGACGTAGTCGACATCGGCGTGGATCGCGCCGATGCCGGCTTCCTCCAGCCGCTGCGCGAGCCGCTTGCCGACAAGCGTGATGTTGATCTCGTCCGACTCGGCGTTCTTCGCGCCTTCCCCGAGTTCCGGCAGCCAGGATTCGCGGTTGTGGGAGTGATAGATGAGGGCGACTTTCCGCTTCGTCTCCGTTGGCGCTGCGGGCTTCTCGGGCGATGCGGGCTGCTCGGGCGCCGCCTGCCCGCCGTTCGGCGCGGCACCGCCGCCGGCCGCTTCATCCGGATCCGTTCCGTCCGCCTGCTTGCCCGGCGGATCGGACGTCTCCGGCTTCTGAGCGTCATCGTGCTCATCGCCGTCCGGTGCCGGGAGCGGCGGATGATCTTCCGGGCCGGTGACATGCTCGCCGACGCTTCCCCGCCGAAGCAGCACGGCGCGGCTCGTTTCCAGTCCCGGCATTTCGCTGGCGAGCAGGCTGCGGGGTTGATGCGGATTGATGCCCGTGATGAAACGGATAAGGAACGACGCCGCCCGTCTGCCGTCGAAACCGGTTCGGGATTCGGAAGACTTGAACGACGGAAGTTCCATTCCGGCCATTTCCCCCAGCACACCGTTCGGAAGCGAAGCCGCCGCGCCGTTCATCGCCGGCCAGTCGGCTGCGGATGACGAATGAAAGGCCATGCCGGCCAGGCCGGCCGCAACGAATGCGACGAAAGTGCAGACAGACAGCAGAACGAACGTGCGCCACTGCACCAGCAATCTGCGCAGCGCTTCGGAAGTCCGCGGCGCATGCCATTGAACCGTAATCCGTTTCATTGAATGCTCCTCCCCATCGGCTGCAGCAAGTGCCGTATCTTGCTATCAGTCTATGAGAGAGTCGCGGATCATAGAACGGAAGAAAAGCGGAGAAAAATAGAATGGAAGAATGAAGGGGAAAAAGAAAACCGGCGCTGTCAGCGGGTGTAAGCGCCGGTGTTGTCCATGTTGACCGCTTCGTGCAGCGCGGCGTTCAAGCCGCTGGCGATGATGTTGGCGATATCTTCAATGAAGGAATCGACTTCCTTCGGCGTGACGAGCAGATCATGCCCCATCGGCTGGAGCACTTCCTTCACGAGCTGCAGCCGCTCCTCGCCCGAGATGGCATGAAGCATGCCGAGAATGGGCGCCGCGTTGTCCGTCTGTCTGCGAAAATGCTCCGCCATCAGTTCGATGCAGTTGTTCACGATGGTTGACGCATAGACGACGGTGGGGACGCCGATCGCAATGACCGGCACGCCGAGAATCTCGCGCGTGAGACCCTTGCGCTTGTTGCCGATGCCGGAGCCGGGATGGATGCCCGTATCGGCGATCTGGATCGTCGTGTTGACCCGTTCCACCGCCTTCGAAGCCAGCGCGTCGATGGCGATGATCAGGTCGGGTTTCGTCTGCGCGGCGATGCCGAACACGATATCGCTGGACTCGATGCCGGTAATGCCGAGCACGCCGGGCGCGACCGCGCTGACGGGACGGTAGCCCGGCGCCACCTGATCCGGCATCAGTTCGAACAGGTGGCGGGTGACCAGCGTATTCTCGACGACAAGCGGCCCGAGGGCGTCCGCGGTCACATTCCAGTTGCCGAGCCCGACGATCAGCGTCTTCGCGTTCCGGCTGACGCCGACCCGCTCGAGAAACGCCTCAAATTCGCGCGCGAACACTTCGGCGACGCGGTCCTGCAGTTCCGTATCCCGGTTTCTCAGTCCCGGCACCTCGAGGGTGACGTAACGTCCGACCATTTTGCCGATGGCCTTCGCTCCCTCTTCGTTGTCGACGCTCATCCGCGTGATCGTGATGCCGTCTTCGGTGACCGTCTCCGTCGTGATGCCGGTCAGGCGGCCGTCCTTGCCCGACTGGGCCATTTCTTTCGCTTCCAGCGCCAGGTCGGTGCGGATGTCGTATTGGCGCAATTCGATGTCGTGCATGGCAGCGCATTCCTCCAATGTTCGGATCAGCCTTATTGTTCAGCGGCGGACGGTGTTTTATGCAGGGCGCAAATCAAGGGATCATGTCCGGGCGTCTTGCGCATTCGGCGACGCGTTCCCGCTCTTGCATTTTCAAGGACTGCATGATAGAATATTTCAAGTTGACTCAAGATGAGGAATGGCTTGTTGTCCGGGAGGTGAACCGAGTGCCGAACATTAAATCCGCCATCAAGCGCGTGAAGACGAGCGAGAAGCGCCGTGCCCTGAACGCGTCCCAGAAATCCGCGCTTCGCACGGCCGTCAAGGCAGCCGACACGGCAATCGCAGCCGCTGACCTCGAAGCTGCAAAGGCCGCTGTCGCCCTTGCTTCGAAGAAGCTGGACAAGGCCGTCACGAAGGGCCTGATCCACAAGAACAAAGCTGCACGCAAAAAATCCCGCCTGGCCCAAAAGCTGAACGCGCTGCAAGCGCAGCAGGCTTGAAGCCGCGACAAATGAACGCCCGCCCGATCCGTCCGGATCAGGCGGGCTTTGTCATGTTGTTTAAGGGACCGGCGGTCGCGCTGTCTTATGCGCGCGCGGGCTGTTTCCGCCATGCGCCGGACTGCAGCAAATACAGTTCCAGGCCGAGCTCCTTGTCGATCTGCCCGGTTTTCATGCGGTAATCGAGCTCGGCGATCTCGCGGAGCCGCTCGGCCAGCCGCTCCTCCGGCCAGGAGCGCGCCTTCTCCGCCGCCAGCCGGACGGCGTACGGATGCAGGCCGAGCTGACCGGCAATCTGCTGGTTCGGCCAGGAGCGTGCCGACAGCTCCTTGACCTGCAGCATGATCCGGAACTGGCGCGCAATCAGCGCCGCGATCCGGATCGGCTCTTCCTTCCGTTCGAGCAATTGCCGGTACAGCGAAACGGCTCGTCCGGTATCGCCTTCCGCCAGCGCGTCGACGAGCGCGAAGACGTCATCCTCCAGCACGGGCGCGGTAAGCGACTCGACATGCTCCCGCAGGATGGTCCCCCCCGGTCCGGCATACAGGCACAGCTTGTCCGTCTCGGCGGCCAGCGTCTGCAGATTGGCGCCCGCCCGGCGGATCAGCGCTTCCGCGGTCGCCTCATCGATCGCGCGCCCCTGGGACGCGGCACGCCGCACGACCCACCGGACCAGATCCCGGCCATCGAGCTCGGCGAATTCGATGACCGCATCCATCTCCTTCAGCAGCTTGACCGCTTTGCGCCGCTCATCCAGCTTGTCGCTGTGCACGACGAACAGCAGGACGCTCGTCTCGCTCGGCTTGCGCAAGTAGGCGATCAGCCGGTCGACATCATGCTGCAGCCGCCCGTCTTTGCCGCCGGCGGCGAGCACGGTCTCATCGCGCACGACAACCAGCTTGCGGCTGACGAAGAACGGCATCGCGTCCGCCTCCTCAACCGCGGCTTCCACCGGCGTCTCCGACGTGTCAAATTTGAAAAGGCCGAGCTCCCGCCCGTCTTCGCCGAGCAGCTTGTCCGCCGTGAACGCGACGAACTCCTGCATCCGGTAACGATCCCGCCCGAACACCGCGTAGACCGGCCGGAACCGGCCCTCATTCATCTCTTTCGCCGCTGCGCTAGGATTCATGTAGCCTCCGTTTCCATTCTTCCGCCGTGACGAAGGGATGAAACCTTGCGGCTTCATCCCTCCGCCCTTGATCTATGTCAACACCAGCGGGAAGATCCATGGCTCTCCCCGCGGATGGTCGGACCGATTGAAACTCTCTCGGTCCGCCTCAACTTATCTTACGCAGGCGGCGGAAGAATTGTGCATCGACTTCACATGATTCGTTATTCCTTCGTCTCCGTGCCGTCGGCGGGATTGATCCGATAGATCTCGCCTGCGCCGTCCTCGCGCCGGATTTCGTACCGGAAGAACGCTCCGTCCTCCGACCAGCCCATCGCGGCAATCGAACCCTGCCGCTCTTCGCTCTCAAACCGCGTGTTCCCGTCCCGGTCATAGATGATGACGCGGGATTCGGAAAACACGGCGATGTAGGAGCCGTCGGGAGACACCGACTCTACCGGACCGAACGCCGGCTCTTCCGTGAAGCCGGCAACGCCCATCTGAACGTCATCTTCCGGTGATTCTATGCCGACGTTGACACCCTGAAGCACCGCCGGCGGCGCCATGCGGACGTCTCCCTCGCCGGAGCCGGCATCCGCGTCCGTTGCGCTGTCGCCGGAACGGCCGGCCGAACCGGGCGAAGATTCCATTGCCTGTCCGGACTGATCCCGGACTTCGGTGAGATGAAAGGACTCCTTCATCGACACATCGGATCCATCCTGCGCATCGGTCGAATCGGCAGCGGCATCCATCATGAGCATGGGTTCGGACGATCCGGACGAGGCCGATTCCTTTGCGGCGCGGTCGCCGGAGAAGCTGTCCGAGAGCCTGTCGGGATCGTAGGTTGCGAAGAAAATGCCCGCCACGACCCCGGCTGCGACAACGCCGCTCAGAATGCGCAGGGAGAACCGGTTGTTCCGGCGGCGCGGCGCCGTCCTCGCCGGGCTTCCGGCCGAACCTGCGAGCTCTGCCGCTCCGGCGTCCGCGCTTGCCGCGGCTTTGACCCGGTCGATCTCGTCGAGCTTCGGCAAGATGGCGTCCACGAGGCTGATCGGCGGCGTCACTTTCGGCAAGCTCTCCAGTTCGGCCGACAGCCGCTTCAGGCGCTCGAACATGGCCGCACATTCCGCGCACTGCCGGATGTGCTCGCGCGCTTTCGCGGACTCGAATTCGGTGAGATCGCCGTCGAGCTCGCGCTGCATATATTCCATCACCTCTTGACAGTTCATCCCCGGACACCGCCTTTCTGATAATCTCGGAGCAGGACCTGCAGCTGTTGTCTTGCCCGGAACAGGTACGATTTCACCGTGTTGAGCGGCAGATCCAACGAATCGGCGATCTCGTTGTAAGAGAAGTCCTGCAAATACCTCAGCACGACGACCGCGCGGTGATGTTCGGGCAGGCGGTCGATCGCTTCGCGGATATCCTTCGCCGCATAGGCCGCCATGACCTCGCCTTCGACCGAATCCCTGCCTTCAAACACCATCTCGTGTTCTTCGATGGAAACGGTCGGCTTGTTCCGGCGGAACTTGTCGATGCAGATATTCGTCACAATGCGCTGCACCCAGGTTTTGAATTGCGCTTTCTCTTCATAGGAGCCGATTTTCGTATAAATGCGGATCAAGGCCTCCTGCGCAGCGTCCATCGCATCCTGTTCGTTGCCGACAAGATAATAGGCAGTTCGGTAAACGTGCGTCTCGATTTCGCGCAAAAGCGTGATGAGAGCTTCGCGGTCGCCCTCACGGGCGGCACGGATCAGCGACGGCTCTACCACGAGGATCCCCCTCTCTTGCACCCTCTCAAACGAAACGATCCGCAAAAATGTTGCAGACCGCGCGCGAAAAAGGGTGGAATTTCGTTCGGCTTCATTCCTCTCCCCGGCCCGTTCCGCGGCCGGGCTCCTTCCGTCCACCCCCAAGCATAGCAGAAATCCGGTAGACCGTATACCGGAGCAAGCTGCTAACTGTGATTTTCCAGCTGCCCGCCGGCGGCTGTTCGGACCGAAAGCGCGCCGCCCGCGATCCGGTATTGCGTCTCGCCGTTCAGATCCGTCCGGCGGACCTGCGCGCCGACGGCCGCAATCCGGCCGAGCGTGTCGGGATGCGGGTGGCCGTACACATTGTTCCGGCCGGCGGAGATGACCGCCTCCCGCGGACGCCAGTAATCCAGCCATTCGGCGGCAGTCGAATGGCGGCTGCCGTGGTGCGCGATCTTCATGACATCGATGCCTGCGTCCGTTTCCTGCTGCCTTGCGACGATCGCCCGCTCTTCGGCGGCGCCGATATCGCCCGGAAGCAGAAACGCAAATCCTTCGAGCACAAGCTGCAGGACGACGCTTCGCCCGTTCTGGTCCCGCATCACCGGCATGCGGCCGTTCGATGTGAGCGGCTCGGCGGACGGCCAGAGCACCGTCAGTTCGGTGCCGTCGTCCAGCTTGTAAGGTGCAAGCCCGCTGTGCGCGGCGATCAGTCTGAGGCCCCGCGCATCCGCCAGCCTGAGCAGCGCTTCCCCGTCCTCCTTGCCGGACAGCGTGCCGTTCCAGAGCAGCGCCTTCGCCGGGATCGCGTCGAGCACGGCGGCGAGTCCGCCGATATGGTCGGCGTCGAGATGGGAAGCGACGACCAGGTCCAACCGGCGGACGCCGCGCTTCATGAGCAGCGGCACGACCACGTCTTTGCCGACGTCGTACGGGTCGAGGCGCCGCCGCCACTCATCGCCCGGCTTCTCGAACCGCAGCGTGCCGCCGCCGTCCACGAGCATATGGCGGCCGGAGGGCGTGCGGATCAGCACCGCGTCGCCCTGTCCGACGTCGAGGAACGAGACGGTCGCCGACCGGTCGAAGCGGTCGGGCTGATACGCATACGCGAGCAGCAGCACGGCCGCGGCGGCCGGCAGGATGATTCGGGCCCGCATCCGCTGCCGTCCGGCCGGTTCGAAGTACGGTTCGGCGTGCGGCAGGCCGGGTGCGGGACGCAGGTCGAGCGTCTCCGTCTCCTGTTCGCCGTCCGGCGTGTTCTCCCGCTCGCCGGACCTGTCGGGCAGCCGGGATGCGATCAGCAGCAATGCGCCATACCAGGCCAGTATCCACCAGATCGGCGGCGAAGGCCAGATCGTCGCCAGTTCCAGCCGTTCGGCAAGCTTCTCCACGAGCCTGAACGTGGCGTCGTTCGCCGCCTCCGCCGCCCGGGCGAGCAGCCTGCCCGCGTCCGGCCAGAGGAACGAAAGGATCAGCGCAACCGTGCCGAGCGGCAAGACGACGAAACTGATGAACGGCACGAGGACGGCGTTCGCGGGAAGCGACAGCAGATGGAATCGGTTGAAATAAAATACGGTGAGCGGAAACGACACGGCCTGCGCAACGACGGTGACGACCAGCAGGTCGGCGACCGCCCGTCCGCGCTTGAGCGGCGGCAGCGCGCGCCTGACCGGCGGCACGAGCGCGATCAGGCCGGCCGTCACGGCGAACGAGAGCTGGAACGCGATGTCGGAGAGATAATACGGATCGTACAGCAGCATGGCCAGCGCGGCGGCGGCCAGCAGGTTCATGCCGTCCTTCAGCCGGTTCATCCGCGCCGCGGCAAGGCCGAGCATCGCCATCAGCCCGGCCCGCACGACGGACGGCGACGCGCCGGTCAGCAACACATAGAACGGGACGGCGGCCGCCGTCAATTCCAGCGTCGTCTCCCGCGGCAGCCTGAACAGGCGGAGCAGGAAACCGACGCCGAGCAGAAAGACGCCGACATGGAGTCCGGAAATGGCGAGAATGTGGGTAAGTCCGAGCTCCGCGAACCCGGCGTACAGCTCCGGGTCGAGCTGCTCGCGCACCCCGAGCACCAGTCCGTTCATGTAGCCGGATTGCCTGCCGGAAAACAGCGATTCCATCCGCCCGGCAAGCGACTCGCGCAGCCGGTCCATGGCGCGCAGCACGGTCAGCCCCGCGCCGCCGCCCCGGCCGAGCGGCTCCAGGCTGTCCGCCGACTTCGCTTCCAGCAACCAGTGAATCCGGTGTCTGTACAGGTAGGCGCGGTAATTGAATCCGCCGAAATTGACGGCTTCGCCGGGCCGTTCCAGCACGCCGGAGACGGCGGCACGGTCGCCCCGCCGCCATCGGGAAGCCGTCTCAAGTTCGGCTTCTTCCTTGAGCCGGATGCGCACCTGCACCCGTTCGCCGCGCAGCTCCCGGGGCTCCCCGCCGCCGAAAGCGGCAGATTCGAGCCTGGCGCGGAACATGACGCGGTCGCCGTCAATCCGGGGAACGGAATCGATGGTCAGCACGGCTTCGACGGCGGCGGGCGGTTCACCCGACTCGCCGGCTTCGGCCAGTTCGGCCAGCTCGGTCACGTTGCGCTCGTCGGTCCAGACGCGGTGAACAGCGGCAAACGCGTACGCGAGCGCGCAGGCGGCGGCCATCCTCGGGCCGATCCTGCGCACCAGCGCGAGGGCGGCCAGCGCGGCCGCAAGCGACAGGCCGGCCATCAGCACGCCCGCGCGCCCGAACGTCGCGGCCGACGCGCCGCCCGCAATCCAGCATGCCGCGAATGCGGCAAGCGGCCTCCGGAACATGGCTTCTCCCTCCCTTGCCAAAGAAAAAACCTCCGTGCGTGATTCACACGCACGGAGGTGCTTCCTCCGGACGATTCCGTTCAATTGTCGTCGATGCCGCCCGCGGCCTGCGCCGGCGGTTCATAGGACGCCAGCGGCCGGAAGATGATGCCTTTCTGGCTCATCAGGCGGCTGACTTTGTCCGCGTCCTTCGGATAGGGGCGATGGTAGACGATCTCGGTGACGCCGCTGTTCGCCAGCATGTTGGCGCATGTCCAGCACGGCTGATCGGTGACGTACACCGTCGAACCTTCGCGGTCGATCCGGTCGGTGAACAGCAGCAGATTCTGCTCCGCATGGATCGTCCGGATGCAGCGCTCCTTCTTGACGACCCGCTCCTCGCCGTCCACGATCTCGACCTCGTATTGTTCGGCGATCATGCAGCCCGCCTCCGAGCAGTCCGGAACGCCCATCGGCGCACCGTTGTAGGCGGTGCCGAGCAGTTTCTTGCCCTGCACCAGCACGGCGCCCACCCGGCGCCGCAGGCATCGCGATCTCGTCGACACCATGTAGGCGATATCCATGAAATAGGTATCCCAATCTTTGCGCACGATAGCGGTTTGCGACATCGTTTGCACCGATCCTTTCGCGTCCGGTTTCCCCGCCTTGCATCTGTCCCCCATTGTCTCATATCCGCCAAATTGCGGCAACAGGCTGCAGCCGGTCTGCGGCGCGGGACTTCCGCAGGCCGGCCGGCATGCCGGCAGCGGCTCCCGGCCTAGCCGCCCGTCGCATGCTGCCTTGCCTCGATCGCTTCCCGCAGCCGTTCCAGCAGTTTCGGCCCGATGCCCTTCACCCGGGCAAGATCGTCAATGCTGCGGAACGGGCCGTTCCGCTCCCGGTCTTCGACGATCGCCTGCGCCTTCGCCGGACCGATGCCCGGCAGCTCGTCCCATTCCGCCGCCGTCGCGCGGTTGATGTCAAAACCGGCGGAACCGGCCGGAGCGACGGCCGCATGCTCCGCGCCGGCTTCATCCGGGCGATCCGCCGCCGCTGCCTCATTCAGGTCCGCCGCGGTCTCATCCGGTCCGCCGGCGGGTTCCGCTTCGCCCTCGCCGGTTTGACCGGCTGTCGGGGGGCCGGCTTCGCCTCCGGCCGCATCGTCGCTTGCCGAAACGGCCAACCGGTCGTTCACGGGCTGCCAGCCGGGCGGAAGCCGCTCCGGCTTCTCGTGCTTGAACGCTCCCCACAACAGCCCGGCGGCCAGCAGCAGCAGTCCGGCGGCGCCGAACATCCGCGGCTGAGTCAACGATTGCATTTTCCTGTCGACCTCCTTCGTATTGTGTGTCATGTCGGACAATCGGGCGGGCATAGGTTGATTAGAGCAGGCATTTATCGAAACGGCTTATCGTTCTAAGCAAATCGGATGCGCCCGTCCAAAAGGACGGAGCCGGCCGTTTACTGATTTCGGACGGGAGGGTTCAATGGTGAATGTCGGGTTTATCGGAACGGGCAGCATGGGCGGCATGCTGGTGGAAGCGTTCATCCGATCCGGGGCGCTGCCGCCGGAATGCATTGCGGTGGCGAATCGGACGCCCGCCAAGGCGGAGCGGCTCGCCCTCCGCTACCCGGGGGTGCGCGCCGTCCGCTCGAACGCGGAAGCCGCCGCCGGCCGCGACCTCGTCTTCCTGTGCGTCAAACCGCTCGATTTCAAGCCGGTCATCGACGAAATAAGGGCCAGCGTGCAGCCGGAACAGCTGATCGTCTCGATCACCAGTCCAGTGCTTCTGGCCCATCTGGAAGAATGGCTTCCCTGCCGGGTCGCCAAAGTGATTCCCAGTATTACGAACATGGCGCTCAGCGGCGTGACGCTCTGCATCTACGGCAGCCGCATCGAGCCGGAACAAATGGCGATGCTGGAAGGGCTGCTGTCGCACATCAGCCAGCCGATCCGCATCGACGAGAAATATACGCGCGTTGTCTCCGATCTGTCGAGCTGCGGGCCCGCCTTCATGGCGTTCGTCCTGCAGCGCTTCGTCGACGCCGCGGTCGAGGAGACGGGCATCGGCCGGGAAGAAGCCGAGCGGCTGGCCGCCGGCATGCTGCTCGGCACGGGGCGGCTGCTGACCGCCGAAGGACTCTCGGCCGAGGAACTGATCCGCCGGGTGTGCGTGCCGGGCGGCATCACCGCCGCCGCGCTGAAACAGCTCGACTCGGAGCTGGACGGCGTCTTCAACCGGCTCATCCGGACGACGCACGCCAAGTTCCGGGAAGATCTGGCGAAAGTCGATCAGTCTTTCGCCGTAAAGCATTGATCCGTCCGGCCGGTCAGCCCGCGACGATGTTGACGAGCTTGCCCTTGACGACGATGATCTTGCGCACCGTCTTGCCGGCCGTCAGTTCCTGCACCCGGGCGCTTTCCTTCGCCAGCCGTTCGAGCTCGTCTTCCGGCGCGTCCGCCGCCACCTTGACGCGGTCGACGATTTTGCCGTTCACCTGAACGACAATCTCGATCTCCTGGTCGACGGTCCAGGCTTCATCATATTCCGGCCACGGCTCGTAGGTGATCGTGTCGGAATGCCCCATCCGCTCCCACAATTCTTCCGCGATATGCGGCGCGATCGGCGAGAGCAGCTGGAGGAAGTCGTTCATCGCCTTGCGCGGCAGACGCTCCGCCTTGTAAGCGTCATTCACGAAGATCATGAGCTGGCTGATCGCCGTGTTGAAGCGGAGGTTCTCGTAGTCCTCCGTCACTTTCTTGATCGTCCGGTGCCAGGTGCGCTTGAACGCATCATCCGCGTCGCCATCGGCGATTTTCGGATTGAGATTGCCGTCCTCACCGATATAGAGCCGCCATACGCGGGAGAGGAAGCGGTAGGTGCCCTCGACGCCGTTCGTGTTCCACGGCTTCGTCGCCTCGAGCGGTCCCATGAACATCTCGTACATGCGGAGCGTGTCGGCACCGTACTCGTTTACGATGTCGTCCGGGTTGATGACGTTGCCGCGCGATTTGCTCATTTTTTCGTTGTTCGTGCCGAGGATCATGCCCTGGTTCACGAGTTTCTGGAACGGTTCCTTCGTCGAAACGACGCCGATGTCGTAAAGCACCTTGTGCCAGAACCGCGCGTAGAGCAGGTGGAGCACCGCATGCTCGGCGCCGCCGATGTAAAGGTCGACCGGCAGCCAGTACTTCTCCTTCTCCTTCGAAACCAGTTCCTTGTCGTTGTGCGGGTCGATGTAGCGCAGGTAGTACCAGCAGCTGCCCGCCCATTGCGGCATCGTGTTCGTCTCGCGGCGCGCCTTGAGTCCCGTCTCCGGATCGACCGTATTGACCCAGTCCGTCGCGTTGGCCAGCGGCGATTCCCCCGTGCCCGACGGCTTGATCTCGTCGAGATCCGGCAGAAGCAGCGGCAAGTCCTCTTCCGGTACCGGCTTCATCGTGCCGTCTTCGAGATGGAGAATCGGAATCGGCTCGCCCCAGTAGCGCTGACGGCTGAACAGCCAGTCGCGCAGACGGTACGTCGTCTTGGCGCGGCCTTTGCCTTCCCGTTCGAGCCACTCGATCATCTTCGCTTTCGCTTCTTCATTATGCAAGCCATCGAGCAGCCCCGAGTTCACGTGCGGACCGTCGCCGGTGAACGCTTCCTTCGTCACGTCGCCGCCCCGGACCACTTCGATGATCGGCAGATCGTACTTCTTCGCGAATTCCCAGTCGCGCTGGTCATGGGCCGGAACGGCCATGATCGCGCCCGTGCCGTAGCCGCCGAGCACATAATCGGCGATCCAGACCGGAAGCTTCGCGCCGTTCACGGGATTGACCGCGTACGCGCCGGTGAAGACGCCCGTCTTCTCCTTCGCGAGATCGGTCCGTTCGAGGTCGCTCTTGCGCGCCGCCGCTTCGCGGTAAGCTTCGACGGCCTCACGCTGCGCTTCGGTCGTAATTTTGTCGACCAGTTCGTGCTCCGGAGCGAGCACGCAGTAGGTTGCGCCGAACAGCGTGTCCGGGCGGGTCGTGAAGACGGTGATCGACGCGTCGTGTCCGTCGATCGCGAACGTCACTTCGGCGCCCTGCGATTTGCCGATCCAGTTCCGCTGCATTTCCTTGATGCTCTCGGGCCAATCCAGTTCCTCGAGATCTTCAAGCAGCCGCTCGGCGTACTCGGTAATCTTCAGCATCCACTGGCGCATCGGCTTGCGGATGACCGGATGGCCGCCGCGTTCGCTGACGCCGTTGATGACTTCCTCGTTCGCCAGCACCGTGCCGAGCGCCGGACACCAGTTCACCGGCACTTCGGCGACATAGGCGAGGCCTTTCTTGTACAGTTGGAGGAAAATCCACTGCGTCCATTTGTAATATTCCGGGTCGGTCGTGCTGATCTCGCGGTCCCAGTCGTACGAGAAGCCGAGCGACTTGATCTGCCGGCGGAAATTGTTGATGTTCTGCTCCGTGAAGCCGCGCGGATGCTCTCCCGTGTTCAGCGCGTGCTGCTCGGCCGGGAGACCGAACGCGTCCCAGCCCATCGGGTGGAGGACGTTGTAGCCGCGCATTCTCTTGTACCGGGCGACGATGTCGGTTGCCGTGTACCCTTCCGGATGGCCGACGTGCAGCCCCGATCCCGAAGGATACGGGAACATGTCGAGCGCGTAGAATTTCGGCTTGCTCGTGTCGTCATGCGTCTTGAACGTCTTGTTCTTCTCCCAGTACGCCTGCCATTTCGGCTCGATCGTCCGGGGATCGTAACCGTGCTGTCTCTCTTCCTTGCCCATCTCGCTAGCGTCTCCTTCCGTTGTTGACCGCCTTGAACTTAAAAAAGCCTTCGTCCATAGCGCATCTGCCAGGGACGAGAGGCTTCTCCCGCGGTACCACCCTAGTTGACAGCCGGCGTGCTTCGCCGCTGTCCACTCGAGGCCCTTAACGCGGGCCGTACGGCATCGCTGTCGGCGCGGGATTGCGCCGGTTCACGAATGCGGCTCCGAGGCGAGTTCGCGCGCCCACCGGTCCGGCTTGCACCAGCCGCCGGCTCTCTTCTTCCGGTGCGAATCGCACTACTGCTCCTCTTCACAGCCATAATCTGGTCATGAAACGGTTATCCCGATTATAGGGCAGCCGGCCGCGCGTGTCAAGTTTGGTCGACGTCCCGGCCGACCGCGGAGACCGGACGGGCAGCCGTTTGTCGGGCGCTTGGCAAGCCGGCGGTCCGTGTGTTATGATGGGAACAGATGTTCGTATTTTGATCTGGAGGCGGACATGCGACCGAACGTGGAACCGATGGCTGCGAAAACGATCTTGAACCGGGTGCGCGTCCCCGCCATGCCGTTCGACTGGTCGATCAATCCGTACCGCGGCTGCCAGCACGGCTGCAGCTTCTGCTACGCCCGAAGCACGCACACGTTCCTGGGACAGCCGGCGGACGACACGTTCCAGCGCCATATTTACTGGAAAGCGGGAGCGCCGGACATTCTCCGGAGGCAGCTGGCCCGCCTGGCGCGGCAGGGCAGGCTGCCGGACCATGTGGCGATCGGCACGGCGACGGATCCCTATCAGCCGCTGGAAGCGAAGGCGATGCTCACGAGAGGGTGCATCGAGGCGCTGGCCGATTACGGCGTTCCGTTCAGCGTGACGACGCGCTCGCCGCTCGTGCTGCGCGACCTGGACATCCTGCGCCGGGCAAGGGTGCTGTCGGTCAACATCAGCCTGCATACGCTGGATGCGCAGGTCTGGCGGCGGTTTGAGCCGGCCAGCCCGGCGCCGCGGCGCAGGCTGGAGACGATCGGCCGGCTGGCCGACGCCGGCGTTCCGGTTACGGTGTTCGCGGCGCCGATGCTGCCGTACTTGACCGATTCCCGCGAAACCGCGGCGGAATTGGCCGAAGCATGCAAGAGCCGCGGAGCGGACCGGGCGATGATCGATTTCCTGCGGCTGCAGGCGCCGGAAGTGAAGCAGTGGTTCTTCGGCGTGCTGCAACAGCACTATCCGAAGCTGGCGCCGGTTTACGGCAATTTGTATTACCGCAGGGCGGGCTTGCCGGAGAGCTACGTCCGCCCGGCGCGCGAACGGGTGGAGGCGGAGTTTCGCCGCCTCGGCCTGATCGGCCCGGGGGCCGCGAAGCGGAAGCCGGCGGATAACCGAACCGGACGGGATGCGGCAGGCGCTGTGACGGAAGGCGGATTGGCGGCGGGCGGCCGGGCCGGACAAGCGATGGAGGCCGGGTTGCCGGCGAACGGATCGGGGCCTGGAGCGGACGGGTTTGCATCCGGGCCGTTCGGGGATCCCGCGGCCGGCTCCGGCTGCGTTCCATTGCAGTTGACGCTGTTTTGAGGGGGGAGTCACGCGGTTCGGATAGAGGTTGTGGTCTGGAGGCGCGGTGTGCATGTCACGATGCGGCCGCGAATCTTCGATTACGGCTGATCGGGCCGGAAACCGCGAAACAGAAGAAAAAAATTCGCTTATTTTGGTAAAAACCGCCGAAATCGGACGATTTCCCGATAATAAGCGAAGCAAATGCTTTTATTCAAGCTGTAAATACGCAATTCAGCAAAATAAATGCCAATTTTTCGTTATTCTGCCGTTCCCATGACAGCCGCGGTTCTTGCCGCACCCATCAGCTGCGGCAACAGCCGCCAACGCCATTACACCGTTGCCGCAAAGAACAGCCGCTCGGCGTTGTCGTCCGGCCGCTCCAGCTTGAAGTCGGCGTACATCTCGACATGCGAGAAGCCGGCCCGCATCAGCGCGCCGCGGATCCACTCCGGTTCATAGGCGCGTTGGACGTGCGTCTCCTCGAACCGGACAAACCGGCCGTCCTCGCCGTCGCGGGCGAAGATGGTCAGATGATGCTCGATTTCCCGCCTGTCCGGCGTGTATTCGCTCGTCCAGATGTAGGCGATATCGCGCTCGTCGAGCGTGAACGGCTGCTCTTCCGCATACCGCTCGAGCTGCCGCGGCGCGTGGACGTCGAACAGGAACAGGCCGCCGTCCTTCAGCCCCCGCCGCGTCGCGCGGAACGCCGCCTCCACATCTTCCTCTTCCAACAGGTAATTGATGCAGTCGCAGAAGGACAGCACCGTGTCCACCCGCTCCGGCAGCTCCCAGTCTCGCATGTCCTGCTGCAGCCAGCGGATCGAGCCGTCGCCCGAGTACCGCTGCGGCTGCGCGTCCCATTTGCTGCGCGCCACGGCCAGCATTTCGGCCGACAGATCAATGCCGAAGACGCGAAATCCCGATTTGGCGAGCGGGATCGCGATGTTGCCCGTGCCGCAGCCGAGATCGACGACCGTCTCCGGAATGCCGGTCCGTTCCCAGCATTGCCGGGCGAACCGGAGCCATTCCGGATAGGGCATGTCTTCCATCAACCGGTCATAGACCGATGCGAATTGTCTGTAGGCCCGCATACAGGCTCCTTCCGATTCAGCCGTACCGCAAGAAACGCTCAGGAGCAGAAAGCGCAGGCGGCTTCCTCCGCCGGGATGGCGTCTTCCGCACTGGAATCGCTTATTCCCGCGGGAATTGCGTCGCCGATGTCACCGCGCCCGCATTGCCCGGGCAATCGCCCGCCGCCTCCTCCGCCCCAGTCCCGCGGCTTACGGCTGATCCTGTTGTTCGTTCAGGTAAGTCCAGCTTCCTTCCTGCCGCACGATGCCTTCGCGCATCAGCTTGCCGAGCGCCCGCTTGAACGCCGCCTTGCTGATGCCGAACTTGCGCTGGATCACATCGGGCGGCGTCTCGTCGGAATACGGCATCGCTCCCGTATTCCGGCTGCGCAAATATTCCAGAATGCGCCCGGCGTCCTCTTCTCGTCCGATCTCCTTGCGCGGCCGCATCGACAGGTTGATGCGGCCGTCTTCCCGGACGAACGTGACGCGCGCCTCGAACGCTTCGCCGAGCCGCAGCGGCCGCGTCTGTTCGCTGCTCGGGATTAGACCGAGCACACCGTCGCGCAACGCCTCCCCGTCCACGAACACGAACGCGCCGACTTTCGCGTGCCGCGTCACCCAGCCGCGCACCGTCCGGTTGAACCAGGCGGCCGGCGCGGGAACGGCCAGTTGCTGCAGATCGGCTTCCTCCGCCAATTCGGCGATGATCCGCCCCGACTTGTCATGCGTCATCCGGACGAACAGCTCATCGCCCGGACGCGGCCTGAGCTCCCGTTCCCGCGGCAGCTCCGCGTTCGGCAAAAGCAGCTGCCGGCCGAGCCCCATCTCGAGGAAGCAGCCGTAGCGCGGATGCACGTCGGCCGCTTTCAGCCTGGCGATCCCGCCGAGCTGGAGCAGCGGCTTGCGCGTCGTCGCGGTCAGCCGGTCAAGCGTGTCGTGGAACAGGAACACTTCCACGACATCGCCGGGATTCGGCCTTTCCCCGACAATCTCGCCGTATGGAAGCAGCACGGTGCGCTCGCCGTCCGAGAGGATGAATCCGTTCGGCGGCGCCTCGCGCACCGTCTCGAGGCGGACGGTCGTCCCGGCCGTCAGGCTCATGCGAACTCCACGACTTTCGCGTCCGACCAGAGCCGCTCGAGGTTGTAGTACTCGCGTTCGTCGCGATGGAAGACGTGGGCGATGACGTCGCCGAGATCGATGAGCACCCAGCGGGCGGCCTCCAGTCCTTCGATGCCGTGCACCGTAACACCCCGCTCCTCCGCACGCTTGCGGATCTCGCCGGCGATCGCCTGCACCTGCGTATCCGAGTTGCCGTGGCAGATGATGAAATAGTCGGCGACGAGCGAAATACCTTTCAATCCAAGCGCGACAATGCGGTGCGCCTTCTTCTCTTCCGCCGCGTCCACGACGAGCTGCATCAATTCATCGGCTTGCATCAACCGTTATCGGCCTCCTTGTCGAGAAGTCGGATCAAATCGTTGCGCGCCATTACGGTCAGCGGGTAAATCAGCCGGCCATTGGCGAGCAGGAAAGAAATCGTCGAATCGAAACCAAGGACGAGCGCGCGATCCAGACTGCGTCCGGCTTCCTCCCGGATCCGGTCCACGCCCGGAAAATCGCGTCCCGGCTCCATGTAATCGGCCAGACAGACCACCTTGTCCAGCAACGTCATGCCGACGCGTCCGGACGTGTGCCAGCGGATCGCGTCCAGCACCTCCGGGTCCTCTATGCCGTAATCGCGCCTCGCGACATGGGCGCCGACGTGGGCGTGCCAGAGCTGCGGATCGTACTCGAGCAGATCGCCGGCTTCGCCGCTCTCGATCAACGCTCGTTTCTGGTCTTCAATCTTCCAGTACTTGGCGACATCGTGCAGGATGGCGGCGAGTTCGGCTTTCGCCGGATCCGCGCCGTACCGTTCCGCGAGGCGGACCGCCGTTTCCATGACCCCCGCGGTGTGCGCCCAGCGCCGCTCGGGCATCTGCGCCCGGACGCGCTCCATGATCGCGTTACGATCCATACAGACCCTTCCTTACGATAAAATCATGCACGCCGTCGGGGACAAGATACCGGACCGACCGGCCTTCCCGCCTCAAGGCCCGGATGGCCGACGAGGAAATGTCGAGCTGCGGCATCGGGATGATGCGCACCCGGCCGCGCAAGCTTTCCGGCAGACTGCCGATATCGACAGGATGCCCCGGCCGCGCGACGCCGATGAATGCGACGGACGCCGCCAGCTCGTCAATCCGGTGCCAGCGCGGCAAATCATTCACCCGGTCCCCTCCGATAATATACGCAAACGAGCAGCCGGGACAGCGCGCGCTCAGTTCATACACCGTGTCGATCGAATAGGATATCCCCGGACGGCGGAGTTCAAGATCAAGCGCCTTGAAAGCCGGATGGCCGGCGATCGCAAGGCGCACCATTTCCAGCCGATCCTCGCCCGATGCGGACGGCGCGCCCGATTTGAGCGGCGGCGTCCGGCTCGGGATGAACCAGACTTCATCCAGGCCGCACTGCTCCCTGGCCGTCTCGGCGGCCAGCAAATGTCCGATATGAATCGGATCGAACGTGCCGCCCATCAGCCCAACGCGCTTCATCGCTACACAAGGCTCCTTCGGCCGGCTGCCCGTCAAGGTCAGGGCAGCTCGATCTTCTTGTGATCCTTCGACTCCCGGTACAGCACGATCGTCTTGCCGATCACCTGCACCAGTTCGGCGCCCGCGCGCTCCGCAATCTCGGCGCCGATCTCCTTCGGATCGCCTTCCTGATTGTTCAGGACCGATACTTTGATGAGTTCCCGCGCTTCGAGCGCCTCCGATACATGGCGGATCAAGTGCTCGTTGATCCCGCCCTTGCCGACCTGGAAGATCGGGTTCAATGGATGGGCGAGCGCGCGGAGAAAACGTTTCTGTTTACCTGTCAGCACGAATGGATCTACCTGCTTTCCTGCAAATGGCATCGTGGGCGCGTTCCGCTATTGTCCGAGCGCCCGGATGACGGTCTCCCGCATGGCGGCGACGGGGGCGGCCTGTCCCGTCCAATATTCGAAGGCATAGGCGCCCTGATAGATGAACATCCCGAGTCCGCCGTGCGTGCGGCATCCCGCCCGCTCCGCCTCCTCGAGAAAACGCGTCCGCATCGGGTTGTAGACGATGTCGCTCGCGACGGCGCCCGGCTTCATCCAAGACGCGTCGATACCGAGCGGCAGCTCATCCGTGTTCGGCGACATGCCGGCGGACGTCGTGTTGATGACGATGTCGGCGTCCGCGCACGCCTCGCGCAGATCGTCCGGCCCGAGCGCCGCCTTCGGCACATCGGCCGGCAGTGTCTGCGCCAGCGCCTCCGCGCGCGCCGCGGTCCGGTTCACGACCGCGATGTGCGCCGGCTTCTCCAGCGCCAACGCATGGAGAATGCCCCGCGCCGCGCCGCCCGCGCCGAGCACGACGATGCGCCGGCCGGAAAGTTCCGCGCCCGCCTCTTCCTTCAGCGAGCGGACATAGCCGATGCCGTCGGTGTTGTATCCGATCAGCTTGTCTTCCCGGCGGACGACCGTATTGACCGCCCCCGCCGCTTCGGCCGTCGGATCGATCTCGTCGAGATGCGCCATGATCGCCGTCTTGTGCGGTATCGTCACGTTGAAGCCGCCCATGCCCATCGCCCGCGCGCCTTCGGCGAAGGCGGCCAGCCGTTCCGCCGTGACATGGAACGCGAGATAGACCGCGTTGACGCCGGTTTCCCGGAACGCGCGGCTGAGCATGACCGGCGATTTCGAATGGCGGATCGGGTCGCCGATGACGCCGTACAGCACCGTATGGCTGTCGATGGCCGGCCCCGCTTCCGCCGCTGTCGTCTGATTCATCGCTGACAACCTCTCCCTGGCCCGCGCGAAACCGGGCAGAATCAAATCATCGCTTCGCGCAGGATGACATGCACGCCTTTCGGCGCGTAGACTTCGACGAACGCGCCGGCCGGGCTGTTCGCGCGGATCCAGCCGAGTCCGGAAATGCTGATGTCGGTCCGGCTTCCGGGCGGAATGCGCAGCGAGTGCCGCGTCCACGGCGAAATGGCATCCAGTTCATCGGCATTCGGCGGAGCGAGCAGCTCGCCCTTGTGCTCCGCGTACACTTCATCCGCCCGCTCGAGCTTCGTCCGATGGACATACAGCGAAGGCGAGACATAGAGCGTGAACGATTGCGGCTCGCCGCGCACGAAATCGAAACGGGCAAGCGCGCCGAAGAACAGCGTCTGCCGCTCGTTCAGCTGATAGACGAGCGGCTTCAGCGGTTTCTCGGGCAGAAGCCGCTGCAGCACGCCCTTCGGAACCGTTTCGGTCAGCCGGTACGGGTAGACGATGCCCGGCGTGTCGATGATGTACCGGCCGTCGTCCAGCGGTATGCGGATCTGGTCGAGCGTCGTTCCCGGATAGCGGGATACGGTGAGCTCCCGGTCCAGATCGCTGTAGTCCCGGATGAGCCGGTTGATCAGCGTCGACTTGCCGACATTCGTCGCGCCGACGACATAGATATCGCGGCCGCCGCGGAGCGCCTGGATCGCCTCGATGACGCGATCGAAGCCGGTCCGTTTGGCGGCGCTGCACAGCACGATTTCGGCCGGCTTCAGGCCGAGCAGCTTCGCCTGCCGCTGCACCCAGTTCCGGACCCGGTTCCAGTTCGTCGATTTCGGGAGCAGGTCAATCTTGTTGACGACAAGCAGCACCGGATTGTTGCCGACGAACCGCTGCAGTCCGCTGATGACGCTCCCTTCGAAATCAAACAGGTCGACGATATGGACGACAAGACTGTCCGTCCCGGCAATGCCGGAAAGCATGCGCAGAAAATCGTCCTGGTCGACCGCCACGTGCGTCACGTCATTGTAATGCCGGATGCGGAAACAGCGCCGGCAAATCGCATCTTCGCGCCCGAGCGCCTGCTCCGGCACGTATCCGGGCTTGTCCGGCGACTCGGACTGCAGCCGGACGCCGCAGCCGGAACAGACCGGCGCGCCCGTTGTCGCATCGCTTGCTGTCACTGCCGATCCTCCTTGGGCCATAATCCTTTGCGCGTCAGTCTGCGGTGCGCAGCCCGCTCGATGAGCCGATTGACACGGGTAAAGACGCTTTCGTCCGCCGGCGCGATCGGCTTGACCAGAATGGCCCGCAGCCCCATCCGATTCGCGCCGAGCACATCGGTGAGCATCTGGTCGCCGATGACGACGGTCTGTTCGGGCGCAAGGCCGAGCAGATCCAGCGCTTTCCGGAACGATGTGCTCACCGGTTTGCGGGCGCTGAAAATATAAGGTATGCCGTGCGGTTCCGCGAATCGGGACACCCGCGCCCGCCGGTTGTTCGATACGATAATGATCCGAAAGCCAAGGGAGCGGACTTGCGCCAGCCATTCGGCCAGCTCCGGCGTCGCCGACGGCACGCGGGCGCCGACCAGCGTGTTGTCGAGATCGCAAATGATGCCGGATATGCCCTCCGCCTGAAGTTTCTCCAGATCGATATCGTAGATCGTTCCCGCCACCTGATGCGGGAGCAGCCATTCCAGCATAGTCTATGCTCCTTGTACCGTGTTCCTGGTGCCGTACCCTCAGCTTATGCCAAAACTATATCATACACGGGAAAAAGTTTGCAAAAACAGCGCGGCGGCTCCGTCATCCGCCTGTCGGCGTGCGGCGGAACCGCCGTAATGCCTTACAATCGCTCCCGGATCAGCCTGACCTTCGCGGCAAACCGCTCCGCATCCTGGTCCGTGACCGGCCGGCCGCCGTATTTCGCGCGTTCGAACATGGCCAGCACTTCCTGGAAGTCGTCGGCCAGCGAACGGCGCCGCTCGCTCCAGCGTCCCACCGTCTCGCGCAAGGTTTCGTGGTCGCTCCGCTCCAGTCCGCGCCGGCGGCAGATGCGGATGAGCCGCTCCGTCTCGTGCACGATCTGCTCGTTCGCGCTCATGGCGCCGAACCGGATTCGCCGCCACAGGAGCACCAGCGATTCCCGCTGCCGCCAGAGCCAGAACAGCGCGCCCGCTGCCGCCAGCACGCCTGCCGCAATGCCGACCGCAGGCGGAATCCGGAATCCGCTCTCGCCGCCGGTTTCAACGACCGGCCCGACATCGGAAAGATCGGGCAGCACGGGCGCCGGCATCTCGCCGATCGGGTACGCATACGGATACGAGAAGCCGGGCGTCGGCTCGAACGGAATCCAGCCGAACCCTTCGAAATACACTTCGACCCAGGAATGGGCATCCGCGTTGCGGACCGTGTACGAACCGCCCATGTTCGGATCGAACGCATTTTCCGGTATGCTGATATAGAGCTCGGCTGGCAGGGCCCCCGGCGCGTAGCCTTTCACCCAGCGGACGGGAATGCCGGATGCGCGCGCGAGGACGGCCATCGCCGTCGAGAAGTAGTCGCAGTAGCCTTCCTGCACTTCGAAGAGGAAGGAATCGACGAAATCTTCGCTGCGCCGTTTCGAGATGTCCGGCGTATTCGTGTAAGGGTAGTTCTCTTTCAGGTACGTCTCGATCCGCCGGATCTTGTCGTAATCGTTGTCCGCGCCGGCCGTCAGTTCTTCCGCCAGCCGCAGCACCCGTTCCGGGACGGCCGGCAGCCGGGTGTACCTTGCGGCGATGCGCGGGTCCGGCGGACCGGCGCTGCGCAGCTGCTCTTCGTCGAGCACCACCTGCTCGGACTCGATGACATAGGTTTCCGGATACGGCGTGCTGTCCGACCGCGGCCAGCGCAGCTCGGCGGATTCGGGCAGCCAGGCCAGCGCGGCCGGTATCGATTCCGCTCCGTCGATCGCCCGGATCACCGCCGCCTGGTGGGCGCCGAACAGCACCGGGAACGGTTCGTCGCGGCGCATGGTGACCGTCGCGACGATGTTCATCGTCTCCGCTTCGGGCGACAGCTTCAGCGGTTCGCCGGCCAGACGCTTCGGCAGCGGCTCGCCGGTCTCGAGCCCCGACAGCGCGGCTTCCGTCTGCTCTTCCTCACTGTCGACCCAGCCTTGTCCCGTATATTCGGACTTCGTCTCGCCCCGCCAATAGCTGCGCCGGTTCGTGTTGACGGTCATCACTTCCGAGTAATCGAACTCGAAGCCGTCGCCGAGCTTATCGTCCGACCGGCTGTAGCCGGAACGCGCATCGCGCTCCCTGACCGCCGACGGCAGGCTTCTCACCTTGTCCCCGACGAAGGACGGCACCGACTCGCCGCGGGATTCCATCCAGAGCGTATACGGATCTTTCAGCACCGGATTGACGCTCGGCGCGAGCAATCCGGCCGTCATGACCAGGCCGACGACGGCAATGACGGGCAGGACGAACGAAACCGGATATTCGGTCAGATGGCGCCATGTGTCGGGATGGCTGCGCCGGAACCGCTCGAAATGCTCGGCGACCAGCCAGCACAGCGATATGAACACGCACCAGGCGACTTCGTCCCACAGGTAAATGGTCGTAAAGGAATCGAGCACCGCCAGCGAGACGAGCACCGCCCCGCAGAACAGCGCGACCTGCGGCCGCGTCCGGCAGAACTGCCCCGCGAACAGGAACAGCCCGTAAGCGACGGCGGCAACGCCGATGTAGGGCGCGAGCGGCTCCGCGATCTCCGCGAACCAGTCGCCCCATGCGGCAGCATCCTTCCACTCCCCGGCCATCGGAATCCAGCGGAACCCGCTGAACACCATGATGCACGCCAGGAGGGCGGCCGCATGCAGCGGCATCCGCCACCTGAGCTTCCCCGGCACGAGAAATTCGATCGCCGTGCCCGCGATGAGCGCGGCATGCACGATCGCGAACGTCTGCGGCCACCAGTAGCCTTCCAGCGAATCGAACCATTGCCAGAGCAGCACGGCGGCGAAGAGCACGCAGAGCTTGGCGTAGCCGTTCCGCGCCAGGAGGCGGATAAAGCCTTTCACCATCCGTTTCGCCATCACCGGCCGCCCCCTTCCAGGGCCGCCGGCAGTTCGGCGAGCGTTCGCACGTTATAGACCGGCCATCCGCGGGCGGTGAGCATCCGCTGCCAGCCGGACGTCTCCGCCCGGCTGCGCTCGCCGGGCAGATGGATCAGGCAGGGCGTGTTGCCGCTCCGGTCCAGCCATTCCATCGTCCGGACGACTTCTTCGCCGCTGTGCGGCGTCACCAGCACGACGAACGATCCGCGGGGGATGAGCAGCGGAGACTGGCGCAGCGAGCGGTACAGCCCCGCCGTGCCGTCGGCCTGCACGCCGACGAGATGGTTCAGAATGAGCTGGCGCTGCTCGGCGGTCGAGCGGGGCAAGAAGCCGTCGGCCGTTGCGCCGGAGGAGACGATGCCCATCGCCGTCTCGCGCCGGATGCCGTATTCGACGAGGGAAGCGGCGATCGAGACGGCCAGTTCGAAATGGTCGGCGTTCACGTAGGCCGTGCCGCAGCGGTCCAGCACGATGACGGTGCGCGGCACCGATTCGCGGTCGAACTCCTTCGACTTCCATTCCCCGGTCTTGGCCGTCGCATTCCAGTGAATCCGCGACAGCCGATCGCCGTAGATGTATTCCCGGACGCCGTTGATCTGCGTCGTCTCTTTCGAGAAGCGGTTCGAGACCGCGTAGGCGTAAGGTCCTTTCAGGCCGCGCTCGACCCGGTGCCACTGGCGGATCGGCTCCGTCTGCGGCAGCACGGTGAAGCGCTGGACGGAATCGATGCTGCCCCGGTGCTCGAACAGGCCGAAAATGTCCCGCGTGACGCATTCCGTCTTCCGGAACGTGTACCAGCCGCGCTGCAGCGGCGGGGTCGAGTAGTGTACGGAACCGGTCCTTCTGAAATCGGGAATGAACGATACTTCGAACATCATCGGCTGACCGCCGGTGCGCTCAAGCGTATCCTGCACGAGGACGTAGGGCACGGGCCAGAAGCCCGGAATGCGGATGTCCAGCTCGACTTCCAGCTTCGAGCCGGCGCTCAGCACGGGGGTGTGCGGTCCGGCGTTTCCGCCCAGCCGGCGCTCGCCCTTGACACGTCCGATGCCGCTCAGCCTGCCGAGAGCAAGATACAGGAGCAGGACGTTCAAAATGACGAACAGCATGAGCGCCGTCTTCCCGCCCTGAAACAGCAGGTACAGCGTGCAGCACAGGTAAACCGCGCCGGTCAGCCGCCAGCGTAAGGAGATGGCTCTGGCGGTTGCCATCGTTATCGCTCCAATCGGACGGGGACCGTCGTACGCTCGACGACCTCGCGGACGACCTCCTCGGGCGTCAGGCCGTTCATGCGCGCCTCGGTATGAAGCAGCATCCGGTGCGCCAGGACGGGCACCGCGAGATGCTTGATGTCGTCCGGAATGACATAGTCGCGGCCATCCAGCAGGGCGCTTGCCCGGGCCGCCGTCATCAGCGAAATCGAAGCGCGCGGGCTGGCGCCGATCTGCACACCCGGATGCGTGCGCGTGCCGTGGATGATGCGCACCAGATAATCGCCGATCGCGTCGTCGGCGTGAACCGTGCGGACGCGCTCCTGCAGCCGCACGATGTCCTCGATCTCCGCAACCTGCTCGACGCGCATCCAAGCCTGGTCCGAGTGGCTGCCGAGCACCATGCGGCGTTCGGTCTCGTCGTCCGGGTAGCCGATCGAGAGCTTCATCATGAACCGGTCAAGCTGCGCTTCGGGAAGCAGATAGGTGCCTTCGAACTCGACCGGGTTCTGCGTCGCGAACAGGATGAACGGCACCGGCAGCGGGTGGGAAACGCCGTCAACCGTCACATGCCGCTCCTCCATCGCCTCGAGCAGCGCGGACTGCGTTTTGGTCGTCGCACGGTTGATCTCGTCCGCCAGCAGGATGTTCGCCATGATCGGGCCGGGGCGAAAGACGAACGTTTCTTCCTTCGGATGGTAGATGGATACGCCCGTGATATCGGTAGGCAAGAGGTCCGGATTGCATTGAATGCGCCGGAACACCCCGCCGCATGCGCGTGCCAATGCCTTCACAAGCTGTGTCTTGCCGGTGCCGGGAACATCTTCGAGCAATACGTGTCCGCCCGCAAGCAGCGCGATAAGCAGCCGTTCGATCGCTTCGGGCTTGCCGAGAATCGAGCGCCCGAGATTTTGTCTTATATGATCAATCAACTGGATGTCGTTGTCCGTCGTCCCCATCGCTTTCCCTCCCGGTCTCGTATATCCTCTATTTTACAAGAAGGGAAGTAGGGCTACAATTGTGGCGCATGGAAGAAAAAATTGGAGGATCACACAGTATGATCCTCCTGAATTTGACGAATCCATTTCGTATGGTTTGTGGAAATTTAATGATACTTGAATTTAAATTTAAATAAAATTTAATAATGGTTTAATTTTATTAAACAATATGTTAATATCAATTTGACGAGGTGAAAGGAGGATGGTCAATATGGCCGCTGAACCCGTTCCGCAGTGGATTTTGGCTTTGGACAACGAGGACCTGGAATTTATTAAAAATTTCGTTCTCCATTCGGGCTCCATGAAAGAAATCGCCAAACTTTATGACGTCTCGTATCCCACCGTAAGGCTGAGGCTTGACCGTCTCATCGACAAAATCAAAATAAACGACTCGATGGAGAATGAGGAATTTATCAAGTTTATCAAGCGTCTGGCCATTGATGATCGAATCAGCATGGAAGATGCCAAGTTGATTATTGAAAAATATAAAAGCGAAAGGGGCGGGAAGTAATGGACTTCGGTTTTGATCGCGTTTTGATCGCTGCCGGTGTTTTGGCTGTTCAATTTTTCTTCTCGACAAGGAACCGCGCCTATTGGGGGGCCGTGATTCCTGTTGCATACGCGGCATGCTTGACCTGGATGTTTGCGACAAACCAGATTGAAAGTGCGCTGCAATATGCGCTGATTCTTCTGATCGGCCTTCTGTTTCTGTTCGGGGAATGGCGAAGCGGCCGGATCTATTATCATAAGAAAAGAAAAAAAGAATTGGAAAAAATGAAAGCGACCGATCTGAAATTCGATTGAATGGCTCACGGACCATCCTCACGTTGCCGACCATCGCCGGTCGGGGACTTTCACCGCATGGATGACGCCCGTGCCGGGCATACACAAGTTGAAGGCTGCTCGATTCGAGCAGCCTTCCTTTCAACCCTTCGGCCTGACGACCAGCGCAGCCAGAAACGAGAAGATGATCGCCGCCGATATGCCCGCGCTCGTCACTTTGAACATGCCCGTGATGACGCCGAGCGGCCCGGTGTTCTGCAGCTCGGTCAGCGCGCCGTGGACGAGGGCGTTGCCGAAGCTCGTAATCGGGACAGTCGCCCCCGCTCCGGCAAACTCGATGAGCGGCTCGTACCAGCCCAGGGCGTCCGCGATCGCCCCGATCACCACCAGCGTCGACATGGTGTGCGCCGGCGTCAGCTTGAGGACGTCGAACATGAGCTGCCCGAGGACGCAGATGCCGCCTCCGACGATGAAAGCCCACAAGTACTGCATATCAGGCGTCTCCCCTTTCGATGGCGACCGCGTGCGCGATGCACGGAATGGTCTCGCCCTGCTGATAGGACAGCGGCGAGAGCAGCGCTCCGGTGGCGACGACGAGGATGCGCTTCAGTTCGCCGCGCTGCAGCCGTTTCAGCAGATGGCCGTAGGCGACGACCGCCGAGCAGGCGCACCCGCTGCCGCCGGCCTGCACTTTCTGGCGCTCGATGTCGTAGATCATCAGCCCGCAATCGCTGAATACCGTATCCTGCATTGGCACGCCGTCCCGCGCGAACAGGTCGACGGCGATGCGGTGCCCGACGGTCGCGAGATCGCCGGTCACGATCATGTCGTAATCGGCCGGCATCCGCCCCGTGTCGTTGAAGTGCGTCTGGATCGTGTCGACGGCGGCCGGCGCCATCGCCGCGCCCATGTTGAACGGATCGGAGATGCCAAGGTCGATGATCTTGCCGATCGTCGCGCAGGTGATGACAGGACCGCTGCCCGATGCGGCGACGACGGCCGCGCCTGCGCCGGTCACCGTGTACTGCGCGGTCGGCGGCTTCTGCGAACCGTATTCGGTCGGGTAACGGAACTGTTTTTCCGCCGTACAGTTATGGCTGCACGTTCCCGCCATCGCATACTCCGCCGTGCCGGAATTGACGAGGTGCGCCGCGAGCGCCAGCGACTGCATCGACGTCGAGCAGGCGCCGAAGACGCCGATGTACGGCAGTCCGAGGTCCCGCGCGGTGAAGCTGTTGCTGATCAGCTGGTTAAGCAGGTCGCCGCCGATATAGAACTGCACCTGATCTTTCCGGATGCCCGCGTTCTTGATCGCGAAGTCGGAAGCCTGTTCGAGCAGGAGCCGCTCCGCTTTTTCCCAGCTTTTCTGGTTCAGATCGAGCTCGGCGTGGACAAGGTCGAAGTCGGCCGCGAGCGGCCCCGCGCCTTCGTCCGGGCCGACGACGGTTCCCGTGCCGATGATGACGGGCCGGTTCTCGAACCACCAGGTCTGCTTGCCGCGCAGCATGTTCAGTGCCCCCTGAGCCCGAAGATGACGTGGATCAGCCCGATGACGAATGCGGCGACCGTGCCGTATACGATAACCGATCCGGCAAGCTTGAACATGTTGCCGCCGACCCCGAGCACGAGCCCTTCGGCGCGGTGTTCCAGTGCCGCCGAGCACATCGAGTTGGCGAAGCCCGTCACCGGCACGGCAGAGCCCGCGCCCGCCCATTGCGCGATCTTGTCATACACGCCGAAGCAGGTCAGCAGCACCGAGATGAAAATGAGCGTCGCGACGGTCGGGTTGCTGGCCTGCATGGACGACAGTTTCATCCAGGACATGTAGCCGTTCTGGATCGCCTGGCCGAGCACGCAGATCAGGCCGCCCGAAACGAACGCCCGAACGCAGTTTTGCAGAACGGAACGGGAAGGTTCGCGCTGCTTCGCGAACGTCTTGTACTCTTTCGACGACATCGACATCGGCTTGAATTTGCCTTTCCCGGCGGTTCTGGTCGCCACTTGACGAACCCTCCTGTCACTTACGATCTTACGCCTTACATTGTTTGCCGATTCGACACGCGTTATGCCTCCCGAAAGCCGCCTCCGCTCCGCCGCAAGACCCTTCCGAGCTAGAGTAAAGGGCTGGGGATTCCAGCCCCTCCTCATCAAACCGTACGTGAGGTTTTCCCTCATACGGCTTTCCGATGTTCGTCATTCATGTGCATGCAACTAGCAGAGCTTCTTTAGTCCACAGACATTGGCAATGTGTTTCACTTTGTGCCCGCAACTACGCCAGTTCCGCCGCTGGTGCTTTTTCGCGTACCAGCGCGTCAACCGCATAAGAATATACCA
>Ga0207875_100089_pt1 | contig 71465 bp, 66 predicted proteins | sample CeladaPassage60A_FD_187476 | JGI IMG/M metagenome (GOLD analysis project Ga0207875, IMG submission 187476) | Cellulose-adapted microbial communities from the Joint BioEnergy Institute, USA - Passage3 60A (SPAdes) (version 2) | ecosystem: Engineered > Bioreactor > Continuous culture > Unclassified... | reverse complement strand
CTTGTTTCGCAGACTCGTCCGACTGTGACGGCCTCCGATTGGGTTCGTGTCCCTCAGGTCGAGTGTTTGCCTCCAGCTTCCTTCAGATTCCGCCTCACGGCGGACACCCTTGCCTTCAGCTAACGGCAGGCGCTCGCCAGCCCCCGTTCGGGACTTTCACCCTATAGCGTCGCACCCATGCCGGGCGTACGAACACCGCCGGCATTTTGCCGGCCGGGAAATGCCCGCCGATCCGGCGGCTTCCTTTCACGGCCCGGACGAATGGCAGGATCCGGGAAAATGTTTTGCACAAAAGGGGCCGCCCCGGAAGTTTTCAATGAGCACCGGCGGGCGCCCATGTGCACAAGTATTGAAGCCACCGTTTCAGCCCGGAAGTTTTCATTGATCCCGCTTCCCTGCCATGACTTTTTGTCCCCGCTGTAGTAAAGTAAAAGAAGGGAATCCGCTTTATCCTTCGGCTTTCCTCCTTCCGGCCGGAAGTCCGGCCGGCTCAGGTGGAAGAACGATTGATCTCGCAAACGAAACAAGGAAAGGGGAAGATTGGATGATCCGATTTGCCGTGATCGGAACGAATTGGATTACGGATAAATTCATTGAAGCCGGGTATCTCGCCGGAGATTTCCAGCTCGCCGCCGTCTATTCCCGCACGGCGGAGCGGGCGAAGGAATTCGCCGGGAAGTACGGGGTGGACACCATCTTTACCGACTTGGAGGAAATGGCAAAAAGCGACGCTTTCGACGCGGTTTATATCGCCAGTCCGAACGCCCTGCATTGCGAACAGGCCGTCCTCATGATGCGGCACGGGAAACATGTCCTTTGCGAAAAGCCGCTGGCCTCCAACTTCCGGGAAGCGCAACGGATGATCGATACGGCAAGGGAAAACCGGGTGCTGTTCATGGAAGCCCTGAAAACGACCTTTATTCCGACTTTTTTGAGCATAAAAGAAAACTTGCCGAAAATCGGGAAGATCAGACGGGCGTTTTTTAATTTTTGCCAATACTCTTCCCGCTATGACGCCTATAAAGAAGGGATCCTGTTAAACGCCTTTAATCCCGCCTTCTCCAACGGAAGCCTGATGGATATCGGCGTTTATTGCCTGTATCCCGCCGTCTTTCTTTTCGGCGAACCGGAGAAGGTCCTGGCGAACGCCTTCATGCTCGAATCCGGCGTCGACGGGGAAGGGAGCGTCATTTTATCCTATCGGGACATGGAAGCCGTCCTGATCCACTCGAAGATCGCCAATTCCTTCATCCCGTCGGAAATCCAAGGGGAAAAAGGGACAATCATCATCGACAAGATCTCCTCCCCGGCCAAAGCGACGATCGTCTACAACGACGGCACAAGGGAAGAGATCGGCAGAAAACAGGAGGAGAATACCATGGTCTATGAGGTGAAGGAATTCGTCCGGCTGATCCGGGAAGGGAAGCGGGAATCGGCCGTGAACAGTTTTGAAACCTCCCTCCTGACCGCAAAGATCATGGAAAATATCCGCCGGCAGATCGGCCTCGTTTTCCCGGCGGACCAAAAATAAGTTCACGAAAACCAGTGACTCCTTTGCCCGGGCAAAAAAGCCCGCTTCCCCGGCGGACCCTTCCCGCAGGAAAGGTTCCGCCGTCCGGACGGGCCCCGAAAGGGCGGGGATGCCCGGCAGCCGAACCGGCAGCCGAAGCGGAACGGGCCTGAGAAACGCCGGCCCTTTTTAAGCAGATACTTCCTCTTTCTTTTCCGCCCCGTCTTTTTCCGGGGTCTCGATGGTTTTGATCCCCAGCACATCCAAAATGAAGACGAAAATCGGGATTCCGAGGATCATCCCCCATACCCCGAAAAAATGCTCGCCGAAAATCAAAACGATGAACGTATAAAAAACGGGGAGATTCGTTTTCGCCGACATAAATTTCGGATTCAAAATATAGGCCTCAATGGCGTGGATGACGGCGATCATGATCAGCACATAAACCACTTTGATGACGCCGCCGATGCTGTAAGCGATAAAACATAAGGGGATCAGGGAAATGATGACGCCGGCCACGGGAATCAGCCCGAGAAAAAAGATCATGATCGCGAGCCCGAACAATTGCGGAAAATCCATCAGCCAGAGGAAAAAGACCGTCAAGAAGGTGTTGACCGTGGCGATCAAAAATTGGGCTTCGATCACCTTGCCGAAGGTCCGGATGAATTTCCTCCCGAAATACTCGATTTCATTGTAAAAGGAGCTGATCTTGCTGTCCTTGAACTTGCCGGTAAAGGCGATGATCCTTTCCTTTTCCAGCAGAAAGAACAGGCTTAAAATCAAGGATAGCAGCACATGCAGGCTGATCGTGCCGATATTGCTGAAATATTTGACCAAAAATGAAACGCCGACGCTGATATAATTGGTATTTTCATACCGCTCGATCTGTTCGACGATGAAGTTGATGACGACATTGTCCTGGGGCTTGGAGTAAAAATCGGTCAGCTGCCTGATCAGCTGGGTGATTTCGTTCACGAATACCGGCGTATATTTTACGATCCCGTATGTTAATACGAAAATGGCTAAAGAGTACAATATAAAAATCGTAATTTTCCTGTTGAGCGGCACCCGTCTGGAAATAAACCTTTCCAGGCCGTTCATCAAAAAGGAAAAAATGAAGGTCAATAAAATGATGTTGATGATCCCCCGCAACAGGTAAAGAACAAAGATTAATATGGCAAAAATAATGACCCGCTTCCATCCGGTTCCTTGAAAGATCTTTTTTACTTCAGATTCCACCTGGCCCTCTCCCATCATGAAAGATTCCTTACACCAATATTTTAAGCCATTTTCCCTTCCGTGTATTGATAAAAATGAACGGTCTTTCGCGAAAAAACTCCCATTTACGAATACGGATGACCGGCAATCCGGTGTCATTTTAACCGCCCTTCTAAAGAAAAATTTCATTGCAAGTTGTCCAAAAACCGGAAAAACATGATCCGGCAAAGATTGACAACCTGCGGTTCCCATGTTACGATGTACCCAAACACTATATTTTGTGTTTTTCTTGAATGATAAAACAATATATTGAGTATCGGCAAGTCAAGGTGCCTGAACAAGGCTTAAAAGGGAATCCGGTGAAAATCCGGAACTGTCCCCGCAACTGTAAATGCGTACGAACGGGTCATATCCACTGTATCGAAGGGCCGGCGCTCCAAGACGCGTCCTCCGCACCAATCCGGCCATTCGATGCGGGAAGGGACCCAAGTAGGATGATGCATGAGTCAGGAGACCTGCCTTGCTTGCCTAAAGTTTCACTTCTTCGGGGGTTGGGAAGGTGAAACGATGGCGAATGGGATCCGTCCTTTTCCTGTCGTTTATCCGCTTTCAACCCCGAGCGGATATTTTTTTATGCCTAACGGAAAGGGGAAGAGGGAGCAGTGACCGGAATGATCACGACCGCGAAAAATCAGGGAATTGACAAAAACAGGCTGGAAACCTTGATCGATTGGGCGGCTTCGTTTGACGGCGCCCCGTTGAACGGCCTTCCGGCTTACAAGGAAAAAATCTTTCGGACCATCGCACAGAGACAAGAACTGACGGAAGACCGGCTGACCCGATTGCTCATTGCAACCGCATTGGAAAATGTGGACGAAGCGAACCCGCAATGGAGCTTTGCCGCAGCCAAAATATACTTGGACGATCTTTACCGCCAAGCGAGTGAAAACCGGGGATATGCGAAAGAATTAAAATACGGGGATTACTACCGGCTGCAAAAAACATTGGTGGAGAAAGGCATTTATTCTCCAAACATCCTGGAAAAATATACGGAAGAGGAGATCCGCCTGCTTTCCCGGATCATCGATCCGGACAAGGACCTGCTTTTTGACTATACCGGTTTACATACCTTGGCGACCAGATATTTGGCCGCCGACCATGACAAAAACATCTATGAACTCCCCCAAGAGCGATGGCTGACGATCGCCTTGTATTTGATGCAAGATGAACCGAAGGAACGGCGCCCCCACCTCGTTCGTGAGGCCTACTGGGCATTATCGAACCTTTACATGACGGTCGCCACTCCCACATTGGCCAATGCCGGGCTGGCCCACGGCCAACTGTCCAGCTGTTTTATCGATACGGTGGCGGATTCGCTCATCGACATCTACAACAGCAATACCGACGCGGCCAGGCTCTCCAAAGACGGCGGAGGAATCGGGGTATATATGGGGAAAGTGAGGAGCCGCGGCAGCTCCATCAAAGGTTTTAAAGGGGCATCATCCGGTGTCATCCCATGGATTAAACAACTGAACAACACGGCCGTGAGCGTCGATCAGCTCGGGCGGCGGAAGGGCGCCATATGCGTTTACCTCGATGTTTGGCACGCCGATATCCTTTCCTTTTTGGATTTAAAATTGAACAACGGGGATGAAAGGCAGCGGGCCCATGACATTTTCACCGGCGTCTGCATTCCCGACCTGTTTATGGAACAGGTGGAAAAGCGGGGAGACTGGTACTTGTTTGATCCCCATGAAGTGAAGCGGGTCATGGGGTTCGCCTTGGAAGACTTTTATGATGAGGAACCGGGAAACGGCTCCTTCCGGGAAAAATACTTTGCATGCGTCCATGATGACCGGTTATCGAAACAAAAAATTCCCGCGATTCAAATCATGGCGCGAATCATGAAGTCCCAGCTGGAAACGGGCACCCCGTTCATGTTTTACCGCGATCAAGTGAACCGCATGAATCCGAACAAACACGCCGGGTTGATCTACGCGAGCAATCTTTGCACGGAAATTGCCCAAAACATGTCGCCTACGGTTCAATACGAGGAAACGATGGACGGGGATGTGATCATCACCCGCAAAAAAGCCGGGGATTTTGTGGTTTGCAACCTGTCCTCCGTCCATTTGGGAAAAGCGGTTCCCGATCAAGTCCTGGAACGGCTCATTCCCATCCAGGTGCGGATGCTGGACAACGTGATCGATTTAAACACCATCAGCGTCAAACAGGCTGCGGCCACGAACAAGAAATATCGGGCGATCGGCCTCGGCACCTTCGGCTGGCATCACCTGCTGGCTTTGAAAAGGATCCATTGGGAATCGGAGGAAGCGGTTGAACTGGCGGACAGACTGTATGAAAAAATCGCCCGTTTGGCCATTCGGGCGAGCATCGAACTGGCGAAAGAAAAAGGGCCGTACCCGCTGTTTGAGGGAAGTGAGTGGCAAACGGGGGAATACTTCGCCAAAAGAGGTTATTTGACGGGAGAAAATGCCGAAGAATGGGAGGAAATTCGAAAAATGGCCCAAAAGTACGGCATCCGCAACGGCTATTTGATGGCCGTCGCCCCCACATCCAGCACGTCCGTCATCGCCGGTTCCACCGGCGGCATCGATCCCGTTTTTAAACCCTTTTATTACGAGGAAAAGAAGGATTACAAGCTGCCGGTTGTGGCTCCCGATCTGGATCACCGCACCTATGACATTTACCGCCGGTCGGCCTACATCGTCGATCAGCGCTGGTCCATCCGGCAAAACGCGGCGAGACAGAAGCATATTGACCAATCGGTTTCCTTCAATTTTTACGTTCCCCACAATATCCGGGCAAAGGTTTTGCTCGACCTTCATCTGCAGGCCTGGAAATCGGGACTAAAAACCACCTATTACGTCCGGTCCACGGCATCCGATATCGAGGAGTGTTCCTGGTGCGCGTCCTGATCAGTTATGCCAGCTTCAGCGGAAATACGAAAGAAGTGGCCGAGATCATCGAAAACCGGTTGGCCCGGGAAGGATTTGCCGTCGAGAAATACCGGATCAACCGCCTGAACCGGGACATCCCCGACCTTTCCCGTTTCGATCTCATCTTTCTCGGCACCTTTACCTGGGGAAAGGGGGCCACTCCGGAAATCGTCAAGGATTTTGTTTATAAAATCGGCTATAAACCGGCAAATGTCTTCATATTTGGTACCGGGGACACCCAATTCGGCGGCGACGAGTTATTTTGCAAAGCCTGCGACAAGCTCGCCAAATTTTACGGATCGACCTATGAACCTTTAAAAATCGAACAAAGCCCCCGGGGTGCCCAGGAAAAGAAAGTTACGGAATGGACGGAGGGAGTGATCGAACATTGGAAAAGCTCCTTAAAAAAGCAACCGTTTTGGAGCCGGAAAATCCGAACAGATCGACCGCCCTTTTCGGCGGGAAGGCCAGCGGGATCTTAAATTGGAATGATATCGCCTACCCCCATTTTTACGATTACCGGGAACAGATCCGCGCTTTGTTCTGGCGGGCGAGCGAAGTGGATATGACCCATGATGTGAAGCAATTTCCGAGCCTCTCCGCCGGGGAACAAAATGCCTTTTTAAAAATCATCGGGCTGCTCGCCACCCTGGACGGCCCGCAAACGGATATTGCCATGCGCATTTCCCATTATTCCACGGACCCGTCGGTCAAATCGATCATGGCGACCATCGCCGATCAGGAAAGCGAACATAACCACAGTTACGCCTATGTGCTCTCTTCCGTCGCCACCTTAGATCTGCAGATCGCATCCTTCGAGACGGGCCGCCGGGATCCCGTTTTATTGAAACGGAACGAACGGATCATGAAGGTCTATAATGAATTCGCGGAACATCCCACGATTTTGAACGTGTTGAAAACCATGGTGTATTCCGCCCTGCTGGAAGGATTGTACTTCTATTCCGGATTTGCCTTCTTTTATCATTTGGCCAGGCATCAAAAAATGGTCGGAACATCGGCCATGATCTCCTATATCAACCGGGATGAACTGCAGCACGGACGTTTTATCAGCGAATTGTTCCGGGCCACCTTGGCGGAAAACCCGGAGTATAACACGGAAACGTTCATCGATTGGGTGTACGGCCAATTCCGGCACGCCGTCGAACAGGAAACGATCTGGAGCCGGTATATCCTGAAAGATATCGACGGCATCGATTTGACGGAAATGGAGGGATACATCCAATACCGGGCCAATAAAATGCTCCGCCTTCTCGGGTTGAGCGATCTTTATGAAAACCGCACGGAAAACCCGATGAAATGGATCCGCGCCTACGTCGATAATTTCGACGGAACCAAGACAGACTTTTTCGAACAAAAATCCCGCCAATATATAAAAGTCGGGGACTTGAACGGGTTCGACGAATTGTAGGGGAGATTTCGGGGGAAGGGCCGGCCGGTATGGCCGGCTGCGGGATGGATGAAGACTTCTCCTAAAAAGCCGATGGATCCGCAATTACCCGTTTTTGACCGCCGGTCCGTTTTCCCTGGATTCCCCGGAATCGTAAGTCCGGGGCAAGGAAATACCTTAGCGGTCCTTTTCCAACGTATGCAAAGCGACGCTGATTTCCGCGGCAAGCTTCGCGTTATTTTTCACGAGGGCGATATTGGCCGCCAAACTTTTTCCGCCCGTCAAATCTTTGATCCTGCCCAATAAAAAGGGAGTGACCTCCTTGCCCCGGATCTTCCGCTCTTTCGCTTCCGCGAGCGCCCTTTCGATGATCTCCCCGATCATCGCTTCGTCCATGGATTCCGCTTCCGGCACCGGGTTGGCGACGACCACGCCGCCCTCAAGTCCTAAGTCCCACTTCGTTTTGATCAATTCGGCGATCTCTCCGGGGGAATCCAGCCGGAAGTCCACTTTGTGGGGGCTCGTCCTCGTGTAAAAGGCCGGCAGACGGTCCGTCCGATAGCCGATGACCGGGACGCCCCGGGTCTCCAAGTATTCCAAAGTCAGGCCCAGATCCAATATCGACTTGGCGCCGGAACATACGACGGCCACATTGGTCCTGGCCAATTCCTCCAGGTCGGCGGAAATGTCCATCGTGATCTGGGCTTCCCGGTGAACGCCGCCGATCCCGCCGGTGGCGAACACCCTGATCCCCGCCAGGGCCGCGCAGATCATCGTCGCCGCCACCGTCGTCGCCCCGTGCTGCCGGGTGGAAATCAAATAGGGCAGGTCCCGGCGGCTCGCCTTATGAATCCCCCGGTGTTCCGCCAAAAATTCGATGTCCTTTTCGCTCAGGCCGATGCGGATCTTCCCGTCGATGACGGCGATGGTGGCAGGCACCGCCCCGTTTTCGCGAATGATCCGTTCCAGTTCCAAAGCGGTTTGCCAATTTTGCGGATATGGCATCCCGTGGGAAATGATCGTCGATTCCAGGGCGACGATCGGTCTCCCTTTTTCCTTCGCTTCCCTGACTTCCTCGGAAAAATGCAAATATTGTTCTCCTGTCATGTCAAAAATCCCCTTCCATGTTTGATTCCGTATCGTTCCAAAGGTTCCGGACGGTTTCCGCCAAAAGTTCCCCGTTCAATTCTTCCGCCACGGTTTTTTCCGACTGAACCGTCAGATAGGAGCAGGCGAGCCCGATTTGGCAGGCCGACGTAAAATCCTTCCCTTCATTCAGTCCGTAGATGACTCCGGCCGCCAACGCATCCCCCGCTCCCGTCACGTCCCGGACTTCCGCCTCCGGCGCCGGGAGATGACCGCAGAAACCGGACCGGTCAAAATAAAAGACTCCCTTCTCTCCGGCGGTTACCACCAATTTTTCCAGGCCCCGCCGGAACAGCACATCGGCAAGGGGGAGCGGATTTTTTTCGGAAAACTCGGTTTTGGCGACGGCCTCCGCTTCATCCCGGTTGACGATCAACAGCTTGATTCCGGATAAATCTTCCGGAAGCTTTTCCGCCTTGGGAACGGATACCGTCGCGACCGCCAGGGGGATTTTTTCCTCCCCGCACCTTGTGATCACATATTGGATCACATCCTTGGGAAAGTTCGTATCGAGCAAAACAAAGGAAGATGAACCGATGTGATTCCACCGTTCCGCCAACTGGCCGGCGGCGACCCGGTCGTAGATCCCCATATCGGCCAGAGCGACGATCATTTCCCCGCTCCCGTCGATGATGGCCGTGTAGTGGCCGGTATTGGCCCCGGAAATGTTCATCACGGGGCTCAAATCCGCCCACGCCCCCGTCGATTCCTGGAGCCATTTTCCGGCTTCATCATTGCCGAGGGCGGTGACCAACGACACCGCCGCCCCCAATCTGCCGAGATTTTCCGCGATATTCCTCGCCACGCCTCCCAACGATTTTTCCGTACGGACCGGGTTGGACGTCCGCCATTTGATGTTCCCGGAAAGATACATCTTTTGGTCAATGTTGGCCCCGCCGATGCAAGTAATTTTTCTTTCCCGTGGCAGGATATAGGCCCTGCCGACGATCTCCCCTTTTCTCATCAAAGAGGAAATGTAATTGGCCACGGCCGAACGGGAAAGCTTCAGTTCCCGGGCGATTTCATTTTGGGAGATAAAGGGATTTTTTTTGATTAATGCCAGAATCTGCTTTTCCTTTTCATTTGCCATCAACCGTTCACCAAACTTTTGTTTATTAAATAAACATTTGTTTAAATTATACCATGAAAATTCCCCGTTTGGAAGAAGACGGGAAAGTTCTTTTGATCCGGCCGCCTTTCGCAAGGGGAAGACCCGCCTTGTCCCGATTGCCCGCCGATTTTGTCCATCCGGGACATGCCGCCCGGGCTTTTCCCCGCATCAAAAAAACGCCATCCTGCCGGGCCGGACACGGGCGGCTTAAAAGCAAAAACGGCCGGAGCGCCCGGGGAGAGCGCTTCGCAAAATGTTCATGGTATGTTGCGCTAGATATTTATTCGGCGTAATATAATAGGAGTGTATCCCTACAACGGCGAAAAATGGATAAAGGAATGAAATCCTGATGGATAAGAAGGAAATCTACGAACGGCTGACTGCCATAGTGGATAAAAAAAATATTTGCGTGGATGAATGGCTGAAACGGCATACCTTCACCCGTCTGGGAGGAAAGGCCGATTTTTTCGTGACGCCGGAAACCTATGATGAAGTGCAGGGGTTGATCAAATTCGCCAAATCCAATCAGATTCCGCTCACCCTAATCGGCAACGGATCCAATTTGATCGTCCGCGACGGCGGCATCCGCGGCATCGTCATGTCCCTGACCAAGTTTAATAAAATCACCGTAGACGGGAACTATCTCATCGCCCAAAGCGGGGCGGGCATTATCGAAGCTTCCCGGGAAGCCCTCAAGGCGGGTTTGACCGGATTGGAATTCGCCTGCGGGATCCCCGGGACGGTGGGCGGCGCCCTTTACATGAACGCGGGGGCCTACGGGGGAGAGATCAAAGATGTTTTGGACCATGCCCTCGTCATTGACAAAGACGGCAATTTCGTCAAACGGAAGGCGGAGGATTTCGGCTTTTCCTACCGCTACAGCAACATCAGCAAAAACGGGGATATCGTTTTGGAAGCCGTCTTCCGCCTGAAGCCGGGGGAATACGAGGAAATCAAGGCCCTGATGGATGATTTGACGGAAAGGCGCAGGGCCAAACAGCCGCTGGAATACCCTTCCTGCGGGAGCGTTTTCAAACGCCCGCAGGGCTATTATGCCGGAAAACTCATCCAGGACTCGGGCCTTCAAGGATTCCGCATCGGCGGGGCGGAAGTATCCAAGAAACATGCCGGTTTCATCGTCAATGTGGACAACGCCACCGCCTCCGACTACATCCGCGTGATCGAACATGTGCAAAAGACGGTCAAAGAAAAATTCAACGTCACCTTGGAAACGGAAGTGAAGATCATCGGGGAAGATCCGAAAGAGGAAGAGGGATAAACCCTCTTCTTTTTTCTTTTTTGAAAACCGCCCTTCCGGCCCTCTCCATGAACGTTCCTCCCTCATTCGCATTCGACGTAATAGACGAATTCGTCCGTCTTCTTAAACAATTTTTTCCTCGTGAAATAGACCCGGTAACGGTTCCCTTCTTCCAACGGTTCGTAGTGCGTCAACTTGGCTCCGATCCGTTTTTCCGCCTCTTGGCAGGCGGAATGGAGAGAGGCGCTGCGAATTTCCATGGCGGGAACCGCATATTGGTTGGCCGGCGCGTAATTGTTTTTTAATTCCAGATAGAATTTGTAAATCATCCGTTTTGATCCCTTTCCTAAAATTTATCGAAAGTTTCTTAATTTATAGGATTAAAGACCTATGTTTTATAAATTATTTTAAAAGTTTTCTATCGCCAATTTCAATATTTTTACCTATATATTTTTCTTATTTTTCCAGATGAAGAAAATTCCTTCTTTTTATAGCATTCCCGGTTTCCTGTGAACCCCGCCTTTCCCCCGTATCAATGTCCGTATTTCCTCGTCTCGGTAAAAGCCATGCGGCGCATTAGGCAGAAAATTCAACGGACAGCGTCCGCCAGGAATGAAAAACCGTTTCCAGTTGTTTTCAAGAGGGCTCACCATGCAGCCCCTCCCCGGAAGGAGTATGTCTTCACGCATCGCCCCGCACTGCCGTTGGCGTTTCGCGTCGTCCTCCCGCAGCCGGCGGCAACCGCCCTAACAGGGTTCGGCTCCGCCGGCCGGCCTCCGGATTCCTCCCCTTTCAGCCACTCGGCGACACCCCTTCGCCGCGCCCGGCGTCCCGGTCGGACTGGTTTTAATTTTTTAATATCATATTTAATTTTTTTAATTAATTCAGGTATTTTTTTAAAAATAATTAAATCCATTATTTACAATATTGATTTCCATGTTTTATAATAAAATTGGAAATTTAAAAAAGAAAGGGCGGGACCATGGGTTATCCGCTGATCTCCCAATGTCCGGTTTGTCAAAGGACCTTAACCGTTGCCAAACTGCATTGCCGGCATTGTGGCACAACCATTGAAAACGAATTTGAGCTGCCGAAAATTTTTTCCCTTTCCAAGGAACAACTCCATTTTATTGAAGTTTTCCTTGTCTGCCGGGGAAATATCAAGGAGGTGGAGAAAGAGCTGGGTATTTCCTACCCTACCGTCCGCGGGAAGTTGAACGAAATCATCGCCGCCCTCGGGTACGAAAACCGACAAAGGGGCGAGAACGATGAGATGGAGAAAAACGTCATCTCGCTTTTGGAAAACGGGGAGATTACTGCCGATGAAGCCATAAAAATGTTAAAAAATAAGGAGGCTCGCCCATGAAAAATGAAATCTTTAAAGTTTTGAAAATGGTCGAAGAGGGAAAGATCGACTCGGAAAAAGCCGCGGAGCTCATTGCTCTCCTGAAGGAAAACGGAACGGAAACCGGATCCGCATCCCCCTATTTGGATAAAACCTTAAAGATCCGGGTAATCGACAAGGACGGAAATGTGAACATCAACATCCCGATCCGTCTCCTAAAGGTATTGTTAAAGACCGGATACCATATCTCCGCAAACCTTCCCGCCTCGGAAAAATACTTGAAGAATATCGATTTGGATATGATTCTTTCCGCGGTGGAAAACGATTTGGACGGACAGCTTGTGGACATCGCATCGCCCGAAGGGGAGAAAGTATCCGTAGTCATCGAGTAAGGTGGGAAAAATGCTGAAAGCAAAAGTGAAAAACGAAAAATGGAAACTGACCGTTCCGGTGCCCTACTTCCTGCTCCATTTTTCCGTTTCCTGCCTGACTTCTCCCCTCGTTTGGGAAAAGCTGTTTGACGCAGGAGCCAGACCCGGCCTTCCGGCCGTATCCCGAAAACAGGCGAGGAAAGCGTTTAAAAACCTCATCAAAGAGCTGAAACATTGCAAAGGAACCGTCCTGCTGGAAGTTCAGGCAAAAGACGGTACGGGCGTAAGGATAAAACTGTGAGAGGCCGTTTCCCGCCGGGACGGCAAACCCGTTGCAAAAGATCCATGATCTATCATTATGATTGTTTAAAAGGAAGCGAGTAGCCGGCTTCCTTTTTTGTTTTCCGCTGTTCCGGCCGGAAGACTCCCCGTGCCCTTTTCCGTACCTGGAAAACCATGAAACGGCGCGGGATAGCAGGCTGCGGAAAATCGACCGCGGTACGTTTGATCCGCCCATTTCATGAAACGGATGCCGTTCCGGCCCCACTTCTATTCAGGAAGAAGGATTCCGGGGGATCATTAAAAAAATCAAAAAATTCCATTTATTCGTTTGCAAGCACTTTAATATGTTAAAACGGTGAAAAATTAAGGAAATTATTTTTTTTTGGGTGCAACTATATTATAATTCAATGTTGGGACGACGAAATTCGCTTTTGGAGGTCAGACTATGCCGTTGCACCGGAAAAAAGACAAATTTTCCCAATTGCTTTGCGACATTTCAAACAATTTGAAGGAAGCATCCGCTTTTTTTTATGACTATAAAATCAAAAACGGGAACGATTTGAAATTTTTCGCCGAACGGGTGAAAGAGCATGAGGCGAAGGGAGATTCCTTCGTCCATACCATCACGAGGGAATTGAACCATACGTTCATCACGCCGATCGAACGGGAAGATATCATGCAATTGGCCATGATGCTGGACGATGTCTTGGACGGGCTCGAGGAGACGGCCGCAAGGCTCCACATGTACGACATTACCACACCGACAAAAAGCATGTTCGATTTTGTTTTCCTTTTAAATCAATGCGCCATTGAAATCGACCAAAGCATCCAATTGCTCGCCAACAAAAAATTGACGGAAATCCATGAGCATGCCGTAAAAATCAAAGAGTACGAATCCAACTGCGACCAGCTGCTACGGGAAGCGGTAAGGGACTTGTTTTTGACGGAAAAGGATCCCTTGAAAATCATCCAATACAAGGAAATCTACGAACTTTTGGAAGAGGTTGCCGATCATTGCCAGGCCGTGGCCAATACGCTGGAAACGGTAGTCATGAAGAACGTATGAGTCCGGCTTCGGCGGTTTCATCCGGAAACATGCGGACCAGGATGCCAAACTAATAGAAAAGGAAGTTCAGCGAATGGAGACAGGACTGCTGGTTACCATACTGATCGTCATCTTCGCTTTAGCCTGCGATTTTATCAACGGGTTTCACGACACGGCCAACGCCATCGCAACGAGCGTATCGACGAAGGCATTAAAACCGAGACAGGCCATCCTCCTGGCGGCCATCATGAATTTTCTCGGGGCGATGAGTTTTACCGGCGTGGCGAAAACGATCACGAAGGACATCGTCGACCCCATGTCCTTGCCGGACGGATCGACGGTCATTTTGGCCGCCCTTATCGCCGCCATCGCCTGGAATTTGATAACCTGGTATTTCGGAATCCCGAGCAGCTCTTCCCATGCCCTCATCGGCTCCGTGGCCGGCGCGTCCGTCGCGAGCATGGGATTTGGAATTCTCAATTATTCCGGATTCATCAAGATTATCGAGTCCTTGATCTTTTCTCCCATTATCGCATTCGTCGTCGGATATATCATCTATTCGATTTTTAAAGTCGTTTTCAAAAACCTCAATCTCCCGAAAACGAACAAACGGTTCCGATATTTTCAAATTCTCACCGCCGCTTTGCAGGCCTATACCCACGGGACCAACGACGCCCAAAAGGCCATGGGCATTATCACAATGGCCTTGCTGGCGGGGAACTACATCAGTGATCCGGAAGTCCCCCACTGGGTGCAATTTTCCTGCGCCCTGGCCATGGGTTTGGGCACCTCGGTAGGCGGGTGGAAAATCATTAAAACCGTCGGGGCAAAAATCATGAAGATCCGCCCCGTGAACGGGGTTGCCGCCGACTTGACCGGGGCGACGGTCATCTTCGGCGCCACCTTCATCCATTTGCCCGTCAGCACCACCCACGTGGTTTCCTCCGCCATCCTCGGCGTGGGCGCTTCCCACCGCATCCGCGGCGTGAAGTGGGATACGGCGCAGCGGATGGTGTTGACCTGGTTTATCACCCTGCCCATTTCCGCCCTGTTGGCAGGATTTTGCTACTTGATTTTGGATCTGTTCCTTTGAAGAAAAAAGGCTCTCCTCCGGCGTTTTTGCCGGAGGAGCTGTTTTTTTAATCAGCCATCCCCGGATGGGCTGCCCCGCATCCGGAAAATCCCCTCGGCTTTTCCCGGTCTTGACAAGATGCCCGGGAAGAACAGAGACCCGCGCCGGAAAACCCGATCGGCCGGAATCAACCGAACAATCCTTTCACGAAATCGACCACCGAACGGAAGAAATCCTTGATAACATTCCACAGCGACCGGAAGAAGCCTTCATCCACCCCCGCTTCTTCCAGCTTGCTTTTAATCGTTTTCGACAAATCCGCCAGCTGATCCTTCACCTGGCTATAATCGATGTCCAGCTGCCGGATCTTATCGAATAAATCAATCAGCATCCGTTTTTGTTCATCCGTCAGGTCGATCTTCAAATTTTTCAGTTCCTCTTCCACGATTTTTTCCACTTCTTCCCTGGAGGCCGGCTTGTTTTCGGCGATATCCTGCTTGATCTCCGTCAACAGCTGGCTGGCCTTTTCCTCATCGACGCCCCCCTTTTTCACAAGATCGGTCACCACGTTGAGCTCTTCATTGGCCGTCTCCAGCCGGGCGGTATCCAATTTTTCCCCGGTATTTTCATAGGCTTTAAAAATTCCCGTCAAGGCCGAATGCCCGGTTACTTTTATCGGGGAAGCCACTTCGATCTTCGCGTCTTTCACCCCCGCCGTAATCAAGGCGTTGGCATACATGCTGTCCGTCACTTCGGTTATGTTTTCCGGGGTCAATTGGATCACTTGGATCCCTTCCCCCTCCTTCAGCCTGGTGATTTTCGCCGAAGAATACATCCGGGAATTCGGGTCGCCGTTGATATACTTTTTAATGTCCTCCCCCGTTACGGTAATCTCGATCACTTCCGGCTCCTCGTCCACCCGCAAAAGCTGCTTCGTCTTTTCCTTTTGTTCCTTCGATAAGTTCGCCCCGTACACAACGATCGGCGGCCCATACTTTTCATCCACCGCCTTCGTTTCCCCCTGTTGGTCGTCGGCGAAAACATCTCCCGCAAACGCACTGAAGGCAAGAATGCATCCGAACGCCGCCAGCAAAACCTTTTTCATCATTTCCGTCCCTCCCTTTGCCAGGATCGATTTTGCCTCGCCAAAAAGAACTTTGCATTTTTTTCGGATTATCGATATGATTTTGTTAATGAAACTTTCAATCCCCTTTATCCGTTGAAATCGGCAACCAAGAATTTTGGCATTTTCAGCACTCCTATTCTATAAAACTAATATTATCGGATTCAACGGAAAATCTCAATTCACGAACAAGGGGATGGATCGGGGTATGGAGCGGATGACGAAAGACAAAAAAGCCATCTATATCTTATTGACAGACACGGGAACCATCGTTTCCCAGCCGATCAAATGGTTCACCAACGCACCCTACAATCATGTTTCCATCGTTTTCGACGATCAGCTGCGGGAAGTCTACAGCTTCGCGAGAAAAAAGCTGCATAATCCGTGGGTCGCCGGATTCATCAAGGAAGAGATCTATGCCGGCCGCTTTTTTGAAGACACGACCTGTACGCTATTAAAATTCTACGTTTCCGAGGAAGAATTTATGAAAATGCGGCAGATCGTCCAATATTTTAAGGAAAACGAGGAAAAACTCACTTATAATCTGCCGGGATTGTTCGGGGTTTTGATCCGTTATCCCATCAAGAAAAAAAATGCCTATTTCTGTTCCCAGTTCGTGGCGGAAGTCTTCCTGAAAAGCGGCGTCTATTTTTGGGATCTGCCCCCGGAATTGATCACGCCCAATCATTTTTTCACCAATAAAAATTTTGAAGTCATCTACGAAGGAAGATTGTATGATTGCCCCTTTCTGGTCAAGGAAGAGATCAGGAATGATTTGCCAAGGCGCCTCGTCAGCGGACTGGTCGAAAAAATCAAAAGTTTCTTCCCGTCCCCGAATCTCTAGTTTCACCAACATTCGCCATAAGCCCTGAATGAAAAAAACGGCTCATAATCCGGAACCACCGGGCAGGAGGCGGCGGGGCGCCGCCCGGCGCACTTTCCTTTTCGGCGCAAAAAAATCCGGCCTTTCGGCCGGATTTTTCTATTTGGTGTGCATTTTGAATTCCAAATACAGTTCATTGTAATAGGCCAGCATCCGTTTGCCGAGATTTTTATAAACTTCCAGTCTTGCCGTTTTTTCCGGCGAAGGATAAAATCTTTCATCCTTCACCGTCTCTTCCGGCAAGAGGGCCATGGCCGCCTTATTCGGGGTCGCATAGCCGACATACTCGGTATTTTGCGCGGCCACTTCCGCATCGAGCATAAAATTGATGAACTTATGGGCCCCTTCCACGTTTTTGGCCGTTTTCGGGATGACGAAATTGTCGAACCAGAGATTGGAGCCTTCCTTCGGCACGACGTAATCCAAGTTTTCGTTTTCCCACATGATTTCCGCCGCGTCCCCCGACCAGACCACGGCGACGGGGGCTTCCTCATTCACCATCAGCATCTTGATCTCGTCGCCGACGATAGCCTTAATATTCGGCTGCAATTTTTCCAGTTTTTTCTTGGCCTCCAACAAATGGACTTTGTTCGTGTCGTTTAAGGAATAATTCAGGCTGTCCAGCCCGAATCCCATCACTTCGCGGGCGCCGTCAACGAGCACGATCTGGTTTTTCAGCCGCTTGTCCCATAAATCGTTCCAAGATTCGAAGGTCATGCCGTCCAGCATTTTTTTGTTGTAAACGATCCCCACCGTTCCCCAAAAATACGGGACGGAATACTGATTGCCCGGATCGAAATCCATGTCCATAAACCGCGGATCGATGTTGGACAAGTTGGGGATTTTGGAATGATCGAGCTTGATTAAAAGATCCTCCTGAATCATCTTCTCGATCGTGTATTCCGACGGGACCGCCACATCGTAGGAAACCCCGCCCTGTTCGATCTTGGTCAGCATCGCTTCGTTGGAATCGAAGGTTTCGTAAATGACCTTGATCCCCGTTTCCTTTTCAAATCGCTTGATCAAATCGGGGTCGATATAATCCCCCCAATTGAAGACGGTGATCGTATTCCCGGAAGTCAAACCTTCGGATGTGTTCAGGCGATGGACAATGAACATCAGGACGAAGGAGACCAAAAACACGGTGACGAACAACTGGATCAGTTTTTTCATTTTCTGGCCCCCAATCCCGCGGCGCGGATGTTCCGGTTGGAAATAAAGTAGTAGCCGATGACCAAAAGGACGGTAACCAGGAACAGGATCGCCGACAAGGCGTTAATCGTCAACGAGATTCCCCTTCTCGCCATGGAATAAATCTCCACGGACAAGGTGGAAAATCCGTTCCCCGTAACAAAGAAGGTGACGGCAAAATCATCCAAAGAATAGGTTAAGGCCATGAAAAAGCCCGCCAAAATGCCCGGCGAAATATAGGGGAAAATCACCTTCGTCAACACATCCCATTTGCTCGCCCCCAAATCGAGGGCGGCATCGATCAGCGTGGCGCTCATTTCCTGCAGTTTCGGCAGGATCATAAGGACGACGATCGGCACGGAAAAGGCGATATGGGCCAATAGCACCGACACGAAACCGAGCTTGATGCCGAGGATCGTGAAAAAGATCAAAAAGGACGCGCCGATGATGACGTCGGGACTTACGATCAAGACATTGTTAAAAGAAAGCAAAACCTGTTTCGCCCAATTCCTTTTGGCGTAGTACACGGCAAGGGCTCCGAAGATGCCGATGATGGTGGAAAAGGCCGACGACAAAAGGGCGATGATGATCGTATTCAGGACGATGATGAAAAGCCGGGTGTCCTGGAACAATTCCTTGTACCATTTCAAGGTAAAGCTGTGGAAATCGTACATCTTTCCGCCGCTGTTAAAGGAATAATACACCAAGTAAAAGATCGGGGCGTACAGGATCACAAAAACAAGGGCCAAATAGATGTTTGCCAGCTTCGCTTTTTTCAGCATACTACACCCCCCGCTTTCTTGAGCTGTTTCCGGTGATGATCATGAACAGCACCATGACGACCACGAGAAACACGGCGATGGTGGAGCCCATTCCCCAGTCCTGGGTGACAAGAAAATGCTGTTCCACGGCGGTTCCGAGGGTGATCACCCGGTTTCCGGCGATCAGGCGGGTCAGCATGAAGAGGGACAGGGCGGGAATGAAAACCACTTGAATTCCGGATTTCACGCCGTCGATCGTCAACGGAAAAATGACCTTGCGGAAGCTTTCCCATGGGGAGGCCCCCAGATCCCTGGAGGCATCGACCAAGCTCGGATTCAGTTTGTCCAAGGCGTTAAAAATCGGCAAGATCATGAACGGGATAAAAATGTACACGGACACGAAAATAAAGCTGAAATCGGTAAACAGGAGCTGCTTCGGGCCGATGCCCAGCACTTCCAACAGGGCGTTGGCAAAGCCGTAAGTCCCAAAGATCCCCAAAAAGGCGTAGGCCTTCAACAGCAGGTTGATCCAGGACGGCAGAATGATCAACAACAGCCATAATTGCTTATACTTCGTTTTCGTCAGCAAATAGGCCGTCGGATAGGCGATGAGCAGGGAAATCGCCGTAATCAAAAAGGCATACCAGAAGGAATTCAAAGTCATTTTCAAATAGACGGGGGTGAAATATTTTTTGTAATTGGCCAGCGTAAAATTCCCGTCGATGTCAATGAACGAATAATACAGGATAAGAATGATCGGCGTGACGACAAACAGGGCAATCCACAAGACATAAGGGATCAAATAGATATTTCTGCCTCTAGTTTCCACCCGTGACCCCCCCATAGGATTCGAGCCGGCGGCCGTATTCTTCCTCCGTTTCGCCGATCCGCATCACGTGGATCGCTTCCGGGGCAAAGTCGATGCCGATCTCATCCCCGACCTTCACTTTTTTCGTGGAGTGGATCAGCCACTCGTTGCCGTTCTCGTCATAGCAGCAGATTTCATAATGGACGCCGCGGAACAGCTGGGAATCGACCCGCACCTTCAGTTTTCCCTTATCCGGGGCGGTGATTTCCAAATCTTCCGGACGGATGACCACTTCCACCGGTTCATTGGGCAAAAAGCCGCGATCGACGCAAGGAAATCGTTTCCCGGCGAATTCCACGAGGAAATCTTCGATCATCGTTCCCTTGATGATGTTCGATTCGCCGATGAAATCGGCGACAAAGCGGTTGATCGGCTCGTCGTAAATATCCGTCGGGGTTCCCCTTTGCTGAATCTTGCCCTTGTTGATGACAAAAATTTCATCGGACATCGCCAGCGCCTCTTCCTGGTCATGGGTGACAAAAACGAAGGTGATGCCCAATCTCCGCTGCAGCTCCCGCAGCTCGTATTGCATTTCCGTCCGCAATTTCAAATCGAGGGCGGATAACGGCTCATCCAGCAAAAGGACTTCCGGCTCGTTGACGATCGCGCGGGCGATGGCGACCCGCTGCTTTTGTCCGCCGGACATCTCCCGGATCTCCCGGTTTTCATAACCTTCCAAATTCACAAAGCGGAGGGCTTCCTTTACCTTTTTTTCGATGACGTCTTCCTTCAATTTTTTAATCCGCAAACCGAAGGCCACATTTTCGAATACGTTCAGATGCGGAAACAGGGCATAGTCCTGGAAAACCGTATTGACCTTCCGCTTGTTGGCGGGCAAATCGTTAACCAATTTTCCTTCGATGTAAATATTTCCTGAGGTCGGTTCCGTAAGACCTGCGATCAGGCGCAATATCGTCGTTTTCCCGCAACCCGAGGGACCTAAAAGGGTGTAAAATTTCCCCTTTTCCATTTCGAAGCTGACCTGATCCAAAACCGGCGGTTCATCGGCATCGTACTGCTTCGTCACATTTTCAAAACGAATGATGGTATTCTTCGCTTCCACGGCAGGTCTCTCCTTTCTTCAACGTTGAACTTTGCCAATACCGGATAAACCGAGGTTTACAAATACGATTCGGTGGCAACGAGGAGAAGAACCGATTCCTCATCGACGGCGTTGACGATTTGGTGCTCATCGGATGCATGAAAATAAATGGACTCCCCTTTTTTGGCCACATACGTCTTCTTGCCCAGCCTTACCATCACCTTCCCCTTCAGGACATAGGCGAAAGTCTCGGCCAGGGACGGTTCGAATTTCTTAAACTGGCCCTTCGGTTCGAGATAGAGCATGACCGGTTCCATCTCATTTTCGTTGGATTCCGGGACGAGCCAAACGATTTTGTACCCCAATTCCTCGTCGACGAATTCCGTTTGTTCCTCTTCCGGATAGATCACCTTTTGCTCATCGTCGTCTTCGCTGAAAAATTCCTTCGGCGTGCATCCGAGCACTTCAAGGATGGAAAAAAAGGTCTCAATGGAAGGGGAGCTTAAATCCCTTTCGATTTGGGATATATAGCCCTTGCTCAAATCCGTTCTTTCTCCTAATTCCTCCTGGGTCAATCCTTTTTTCAGGCGCAAATTCCTGATTTTTTTCCCGATTCGCATCCTATAACCTCATTTTCTTGTTTAGTATTGGTTAACACATAGTAAAAATTGTTTTATAAAAGTAAACTTTAAGTTTACTTTTATATTTAACAATAATCAATTATACATAAAAATCAGGATTATGCAATGCTTTCACAGGAATTTTTTAAAAATTTTACGGGAAATGGCTGGGGGAAAAACCCGTTTCCGTCACGGTTTCCTTTGTCCCCCGAACCGGCATTCCGCGGAAGGCGGGACCCGGTCCGCCCCTTCGCGGAAACCTTGCTGCACCATGTCAATCCTCCTCATTTTCCCAACCGCTCCCTTTCCCGTCGCTTACGGAAGACCGCCCCCTCCCGCCATTGCGGCCGCTCCTCCCCGGCATCCCATCCGCCATGCCGGCACCGCCCGCGCCGGCCCCGTATAAGTAAAATATTTATGGGCAAAATTTATCCTTATCAAGTAGGTGAGCGATCGGAGACGCTTATCCATTGAAGGGGGAACCCGGCATAAGCGCGCGGGGTAAGAAGAATTCATGAAAAAGGGGGCTAACTTGGTGGAATATAATGAGACAACTGAAGGGGCAAAAGCCATGGAGTATCAAGAATACCCGGATATCCAACCGATTGAAAAAGATTGCTTGGAAGGAAATGGCGGGAATTTTTTCAACCATCATGAAAAGAAGACGGATTTCTCCGCATCATTCTATTCACTGGAACCTTTTCTGTTTTTTGTAAACCGTTAGGGCCATTGATGTTGGACAAAGGGCAGCGGATGTCGGACACGGGAAAGGATGATGGACATTTTTTGCCCGATGATGGACGTTTTTTCCCGGATGATGGACATTTTTTCTGTGATGTTGGACAAATTTTTTTCCATGTTGGACAAAAAATTTCAAATGATGGACATTTTTTTGAAAATGTTGGACAGTCCCATGCGGTGTTGGACGATTTTTTAAAGTTGTTGGACGTTCCGGTTAAAATGTTGGACAGTCCGCCCCGAAAGGCGAAAGGAATGTTGAACGTTTTCCTCCAGATGTTGGACAAAAAGGATCTATCCTTAAACATTTGGCAAAAAATGTCGGACATTGTTGTTCGGATGTTGGACGATCCGGAGATGAAGAATAGGAAAATGTTGGACATTCCGGTCCGGGAATCCATGAATATTGAAAATTCCTTCTCTATGTAGAACAATAAAATTTCATGTTGGTCGAAACCATGCAATTTGAACAATAAACCTTCCGGTCCATAACCAGCCGGAAATGTCGGTTCCCCGGACATCCGTCTTACTCCCGGATGTCCCTGGAAATGAAAAATCACGGGGAGTCGACATGCCGGACATCGGCGCCGGGTTAAAAAATTGCCGATGTACACTTTTTAAAAACACGGAATATTGACCAAGGAGGGAACCCTGAACGATTGTATCCGTTTACATTTCCGGCACGGGGTTAAAAAAATGCCCACATACGCTTGACTCAATCGCCGGCCCCTCCGCCGGCATTGTTGGCCCTGCCGGACTGGGCCCGGGATCGCCGGACGAACGAAGGTTTTGCTCCTTCCTTCGGTTTCGGACGGCATCAAAGATATGCGGCCGGCCACGGACGAACGAAGGATTCGCTCCTTCCTTCCCTTCGGCAAAGGGAAGGGCGGGAGGCGGCAGCTTTCAGGTCCCTCTGCCCCTTCTTCAGCCGGGGCGATCGGCCAAAAAAAACACGGCCGTTCAGCCGTGATGTTTGATATTCTACAAGTACCCTTTTTCTCCTAATTTCCGACGGATAAGAAACGTCAGATTTGGAATTTTTCCACGAGCTGTTTCAGCCGTCTGGCTTCCTCATCCAAAGCCTCGGCGCTGGCGGAGATTTTATCCATCGTCATGGACGCCTGCTGGACCGTTGCCGACGTCTGCTCGATGCCCGCCGCCGATTCCTGGGAGACGGAAGCGATGTTCTCAATGGATGTTCCGATCGTCTGCGAATTGTCGATCAAATTGTAGAGGGCGTCAGCCATATTTTCGATTTGCTTGCCGACGTCGTTGATGGTTTCGATCAGCTGGACGATCGTACGGCCGGTGGTCATCATCTGATCGCTGCCCTGGCTCACCAAACCGTAGCCTTCTTCCAGCGAAGAAAGCACCTTTCCGGATTCCTTCTGGATGTCCGACAAGATGGAATTGATGTCCGTGACCGATGAGGTGACCTGCTCCGCCAGTTTTCTCACCTCGGCGGCGACCACGACAAAGCCCTTTCCGTGTTCCCCGGCCCGGGCGGCTTCAATCGAGGCGTTCAGCGCCAACAAATTGGTTTGATCGGCAATATCTTTGATGACGATCACCAGTTTGTTGATGTTTTTGATCTTGCTGTCCAGTCCCCGGAGCATTTCCAGCGACTGGTTGATTTTTTCGTTGATCTCCGCCATCTTCAAGATGGAATCGTCCATGTTCTGGCGTCCTTCGTTGGTCATCGCCAGCATCTTTTCGGATACCTTTTTCGTATCTTCCGATTTATAGACGACCTCGGCGATCGTCCCTAAAAACTGCTGCATTTTTTCGTACAGATGGTTGGCGGCGTTGGCCTGCTCTTCCGACCCGCTGGACAATTCCTCCATCGTCGCCGCGATTTGCTGGCTGCCGGAGTGCAAATCATTTGTGGATTTGACCAGATCATTGCTCTGCTTCACCAGCCGGTCGGATACGTCGGAGATCTGGGCAATGATGTCACTGAGGCTTTTCTTCATCCGGTTCATGGCGACGCCCAGCTGGCCGAGCTCGTCTTTCCCGACCCGGTCAAGATCGGAAATCCGCAAATTGCCGTCGGCGATTTCGGAAGCGGTAAACATCACCTTATTCATGTTCCGGTTCAAATACCTGTTCAGCACCCATAACAGCAGGAAGCCGATCACCGTGGAGAGAACGACCGAGCCGCCCAAGATGGTCAAACCCCTCTGAAAGGCGGAGTATGTATAATCGTAGGCGGATTGGCTTCCGGATCGGGTCAGCCTCGTCAATTCATTGAGGGATGAAATGATCTGGTAGCGGTAATTGCTGATTTGGATCTGCAAAACTAATTTTGCCGTGTCATCCTTTCCGGATTCCATCAGCGGTACGATATCTTTTTTGAAACTTTGCTGGTATTTGTCGTAATTTTCCAGCGCCAGATTCAATACGTTTTTCTGTTTTTCTTCCGTCAGCATCGGTTTGATTTTGTTAACCGTTTCTTGAAATTCCTTGCTTAAACCCTCAATCTGTTCCTGGTTGGCAAGTTTTTTGGAAAAAACGTAATCCATGATCAGCAGATCTTTATTGTTAATAATTGATATTAAATTTGTCACATAATAATTTAATTCTTCCTGTTTTTGTATTTCCTTTACATGCTCGCGAATGTTGAAAAATTGATAGCAGATGCCGGCGGAAGATATGAGAAACAGCACGATCGTCAACAGCAAAATCAGCCGGATTCTCGCCGTTAATTTCAAATTCGCGGATAAATTTCTGATCCATTTCATCAGTTTCATCGGTTAGACAGCCCCCCTCTTTATTTATTTCGATATATTTTTCCGTTTCTTTAATGATTAGGAAGAAATTATAAAAATTTTTTCAAGCGGGGGAAATGGAGAAGGGGCTGTTTTTTCGCGGATTTTCGCTTTAATTCTTCCCCGGGCCCCATTTCGCCTGAAAATGCAAAAGTTCTTTGACAAATTCCTCGATCCGCCTTTGGATCCTGTCTTCATAAATGTCGTCATCCTGATGAAAGAACAGGGTTTTCGGCGGCACCGTTCCTTTCAAGAAGGTGACGATCGGACGCAAATGATGCTCCAGGACCAAATAATGCTTTTCCGTTCCCCCGGTCATGACCAGCCCGACGATTTTTCCCTCAAAAACGTTGGGCGGCAGATGGTCGAACAAATTTTTCAAGGCGCCGGAGATCGACGCTTGATACACCGGGGACCCGATGATGAAAAGGTCCGCTTCTTTGATTTTGCCGACCGCCGTCCGCGTATCCCGGTTATATTGGGAAAACGGCCTGCCGTCGACGAATTCCACCGCATAATCCCTTAAATCCATCAGCTCTATCGAAATGCCGGGATCGTTTTTTTGCACATGGTTCAACACTTCCCGCATCATGCCCGGCAATTTTTCCCCGATCAAGGAACCCGATATGCCCAACAATTTCATGGCGATTCTCCTTACACTTCCCGTTTTTTATGGATTTTTGATGCCTTCTTCCATTTTATGCGAGATGCCCGGCCCCTTCCCGCCGGGAAAAGGCATAAGAAAAGAGGGGCTGTCATTTCCCCCTTTTTCCTCCATTATAACTGGAACGTTTTTTTCTTTAAAATAAAAAGATCCGGCACGATCGCCGACAGGAGTCCGGATCAAACCGTCCGGCCCCCGCCCGGGAAGATTGACCGTCCGTCAAAGGGAAGGGGACGGATGCATTTTATGATTAAAGTTGAAGGCGGAAAATCCGCCGACGCGCGCGGCATCCGCGCATCGGATAAGCCGGCGTCCGCCGGGATCATCCCGTTGGGCCATGCAGCCGCCACCGGCAAGCAAACCGGGGGACATGGGCAGAAACGAAAAACCGGCTATTCAGAGAAAAGACGGGCATAGAATCCCGTCTTAAAATTTTCCGCAAGGGAAGCCGGGTCTTTCCCGCCGCTCAAGTCTTCCCGGTTTTTCCCGCACCGGAAGTCTCATCCTTTACAGTCCATGATGCACGAAGTCCTTGCCGCGCGGTATCGTCGGATGTTTCCATCTCCATCGCTATATTCCATGATAAACGAAGTCCTTTGCCACAGTCCTTCTTTCACCCGAAGGCTTCCTTCTTTGCGCGCTCCCCCCGGACACGGCCTAACCGGCACCGGTCCGGGATCCATGGGCCGTTCAAGGCAGGGAAAATCGGCCCGTTGCCGACAACTCCCGGCTGTCCACCGTCTTCCCTTCGGACGTTTTCGCCTTGGCGGTGATGATGACTTTCACCAAATATTTTCCTTTCTCCGCCTTCTTTCCATTTTTCCTTTTCCCGTCCCAATAAGCGGTAAAGGATAAACGGCCGCCCGCTTCCAATTCCACCTCGTTGATCACTTGCAGGAACGCCTTTCCTTCCGACCAACGGTAGAGGAGTTCCCCCTTTTCGCCGAAAATGAGGAAATCGTACCGCTGGCTCGTGGGAAATTGCAAGCGGACAGGAGCCGGCGAAATGTTTTGAACGGAAATATCCAGCCTGATCCGCCCGTTTTCTTCGGCGGTTTGAACCGCACTTTGCAGATGTTCCGGTTTAAAATCCTTTTGAAAAGGCAAAAACGGATTCGGCATCCCGTCCGGACGGCGGATATTCAGTTTTTTCACAAACGGGCGTTTTTCTTCCTCCACCTTTTCTTCCATCCTTTCATTACGGGAATCCCACTTGGGCAAGGCGAAAATCGCGGCAGCGGAAGCAAGCAGCAATCCGGCTGCCAAAACGATGGGGAGACGGAACTTTTTCACGGAATCACCCCCGTTTCCGCCCCTTCGCCGCTTGGATGCGCGGCCGGGCGGTCCTTTCCCGAACCCGGACGGCCAGTTTTCGGAGATTCCCCAAGATGGAAGAACGGTCCGGACGAAGGGGGGCGGACCTTCAGATTACCGGTTCAGCCAAAGAAAACAAAGGATGAGGGCCGCCAAAAGGATCCGGTAAATGGCGAAGGGGAACAATTTGATTTTATCGATCAAGCGCAAAAAGAACCGTATGGAAAGTAAAGCGAAAACAAAGGCGCTGATGAAACCCGCCGCAAAAAAGGGCCAGACCTCCGGACGGAAATACTGCCAGTTTTTTAAGAGGGAAAGGAAACTGGCCCCGGCCATGATGGGAACGGCCATAATAAAGGCAAAATCCGCCGCGGCCCGGTGGCTCAGCCCGAGGAAAACCCCGCCGGAAATCGTCGCCCCCGACCGGGAAAAGCCCGGCCATAAGGAAAGGCATTGGAACAGACCGATGATAAAGGCCTGCCTATAGGAGATCTCGTCGACGGATTGGCGGCCCGGATTCCTTTTGCTGCGCCAATCCGCCGCCATCATGAGGAAAGCGCCGGCGACCAAACTGATCAAAACATATTCCGTTTTAAACAGATATTGATCGATGATGTCTTCGAACAATACGCCCAATACCCCCGCGGGAAGCAGCCCGACGAGGACGTGGGAAAGTTTTAAGCGCCGACTCGGGAATTCCCCGATCCGGTAGCTGTCCCTTTTCAACGACAATAATTCAAGGAAGCGGTCTTTGAACAGGATGACGACCGCCAGAATGGATCCGAGCTGGATCACCACTTTGAACGTATTGGCCACATAGGGGGTTAAAAATTTTTCCGATTTTAACCACATATCATCGACGATGATCATATGCCCCGTCGACGAAATGGGGGCGAATTCCGTCACCCCTTCAACCAGTCCGAGAATGACCGCTTTCAACAATGTCCAAAAATCCATGTCATTACCCCTTTATCCCGCTTGATTGCTGCATTTTTTGGATGAGATGCCCGAAATCTGCGTTCGGCCGGAAAATGAAGAGGAAGGCATCGCTATTCCTATGAACCGGCCGCCTCTCACCGCCTTTTCCTGCGGAAAAGATAAATAAGGAAAAGGACGGCGGCGATGATGATGACCGCATAAACGAAGTTGGAGTAAATATCCATATAATGGACGATCCGTTCCCAATTTTCGCCCAGCTTTGCGCCCAATCCGACCAACAGGGCGTTCCAGATGAGCGTGCCGGCCGTTGTAAAAAGCAAAAACAGCCCGAAATGCATCTTCGTCATTCCGGCGGGTATCGAGATCACGCTTCGCAATACCGGCACCATCCGGCAAAAGAATACGGTCCAATAGCCGTATTTTTCGAACCAGCGGCCCGCCCTGCGCAAATCCGTCTTGGAAATGCGGAGAATTTTTTCGTAGCGGTCCACAAAATTTTCCAGCCGGTTCACTTCCAAAAGCAAACCGATGCCGTATAACAGGACGGCGCCCGCGAGGGAGCCCAAGGTGGCGGAGATGAGGACCCCGAAAAAGGATAATTGCGATACGGCCGTCATAAATCCGCCGAAGGTCAGTATCACTTCCGAGGGGATGGGCGGAAAAAGATTTTCAAGGCAGATCAAGAGGAAAACTCCAAGGTACCCGTACTGCTCCATGACCTGAGTGATCCAATTCTCCATAAAAAAATCCTTTCCGTCGGAATTGTCCTACTTCATTCTATTTTAGACGGTACGAGAAAATGAATCAACGAGAAAAAAGAGGGCCTCTTTTTCTCTTCCGCCGCCATGCGTCCATCCGGTCTCCGCGACAGTCCGGACCTTGGCGTTTGCAATGTTACATAATATATGATAACATATGATTGTGTAACATTAGTTTGGAGGCATCCTCCATGAAATACGTCGACCCAATCATGGATGTCGAAAAAATCAATCAGATCAAAAAAATTTTGCGGGAGTCATCCCTCAGGGACTTGCTGCTTTTTACCTTCGGAATCAACACGGGCATCCCCATCAGCGATCTTCTGTCGCTGTCCGTCGGGGATGTCTGGGACGGGGAAAAGGCCCGCGAATTTCTCTACCTGAAAGATAAAAAAAACGGCACCCCCAAAGCGGTCTATTTGAACGACCGCGTACGGGAAGTGCTGGAAGAATACTTGAGCAAATGCCGTTTAAAGCCCGCCGATTACTTGTTCAAATCGCGGAAAAACAATCGGCCGATCACCCGGCAGCAGGCCTACCGCATCATCAACCATGCGGCGAGGAAAGCCGGAATCAGCGGACGGATCGGGACCCATACGCTGCGGAAAACCTTCGGTTACCACGCCTATCGTAAAGGGGTCGCCATTTCGATCCTGATGGCCTTGTTCAATCACCATTCGCCGAGTGAAACGCTGCGGTATATCGGCATTGATAAAAACGACAAAAAACCCGTCAAGTTGGATGTCAATTTATGAGGGCATGATGCGGACAACATCCCTACTGACCCTCATACTTGCCGCAAATTCCATGTCGATTTACGACGGGATGATGCGATCCCCGACGGAAGAGGTCATTCGCGGGAATCTTTGATGTATATCGGCTCATTCATTTTCGCTTCCTGCAGGTCGGCGACAATCCCGTCGTTCACATATACATGGATCGTTTCCTTGTCCTTCATGAACTTGAAAATCCCATTGTCGAAATCCGTGCCGTGTTCCTTGAAAAAAATGCCTTCATAGGCGACATCTTTCGTGTGGTTGAAGGTCAGGCGGTATTGCCCTCCTTCTTTGATGAGGTAGGCGCGGACCCCTTTATCGTATTGCCCTTCTTCATCCTTGATATACCGCCCGACGGAAATGATATGGAGATCGACAAAGGGGATTTCTTTTAAAAGGGCGTTGATTAGCGAACCTTTCGTGATTTGTTCCCAGCGGCTTTGAGCCGTCTGCCCGATGATGATCTGGGTGACATGCTTTTCGCGCGCCACTTCCGCGATCACTTTTGCCACCGGTCTTTTCTCGTTATCCCTCAGGATGAACTCGGCGGAATGCAATGAATCCGCAAGTTTTTTCCACTTTTCAATATAGTAGGTTTTTTCCGCGTCCATTTCATCGAACGGTTTCGCATCCACCGTCAAAATGTACAGCGGGCAATTGAGCATATCGGCGATTTTGCAGCCGCGGCGAATCAGTCGTTCGCCGTTCGGACCATAAGAAACACATACCAGTATGCATTCATCCATCCGGCTGATTTTCTCATTCATGAAAATTTTCACCCCAAGACGATTTTCAAGCGAAATGATACCCTTCTTCGAACTATGTATGACTATAGCCCATGCTTTACATACAGTCAACAGATTTTACATAAAGTATTTCTATGGTTCACATTCTGCATACATTCCCCTGCTTTGCCGGCCAAAACCGGATGGCCGGATCTTCCGGAAGGACGGCTTTCCGTGCGCCCCGCCGGACAAGGGGGCAAGGGTAAATGGGTAAAAAGAAATCGGCATGGTCGGCCGTGAAACCGGTACCCGCCAAAACCGCAGGCCCGGAAGGCTCATGGGCGCGCAGCCCTTCACCTTCTCCGGCGCGGTCACGGCGTCTTTCCATGCCGGGTCTGCCGCCGTTTGGCTTTCAGAAAATTTCAGAATGATGCGAACCCGGGATACCCCGGAACGTGATTCAAATTCATCGGGAGGGGTCGCTGTTGCATTTTTTCCTGTTTTTGCTGGGGATACCCTTTTTGTTCATCCTTCTTGTACCAATATTATATAAACTTTTCAACCCGCGCGTCCATATCGGCTGGTTTGTCCTGGCGGCGCCGGTCATCCTGTTCGTCCATCTTTTCCGGTTTCTCCCGGAGGTCCGCTCCGGAAGCGTTCCGGTCTTCACCGTGCCGTGGATCCCTTCCCTGGGGATGAACCTTACGGCAACGGTGGACGGGCTGAGCCTGCTGTTCGGCCTGTTGATTACCGGCATGGGTGCATTGGTCATTCTGTATTCCGTTTATTATATGTCCAAAACCCGCGATGCCCTGCACAACTTCTATGTTTATTTGCTGCTGTTCATGGGGGCCATGCTCGGGGTCGTTTTTTCCGACCATCTTCTCGTCTTGTATGTGTTTTGGGAATTGACGAGCATCGCTTCGTTTTTGCTGATCGCCTTCTGGTATGAGCGGAAGACTTCCCGCGCCGGCGCGCTGAAAGCCTTATTGATCACGGTTTCCGGAGGCTTTAGCATGCTGGCCGGCTTCATCATCCTGGGGATGATTTCGGGGACGGCCAGCATCCGGGAAATCATCGCCCAGGCCGGTGAGCTCCGCGGCGATCCGCTGTTCGTTCCGGCAATGGTGCTCATCCTTATCGGCGCCTTTGCCAAATCGGCCCAGTTCCCCTTCAGCATCTGGCTCCCCGATGCGATGGAAGCGCCGACGCCGATCAGCGCCTATCTTCATTCGGCCACGATGGTCAAAGCCGGCCTCTATTTGGTTGCCCGGCTGACGCCCGTCTTTGGAGGAACGGCCCTTTGGTTTTGGCTCGTATCCGGGGCAGGGATCGTCACCCTCCTGTACGGTTCCATCACCGCGGTGAAACAGGCGGATCTGAAAGCCTTGTTGGCCTATTCGACGGTAAGCCAGTTGGGGCTCATCATGAGCCTTTTGGGCATCGGATCCCTCGCCTGGCTGTACGAAAATGAAGCCCTCGCCTCGGCGTTTGCCGTAGCCATGTTCGCCGGCATCTTCCATTTGTTCAACCACTCGGTCTTTAAGGGAAGCCTGTTCATGACCGTCGGCATCATCGACCATGAAACCGGCACGCGCGATATCCGCAGGCTCGGCGGGCTCATAAACGTGATGCCTGTCACCTTCACCGTCGCGCTCATCGGCGCCTTCTCCATGGCGGGGCTGCCGCCGTTCGGCGGATTTTTGAGCAAGGAAATGTTCTTTGAAGGGACGCTGAAAACAAGCGCCGTCGCCGATTTCGGGCTGGATGCCTTCGGCGCGGTCTTCCCCGCGTTCGCTTTGGCGGCCAGCGTGTTCACGTTTGTGTATTGTATGATTTTTGTCTTTAAAACGTTTGCCGGAAAATACCGCCCGGAAACATTCAAACGCAAAATCCACGAAGCGCCGCCAGGGATGCTGATCCCGGCGCTTTTGCTGGCTGCTGTCACGGTACTTGTCTTCTTCTTCCCCGACGTGCCGGCCGAATGGATCCTCCGGCCAGCGGCATTGGCCGCCGTTCCCGCATCTGTCGGAAGATTCGGGGAAATTTCCGCCTGGCACGGGTTCTCTCCGCCTTTGCTCATGACCGCGGGAGTGGTTTTGGCTGGCGTTTTGCTGTATCGGACGTTGGAGAAATGGTCGCCCCTTTACCGCCATTATCCCCAAAAATTCACATTGAACGCCATCTATGTCTGGATGCTGGAACAATATGAATCCCTTTCCCGGACGTTGACGGATCGCTATATGACCGGTTCGGCGCGGCATTATCTGATGTACATTTTCTTCTTTTTCATCCTGGGAGTCGGCGGCTTTTTGCTGGCCTCGGGCGGTTTGGGCGCGGATTTGGCCAACGACGCCCCGATCGGCCTGTTTGATGCGGTGGTTGTCGTTTCCATCATTTTGGCCGCCCTGACCGCCGCCATGACAAATAACCGCATTACGGCCATCGTCGCCTTGAGCGTGGCGGGCTATATGGTCGTCATTTTGTTCGTCATTTTCCGGGCGCCGGATTTGGCGCTCACCCAAATGGTGGTCGAGACGGTCACGACCGTGCTGTTTTTGCTCTGCTTTTACCATTTGCCCCAGCTGGAAAAACGTATGGAAAAACCGAAATTCAAGCTAACCAACTTCCTTACCGCCGCCGGGGTCGGCCTCGTCGTGACGCTGTTTACGCTGGCGGCGTTCGATCACAAGCTGTTCAAACCGATCACGGCCTTCTTCGAAAATTCCTATGAATTGGCCGGGGCTAAAAATATCGTCAATGCCATTATCGTCGATTTCCGCGGTTTTGATACCTTGCTGGAAATCTCCGTGCTGACGGCGGCCGGCCTCGGGGTCTATACCCTCGTCCGGCTCGGCATGAAAAGGAGGGATGCGGATGAAACCGAATGACGTGATCTTGCATATGGCCGCCAAAATCGCCGTCATCATCATTTTCACCTTCGCCATCTATTTGTTCATGTCGGGGCATCACCATCCCGGCGGCGGTTTCATCGGCGGGCTGACCTTCTCCAGCGGGATCGTCCTGTTATACCTGGCTTTCGATATCGAATCGATCCGGAAAAACTTGCCGGTCGATTTCAAAAAAGTCGCCGCCTTCGGCATCATCCTCTCGATCCTGACGGGGGCTTACGCCATGCTTTCCGGCGAACCGTTTTTGACGCAAACCTTCGGAAAAGTCGATCTTCCGATTTTCGGCGAAACGGAGCTGGCATCGGCCGTGCTGTTCGATACGGGCGTCGCGCTGGCGGTCATCGGCACCGCCGTCAATATCATTTTAAGCATTAGCGAGGATCAGAAATCATGGAAACGTTGATTGCGGTACTTGTCGGAATTTTGTTTGCCGTCGGCACTTACCTGATTTTGACCCGGCAGATGCTCCGGGTGATTTTGGGGATTTCCCTGTTGGGACACGCCGTCAACCTCCTCATTTTGGCGACCGGCGGGCTAAAAAAAGGCCGGCCCCCGCTCCTTTCGGAAAACGGGGCAGCCTTTGCGGATGCCTTGCCCCAGGCCCTGATTTTGACGGCCATCGTGATCAACTTTGCGGTGACGGCTTTCCTGCTTGTGCTCAGCTACCGCACGTACCAAAAATACGGAACCGATTCTTTGGATGACTTGAGGGGTAATGATGATGAATAATCTGTTGATCATGCCGATCTTGATCCCGTTATTCACCGGGATGATGCTCATCTTGTTCAAACAGCATATCCTCCTTCAGCGCGCCCTCGGCGTCATCGCCCTCATCCTGACGGGCGCGTCCGCAGCGGCGCTGATCCGCCGGATCGAAACCGAGGGCATCCAGACGCTGCAGCTCGGGGGCTGGCAGGCGCCATACGGGATCAGCCTCGTCGCCGATATGTTCAGCGTCTTGCTCGTGCTTACGGCGAGCATAGTCGCCATCGGCTGCCTTTTGTTCGCCTTCCGCACCATCGGCAGGGAAAGGGAAAGCAATTATTTTTATCCGCTGGTCCTGTTTCTCATCACAGGCGTGAACGGTTCGTTTTTGACCGGCGATCTGTTCAATTTATACGTATTTTTTGAACTTCTGCTGATCGCTTCGTACGTGCTGGTTTCCCTCGGCGGAACGAAGATCCAGCTCCGGGAAGCGATGACATACGTCATCATCAACGTCATTTCCTCGTCTTTCTTCCTTGTCGCCATCGGCTATCTTTATTCGATGGCGGGGACTTTGAACCTCGCCCATCTTTCTTTGCGGGTGGAGGAAGCGGGGCAGGACGGTCTTCTCACGGCCGCCGCCCTGTTGCTCCTCATGGTTTTGGCCATTAAGGCCGGTCTGTTTCTCTTCTACTGGCTGCCCGGCGCATACAGCGCGCCGCCCGCAGCGGCCGCCGCTCTTTTTGCGGCCCTGTTGACGAAGGTGGGCATTTACGCCATCATCCGGATCTTTACCCTCGTCTTCGTCCATCATCCGCAAATCACCCATATGGCCATCGGCATCCTCGCCGCCCTGACGATGCTGTTGGGCGGCTTGGGCGCCAGCGGATATTGGGACATCAAGAAAATATTGACCTACAACGTCATTATCGGCGCAGGCTTCATCCTGGCCGGTCTGGCCGCCTTCTCCCTCGAAGGCCTTGCCGGTTCCGTCTATTACCTCATCCATGACATGATCAGCAAAGCCCTCGTCTTCCTGATCGGAGGAACCATGATTCATTTGACGGGGACTTCCGATCTGAAAAACATGAGCGGCCTGATCCGCACCCACCCCGTTCTGGGCTGGATCTTTTTCACGGCAGCGATGGCCCTTGCCGGCATCCCGCCTTTGAGCGGCTTCCTCGGCAAAGTGTACATCACTGCCGGAACATTCGAATCCGGCAGCTATTGGCTCGGGGGAATCGGACTGTTCGCCAGCATGATGATCCTGTATTCCGTCCTGAAAATTTTTATGAACGCCTTCTGGGGGGAAACCGTTCTGAGCAAAGAAGAAGAAAAAGGGACGACGAAGGGGCTCATGCTGCCGATCGTCGCCTTCGCCGCCTTCACGGTCATCCTCGGGGCCGGGGCGGAATGGTTTTTCCCCTATGCGGAAATGGCGGCCAAGGACCTTTTGAATCCCGATTTGTATATCGATGCGGTGTTTGCCGGAAATCCTGTCCCTTGACGGGAGGCGAGCCGTAAGGAAGGAATAAGAAAAAGGGGGGATCTTGATGCCGGGCCAGGTATTGATCAATCTGCTGATTGCCGCCCTGTGGATGTTCTTGCACGATTCTTGGAGCTTTCTTTCCTTTTTCGGCGGCTATTTGGTCGGGATCTTCATCCTGTTTTTCATCCGCCGGTTTTTTAAAAAGCCCTTTTACATCATCATGATCGCAAGGACCGTGAAACTCCTCGCGATTTTCATCGTCGAGCTCATCTCATCCAGTTTTCTTGTCATGCGGCAGGTGCTAAGGCCAAACATCAATGTCAAACCCGGGATTTTTCGCCTCGAGACGGATTTGGACAGCGATATCGAGGTGACCCTTTTGGCCATGCTGATCACGCTGACCCCGGGTTCGGTCGTCATGGAAATCACGCCGGACAGCAGGGCCTTATACATCCATGCCATGGATATCCCGGAATCGCGGGATGCGGTGCTCCGTTCGCAAAAAGTTTTCGAAAAGGCGATAAAGGATGTGACGCGTTTATAATGTTTGAAATACTGATGATCGTGGCGCTAAGTCTGTTGTCCATCGCGATTTTGCTGAATATTTACCGGGCGGTCAAAGGGCCTTCGGGCGCCGACCGGGTGCTGGCGCTGGACGCCATCGGGATCAATCTCATCGCCGGGTCCGCCGTATTATCCGTGCTGCTGCACACCCACGCCTTTTTGGATTTGATCCTGCTTGTCGGCATCCTTTCTTTCATCGGGACGATCGCCTTTGCCCGATTTGTGGAAAGGGGTGTCGTCATTGAGAGGAAGCGCTGAAGTGATCCCCGCCCTCTTCATCTTGTTCGGGGTTTCGATGAGCCTCATCGGCGCCATCGGGCTCACCCGCCTGCCGGACGTGTACACCCGGTCCCATGCGGCATCCAAGAGTGCGACATTGGGCGTACTCTGCACGTTGATCGGCACGCTCCTGTATTTCCTCATTTCGGAAGGCTATTTCTCCATCCGTCTCATTTTGGGCATCTTTTTTGTATTTTTGACATCCCCCGTGGCATCGCATATGATCATCCGGGCGGCTTACCGCAGCCGTGTGCCGATGGCGGAAACGAGCGTCCAGGACGATCTGCAGGAATATATGCGCAAAAAGGCAGGGCAGGCGGAACGGTGAAATTCGCCGGCCGGAGGCCCGGCCCTCTTTGCCGCCCCTTCTCCGTTTGTTTTTTCGAATCTTCCCAACGCCGTCTTGTCCGAATGGCCACGGGAGCAAAAATACACCAAACCTTGACCGGCTCTTTTTTAAAGGGTGGATGGGGATTTTGCTCGGGGCTCCTTTCAAGGGGGCTCCCGTGAAAATTTTGGTCCGTCATCCGCCAACCGGCAAAAAAGAAAGGGGGCTTAACGCCGCCTCCCTTTCCTTTTCGGATTCCTAATGGCCGGATCGCCGGCGGAAGGAACGGTCCTTCCGCCATCAGCGGAGATGGCTCCGTCCGACCGATCAGGAAAATTGCTGTTTAATTTTTTTGATATTGTTCATCCGGTTATCCCAACAGGCTTGGCTCAAATCGACGGGATAATGTTCAGGATTCAGGGACCGTTTGTATTCTTCCCAGAACATTTGCAAATTGGATTTCACGAAATTTTGGATTTCCTTCAAGGGCGGACGGGAATAAACGAGCTTGCCGTCTTTAAAGATCTCATGATGCAAATCGTAAATTTCAAAATTGCTCACGTACTTGCAAATATACGTGTGGGTCGGATGGAACAGTTTCAAGGTTTTTTCCTTTTCCGGCCGCTCCCATTCCATGGCGATGTAATCCCCGACCGCTTTTTTCGTCGTTTTGCTGATGATGCGGTAGACCTTTTTCAATCCCGGGGTGGTGACCTTCTCCGGATTGCTGGAAATCTTGATCGTGTCCACGAATTTCCCGTCCTCTTCGATGGCCGCCATTTTGTATACCGCGCCCAAGGCGGGCTGGTCGTAAGCGGTGATCAATTTTGTCCCGATACCCCAAGCGTCGATCTTCGCCCCTTGCGATTTCAAATGGAGAATCGTATATTCATCCAAGTCGCTGGAAGCATAAATTTTCGTTTTATGGAATCCCGCTTCATCCAGCATTTTCCTGGCTTCCTTCGACAGGTAGGCCAAATCCCCGCTGTCCAGCCGGATCCCGACAAAATTGATTTTATCGCCAAATTCCTTGGCCACCCGGATCGCGTTCGGAATGCCGGACTTCAGCGTATCGTAAGTATCCACGAGGAAAACGCAGTTTTTGTTGCGCAAAGCGTAGCTGCGGAAGGCTTCGTATTCGTCCCGATACGCTTGTACCATGGAATGGGAGTGGGTGCCCGCCACGGGAATGCCGAACAGTTTCCCCGCGCGGACGTTGGATGTGGCTTCAAAGCCGCCGATATAGGCCGCCCGCGTCCCCCAAATCGCCGCATCCAGCTCCTGGGCCCTCCGGGTTCCGAATTCCATCGCCAGTTCATCGCCGATGACCTGCTTGATCCTGGACGCCTTCGTCGCGATCAAGGTTTGATAATTGATGATGTTCAATATGGCGGTTTCGATGATCTGGGCTTGGATGAGGGGCGCTTCGATCCGCATGATCGGTTCGCCCGCAAAAACGATCTCCCCTTCCCGCATCGACCGGACCGTCCCGGTAAAGCGGAGGCTTTTTAAATAATTTAAAAATCCCTCGCTGAATTCCCCCAGTTCCCGCAAATATTCAATATCGCTTTCCGTAAACCTGAAGTTTTCCAAATATTGGACGACCCGCTCCAATCCGGCAAAAACGGCGTAGCCGTTGCCGAAGGGAAGTTTGCGGAAGAATACTTCAAATACCGCCTTTTTTTCATGGATATTGTCTTCCCAATAAGCCTGGGCCATGTTGATTTGATAATAATCGGTATGCAACGCCAATCCGTCGTCCGGATGTAAGTATTTCAACTTGAATCCCTCCATATAAGCTTCTGCCAGGCACCATCTGCTTCCTGACCGGGAAAAATTTTGCCGAGGGGCCGGTTTCCGTTCAACAGCGCAAAAAGGACGAACGAACCTTTTACTAATAGTATACCAATCGCTTCCATCCGCCGCCAATAAAGTTGGCTTATTTTCAACGTGAATAAAGGAAATTTCTTCGGGACCTGGGAGAGGGAATCGCCCGTCCGCTCACCCGGACACCCTTTTCCCGCGGGATTCGGAAAGGATCACCGGAAGGGCCGAATTCTTTAAAAACCATCATTTTCCTCCCGTGGAAACGCCGGGACGCCCGTTTCATTCCCCGCGGCTGCCCCACCCTGCCTTTCATCGGCCGGCACGGCCGGATCTTCGTCCGGCAGGGGCGGATCTGCCTTTTTCCGGAAGGAATGTCCGGCATTTTTCGGCCGGCTTGGATGGATTCAGCATGCTCAACATTCAGACTGAAGGTTCATGGGGTCGTCCGGTATTTTCGAAAAAACGTTCCGGATTTGTGCCGGTTTTCACGGCGAAGGGACAAACATGCCGACCGGATCAAAATCCTCCGGCATTTCCACGAACCGGTTCATCCTTTCAATCTTTCCGTTCATCGCGGAAACATTTCACCGGCAAAAAAGAAAAATATCCGTCATCCGCATCCGCCGCAAAGAAAATGTTCATGAACGCGGCCGGCCGGCATCCTTTGTCCATGGAATTTCGATTTCCAATAAATTTTAAAATAAGCCAATTTTTCGATATCGGTTCTTTCCGCATCTTACCGTTGTCAATCGGACGGCTATCCATTATAATATGTTTTGTAGCCCATGAGACCGCTTGGGCATTCAATAAAACAAGTCCGAATACCGGGATGTAGCTCAGCTTGGTAGAGCACTAGCATGGGGTGCTAGGGGTCGCAGGTTCAAATCCTGTCATCCCGATTTTTTTTTGCCTTTTTTCCCCTCTCCCCTTTCCTTTTACGAAAAAAAACCAACCAAAACCCGATGAAATGCTTTAAAATGGAAATTGGGGAGGTTCCTTTCCAATGGAAATCCGTCTGAAAATCAACAGAAAAAACGGCCTCCATATCCGCATGGGAGCCGCGTTCATCTCCTTTCTGCAAAGCCTCATTCCCGATAAGGAAAAACTTCAGCGCACCTATGTGATTTATAACGGCAAGAAAGTCCAGGCGAACAACCTGCTGTCGCTGGTGGCCCTGAAAATAAAGCAGGGCGACGAATTTACCCTCGTTTTGGACGAAAATACCGACCAAAAAACCGTCGAGCAAATCCAAGCCTTTTTTAACCAAGCCGCTTCGGAGGATACCCGGCAAACGGAAACGGACCGCCTTTTGATGGAGAACTCGGTCACCCTCCATGAAGCCGTCTCTTCCATCCCGAACGGCATTATCGTCGTCAACAAAGAAAACGTTATCATCTACGTGAATAAAGCGGCGGCCGAACTGCTGGAAAAAGAACCCCAGGATATTTTGAACCGCCGGGCCGACGAAGTCATCCCCCATTCCTGCTTGCATAAAATCCTGCAGACGGGAAAGACGGAAATCACGGAAAAACAGCAGATCAACCACTACACCGTCATCACCACCCGTTCGCCGATCCTATTAAACGATCAGATCATCGGCGCCGTCGCCATCTTCCAGGATATCTCCAGCATCGAAAAGATCAGCAAGGAGCTGAATGAAGTCAAGGAACTGCAGGAAAAATTGAACCTGGTCTTGCAGTCGGTCACCGACCTGATCGGCCTGACCGATGAAAAGGGGGATTTCATTTTCAGCAACGAAGGCATGGACAAGCTTCTCAAGAAGCGGGAAGGAAAAAGGAACATCCGGGAAATCATCGGCAAAACCGCCTGGGAAGACCTCATCCGTCGCCGGAATCCGTTTATGAAGGTCACGAAACACAAGGGGCAGTCCTTTATCACAAAGGTGAATCCGGTCATCGTGGAAAAGGAAATCCGCGGCACGGTGGCGACGATGACCCCGCTGGATGACGTGAAACAGCTGCTGGAAAAAATCGACATCATGGAACAGCGGACGAGATACCTGGAACAGGAATTATCGAAACATAAGGGATTGAGCTCCGCCTTCCATAAAATCATCGGCAACAGCGAAACTTTGAAAGACGCCCTGACCATCGCCGACAAAGTGGCGAAAACCCATTCCACCGTCCTCATCACGGGCGAAAGCGGCACGGGGAAGGAGCTCGTCGCCCGGGCGATCCATGAAGCGAGCCCGCGGAAGAACCATCCCTTCATCCGGGTCAATTGCGCCGCGATCCCTCCCCAATTGATGGAAAGCGAACTTTTCGGCTACGAAAAGGGCGCCTTTACGGGCGCGTACAAAACCCATCGGGGAAAATTCGAACTGGCCGACAAGGGAACGATCTTCCTCGATGAGATCGGCGACTTAAATTTGGAATTGCAAGGGAAGCTTTTGCGCGTCCTGCAAGAGAAGGAAATCGTCCGCATCGGCGGATTTTCCACGATCCACCTCGATGTGCGGGTGATCGCCGCCACCAACCGGGATCTGGCGAAGATGGTGGAGGAAGGGACCTTCCGCGAGGATCTGTACTACCGGCTGAACGTGGTGCCGATCCATCTCCCCCCTTTGCGGGCGAGAAAGGAGGACATTCCCCTCCTCGTCGAAGCCTTCCGGGTGGAATTGAACGCGCGGCTGGGAAAAAATATCAAAGGCTATGAAAAAGGTTTCATCGAAGCCCTGTGCAATTACCATTGGCCCGGGAACATCCGGGAACTGCAAAACATCATGGAGCGCCTCTTCAACTTGGCCGACGGGGACTATCTCCTGTGCAAAGATCTGCCCCATTACATCTCGAATCCCCACGCGCCGGATTCTTCCAAGGGGCAGGAAGAGACGATCGTTCTCAGCAAGGACAAGCCGCTTCACGAATACGAAAAACAAATTTTCGCCTACGCCTGCCAGTTTTATCCGAGTTTCAATCAATTGGCCAAATCCTTGGGCATCACCCATAAGACCGCGGCCAGCAAAATCCGGAAATACAAACTGGAACATCTGGTTGGTAAAAAATATCAAGGAGATTGATAAAATTTATCAAATTTTTTTCGATCCGGTTGGAAGCGCATACATTTTTCGGTGTTTTTCCTGTTGGCACAGTTTTTGCATTATAAAGTTTTGGTGAAAGCGGTTAACAAACCGTGAACGAAAGGAGGTCGATTGGGGTCCATAGGGGAAGTTCATCTTTCAGCCGAAGGCCCGCGCGGCCGAAAATCCGCAGGGACCGGAACGGACTTTTCAAAAGATTGATTTCTTGCAGCAATCCGTCATAAAAATAGCAATGAGGAGGTTGGCTCATGAAAAAATTGATCAACAATCCCGATCGAGTCGTTGAAGAAATGATTGAAGGAATGGTTGCCGCCTACCCCAATCGGATTCGGCGCCTGCCGGGAACGACGGTGCTGGTCAGGAAGGACGCCCCCGTCCAGGGAAAAGTGGGGCTGGTAAGCGGCGGCGGAAGCGGCCATGAACCGTCCCACGCCGGCTATTTGGGAAAAGGCATGTTGGATGCCGCCGTATGCGGCGAAGTGTTCACTTCCCCCACCCCCGATCAGGTTTATGAAGCCATCAAGGCCGTCGACAGCGGAAAAGGGGTGCTATTGATCATCAAAAACTATACCGGCGATATCATGAATTTCGAAATGGCCGCGGAAATGGCGGAAGCGGAAGGCATCAAGGTGGCCAAGGTCGTCGTGAATGACGACGTCGCGGTGGAAAACAGCACCTACACGACCGGACGGAGAGGAATCGCCGGCACCGTCTTCGTCCATAAAATCGCCGGCGCCATGGCGGAAAGAGGAGCTTCCCTGGAGGAAGTGGAAGCGGCCGCCAAGAAAGTGATCGAAAACGTCCGTTCGATGGGGATGGCCCTGACGCCCTGCATCGTACCCGCAGCCGGCAAACCGGGTTTTGAACTGGGTGAAAAGGAAATGGAGATCGGCATGGGCATCCACGGCGAACCGGGAATCGAAAAAACGGAGATCCGTCCGGCCGACGAAATCGCCCAGACATTGACGGACAAGATCTTGGATGATCTCAAGCTCGGCGAAAAGGACAAAGTGGCGGTCATGATCAACGGCCTCGGCGGCACGCCGCTTATGGAACTGTATATCATCAACCGGAAAGTGGCGGAAATTTTAAAAGGGAAAAACATCGAGGTCCATGACACCTTTGTCGGCAATTTCATGACATCCTTGGAAATGGCCGGCTGCTCCGTCACCTTATTAAAATTGGACGAACAGCTGACGGAACTGTTGGACGCGGAAAGCGACGCCATCGCTTTCAAACGGTAAACGATCCGGAAAACGGCGAGAAATCAACGATTGAGGAGATGTTCGCATGGTACTGGATGTGGAAAAGGCAGCACGGTGGATCCACCGCTTGAACGGGAAAATCCAGGAACAGAAACAGTATTTGACCGACCTTGATCAGGCGATCGGCGACGGCGACCACGGCATCAATCTGGCCCGGGGATTCCAGGAGGCGGCCAACGCGATTTCCGCCAATTCCTACCAGGATCTCGGCGCCTTGTGCAAAGATGTCGCCATGACCTTGATCGGCAAAGTCGGCGGGGCTTCCGGCCCGCTGTACGGCACCGCCTTCATGAAGCTTTCCATGGCCTGGAAAGGGCAAAAGGAAATCGATCGGGAAGCCTTGGCAAAAGGGTTCAAGGATGCCTTGGAAGGACTGAAAATGCGGGGAAAAGCCCAGCCCGGCGATAAAACCATGATCGACGTGTGGGAGCCCGCCGTCGCCTATATGGCCGGGGAAGGACCGTTGAACGGCGAAGAGTTGGCGTCCGTCGCCAAAGAAAAGATGGAAGGAACAAAAGAATTGGAGGCGAAAAAAGGGAGGGCCGCCTATCTGGGAAAACGTTCCATCGGCCATATCGATCCCGGGGCGGCATCCTCCTATCTCCTGTTTTCTACTTTGGCCGAAGTGATCGGCGAAGGGGAATCCGCCTGATGGAATACGTAAGCCTCGTCTTGATTTCCCACAGCAAAGAAGTCGCCGAAGGGTTAAAGAAGATCCTGAACCAGGTGCAGCCGGACGTAAAAGTGGCCGCCGCCGGGGGCGCGGACGGGGAAATCGGCACGAATGCCCTGGCCATCAAGGAAGCGATTGAATCGGTTTACTCGGAAAAAGGGGTGGTCATCCTGTTCGACTTGGGCAGCGCCCACATCAATGCCGAGCTGGCTTTGGAAATGCTCGGCGAAGACAAAGACGTACGCATCGCCGACGCCCCCCTCGTCGAAGGCGCTTATGCCGCCGTTGTCGAAGCCGGGATGGGAAGCTCTCTGGAGGAAGTCGTCCAATCCTCTGAGCGGGCGAGAAATCTGAAAAAAATGAACGATTAACTACCGAACGGGAGTTGAAAAAATGGTCGAAAAACAGATCCAAGTAAAGCTGAAAGACGGCCTCCACGCCCGGCCGGCCGCCCAATTCGTCAAACTGTTGAGCCGATATCATAGCGATGTATTCCTTGTGAAAAACGACCGGAAAATTGAAGCGAAAAGCATTTTCAATTTAATGAGCGCCGCCGTCCGGGAAGGCGATCTCATTACGGTGGTCGCCGACGGGGACGATGAAAAAGAGGCGCTGGATTTTGTAGTAAAATTTTTGCAGGAGCAAAACGGCTAAAGGGATTCCCTCTGCACTTCCCGGGACTTTCCGCACATCCGGCGGGATTCCGGATCCCCGCCACGGGCTCCGAAGTGGGCCCTTTTTGAGATCCGGATCCCGCCGCCATCAAAGGGGGGTTTCCATGAAGCAATTCCTGATCCCTGCTTCGCCGACGATGAAAGACTTTGAAAAATTTCTCGAAAGCGACTATGAGATCGGCATTCTGTTGGAAGTGCACATCGCCCAATTAAAGCATATTTCCAAAATGGCTGAAAGACACGGCAAAAAAATGATCTTCCATGTCGATCTGATCCACGGCTTGAAAAACGACGACTACGGCACGGAATACATCTGCCAGGAATTCAGCCCCTTCGGGCTGATCTCGACGAAAGCGAACGTGATCCTGAAGGCGAAACAGCGGGGCGTCCTTTCCATCCAAAGGATGTTTTTAATCGATTCCCACGCCCTGGGCCAAAGCTACCGGCTCATCGAAAAGACGCGGCCCGATTACATTGAGGTCCTGCCCGGGACGATGCCGTGGATGATCAAGGAAGTGAAGGAAAAAACGAATATTAAAATATTGGCAGGCGGTCTGATCCGAACTCCTGAGGAAGTGAAACGGGCCATTGAGTCGGGGGCTGATGCCGTAACGACCTCCAAGCGGGAACTGTGGGATTATTTTGAAAAAGCCCGCTGAAATCGTTCAAAAAAGTTTCACTTTCTCATTGACACCGCTTTCATCCCTTGTTATTCTAAAGGTAAGTTAATACTCGTGAGGAGATTCGGAGAATCACACAGATTGCCTGTTGCCCAGGTTATTTCTGTGTGATTTTTTTCCGTTCTTTTCATGGCTTTATCCCTTATCTGATCCTGAATCAGGCCAATAAATTCAAATTTTGGGGAGGAGAGATTTTATGTCTGCTTTTTTGGGAGAACTGATTGGAACAGCCGTACTCATTCTTATCGGATGCGGGGTCGTCGCCGGCGTCACCCTGAATAAGACCAAATCCAACGGTGCCGGCTGGGTCGTCATCACCTTCGCCTGGGGACTTGCGGTCACTTTCGGTGTTTTCGCCGTCGGACGAATCAGCGGCGCCCATCTGAATCCCGCCTTGACGCTCGCCCTTGCATTGACGGGGGATTTCCCGTGGAAGGACGTGGTCCCCTATATCGCCGCCCAAATGCTCGGTGCCATCATCGGCGCGACGATCGTCTTTTTCCACTATTTGCCCCATTTTAAAGCTACAAATGACACCGGAGCGAAACTGGGCGTATTTTCGACCGGACCGGCCATCAAACACACCTATTCGAACCTTTTGAGCGAAGTGATCGGAACGTTCCTGCTGGTCTTCGGGATCCTGTTTATCGGGGCCAATGAATTCACGGAAGGCTTGAATCCGGTGGTCGTCGGCCTGCTCATCGTCGCCATCGGTATGGCTCTCGGGGGTACCACCGGTTACGCCATCAACCCGGCCCGTGATTTGGGACCGCGGATCGCCCACTTCATCTTGCCGATTCCCGGCAAAGGCAGCTCCGATTGGGGATATTCCTGGATCCCCGTCGTGGGTCCGCTGATCGGCGGCGCGTTGGGCGGATTGACCTACAAGGCATTGTTCACCGGCGAAATCAACTGGCTGTTCTGGCTGTTGCTCGCGGTGACGCTGATCATCGCTTTCCTGGCGCTCGCAACCAAAGATCAGATCGAAGAATACTCATAGAAAAGGAGAGTGTGCGCAAATGGAAAAATACATTTTAGCCATCGACCAAGGAACCACCAGTTCCAGGGCAATCCTGTTCAACAAAAAGGGGGAGATCGTCCACACCGCCCAAAAGGAGTTTACGCAAATCTTCCCCAATCCCGGCTGGGTCGAACATAATGCCAATGAAATCTGGGGATCGGTTTTGGCCGTCATTGCGACCGTCCTCGCGGAAGCCGATGTCAAACCGGAGCAGGTAGCGGGCATCGGGATCACGAACCAGCGGGAAACGACGGTCGTTTGGGACAAGGAAACCGGCCAGCCCGTATACAACGCCATCGTTTGGCAATCCCGACAAACCGCCGACATTTGCGAAGAATTGAAGGAAAAAGGCTACAATGACCTGTTCCGCGAAAGGACCGGCCTTCTCATCGACGCCTACTTCTCCGGAACCAAAGTGAAATGGATTTTGGACAATGTGGAAGGGGCCAGGGAAAAAGCGGAACAAGGGAAACTTCTGTTCGGCACGATCGATACTTGGCTGGTTTGGAAACTTTCCGGCGGCCGGGCCCACATCACCGACTATTCCAACGCTTCCCGGACATTGATGTACAACATTTATCAGCTCAAATGGGACGATGAGCTGCTGGACATCCTCGGCGTGCCGAAAAGCATGCTTCCGGAAGTCCGTTCCTCCTCGGAAATTTACGCCCATACGATTCCGCACCATTTCTTCGGCCAAGAAATCCCGATCGCCGGGATCGCCGGCGACCAGCAAGCCGCCCTTTTCGGCCAGGCCTGCTTCCAGGAAGGAATGGCGAAAAACACTTACGGCACCGGATGCTTCATGCTGATGCACACCGGGGAAAAAGCGGTCAAATCCAACCACGGCCTTTTGACCACCATCGCCTGGGGCCTGAACGGGAAAGTGGAATACGCCTTGGAAGGAAGCATCTTCGTCGCCGGTTCCGCCATCCAATGGCTGCGCGACGGGCTCCGGATGTTTAAGGAAGCGAAGGATTCGGAAGAATATGCGAAACGGGTCCCCTCCACGGACGGCGTTTATATGGTCCCCGCCTTCGTCGGATTGGGCACGCCCTATTGGGACAGCGACGTCCGCGGTGCCGTCTTCGGCCTGACCCGGGGCACGACGAAGGAACACTTCATCCGGGCGACCTTGGAATCCTTGGCCTATCAAACGAAGGATGTCCTCGCCGCCATGGAAGCCGATTCGGGAATCGCCCTGAAAGCGCTGCGTGTCGACGGCGGAGCGGTGAAAAACGATTTCCTCATGCAGTTCCAAAGCGATATCCTGAACGTGCCCGTCGACCGCCCGATCATCAACGAAACGACCGCATTGGGTGCCGCCTATTTGGCCGGCCTCGCCGTCGGATATTGGGAAAGCCAGGAAGAAATCGCCAATCAATGGGCCATCGATAAAACCTTTAAGCCGCAAATGGATGAAAACGAGCGGAACAGGCTGTATGAAGGATGGAAAAAGGCGGTCCAAGCGGCAAGGGCATTCAAATGACCTTGCCTCCGGCGGGCGGCGGCCGGTTGAGCCGGTTGCCCGCCGCCCTTTCCTGCCCGCGGGAAGCGGAACGGAAGGCCATGCCGCCTCTTGCCGGGCGCCGGATGCCGCTCCCCTTGACGGCCATCGCAGATGGAAAAAAACTTCCGGCGGAAACAGGGAAAATCGCTCTTCCGCGGACATCGGGGATGCGGTTTTCATCCAGCGCGGTTAGCGCCCTATCCCACGGCCGGTTGAAACCGGGCCGCCCGTTGCCGGAAACCGTTCCGGCTCAGGAACGAAAACCCGTTCCTTTCCAATCGGCCGCAACTTATGTTATAATAAAGGTAAGTTAATATTCGGCAGGAGAATCGGAGAGACCAGGCTGCATTATAGAGCATGCTTCTATAATGCATGTCCAGGTCTCTTTTTTTCTAATGCCACGTTAAAAAAGGTAATAAAGGAGGATGACTGAAATGCCGGATATTTTTTCCGCAGCGAAAAGAAAAGACATCTTCAAGCGTTTGGGTGAGGAAGAATATGATTTGCTCATCATCGGAGGAGGGATCACCGGAGCGGGGATCGCCCTCGATGCGGCCCTCCGCGGGATGAAAACCGCCCTCGTGGAAATGCAGGATTTCGCCGCCGGAACTTCCAGCCGTTCCACGAAACTCGTCCACGGCGGCCTGCGCTATTTAAAACAATTTCAAGTCGGGCTCGTCGCCGAGGTCGGAAAGGAACGGGCCATCGTTTATGAAAACGGCCCCCATGTCACCACCCCCGAGAAGATGCTGCTTCCCCTCTACAAAGAAGGGACCTTCGGCAAATTTACGACCGCCATCGGACTGACCATTTACGACTTTTTGGCCGGGGTCAAAAAATCGGAACGGAAAAGGATGCTTTCCAGGGAAGAAACCTTGAACAAGGAACCGCTGTTGAAAAAAGACGGGCTGATCGGCGGCGGTTACTATGTGGAATACCGGACGGACGACGCCCGCCTGACGATCGAAGTCATGAAAGCCGCCGCGGCTGCGGGAGCCGATATCATCAACTACGTCAAGGCGGAAGAATTCCTTTACGCAAACAAAAAGGCCGCCGGCGCCCGGGTCAAAGACATGATCAGCGGGGAAACGGCGGAGATTCGGGCAAAAAAGGTGGTCAATGCCGCAGGACCTTGGGTGGATGAAGTGCGGGACAAGGATTATTCCAAAAACAATAAGCGGCTGCAATTATCAAAAGGCATCCACCTCGTTTTCGATCAAAGGAAATTCCCCCTCCGGCAATCGGTTTATTTTGACACCCCCGACGGCAGGATGGTTTTTGCCATTCCACGGGACGGGAAAACTTACGTGGGTACGACGGACACTTTCTACAACGAACGCCCGATCAACCCGAAGATGTTGAAAGAGGACCGGGATTATTTAATCCGGGCCGTCCGTTTCATGTTCCCGGATGTGGATGTGACCGAAAAAGACGTGGAATCCAGCTGGGCCGGGGTCCGTCCGCTGATCTATGAAGAAGGAAAAGATCCGGGCGAAATCTCCCGGAAAGACGAAATCTGGGAAAGCGAAAGCGGGCTGATTACCATCGCCGGAGGAAAACTTACCGGTTACCGGAAAATGGCGGAAAATGTGGTCAACCTTGTCGCCAAACGGCTTGAAAATGAGACGGGAAAGAGCTTCAGGCCTTGCCAAACGAAGCATTACCCGATTTCCGGAGGCGACGTGGGCGGATCGGCGAATCTGAACGCCTTTATCGCAAAAAAGGCGGAAGAGGGGCAAAATTACGGATTTTCCCGGGAGGAAGGCGGTCGGCTCGCCCACAGGTACGGAGCCAACGTGGACCGATTGTTCCGCTACGGAAAACAATATGAGGAAAGCGGCGAAACAGCCCTTCCGCGTCCGGTATATGCCCAGCTGATGTACGCCATCGAACACGAAATGACGGTAAAACCGGTGGACTTCTTCATCCGCAGGACGGGGGCCCTCTATTTCAACATCAACTGGGTCCGTACCTGGAAGGAGGAAGTGATCCGCTTCATGGGCCAATACTTCGGATGGTCCGAAAAGGAGCAAGCGGCCTACACGGAAGAACTGAACAGGGAATTGACCGATGCGGTCACACCGGCAGATCTCCAATAAGCGAAGAAAGGCGGGATAATAAGGGAGCGGCCCGCCGAAAGGGAACGCCTCCCGCCCCGCCGGGTTTTCTTGCGCTGTGATCGGCCGTCATGTAAAAAAGGAGGGCCAAGCCATGTTCCCTTGGCGCCCTCCTTTTTCTTTTCCCTTGAAATGAAACTTCTTGAAGAAATAAAGATCAACGGTCCCGCGATCTTCCCGCCCCGCGGCCATCCATTTAAGGCCTTCATAAAGAAAAAAGACGACGGGGCATCGATCGCCCCGCCGCCGTCGTGAATAAGGGCTTTCCAAATGAAATGAACAATGGAGGAATATCCATCTTTTCCCCTTCGCGGCGATCCCGTCAAAGACGCGGCGAAAGGAAAAAAAGATCCCTATTCCGCATAAATCATTTTTCTTGTCATGCCGCCGTCAACGATCAAATTTTGTCCCGTTATAAAATCATTTCTGCCGTCGGCCAAAAACAAGCAGGCCCTGGCGATATCTTCCGGTCTTCCGACGCGGCCGGACCAATGCTGTTTATGATCGATGTCCCGCAATTCGCCTTCGTCTCCCGTATGGATCCAGCCGGGGCTGACGGCGTTCACGCGGATCCGGTACGGGCTCAAAGATGCCGCCATCGCATGGGTTAATGCGATGATGCCGCCCTTTGACGCCGAATAGCTTTCCGTATTCGCCTCGGACATGAACGCCCTGGTGGAGGCGATGTTGATGACGGCTCCCCCTTCCTTCTTCATATATTTGGCCGCTTCCCGGGTGCATAAAAAAGCGCTGCGCAAGTTCGTATTCAATACGTTGTCCCACTCTTCCACCGTCAACTCGAAAAAGGGTTTGAAGACGGAAATGCCCGCATTATTGATGAGGACATCGATCCGGCCGTATTTTTCCGCCGCCCTCTCCATCAAGCGGATCACATCGGCTTCTTCCCGCACGTCCGTCCGGACGAAAAACGCCTCCAGCCCCTGATCCTTCATTTCCTTTTCCAGGGCGGATCCCGCCTCCTGATTGAGATCGGCGATCACCACCCTGTCCTTTTCTCTCGCGAAGGCAAGGGCAATCCCCTTTCCGATGCCCTGCGCGCCTCCGGTCACAATGACCGTCCGATTTGCAAACATGAAATCATCCCCTTCGACAATCGCTTTCCTTTTTTCTGCCCCGCATGTTTCTTGCACGACTTTTTCCAACGTTTGCAAGCCGATGAAAATCGGTTGTGGATCGCCAAAAGACCGTCAAGGGAAAAAACAGGGTAACGGCTCTCTTCCGTATCAATCATACAGCGCCTTTTTCAAAGTTTGCAAGTTTTCCCTCATCAAGGCGAAGTAGTCCTTATCCGCTTTCCGTTCTTCTTCCGTGATCGTTTCCAGGTTGTGAAGGGTCAGACTTTCCGCCTTCAGTTCCTTCCGCAAAACTTCCGCCACCTTCGGGGTTACGTTTTCCTCAAAAATGACGTAGCGGATATGAAGCTTTTTCGCCTGATCCGCCAAGCGGGCAAGCTGTTTTTGGGAAGGTTCCTGGGAAGGCGACAGCCCGGCGATGCTCAGCTGCTCGATGCCGTAGCGTTTTTCCCAATACCCGTAGGCGGCATGGGTGACGACGATTCGCTTATGGGGCGCTTGATCGATCGTCTGCTGGAATTCCTGGTCCAAGCTTTCCAGTTCCTTCTTCAACTTCGTATAATTTTCCTCAAAATACGATTTTTGCTCCGGTTTCAAATCCGCGAGGGCGTCCTTGATATTTTCCGCCAGCCGGATGCAAAGAACGGGATCGATCCAGACATGGGGATCGAATTCGTGGTCATGGTGATCATGTTCGTGTCCCCCTTCTTCCCCATGTTCCTCCTCCCCATGTTCGTGCCCCTCCTCCGGATTTTCCTCTTCATGTTTTTCCAGCGCAACGCCTTCAGCGGCTTTAACCACTTGCACGCCCTCTTCCCGCAAAACCTTTTCCGCTTTTTCGGCAAATCCTTCAATCCCAGCGCCGCTGTAAATGAACGCATCGCCGTCCGCCAGTTTCATCATCATTTTTGTCGAAGGTTCATAGCTGTGGGCATCGGCGCCGGGGGGAAAAATCGATTCCACGTGGACATATTTTCCGCCGATCTTTTTGGTGAAGTCTTCAAGGGGAAAAACGGTCGTGTAAATGGTCAGTTTTTCGGAACCCTGACCCCGCTTTCCCTTTTCGCCGCCGCAGCCGGCCAGCGTGAAAAAAAGGGCGAGGACCGCCAGAAACAAAGATAAACGCTTCAAAATATTCCCTCCATCCGCTATACAAATCGTAACAATTCCGATTTATAGTATAAACGGTTCCCGCCGGTTTGTAAATAATAAATCGTAATATTTACGATTTACACCTTTTCAGCGGGAACGGATGAATGGGCCGGCGCATAAGATGAAAAAAATCCTGTTCAGATGGGAGTGACCGGTGTTGTCCCTAATTCCTTACTATATTTATTCCCCTTATCCCTCTCAGAGATCCGCCGGCCGGGCGGCCTATGCCGTCATCAAAGGCGGACCGTTGGCGCCGAATCTCCGGGGCATTTGCTTTTTTTCCGATCTCGTTAGCGGCACGGAAATCTTTGTGGAAGTTTCCGGGCTTCCCCCCTACCGTCCCGCTTCCGGCGGACGCTCGCCGGTAGGGCCCCACGGATTTCATATCCATGATCATGGAAATTGCGCCGTCGGCGACCCGGACGATCCTTTTCAAGGGGCGGGCAGCCATTGGAACCCGGACAACCAGCCCCATGGCAATCACCCGGGGGATTTTCCCGTCCTTTTTTCCAATCACGGCTATGCCCGCATGAGTTTCTTTACGGACCGGTTCCGGGTCAGCGACATTATCGGCAAATCCGTCATTATCCACGAAAATCCCGACGATTATCGCACCCAGCCGGCCGGCAACGCGGGAAAACGGCTGGCCTGCGGCGTCATCCGGGCAGTGGGCTGAACCGGTAAAGCGCCGTTCAAGGGAGACGCCTTCCCCCGTCCGCATCTTTTCCCGGCGTCGGCGGAAGAACTTTGCGGACGGAAACGGCCGCCGAATCCTTGCTCCCGGCTGGCGGCTCCTTTTTCGCGGCGCGGGCATTTGCGGAAGATCTCCGGTTCTGAACGGCCTTTCCTCCCCAGTTCCGCTGCCGTTCCCGGGTTCCCGCCGGATCATCTTTTAAACGAAAAAATGATAAAAAGAAAGGAGCACACGTCCCGATCGTGGAAATGTATAAATACCTTATTAAAATCCGCAATATGCAGTTATGCGATGGGAGGGAACACGATGAAAAAATTTCTCCTTTTCCTTCTTTTCTTCCCGTTGATGGCCTTGAACGGATGCGCCGGGGAAAAAGAAACGGAGCCGAAACCTTCCGAACGCCCGCCGCAAACGGAAGAGGAAAATGACATGGAAGTGATTGCCAAAAATCTGCGCACGCCTTGGTCCATCGAATTTGACGGATCCTCCTTTTATCTTTCCGAAAGAACCGGAGCCATTGTAAAAATTGCCGGCGGAAAAATGACGCGGCAAAAACTCCGGCTGGAAAAAGAGCTTTCCTCCGCCGCCGAAGCGGGCGTCCTCGGTTTCGTCCTCCATCCGGAAAAAAAGGACGCCGCCTTCCTTTACTATACATATGAAGAGGGCACAAACCGATACAACCGGGTCGTGGAATTACGTCTCGAAAAGGATGAATGGTCGGAAGAAAAAGTGCTCATCGACCGGCTGCCAAGCGGTCCCGTCCATCACGGCGGAGAATGAAGATCGGACCGGACAAGAAATTGTACGTGACCGCCGGAGACGCGGGCCAGCCGGCGAATGCCCAAGATTTGGATTCCCTCGGCGGCAAAATTTTGCGCATGAATTTGGACGGGACCATTCCCGACGACAATCCGTTCCCCGGTTCCTATGTTTACAGCTACGGCCATCGCAATCCGCAAGGCCTCGCTTGGGATGAAAACGGGCAGCTGTACAGCACGGAACACGGCCAGAGCGCCCACGATGAAATCAACAAAATCGAGCCGGGGCAAAACTACGGCTGGCCGATCATCCAGGGAGATGAAACAAAAGAAGGGATGCTCCCTCCCCTGTTCCATACCGGCGAAGAGACTTGGGCGCCGTCCGGGATCGCCTACAAGGACGGGATGTTATACGTCGCCCAGCTCCGCGGGGAAGGGGTCATCGCCTTCGACCGGACGAAGAAAACCTTTCTAAAGATTGTGTCCGGCGTCGGCCGCGTCCGTGACGTCTATATTTTGGACAATGATTTATACCTGATCACGAACAACACGGACGGAAGAGGAACGCCCGCCGAAGGGGACGATAAAATGTATAAAATCCCGATCCCTCAGCTCCGTTGAAGTTCGTTTCAGCCCCGCCTCACTGCCGCACGCCGGTTCCCCCCATCCCCTTTCCGCCGCCAAGCGTCCTCCGCTCTTTTTTTTGTCCAAAAGCTTCCGGAACTTGAAGCAAGAACAAGGCTCGGAAAATCCCCGCCGGATTTTTCCGACATAATAGGAAGAAAGTCCTAGTCAATCGGACTCATTATTCCCATGTCGTCAAGCAAAGCCGCTGATTTTAGGAGTTTATGGGGATACAAAATTCGTCATTTTTAGACGAAAATATACATACATAAAGGCATCTTCGAATTTTTCGCCAATGAGCCTCCTTTTCGTGGACCAAAACAGGCAAGGGGACCCGGGTATCTCTTCCCCCGGCCTCCGTTATGTTTTTCGAAAGGAGGACATTCATGAAAAATTTGGATCATAGCCAGCTGCAAAAATTAAAAAATGAAATTCAGGATAGGAAGGCGGAATTAATCGGAATCGGTTTAAAGTACGGGCTGTCCCATCAGGAAACCATCCAATTCAGCCAAAGGCTGGATGACTTAATAAATGTTTACGTCAGAGAGACTGCGCATAAAAAAAGGGTCGGCCCCAATTATTAGTTTGCGCTGTGATTCGAAACGTTTAGAATGGACCGCTTCATCCCGAAAGAAGCGAGGGGGAGTTTCCGGGCGCATAAAAACCGTGGAAAAATCATAGGAAACATTTGGCTTCCCGGCGATCTTTTTTTCACGAATATCCCGCGGATATGGGAGGCGGAAACGCAACATTCACGAATCCGGAATCTGATAAGCGGGGGGTCCTTATGCGTTCAAGAATGGAAAGTATCCAGGAAATTCAAAATGCATACTCACTTGTGACGGATTTATTCATAGGGATTGTCGATGAAAAAGGGGATGCCTTCACTCCGTTTTCGTTTCCCCAAACGGTGGAAATCGGGGCGTTGACTTATATCCAAGACCGGCTGAAAGAGATCATCCCAAATTCCTGCCATTTCGAAGACTCCCTCATTTACGATTTTATTCCCGGATTAAAAATGTATATCATCCCTTTCCGGCTCCCTTTCCAACGGACTTTTTTTCTCGTTTCCGGATTTTTCCTCGAGGAAGGAACGAAACACGAGGTGCTGAACTTCAGCGGAAAAACCGTCCAGGATACCTCCCTTTTTCCGCTCGTTTTGCAGGCGAAAGAATATTCGGAAGCGGCAAAACAGAAAATGCTCCGCCAGCTGGAAAACGCCTGCAAATTGATCGGGCAACTTTGGGCGGCGGAACACGAGCGGATGCAGTATCAAAAAAAAATGCGGGAAATGAAGGAAACGGTCCATTTTTTGTCCGATCCCCACGCGGATGTCGATTCGTTCCTGACCCATGTGCAAAAAAGGACGGATGCGCTCGATTTTATCGGATTCGCCGTGAAATCGGAAGCCAATGTATTTACGGTCAAATATTTTCACAGCGGCACGGACCGGTCGATGATCGGTCAAAAATTCATGCTCGGGGAAGGGTTTCTCGGGCAAGCCATGGCGGCCGAAAAATTTCAAATATGGACGGATATTCAAGAGGATCCGAGAACCCACTTTTTCAAGCGGTTCGGGTTATTGCCCAGCAGCTTATTTTGCGCCCCCGTCCGCCTTCACGGCGAAAACAAGGGGCTTTTATTCGGGGGAAGCTTCCACCGTGCCCATTGGGAAGAATTTTTGGTGGAGGAATTCAAATTCCTGTCTTCCCTGTTTCAATCCATTTACTTGATCAGCAGCCTGAAAAACCAAATTAACAGCCAGCGGATTCAATGGTTTACGATGAACGAAATCCTCCGCCTTTTGGCGAACACAACAGACGGGGAGAAATTGTTGTCCATTTTTCTCGACATGAGCATGTATCTCATGGAAAGCCCCGCCGCTTGCGTCGTTTTCAGAAAGAACCGCTTGTCCGAACAAATCACCTTTCTCTCGCGGGGGATGGATGAAACGCTCCGGTCCGTTTATCAGAAAGATCTGGAAAGCCGTTTTTTCACGAAACCGCTTCATGGGGCGCCGTTCACCAAACCGGAGGTGTACCGTTTCAACGATCAATGGTTTTTGGAATATCCGATCATTTGCCAAGAACATTTCTACGGAATCCTTTCCGTCGCCGTCGATCAACCCCATCCTCCCCAAAAAAGCAAAGAATGCCTCATCACTTTGGCCAACGTGTGCGGCATCTCTTTGGCGATGGCCGAAAACGGCAGCGAGATGAACAGGGAACATGAATTCTACCATTTTCTCATCGACTTGGAACAGTACTTTCGTCCGGATATCCTTCATCACAAAAGGAAGGCCAAGGAAATCGCGCGCAAGTTTTGCCGCTCCTTGGATCTCAACGATCTCTTTCAAGACATGATCCAATACGCCATCGATTTAATCAACTTGGATTCTGCAATTATCCAAAAATATTTTCCTAACAAAAAGATTCAGAAGTACATCGAAATGTACCATTATTTGCTGGAAAACCCCATGGACATGAAGGAAGAAAAAATACCCCTGGAGAGCAAGATCATCTTTCTCGCCTTTCAATACGAAATCGATCCGGAATCGGTGCGGCAGCTGACGGATCAGCTTTCCCAAGCGTTCATTCTGTTTCTCGAAGGCCTCGAGGAAGAAGAAAAGGAGGAAATGACGCCCGGGAAGACGGACGAAGAAAAAGGGGAAGAGGGAAATGTTCCGCATGGTTTTTTGCAGTCCGTCAATCTTTCCCGGCGGGAATTCGAAGTCCTCGACCTGGTTTTAAAAGGAGCCAGCAATCAGGAAATCGCCGAAAAATTATCCATCAGCTACCATACGGTGAAAAATCATATGACGAACATCCTGCAAAAATTGGGCGTTTCCGACCGGGCCCAGGCGATCGCCAAAATTTATCAGATGGGTTATTTCCCGAAACTGGATTAACCCGTCTCTCCATGACGGGAAGACCGGATTCCGTTTCCTTGCCGCCGGGCTTGTTTGTCCACCGCAGTTTTTCCCGGTTGGGCCAGATTGCGGATGCATGTTTTTTGCCGTCGATTTTTAACCGAGGAGGTGCGGGCAACGGTCATGCTGAAAGAATTTTTTTCGAGATCCAAGAAACGGAATTCCTCAAAGGTGCACCGGAACGGAAACGGCGGGCGGCCTCTTTCGCAGGAAGGGAATCACACCCGCCATCCATATTTTACCGGCCTGCTGGCAAAAACGAACGTCGTCATTTGGAGCTACGATTTCGTGACCGGCCGCATGGCCTGCTCCAGCGGCATCGAACAGCTCACCGGCTATCGGGCAAGCGATTTTGAACGAGGAAAAAGAATTTGGCAGGACCTTGTTTTTGAAGAAGACCGCCCGGGTTATGAAGAGAAACGGAAACGGGTGAACCGCGGGGAAAACATCCATCATCAATACCGGATCGCGGACGCTTCCGGAACGGTAAGATGGGTGGAAGAATTCATATCCCCCAAAATGGACGAAAACCAGCGGGTGGTTCGCCTGGACGGCTTTGTGGCCGAGGTCGCCGATCCGTCCGTTCCCGGCGATCCCGCGGATCTCTTTTCCTTCCATGACCCGGCGACCGGCCTCGGCAACCGCAAGATGTTGGAAGCCAAAATCGCCTCCCGCTTGCAAGATTCTCCCAAGCGCATGTTCGCCGTCCTCCTGTTTCAATTCGATAAGCTGAAAAGCATCGCGGAAGTGCTGGGGGTAAAAAATGAACAGAAACTGCTGAAAATCCTGCTGGACCGATTGCAGGATATGAAGATCCCCTACGATCATCTTTATCGGCTGGACAGCACCGTTTTCGGCCTGTTCCTGCCCAATATCCGGGATGAAGAAGAGCCGAAAAAAACCGCCCAAAGGATGATCGCAAAATTGGAAGCCCCCGTTCCGCAGGAGGATTATGAATTCCTCTTTCCGGTCAAAATCGGCATCAGCCGCTATCCGAACGACGGCAGCGCCGGGGAGGAATTGATCAACCGCGCGGAAATCGCCTTGAATCATGCGGAGGATTACGGGGAGGAACGGATCAAATTTTATTTCCCCGCCATGGACATCGAAGCGCGGCATGTCTTTCAAACGGAGGCGGATTTAAAAAAGGCGATCCGCCAAAATGAATTGACTTTATTGTTCCAGCCGAAAGTAAATGCCAAAAATAACGCCATCGTGGGCGCAGAAGCCCTCGCCCGCTGGAACCATCCGGAACGGGGACTGATCCCCGCCGACCAGTTCATCCGCATCGCCGAAAAATCGGAGCTGATCGATGAGATCGGCGATTGGGTATTGAAGCAGACTTGCAAAATTTTAGCCGATTGGACGAAGAGAAAACTGCCCGCCGTGCCGATATCCATCAATATTTCTCCGAAACGGTTTTTGAAAGGCGACTATCCCGGCTTGGTGCGGAACGTGATCAGGCGATGGGGAATCGACCCCGGACTGTTGGAAATCGAAATCACCGAAACATCGTTAATGGAAAACAAGACCGTCGTTACCGACGCGATCCAGCAAATCAGGCAATTGGGGATCAAATTCTCCCTGGACGATTTTGGCACCGGTTTTTCTTCCATCAACTATTTAACACAATTCCGGACGATCGATACGCTGAAAATCGACAAGAGCTTTATCGCCAAGATCGATGAAGACCCGCAAATGTCGGCCATTGTCAAATCCTTTATCATGTTGGCCAAAGGGCTCGACATGGAGGTCATCGCGGAAGGCGTCGAGACCGCGGGCCAGCTGAAATTTCTGACCGACAATGACTGCCCGGTCGTCCAAGGGTTTATATACAGCAAACCCCTGTTTCTTTCCGACTTTGAAGTTTTGCTGCGGGAAGGAGAAATCCGCCCGAAGATCGGAAGCGCCACGGACATCATGGAAAACGACAGAAGGGGCTACTTTCGGGTGAATTTCCCGAGCCGCAAGGAAGGCTGGCTGACGGTGAAGGCCGTGCGGGGCAAATCCGTCAATGCTGGAAAAGCGCCCATCGACATAAAAAATATTGGCGGCGGCGGCCTTTGTTTCCTGTCCGACCTGGATCTGCCGGCGGGCGATCAGATACTGTTGGCCTTCGGTTTTGAACTGAAGGACGACCCGTTCGTTTTGAACGGCCATATCATTTGGAAAAAGAAGCTGAGAAAAGGGTTTGAATACGGCGCGGAATTCATTATCGACGAAAATGAAAGGGCGCGTTTAATCAAAGATCTCAACCAAGTCCTCGTCAGCCAGAGGCATCTTCTTTTTGACCCTTTCGCCTGATGCGGGCGCTGTTAGTAGGACAGCGCCCGTCTTTTTTGATTTTTCCAGATTTTATAAAACTCGGCTTTGCTGATTTTTTGATTTTTTTTGCCCGTCCACGGATCGTTGAAATAAAAATATTTCGCATCGTAACCGGTGAGAACGAGCGCATGGACGTTGAAACCGTGCATGGGGGAAACCCAGACGACGACCGGCCGGAGGGAAGCCAGCTGTTTTTCAACAGTGCCGTCGGCCGCTCCGGTCAAATTTTTGGCACTTTGCGCATATTTTTTAACCAAATTCATTAATGCCGGGGGATAAACGGTCCAGCCCCGCTTCGTAAACGGATCCCCCACATACCCCAAATTCGGGTTCCAGCTGTGCCGCGGCATCTCTTTCGCCAATTTTATTTTGTCTACCGGAACGCCTTTATATTGCAGCATCATGGCTACGGCGGTGATTTCGCAGCCGGTCGGCAGCTCCGGCAATTGATTGATCGCGGGAACATTCATTACCCGTTTGCTGATTCTTGTGCCGTGCTTTCCGTAAACCGTGTTCGGCAAATAGGAATACCAGGCGAGGACCCTGCCTGTGCCTTGTTCAAATTTTGCCGCAGACTGAACATAACCCGAGGAAATGGCAAATGTGTAACGGATGTTTTTTCCGTGGTTTCCGTATACGGTTTTCGGATAATATTCATACCGGTTGGTGATCCGGCCCGTGCCCTCCTCCATTTTCACCGCCTTGTTCACGTAGCCTGATGCGTCCAAATCGAAACGGTATTTGATCTTTTTCCCGTGTTTCCCGTACGCCGCTTTCGGATAGTATTCGTACCGACTGGTGATCCGGCCCGTGCCCTCCTCCATTTTCACCGCCTTGTTCACGTAGCCTGATGCGTCCAAATCGAAACGGTATTTGATCTTTTTCCCGTGTTTCCCGTACGCCGCTTTCGGATAGTATTCGTACCGACTGGTGATCCGGCCCGTGCCCTCCTCCATTTTCACCCCCTTGTTCACGTAGCCTGATGCGTCCAAATCGAAACGGTATTTGATCTTTTTCCCGTGTTTCCCATACGCCGCTTTCGGATAGTATTCGTACCGACTGGTGATCCGGCCCGTGCCCTCCTCCATTTTCACCGCCTTGTTCACGTAGCCTGATCCGTTCAAATCAAAACGGTATTTGATTTTTTTTCCGTGTTTCCCGTATTCCGCTTTCGGATAATATTCATACCGGCTAGTGATCCGGCCTGTGCCCTCCTCCATTTTCACCGCCTTGTCCACGTAACCTGATCCGTTCAAATCAAAACGGTATTTGATCTTTTTTCCGTGTTTCCCGTATTCCGCTTTCGGATAGTATTCGTACCGGCTGATCACCCGGCCCGTTCCTTCCTCCATTTTCGCCGCCCGGCTCACGTATCCCGAGGCATCCAAATCGAAACGGTACTTGACCTTTCCATCCTGCTCGCCGTATCTCGCCGACGGGTAGAACTCGTAATAGCGAATGACTTTTTGCGTTTTCCCATCCAGTTCTGAAGACCGGATGATCCATTCGTTCCCGTCCAACTCAAAAATTTCCCTGATTCTATTTCTCGCGTTTTCAACCGTGGCATCCGCGTAATATTCCTGAATAAATTTTAATTGTCCGTCTTCATACACTTTGGCGAAGAGGATCCTCCCCTCATCGTCCATGTAATAATGGACGTCCCCATCTACGAAAACATTTTCCCCTTCCGCGGGCAACCCTTCCGCTCCCGCCGAAAGATTGCAATAAAGAAAGATCGATAGGATAGAAAAGGGGATCAGGAAAAATCTCTTTTTCACAACAATCTCCTTCCTAGCTCTTCCACGGATGTATTCTTTTTCCATTTATTATATCGTCAATGATCCGAAATTGAATAGCCCTCTTTCATTTTTTTCGGTCCTCCCGTCCTCGGATTTCAACGCCGAAGGCGAGCCGGGATGGAGGGAGGCCATTCCGTCTCCCGGAAACGGACAAACCCGCGGCAAATCTTTTCCTCCCATTGCCGCTTCCCTTGGATGTTCACGGTTTCCGCCTTTCCGGACAAGCGGGAACGGCAAAAACGCAAACGCCTTGTTTTCCGTTTAAAACCCGTCCTTGATCCACGCGCCCGCATCCCCGCATCCAGCCGTTCCCATCCGTTGCTCGTTTTCCCGGCTCAAAAAATCCGTCCCGCCCCCTTCCCGTTTGCAGCCGGCGTACGGGCAGCGATTCTCACGCCGCCGCTAGTTGAAAAATTATGATGTTAAAAATTTATAATATTTGTTTTATACTAAAAATATCCAACATTTACGGGGGGTTGCAAGTTGAAAATCGTCATTTTCGGAGCGGGCGCCCTCGGCGCCTATTACGGGGGAAGGCTTTTGGAAAGCGGCCGGGATGCCGTCTTCTTCGTCCGGGAAAAACGGGCGGAAAAACTGAAAAGATTCGGATTGGCCATCCATTCGCCGAACGGGGATGCCGCCTTCACCGAATTCCCCTTTGCCGTCCGGACCGAAGAGATCGGAAAAGCGGACCTCGTTTTGCTGGCCGTCAAAGGCTATCATCTGCGGGATACCTTGCCCGCATTGAAGGAACTGGTGAAAAAGGGCGGAAAGGTTTTACCGATTTTAAACGGCGTCGAACATTATGAAGTGTTGCAAAAAGAGTTGGGAAAGGAAAACGTGTTGGGCGGCCTGTCCTATATCATGGCATCCTTGGATGAGCGCGGACACGTCATTCACGCCAACGCCCAAGATACGCTCCTATTCGGTCCGCTGGCTCCATCCCAGGAAGATTTTTGCGCGCAAGTGGAGGATCTTTTCCGGCCGACGTCCTTCACCGCCATAAAAACCGATGCGATTGAAACGGCCATATGGGAAAAGTACATGTTTATCACGGCCTTCTCGGGGGTGACGTCCGCCGCCGATTTGCCCATCGGCATCATCCGCTCCCATCCGGAAACGCTGGAGATCGCCCGCCAAATCGTCAAGGAAATGAAACGATTGGCCAATTTGTACCAAGTTCCCCTCACCGAGGAACAGGTGGAAAAAACGGAGCAAATATTCCAAGCGCTGCCGGAGGAAGGGACTTCTTCCATGCACCGGGACAAGAAAAAAGGGCTGCCCTTGGAACTGGATCACCTCCACGGCGCCGCTTTGCGGATGGCGGAAAGGAAGAAGGCAAAACTGCCTTATATTCAATTTATCTATCAATTGCTGAAGCCTTACGAAAAAGGCTTGAAGCCTTCCGAAACCGCCGCTCCCTGATCCGGGCGGCACCTTCGGATTAGAAGGGAAGGAGAACCCTCGATGGATGGGCAAAAAAACTTGGACGGTTAGTTATGCCCCATCCATGTCTTTTCCAAGCTGAACAGGTCAAACAATGGAGATTTAAACGAGATCCTAATTTTTATTTATGTCAAGACGCATAAACACCAACCATCATCCATATTACAACCATTATAAACCTTTTCGCTGCTTGGTGCTAGTAATTCCGTCCAAGAAAAAAAACGCTTGGACCGCCAACGCACCCGGCCGGCCTTCCCTCCGGCTGCGCGGGCAGATTGAACGAAGCTCCCAACGATCCTGCCCGAAAATTCTTCATCCGGAAGGGCCTTCATGGAGGCGGGGGGCATCATTTTTCAAAAGATTTTACGGATCCGTCGGTTCCCCCGGGATAAAAAAGGAGCGGAACCGGGTGTCCGCCCGCCCGGTTCCGCTCCGCCAAAAACCGCCGTACGTTTTTTCGGAAAGGGGATCCCCCTTATCTCAACACGGATGCCGCCATGCGGACATAGGTATGCCTTCTGCCCCTGATGGCGATGGAATAGGCCATGATATTTTCCGGATCGGCGATGCCGAAGATCCCCGCATCCCCGATATGATGAATATCCGCGCCGGCCATTTTGTTATAGAGGGCCATTTGCGAGACCGTCTCCTTTCCCGCCCCTTCCTGGCTCGTGCCGATGGCGGTCAGGGCCAGCGCGCCCTTTTCATGAATGGTTTGAATCAATTTTTCCTGTTTTTCCAACGTGGTTCCGGGAACGGTTCCGACGCCGGGAATGAGGACGACATCCGCGCCCGCGTCCACAAAGGAGGCGACCGTTTCTTCATCGACGATGGAGCCGCCGCTTTCCCCTTTTACTCCGGCCCCGTGCATCTTTCCGGCGATGACCAATCCTTCCTCGCCGAAAATCTTTTTGGCCGCTTTCACCGACTCGACGATCGCCCGGTTCGTCACTCCCGTTTTCGGATTCCCGGTGAGGCAAACGAAGTCAACCCCCAATTGTTTCGCTTTCACGAGCGACGCCTCCACCGCCCTCCTTCCCTGGGGCAGTTCGTAAAGCGCCTCCAGGCGTTCGGCATTCGGATCCACCGGTTCAAGATTGATTCCGACGGGACGCCCCACCAATTTTTTCAATTGGCGGACCGTTTCCTCCCCTTTCGTTTCCAAGCCGAAGACCTCCGGATGATCCACGTCGAACACATTCAATAAAATGAGATCCGCCCCGAAGGCCGCCGCCAACTCGGCGTTGGTCACACTCGGATAGATCGGGGGAACGGTACAGACCACTTCGGCGAGGACGGTCCGCCCTTCCGCCGCGGCGATGGCCTGCCGCAATTCCTTCCCGCCCATTTTTTGAAAATCGGATGCGGTACAATCCAGTATTCGTTTCATCTTCCACACCTCGTCTTCATTTTTTCCATTTCTTACAAGGCTCCGTCTATGAAACCAGCTTACTATTATTATTGAACAGCGGCCGAAATTCTGCAAATGAAATTGGAATCCTTTCCGATCCGTTGGAAAGAAATCGAATGAAGCGTATACTATTCTTGTGAAAACCAACGGAAGAGGAGAGCGCGAAATGTACGTGGCGACAGCGGAGGTTCAAGTCACTTATGCGGATACGGATATGATGGGAGTGATCTATCACGGAAATTATGTGAAATGGCTCGAGATCGGCCGGACGAAGTTGATCGAAGACGTCGGCTTCAATTATTTGGATCTGGAAAAGGCCGGTTATTACGCGCCGGTTTACAACTTGAACATTACATATAAAAAAGCGATTAAATACGGGGACCGGGTTTTCGTCAAAACCTGGGTCGAAGAAAATCTGCGGACGAGGACGACTTACGGTTTCCAAATCGTCAACGGCGACGGGGAAGTTTGCGCGGAAGGCACGACGACCCATATCGTGGTGAGAAAAACCGATTTCCGGCCGGTCGCATTCGGGAAGATTTTCCCGGAATGGTTCCAAAAATATGAAGAGATTAAGCGGAAAAAATAGACGGACGGGGCGCACGCCCCGTCCGATCGTTTTCAAAGGGATTTTCTTTCGCCTTCGGCCCTGCTTTTCTTTTCCGGCAGCCCATTCCAGTCCCGCGGCAGCTGATTCGGAAAGAGATTCCATCCCGGACGGAGGAACGGACCGTTTCCTGTGCGGCCCCGTCGAGGGAGTTCCGGGGATCGCCGGCGGGACGACGGAAAAACATGCCGGAAAATCCTCCCCCCTATTGCCGGAAAGGCAGGGAAAAGGCTTTCTCCCTCCTTGTCCGCCGCAAGGAAGGGGCGGCACCCGGATTCCGAAGCCCAACGCGAATCCTTCTTTCCGGCGGTTCCTCGGACAGAAAAAGCCGCGGGGAAAGATTCGGCGTTCCCCGCGGCGGCAATCATCCGCTTTAGAAAATCATCCGTTTTTTATTTGATGTTGGCGGCATCCTTCAAGCGTTTGAAGATTTCATTGAAATCTTCCGCCGAAATTCCCGGCGCGAACTCTTCGTCCACCGCAGGCAAATCCGGCACGGGATGGCCTTCCGGCATGCCTTGGATGGCTTCCAGCGGTTTTCCGTCCTGCGGATGGTTTCCTTTCCAGATCAGGGCAATTTGTTCATAATCCTTATCGCTGAATGTATATAATCTGCGGTGCATGCCTTGTTCTTCGTATTTGCGGGCAACATCGAATTTGGAATTATCCAGGCTGGGAACGGGAAGCATCTTGGTCAGATCAATGCCCGTAATCGTTTCGATCGCTTTCGCATAGGCGAGGGTGTGCACGCCGCCGCGAACCAACAGGTAACCGATCATTTCGCGGGCGACCGGGTTGTCCGTCATTTCGTACACCCGCATTTTGTGGGTGCGGGCGCCGATTTCGAGGAAAAAGTTATGAAGCAGGTCAAGGAGCAAATTCCCGCTGTTGAACACATAATCCCCCGTCCATGCCTTCCCCATCGAATCCCAAGGTTTCGCCGTCTGGGCGGTATCGATGAAATGGTAAGTATTGCGGGCATCTTTCCCGGCTTTCAAAGGAGCTTCATCCGGATCCCCGGACTTGGTCGAGCCGGTCAAAAGAAGATTGATCGTGTTGGCAACCAATTCCACATGGCCCACTTCTTCCGCGGTAATGCTGGCCACCAAATGATAGTAGGGTTTCAGTTTTTCCTTGTTGCGGAAAGCGAAGGATTGGAACATGTAGTTATTCAAGGTGGACATTTCCCCGAAGCGTCCGCCGAGGAGCTCTTGCACGGCGCTGGCCGCGTTCGGATCGGCATGTTCCGGCTTGGGAAGTTCAATGGGCAAACGGTTGACACGTTTAAACATCATCAATCCTCCCCTAGATTAAAATAATTTTTTGTCAGTTATAATTCTAAATAAATAGTTATTTCTGTTCAACCGGACGATCTGACAAATTTGTTACAATTTGGAGAAATTGCCATGACAAGATGATATCTTACGGAATCACGGACTTCTTTACCTCTTCCTTTCCTTTTATATCAAAAAAGAAAAAAACTAAATGCCCGTTCATTCTCAATCTATTGAAAATGAACGGGCATCCATCTTTCCCGGAAACCTAAATCATTCTCAATGAAAATCATTTGCGCCATAGAGGATGCGGATTGTACGGGACGGCCGAATCTTTCGTTTCTTTGTCCCCAGCGGAGCCGAATGGGGGAGGATACATGGCAAAATGCGGAAAAAAGAATCCCTTTTCGGAGGATAACCCCCTTTTCCCAAGGTAAAAAAAAAGCGGGAACCATTCCCGCCGGTCCTCCCGGCCGAAACATCCCGCTCATCCGTGGGCCCGGATTTCCTGTCTCATGAACAATACGTAAGCGATGGCAAAGCAGATCAAAGTGGCGGCGATGAGCCCGGTCACCTGAGGCCAAATGAGCAGCAGGCTTTGGGAGAAGGGAAGGGGGCTGGCGACCGCCCCGGCCGTCTGCTCCACCGTTAATACGCTCAGGCTCCGGATGTTCGGCGAAAGCAGGGTCGTCGTCGATTCGTTGAACAAATAGCTGGGGGAAAGCCGCATCAAATTCAAGACGAATTCCTGCCTGCCGATCGCCTGCTGCAGTGAAGTGATCGATTCCGAGGCTAAAAAGGATTTGGCGAACACCTCGATGATCATCGAATAAAACACGTTGAAGAAGAGCCACACGGCGATCGCCGACAAAGCCGAAGTCGCCGCCTGCCGGAAAGTCACGGAAAACAGGATGCCCAGATTCAGCCAGAAGGCGATGTAAACGATGCATAACACCAGGAAACAAAGGATACGGGCGAACTCTTCGAAGGTGGGCGGAATGCCTAAAATCAGGATGCCGAAAGCGGTCACCAACAGGCCGAGGGAGAGAAACAGCACGATATTCAACAATAGCGCCGCGGTAAACTTGCCGTTGATGACATAATCCCGCGGGATCGGCTGGGCCATCAGCCGGCTCAGCGTCCCCCGGTTCCGTTCCGAGTTGATGGCGTCAAACCCGAGGGCGATGCCCAAGAGCGGCCCCAAAAAACCGACGAAGGTGATGAAAGAGGGCAATGTCCCGTCCGAGACGGTGAACAATTTTAAAAACAGATAGGAACTTCTCGCGATCTCCTCGGCGTCTTTGGAAGAATCCAAGGCATCCTGAATCGTCGTCACCGCCGTGTAGAGGGAACCGAAACAGGTGAGCAGGATGATCCCCATCAGGATGATGATGCGCCAGCTGGTCAGGTAATCGGTGAATTCCTTCCTGACCACGGCAAAGAAGATGCTGTTTGTCCCTCCCGCTCCTTTTTTGGCGGGGAGGATCTCCTTCAGCCGTTCCGCCCATCTCCCCGTCTCCGGGAAGAAAGCCTTCGCCCGGTTTACCCAATTATCGAGTCTCATGCGGATCACGCCCTTCAAAATAACGGTGGTAAATTTCGTCGAGGCCGAAATCCCGCCTGCTGATATGGGCAAGGGATGCCCCGGATTCGACAACCGTCCTGCTGATTTCCGCGCTCACATCGGTCTTGCAGTAAACCTCCAAACGGTTATCCGTCCGTTCCACCTTGTTGACATCCGGGATGCCCTCAATTTTTTTCACGAGGGCTTCATCCAGCGGCGAAGCGATCACGTGGATGACGAAGGCATCCTGCAGAAACAGTTTTTGGGCCAAGCTTTCCGTGTTCCCTTCCGCCAGCAGCTTCCCTTTCACGAAGATGCCGACCCGGTCGCAGATCTGCTGCACCTGATGCAATTGATGGGAAGACAAGAGGACGGTGATCCCCTCCTTCCGGCTCAAATCCCGGATCAGCTGCAAAAATTCCCGCACCCCTTCCGGGTCGATGCCCAACGTCGGTTCATCGAGGATGATCACTTCCGGATTTTTCATTAAAACGTCGGCCAGACCGAGCCGCTGCCTCATTCCCCGGGAATACTTGCCCGTTTTTTTGTTCGCCGCATCGGTCAGATTCACCTTTTCAAGCAAATCGGCGGCCCGCTTTTCGGCCACTTCCCTCGGAATGCCGTTCAAAGCGGCGGTGTACAGCAAATTTTCCAGGCCGGTCATCTGGTGGTAAAACCCGACATCATCGGGCAAATACCCCACCTTCCTTTTCACTTCGATCGGATGCCGCACCGGATCGATGCCGCAGACCCGGACGGAGCCGGAAGTCGGCTCGCTGAGCCCGAGCATCATCAAAATCGTGGTCGTTTTCCCGGCGCCGTTGGGACCGAGGAGGCCGAAGATTTCTCCTTTTTTGATGGAAAGAGACAAATGGTCGACGGCATATTGATCCTCATATTTTTTGCAGATCTGTTTCAGCTCGATGACGGCAGGCGCGGCCATTTTTATCTCCTCCCGTATTTTTTGACCAGATAATATAGACCTCCCGCCACGCCGAGAATGATCAGGACGGCCACGATTCCCCAAAGGGTCGAAGTCTTTACCGAGACCCGGAAAACGGCTTCCGATGAGGTTTCCGGCGTTTTTGCCGTAAAGTTTACGACGTAGTCACCGGCAATCGCCTCGTCCGATGCTTTAATTCTTGCCTTGATCGTCTTTGAATCCCCCGGATTCAATTGGGCGATCGTGCTTTGGTCGAATTCCGTTTCCCAATTGGGCGGGGCCTCTGCGGTGATGCTGATATCTGTCAGCGGCGCGCTTCCCGTGTTTTTGATGACAAGATCCACCACTTTTTCACGGCCCGCGGTAATATCCGTGCTTAAGTTTCCGGTAGGCGTCGTCAATTCCATCTTATACGTCCCGGTGATGACCGCCTCCAGGTTCAATTCGGCGGAAGTGTCGCTCGTTTGGGCTTTGATCGGGATTTTGTACGTCCCGGCTTCCACGTCTTCCGGCGGTTTTACGTCGACGGTAATGTCCTTGGATTCATTCGGTTCCAATTTGACCGAGGTGATCGTGTCGCTGCCGGATTTGAAGGTGACTTGCCAGCCCTTTCCCGCCGATGAACTTAAGGCATAGTTCTGCGCTTTGGCGGTGCGGTTCTTCAAGGTGACATCATACGTAAAGCTGGAATCGGCATGCCCTTCCAGGTTGGCCTGTTCCGACGTCAGCTCCGTTTTAAAAGATCCCTGTTCCGTTACCGTCACCAGCAAAGGGAGTTCCGAAGTCCCCCCTTCTCCTCTCGCCACCAGCCGGAAACGGTAATCCCCCTTGTCCACTTCCAAGGGGACGGTCACTTCCACATTGATTTCTTCTTCCTTTCCGCCCCGGACGGACAGCTGCCTGATGTCCCTGCCGCCGGCTACGATGGACGTGCGCCAGCCCTTCGGCAAGTTTTCAAAGGAGAAGGTCAAGTTTTGGATCGCCGAGCCGTTGTTGATGACATTGACGGTATAGTCAATCGTCTCGCCCGGCGTGACCGAAAGGCCGGTATAGGGAGTAAAGAGAACGACATTGCTTGCGGCAGACGCAGGCAAGGTGAAGAAGGGAAATAGAAGAAGGACGATCGCGATGAATCCTGCGACGAGTTTCCGATACATGCGCACTCTCCTCCTTGGCCTTTTTCATTTTTTTGTACGCCGGAAAAAGCAAAATGGATTTGTTTTTCGCGGAAAAAATTATAAAATTTTAAGTAAAAACGGGAAGCGGGGGGAGGCCGATGAAAGACAGCCGGGAAGACGTCCGGTTACTGCAGGAGATCGCCGAAGGCTCCCGAAGTTCCTTTGACCGTTTTTATGAAAAATACGGTCCTTTCATTTATCACATCGCCCTCCGGATCGTGGGAGACGAAGCGGAAGCCGAAGACATCAGCCAGGATGTGTTCCTGGAAATCCTGCAAAAACCGAAACAATTTAATCCGAAAAGGGGAAGCATCGAAGCCTTCCTTGCCGTAAAAACAAAAAGCAGGGCCTTGGACCGGCTGCGGAAGAAACGGGCGCTTCTGATCAGCCGGTTGGAAGAAGCGGCGTTGAAGGAAGACAAGGGGGCGGAATTCCATTTCCTGCACCAGTTGGAAAAAAACATTCTCCTCGATGCCTTAAATCATATCCCCGCCCAGCAGCGGGAAGCGATCATCCGTTTCTATTTCCAGGGGGAGGCCCAAAGGGAAATCGCCGACAGGATGCAAAAGCCTCTCGGTTCGATCAAATCCCTGATCCGTTACGGATTAAACAATTTGCGGAAGCAGAAGGAAATCTTGAATTGGATCGAGCCCGGCGGGGGTGGGAATAAGCATGAAATCTAATCATGTCCCCGAAACGAAGATGGTTGAATGGATTTTGGGAACATTGCCGGAAAAGGAAAGGGAAGCCATTGCCGGCCATCTGGACCGGTGCGCGGAATGCCGGGAACTTTTGAACAGCTGGCGCGGGTTGGGGATCGAAAAAACCGCCGAATATCGCCGGCCCTCCCCGGCCCATAAAGAGCGGATCTGGATGAAGGCGGAAAAGAGGAAAAGCAAAACGTTCCGGCCCATTTTCGGACTGACCGCCGGATTGGCGAGCCTCACCGTGATCGCCGCGGTTTTTTCGAAGCTCACCTTTGATTCTCCCCGGGAAAGCGATCATTACCAAATCGTCCAAAATGAAGAAGTCCCGGTCCAGCGGATCATCCACAATCCGAACACCAAACGGTTCCCCATTCAGCCCTTATCCGATTTTGAAGATATGAACGGGATGATCTGGCTGAACGACACGACGCGGGAAATGCTCATGGAGATCAACGGGCTGGACGTCTTCAGCACGAGGGATTATCAATTGTGGATCATTTATACCAATGACGAAATCAAGGGGGAACTCCTGACGATCGACAACGGCTCTTCCCGGATTTTTATTAAAGGGGAAGACGTGAAGGATTTCAAATTGATCAAGGCGAGCCTCGAACCGAAGGGAGGAAGCCGGAAACCGACCGGGCCGGAAACCTTTATCGTCCATTTAAAAGAAGAATAAAAAGGAGGGGGAGAGCCGCGCTTGCCGCCTCCCCCCTTTCAGAAAGCGCGAACCCGGCCTCCTGCGGATGCAGGCCGGGTTCGTCCGATAAAAGAAGGGATTTTCCCGTCAATAAAACCATTTCGTCGGCAAAAGGAATGTCCAGGGCAACGTCGTTATGGCCAGGACAAGCGCCACTTTGAACCGGGTCTTTTGATCTTCGATCAATTTTCGAAAAGTGAGGTGGTAATTGAACAGAAAGATAAAGAACCCGGACAGGAGGGTGCAGGCAAAGAGGATGACCAAGGCGGCAGGATGGCTGTAAGGATCGTAAAAGATGCCCTCCAGCAAATCATCGGACAGCTGCAGGCCCCCCTCCCCCGCCAGGCCGGTCAAAAGCAAGAGGGCGGCCCCGATGAAATCCGCCAAAAAACCGAATAACCAAACCTTGACAATGCTTTTTTTATAAAAGGTTTTTAAATCCATGGACGGACTCGCCAGCCTGAAGGCATGGAAACAGGCGACAACCACCAAGGAATCGATCAGGAAATTGCCGATCAGCGTTACGATGATCACCGGCGGCAAAAAAATGATCAGCCAAATCGGGAAGATGACATTGTATACTTTCATGTTCCTTATTCATTCCTTTCGTCGGTTTTTGCCCGAAAATCCGGCGCCCCTTTTCTCCGGCGGGTGGGGGGAAGCGGCGCGGGCGAATCATCCGTTCCTCCCGTTCTTTCAACCCGTCGTACTTGCGGGACTTGCCGGGATAAGAACCATCTGTCCGCCAAGGGAGGAACCCCCCGTTCCCGGCTTCGCAAAAGATAGCATGTTCATCAAGCATGTCTCTTTCCCGCCGGATCAAGACATCCGGCCTTTTCCATCATCCTCCTCTCCCCGCACCGCTTTTTCTTAAAAAGGAAGGAAACCCTAAACTCCCCGGCTTATCGAGTAGGAGGGGGCGGCTAACCCCCGTCCCCTCACACCACCTAGCATGCGGGTCCGCACTAGGCGGTTCGTCAACCTTGACGGAGCTTTCCGCGGGATGAGATTCAGTTCTTGCCGGGCTGTGCTCAGCCCTCTGACTGAGGCTCTCCGGGCTTCACCCATCTTTCCTCAATCGAGTTCCCAAGGGGAATTCTGCTTCCACGCACAGCATCTCGAAAGAGTCTGATTCACCCCTGAGTTGACGTTCGGCCCTTCCTGTTTCAGGCGTCCCTTACTCCAGTACTATGGCCTCTGCTGACTCCTGTACGTTCAATAGAACCTTTCGGTTCTGGTTACCATCGTCAGAAGGCGTT
>Ga0207875_100085_pt1 | contig 72832 bp, 64 predicted proteins | sample CeladaPassage60A_FD_187476 | JGI IMG/M metagenome (GOLD analysis project Ga0207875, IMG submission 187476) | Cellulose-adapted microbial communities from the Joint BioEnergy Institute, USA - Passage3 60A (SPAdes) (version 2) | ecosystem: Engineered > Bioreactor > Continuous culture > Unclassified... | reverse complement strand
TTCAGGATTTCGTAAATTTTTGATATAATCTTATCCAAGAGAAGGCGCCTCCTTTGGGAAGTGTTGTGATGGACAACTCTATTGTAGGACGCCTTCTCTTTTTTTGCCTACTGGATAGTTCCTGTACCGAGAAAAATTTTACACATACTATTTTTTCCCCAAAATCGCCGGTTTAAAATTCCCCAGAAGGACCTTATTGATCCTTCTGTTTTTCTTGTTGGATCCTCTTTTCCCGTAATCGATAGCTTTCCCCCTTTAGGTTGAAAATGATGGAATGATGCAGTAATCAATCGAACATCGCGGTCGCCAATACCGAGTCTCCCACAACTTCTCCCCATTCCCCAAAGCTTTTGTTGGAGGTGAGGATAATCGGGGCATGTTCATACCGACGGGCGATGACCTGAAATAAGTAATGAGCGCTGTTTGGGTCCAGTTTTAAGTACCCCATTTCATCAATAATGAGAACGGTTGGCTTCACAAACATGCGAAGCTTTTTTTCCAGCTTTCCTTCCTGGTCGGCTTTTCTTAACTGAGTGACCAAATCATGGGCGGTAATAAAATACGTTTTATACCCTCTTGCGATCGCCTCCATTCCAATCGAAATAGCCAGATGTGTCTTTCCAATCCCCGGCGGACCGAGAAAAAGAATATTCTCCTTTCGATCAATAAACGACAAGGTAAGCAGCTCTCGAATCCGGCGCTCATCCACGGAAGGCAGTGCGTTAAAATCAAACGTATCGATCGTCTTGCGATATGGCAGTTTGGACAGTTTGATGAGCGTTTGGATCGATCGTTCCTGTTTTTCGATGATTTCCGCCTCTAATAAGCGGAATAAAAACTCCGAATATGGTATATTATGAGTAGCTGCGTATTCTGCCATGGCGGACCATCGCTCCGCCATGACAGGCAAATGAAGACGGTGGCAATACTCGTGTATTTGTTCTTTCATGAGCTTTCCCCTCGCAGGAATGTGTCATAAACGGACAATGGACGAGTATCCACTTCCACCGAAACAGGCGAAATGGTGACGGCCATTTCCGTCTGTTTCTTTTTTATTTTTTCGGCGAATGAAATCACTTTTTTCTGTTGGTTCAAGTAAGAAATCTCCTCCCCTCGATAATACAATCGAATATCCCCATTTAATCGCTCCTTCACCAGAATTTCTTTGCCCGCATACTCCGCCGATAAGAGCCATTGTTCCCTTTTGTAGGAGAAACTGCCATCCCAATGCACTTTCCGATAGGAAAGATAGCTCGTATCGTAATCGTTCAACGGGAGAGGTTTCAGCTGTTCCTCTGCCCAACGCTCTTGCGGAGGAATGCCGGTCGTGGCGTTTGGCTTCCGATCCGCCACTTGATCGAGCCAACGATGGAGAAGGAAATTTAATTCCTCGATGCTTTCAAACGCTGTCCCCACATAGAAGTGATCCATGATATACTGAATGGCTCGTTCGACTTTTCCCTTTGTCTGGGCCCGGTAAGGCCGGCACACTTTTGGAATAAATCCGTAGTAACTCGCAAATTCAGAAAATCGTTGATTCCATTTCACCACTCCTTGTTCCCGGCCATCTGTAACGGTCTTCATATTATCAAATAACACCTTCTTCGGAACTCCGCCGAAGTATTGGAAACTCTGAATCAGGCATTCCATTAAGTGTTCCTGGTCCTGGCTGGTCGTAAATACCGCGAATTTCATCCGCGAATAGCCTAATGTGGCCACAAATAGCGATAACTTGACTTTTCTCCCTTCGATTATCACCTCCCCGACTTCTTTCCAATCGACTTGCATTTGTTCACCAGGAAGCGTTTCATAACGAACGGTGTATTTCTTTTTCGCCGTCTCTCGGAAAGGTTTTATATAGTCCTTTAAAATCGTCTTTCCTCCTGTATAGCCCTGTTGTCGAATTTCGAAAAATAACTTTTCGCTATTGAACACCCCATCCTCTAACATTCGTTTTTGAAGATACTCTTTAAATGGATCTAACTTGCTTTTTCTTTGTTTTCGCTTAGATTTGGAAGGGGGATTGGGGGAGTGAATATATTTTCGAACGGTTTTCCGATCAATCCCCAACTCCCTCGCAATATCGGAAATACTCATTCCCCTTTCATACATCTCTTTGATCATAAAAAATTCCCCTCTCGTAATCTAAAACCTAGCTCCTCTCATTGACACTATGGTTCTATTGTAAGTGGGGAATTTTATTCCGGCTATATTGGGGATTTTATCATCGGCTTTAACACAGCCGTGTTGATTGCAAAAATTCCGTTGCGCAGCCAACCAATTATAAAGAAAGAGCCGATTTCCAGAAAGGTTTGGGCTATTCGTTTTTCATACGACTCAAACTTAATGCGTTTTTTGGTCGCAGTTGCTCCGATGACCTTTATGTACGTTGTTTTAGTTTTCGCAATGCCTGCTTTTATAAAGGAGATAAGTCCAGACCTTAGCTGGATTTCTGGTTTGTTATTTACAGTAAATAGCCTTTCCGTTATTGTCCTTCAGGTTCCGCTGTTGTTTTTTACACATCGCTTGAACGATTTGCAAAAAATAATCGTCGGTTCGGTTGTTTTAGGCTTATCTTATATCATTTTCTTAGGAAGTACATTTTTAGCGTCTGCACACTTGAACTTTTTTGTTCCACTTCTTTTTGTCGGAATTCTTCTCTTTAATTGTGGAGAACAACTTTTTTATCCAGCGTCTGCAACAATTGTGGGGGAAATTGGTCCGGCTGAGAAAAGAGGGAAAAGCATTTCGAGTTATCAGCTCCTCTATGGAATCAGTAACGCGATCGGTCCCTTCATTGTAGGATATTTATTAACAAGAAATATTTCCTTCTGTTGGTTGTTTTTTGTGGTGCTTGCTTTTGTTGGCGTATTCCTACAGTGTATGTTATTACCCAATATAATTGAACAATCGCGTTCTCGTGAATCAACAACATTATAGGTATAAAAAATGCTAAAAATAACGAGACGTAAAGCGCGATAAGTGCATTTAAATATTCAAATCCTTGCGAAATTAATGAATTTGATGATTTTGATATCACCCCTTATTATAAACATAAGATGTGAAAATTTTTAAAAAAAGGAGTAGCATAAGGGGAGTAAAATCTTATTATCGTATGATAGCTGGTGTCCAATCTGTATGAGAGTTAAAGAAAATATTCATAAGCTAGATTGGTTTAACCTTATTGAACTAAAGAGTATTAGAGAGGTATTTTTGAGCTAATGGCCTTTCCCGCTCGCTCCTTGTTTTCCGGGCCCGCGAAAAATTTGTCCTTTCCCGAAGACCGTTTTTTGCCGCGGTCCCTGAAATGACCGCCCGTTCTTCCAAAATGGCCCTGTTTTGCGCAGGCGGACACGGGGAAAGGTTTTTCCCCTACGTAACAACATTTCCCGGACGGTGCCGCTCGCCCCATTTGGGGAAAGAAAACCAACGCTGCGGAGCGGGAATTGGTCTCTGCGCGGACGCCGTCCGCGGCGGCATGACAATCCACGGGGCCAAACCGGTCCCCCGCGGTTCGTGGCCCGGGACTTCGCAAGCGGAACCGCCTTCCCCCTTCTTCCCCTTTTTCTCCCAAAGCAGCCCTCCAGGCAATCCGGCGAAAAATACCCGCAAACGTCCGGAGGGTATCCCTTCTCGGAACGGATTTCCCCGTCCGGGAAAAGCTCGGATCGTTGAATAGAAGGATGTTGCCATGAAGCAAAATAAGAATAAAAAACCGCCAGGAGTCCGTGCGGGGATATAAAGATTGCAAACAATACCATATACGGGTATACTGTATATAGAGAGGCTGTTCCAAAGAGACGAGGTGATCCCAATGACCGAATATGAAGACGGCAAGCGGAAGGCCAAGATGGTTCCGCGAACCGGGGAAGAGATCGAAAACATCGTCAAGCGCCTGAAGCGCATCGAAGGACAGGTGCGCGGGGTGCAGAAGATGGTCGAGGACAACCGGTACTGCATTGATATCCTGGTGCAAATTTCCGCGATTCAGGCCGCGTTAAACAAAGTCGGGCTGAACTTGCTGGAGCGCCATGCCAACCATTGCGTCGCCAAGGCGATCCGCGAGGGAAACGGGGAAGAATCCATCCGGGAATTGATGGATGTCGTGAAGCATTTCGCAAAGTAAAGGGGTGAACATCGATGGGCGGACAAAGAACCGTGACGCTGAAGGTAACGGGCATGACCTGCGCCGCTTGTTCCAATCGGATCGAGAAAGCGTTGAACAAAATGGACGGGGTAGAGGCGAATGTCAATCTGGCCATGGAAAAAGCGACGGTGAAATACGATCCGTCAAAGCAAAGTGTGGCCGATATCCAAGCGAAAATCGAGCATTTGGGGTACGGCGTGGCATCGGAAAAGGTGCTGCTGGACATTGAAGGGATGACCTGCGCGGCTTGTGCCGCCCGGATCGAAAAGGGCCTGAAACGCATGGAAGGCGTGACGGGAGCCGCCGTGAACTTGGCGACGAACAGCGCGGTGGTCGAATACAAGGAAGGCGTTGTATCCACCGAGGACATTTTAGAAAAAATCAAAAAGCTGGGATACAAGGGCCGGGTCCGGGACGAAAAACAAGATCCCGCAGGCCGGCGGGAAGAGCCGCTGAAACGAAAACGGCGGCAGCTCGCCATTTCCAGCCTCTTATCGCTGCCCCTGTTGTATACGATGATCGCCCATATGCCTTTCCATACGGGCTTGCCGATGCCGCGCCTTTTGATGAACCCCTGGTTCCAGCTTCTTTTGGCGACGCCCGTTCAGTTCTACATCGGCGGTCCCTACTACACGGGGGCATACCGGGCATTGCGGAACAAAAGCGCCAACATGGATGTGCTCGTCGCCCTCGGTACGTCGGCGGCTTACTTTTACAGCCTGTACGAAGCTTTCAAAACACTAGGAAATCCCGAATATATGCCGAGGTTGTATTTTGAAACGAGCGCCATCCTGATCACCCTGGTCCTTCTCGGAAAATACTTTGAAACCCTGGCGAAAGGCCGGACGACGGAAGCGATCTCGAAACTGATGAGCCTGCAGGCTAAAGAAGCCACCGTCATCCGAAACGGGGAAGAAATGAAAGTTCCCCTTGAGGAAGTGGCGATCGGAGACATCATTCTCGTCAAGCCGGGGGAAAAGATCCCGGTGGACGGCACCGTCATCGCCGGGGTTTCCTCCGTCGACGAATCGATGATCACCGGCGAATCCATTCCGGTTGATAAGAAGGAAGGGGATGCCGTCATCGGGGCGACCATCAACCAAAACGGGATGCTCACCATCCGGGCGGAAAAAATCGGGAAAGATACGGCCCTTGCCAACATCATTAAAATCGTCGAGGAGGCGCAAGGATCGAAAGCCCCGATCCAGCGCATGGCCGATGTCATCTCGGGCATTTTCGTGCCCATTGTCGTCGGCATCGCCGCCATCGCGTTCATCATCTGGTACTTCTTTGCTGCGCCGGGCGACTTGCCGAAGGCCCTTGAAGTGGCCATCGCGGTGCTCGTCATCGCCTGCCCTTGCGCCCTCGGCCTCGCCACCCCGACATCCGTCATGGTCGGTACCGGCAAAGGCGCGGAAAAGGGAATCCTCTTTAAAGGAGGTGAGTATCTGGAGGGAACGCATAAGATCGACGCCGTATTGCTGGATAAAACCGGAACGGTGACGAAAGGACAGCCGGAAGTGACCGATGTGCTGAAATTCCGGGAAGACATGCTCGATTATGCCGTTTCCGCCGAGAGCGCCTCGGAGCATCCGTTGGCCCGTGCGATCGTGGAATTCGGCAAAAAACAGGGGGTTGCCGCAAAACCGTTGGAACATTTCACCGCCATCGCCGGGCACGGAATCGAAGCGGCCATCGACGGCAAAACCGTCCTGGTCGGAACGCGGAAGCTGATGCAGGAACATTCGGTAGCGATCGGCAGGCATGAACAGGAAATGGCCGGCCTTGAAAATCAGGGAAAGACGGCCATGCTTGTCGCCGTTGACGGGGAGCTTGCCGGGATCATCGCCGTCGCGGATACGGTAAAAGAAAGTTCGAAAGAAGCGATCCGGACATTAAAACAAACGGGCATCGACGTGTACATGGCCACGGGAGACAACAAACGGACAGCGGAAGCGATCGCGAAGCAGGTGCACATCGATCATGTCTTTGCGGAGGTGCTTCCGGAGGACAAGGCGAAAATCGTTGCGGAGCTCCAGAAACAAGGGAAACGCGTGGCGATGGTCGGGGACGGAATCAATGACGCGCCGGCGCTGGCGCAGGCGGATATCGGCATGGCCATCGGCACCGGCGCCGATGTCGCCATCGAAACGGCCGACGTCACCTTGGTCGGCGGGGATTTATCCCATATCCCGAAGGCGATCGAGCTGAGCCGCAAGACGATGAAAAATATCCGGCAAAACCTGTTTTGGGCCCTGTTTTACAACAGCATCGGCATCCCCGTTGCCGCCGCCGGATTGCTGGAACCCTGGATCGCCGGCGCGGCCATGGCTTTCAGTTCCGTATCGGTTGTGACCAACGCGCTTCGTTTGAAACGCGTGAAACTATAAACCAAATTCATCCAAGGAGGAATGGAAAATGGCAATTACTTTACAAGTCCAAGGAATGACTTGCGGACACTGCAAAATGGCGGTGACAAACGCCCTGAAAAACTTGGAAGGGGTAAGGAATGTCGAAGTGCATTTGCAAGAAGGCACCGTGGACGTCGATTATGATGAAACGAAGGTAAGTGTTGAAAAGCTCAAAGAAGCGATCGAAGAGCAAGGTTATGACGTGGTGTGACCACTCTCCCTGCCGGATTTTCCCCGGCGGGGACGGTGTTGCCGGACCGGACCAAACGGATGGGAGGCTTGCCTCCATTTTCCGGGGTCCGCATCATCCCCGGCCTGCATGGCGCAAGCGGTTCCCCCTTCCGAGCCGGCTTTCAGGCGCCGGCCGGGAAATGGCGGTCGGGCGACCGGAATTTCCCCGAACGATGCCTTCCGTCCATCCAAAAGGTATAATAAAGGCGAATCTTTTTCATAAACGTTCAGGAGGACATGATATGATACGCGGAAAAAAACTTTTCCCGATCGCATTATTAAGCGCGATTTTCATCGCCGGCTGCTCGAACGCCCTGCAGGAACCGGGAAACCATGAACAAACGGCCTCCGGCGATATCCGGGAAGAAACGGAAAGCGCCGAGGTCCTGCCGAATTTTTTGGGCGACAAACCGGAAGAAATAAAAGAAATCTACCTCAATGCGGCGAGAAACCGGGAATTGCTGGAACATATTCCCTGTTATTGCGGCTGCGGCGAATCGGCCGGACATCAAAACAGTTATGACTGCTTCGTTGCGGAAAATAAAAAAGACGGCGCGGTCGTTTGGGACGAACATGGCACGAAATGCGGCGTCTGCCTGGAAATTGCGGCCACATCCATTCAAGACTATCAGTCCGGAAAATCCATCAAAGAGATCCGGAAGAAAATTGACGAAACCTATAAAGAGGGCTACGCCGAACCGACCCCTACCCCCAATCTGTAAGCCGAGGGGGGCGGGAGCCGGCCGCGCCGGTTCATCCGGGGTGCTCCTCAATCCCGGCGGAGTACCCTTTCTTTTTTCCTTTGCGAACGATGGATGAAAAGCTCACGCGCAAGGGGCGTGGAAGATGAATCCGAAATGGAATCGGTTGATTTATAAATGCTGGGCGCCTTTTTATGATTTATTTTTTAATCAAGGCGTTTTTTATTCGGCCCGGAAACGGGTATTTCGAGATTTTCCCTTTCGGGAGGGCGAGGATGTCCTGTTTGTCGGCGTCGGAACGGGCGCCGATTTGGCCTTTTGTCCGACGGAAAAAATAAACGCCGTAGCCATTGACGATTCGAAAGAAATGCTGGCAAGGGCAAAAAGGAAATATCGGCGTGAAAATATAAAATTCATTCGAATGGATGCCCAATCTCTCTCTTTCCCCAACCGTTCATTTGATGCGGTCGTGGCCAGCCTGATCATAACCGTTGTCCCTTCTCCCGAAAGAGCGCTGGCAGAAATCGTCCGTGTGACGAAGAAAGACGGACGTATTTTGATCTTCGATAAATTTGCGCCGAAGGATCGCGGGCTGTCCTTCGGAAAAAAAATAATCCGTCCCGTCATCAAATGGTTCGGCACGGACATCGGGGTTTCATTCGAAAAGGTTTACCAAACGGTCAAACAGGAATGCGACATCGTGGAAGACACCGATATCATGATGAAAGGCATGTATCGGAAAATCATATTGAAAAAGAGATGACAAAATCGCTCCAATCCGGGTTTCAGCCCATACAGGGGGGATCGGGTTGAATCAAAAAAACGGGAAGGAACGGAAACGAAAGGGTTCCGTTTGGGAAGTTTGGAAAACGGCCGCCCGGCTGGGACTGACCTCCTTTGGGGGTCCTATTGTCCATTTAGGGTATTTTCGCGAAGAATATGTGAACAGGCGAAAATGGATCGATGAAAAAACCTATGCGGATCTGGTGGCGCTTTGCCAATTTTTGCCCGGACCGGCAATCAGCCAGGTCGGCATGGCGATCGGGTTTATCCGGACCGGTTTTTGAGGCGCGATTGCCGCCTGGGCCGGCTTTACTCTTCCCTCCGCCGTTGCACTCGCCGCGTTCGCTTCCTTGTTCAAAGAATTCTCCTTCCGCGGGACGGGCTGGATCCATGGCTTGCTGGTCGCGGCGGTCGCCGTGGTAGCCCATGCGGTGTGGGGCATGGCCAAAAATTTTGCGACCGGCCGCTCCCGCGCCACGATTGCCATCACGGTAGCCATCCTGGCCCTGACGATTCCGGGGGTCTTGAGCCAGGCGGGGATCATCCTGGGGGCCGGAATCGCAGGATGGTTTCTGTTCCGAAAGGCGCCGGCTGCGAAACCAGCTTCGGTTTCCCCATCGTTCCATAAACGGGCAGCAGCTGTCTTGCTCATTTTATTTTTCCTTTTGTTCGGGCTGCTTCCTGCGGTCCGACATTACACCGGCTCCCATTGGATCGCACTCTTTGACAGCTTCTACCGGGCGGGCGCCTTGGTATTCGGCGGAGGACATGTGGTGCTTCCCTTATTGCAGGCGGAAGTGGTTCCGAGAGGTTGGCTCACCGCCGATCAGTTTTTGGCCGGATACGGAGCGGCCCAGGCGGTGCCCGGACCCTTGTTTACCTTCGCGTCGTTCATCGGGATGGCCAGTTTCGGCTGGCAGGGAGCCGTTACGGCGACGATCGCGATCTTTCTTCCTTCTTTTTTGTTGATCATCGGAATCCTGCCCTTCTGGAATCGGCTGCGCCAGCATCCCCGCTTTCAGGCGGCGCTCAACGGCATCCATGCGGCTGTCGTGGGAATTTTGCTGGCGGCACTCTATGATCCCGTATGGACGAAGGCGATAAACAGCCCGGCCGATTTTTGCCTCGCCCTGGCCGCCTTTGGCCTGCTGGCGGTCTGGAAGCGCCCGCCTTGGATCGTGGTCGGATTTTCCGCCGCCGGAGGGGCCCTTCTCTCCCTTGTTTCGTAAAATCCGCCGGCAAAGCCGGGATCCTTTTCAAGGGACCCGGCTTTTTTCTTTTTCGCTCCATTCCCGGCATCATTGGGTCCCATGGCGCCGGGTCCTGTCCGTACCTTGATGGACTCGGATGGCCCTTTTTCCCGCAAGGACCGCGTTTGGCGCCGCCTGTCCGGCCGGCCGGTGAAGCAAACGATACCCCCGATCGCTTTTCCCCTTGAGACACGGGTGTGCAACATTTCGCAATTTTGGCGCGGCGTCTCCCTTAAAGGAGTTGCATAATCTTTGTCCTGCGCATAGTCAGACGCAATGATTATCACGCCAGCGATAGAACAAGATTGAAAGATGACCCCCGTTCTTTATTCTATTAATTTTTAATATTATAATTAAAATATAATTTTCAAAAAGGGGAGATGGAAATATGGCCAGATTGGACGGAAAAGCAGCCGTAATCACCGGCGGAGCGGGAGGAATCGGCAAAGAAACGGCAAAGCTGTTTTTGCAGGAAGGGGCAAAAGTTGTGCTTGTCGACTTATTCGATGAGGCGCTGGAAAAGGCAAAGAACGAATTGTCTTCCTTTGGAGAAGTCCTCACCGTCCGGGCGGATGTGACAAAAGAAGAGGATGTTAAAAATTACGTGAAAGTTGCCTATGAACATTTCGGAAAAATCGATGTCTTCTTTAATAATGCCGGCATCGAGGGGAAGGTGCAGCCGATCACGGAAATCACGGTGGAAGATTTTGAAAAGGTTCAAAAAGTGAACGTCCTCGGCGTGTTTTTAGGATTAAAGCATGTGTTGCCGATCATGATGAAACAGGGGCACGGCAGCATTATCAACACTTCATCCGTCGCCGGGTTGGGAGGTACGCCGGGAGTGGCTCCCTATGTCGCATCCAAACACGCCGTGATCGGATTGACGAAAGTCGCGGCGTTGGAAGCGGCAAAAGCTAACGTCCGCGTGAATTCCATCCATCCTTCTCCGGTAAATACAAGGATGATGCGTTCTTTGGAAAAGGGCTTCAATCCTGAAAACGCAGAAGAGGCAAAAGAAGCGTTTACCAAATCCATTCCCCTCGGACGTTACGCAGAACCTTCCGATATTGCCAAATTGGTTCTATTCCTCGCCTCCGATGAAAGCGCTTTTATCACCGGCGCCGAATACCGAATCGACGGAGGAATGCGGGCGTCCTAAAGATTCTTTGGAAAAACGGATCCGACGCCGCCCGCATCCGCAAAAGCCGAAAACATTCATGAAAAAGCAGTGGCTTTCATTTTGCCACTGCTTTTTCCTGACTTTTGCAGTTAAAATCCCTAATATTCTTTAAAAACGTTGATATATCAAGGGTTTTAATGGATGTTTGTTATAAATTTAATGTATATATGCTAAAATAGGCAAAATATCCAAATTTTTTTGTTATAAAAGGATTTATTTGCATATATACAAAAAATAATGATAAAAATTTTTTGTAATCTAAAAAAATCAGTATTCTCAAGGGTTTGGAGGTAATTCTCTCCGGCACAACTGTAAAAGTCGGGAGTGGCTTTCATTTTGCCACTGCTTTTTCCTGTACCCGAAAGCCGCCCTTTTCGGAAACTATTTCTTCGCCTCTTTTGCAATCTGCTCGACGAAGTCGGCCAAGGGAACGGATTCCGATTTTTGTTCTCCGTATTTCCGCACGTTGACCGTTCCTTCTTGCACTTCCTTGTCCCCGACTACAAGCATGTACGGGATTTTTTGGATTTGCGCCTCCCGGATTTTGTAGCCGATTTTTTCGTCGCGCCAGTCGATTTCCACCCGGACCCCCTTTTCCCGCAGTTTTTCCTGGACGGATTTCGCATAATCCAGGTGGGCATCCGGCGAGACGGGGATGATCTGGACTTGGACGGGAGCGAGCCAGACCGGGAAAGCTCCCTTGTATTCCTCAATCAGGTAGGCGACAAACCGTTCCATCGTGGAAACGACCCCGCGGTGAATGACGACCGGGCGGTGGGGCTTACCGTCCTCCCCGATATAGGTCAAATCGAACTTTTCCGGAAGCAGGAAATCCAATTGCACGGTGGACAAGGTCTCTTCCTTGCCCAGCGCCGTTTTGACTTGAACGTCCAATTTCGGGCCGTAGAAGGCCGCTTCCCCTTCCGCTTCGAAATATTCCAGCCCCAGGTCGTCCATCGCTTCCTTCAGCATGCCCTGGGCCTTTTCCCACATCTCATCGTCGTCATAATATTTTTCCTTGTCCGCCGGATCCCGGTAAGAGAGGCGGAAGGAATAATCTTTAATTTGAAAGTCTTCATAGACGTCGAGGATCAACCGGACGACCCGTTTAAATTCGTCCTTGATCTGATCCGGGCGGACGAAAATATGGGCGTCATTCAGGGTCATGCCCCGGACCCGCTGCAGCCCGGAGAGGGCGCCGCTCATTTCATAGCGGTGCATCAGGCCGAGTTCCGCGATCCGGATCGGCAGCTCCCGGTAGCTGTGGATGCCGTTCTTGTAGATCATCATATGGTGGGGGCAGTTCATCGGGCGCAGGACCAGTTCTTCATTGTCCATCTTCATGACCGGGAACATATTCTCCTGGTAATGGTCCCAGTGCCCGCTCGTCTTGTACAATTCGACGCTTCCCAATACGGGGGTGTACACATGCCGGTAGCCGAGGCTGAGTTCCTTGTCGACGATGTATCTTTCGATGGTCCGCCGGATCGTCGCCCCCTTCGGCAGCCAGAGGGGCAAACCTTGGCCGATCAATTGGGAATGGGCAAACAATTGCAGTTCCTTTCCCAGCCTGCGGTGATCCCGCTCCTTCGCCTCTTCCAGCATCCGCAAATGCTCTTCCAAATCCTTTTTGCTGAAAAAGGCCGTCCCGTAAATCCGCTGCAACATCTTGTTGCTGCTGTCCCCCCGCCAATAGGCGCCGGAGATGTTCAACAGCTTAAAGGCCTTGATCTTCCCCGTCGACGGCAGGTGAACCCCGCGGCATAAATCGAAAAATTCCCCTTGTTCGTAAATGGAGATCGTTTCCCCTTCCGGTATGTCATCGATCAATTCCAGCTTATATTCGTCCCCGATCTCCCGGTACAAGCGAACCGCCTCTTCCCGGCTGACCTCTTTCCGCACGATTTCCAAGTCTTCTTGAATGATCTTTTTCATCTCTTCTTCGATGACGGGAAGATCCTCGGGGCTCAATGAGCGGTCCAGATCGATGTCGTAGTAAAAGCCGCCTTCAATGACGGGACCGACGCCGAGCTTTACGTTTGTATACAGCCGCTTGATCGCCTGCGCCATCACGTGGGCCGTACTGTGGCGCAGGATTTCCAAGCTTTCCTCGTCCTTTTCCGTCAAAATCCGGATCGTTCCGCTTTCGTTCAGCGGCCATCGCAAATCGACCAGGCGGTCATTCAGTTTGCCGGCGATGGCCCTTTTCTTCAAACCGGGGCTGATCGATTCGGCAATCTCTTCCGTTGTTACGCCCTTCGCAAACTCCTTCACCGAACCGTCCGGAAAGGTTAATTGAATCCTTTCTGCCATATTTCATCCTCCTCCTTGTGCGCAAAGATTTCCGCCTCCGCTGGCAGGAAGGCCGGAAGATCAACAAAAAAACCCGTCCCAAAAGGGACGGGCCATTACCCGTGGTTCCACCCTGATTCTCATTTTGCCCGCATCAGGCAAAATGACTCGATTCCGATAACGGTTTTTCCGTCAGTTATTACTGGGAATCGTTCCGTTCATAACTGAAGTTCGAAGGCGGTGAGCATTTCATCCGTGTTGGAAAGCTTCCAGCCAAGGCTTTCCTCTCTGGGAACCGTGATCAAATGCCCGTGTCCTTCTCATCACCTGTTCCGTATGCGATTTTCCCGGATCGTCCTCGTTATGTACGTATTATAGAAGGTTTTTTCGGAAAAATCAACTTTTTACGTGGAATCCTTTCCTTTAAGCAAAAAAAACGCCGATAAAGGGTAGACCGTCAATTTTTCCTCGAAAATGGATTTGATGGTTTGCACGATGCCCTGTTCCGGATCCGCAGTGAACAGAAGGATTCGTTCCGGGGCGATGGACAACAGGGGGGCGAGGATCATGGAATCGACGTAGACCGGAAAATTCACCAGCAGCTTCCGGTCCAGAAGCTTTTGCAGATCGCTTCTTTTCAATTCCCTTCCTTCCCCGTCAAACAATCGGAACCCTTCGTCATGGGACAGATAGATTTTTTCCATTTTCGGAGTGCGCCCGTTCAAATATTCCCGCAGGCATTGAATAAAGGATTGATACTCCTGCTCCAGCTTGTATTCATCGATGGCCGTTTCGATGAGCAGGTCCAGCTTTTTAAAATAGTCTTTGAGCCGGAACGCGGCCAATGCCTTTAAGGAGAGGGGCTGCCGGTTCGCGAGCCATTCGTCCAGCGTCTCCTCGATCAATTTCTCTTCTTCCGAAAGCGCCACCTTCACCGGGACGTCCTTCCGTTTTCCCTTCAGGATCATTTCCGCCATTTCGATGATCTGCCTTCGTTCCAACGGGTCAAGGAAGAAAAAATCCCTCGCCAGCACCCTTGTCCAATAGGCGATGCGGTTTTTTTCCAGAATGATTTTTTTGACCTGCCCCTTCAAAAACTCGATGCCCTCCCGCTCCCGGCCTTCTTTTACGGCAACGGAGACGTTCAGCCGCTCCGATATCACCTGTTGGTAAAAATGCCCGTGATTTTTCAACTGTTCGAGCAAATAACGGACTTCTTCCGCGTCTTGCAGGCATAATGTGATCAATGCCAAATCCCCCCTGTGAGGAACTTCTGATTCATGTATATGGAGGATTTGGCATTTTTAGAAGCGCTTTGGCTTCCCCCGAAAACAAACTCCCGCTCGTTCCGCCCGCTGCGGAAGGGCCGAACGAAAACGGGAGTCATTCGGAATGCAATCTTTTGTTCGCGCCGTCGATCATGACCGGCTCCGCCAAAAATTGGATCCGTTCGATGATGCGGGCGGCCTTCACCTGCTCTTCCTCGCCCTTTTGGGAGTAGGTGAAATGAAGTTTCAATTCCCGCAGATCAAAATTGGAGGAAAAAAACGTCGGCAGTTTTTCCTGCATGCGGTGCTGGAGAATCGGTCCCAAGATTTCGTCCCTCACCCAGCTGGACATCGTTTCCGCCCCGATATCGTCGAACATCAGGACGGGCGCGCGCTTGAGCTTATCCACCTTTTCGCCGGTCGTATGTTCCGACAAGGACTGTTTCATCTCCCGGATCAATTCCGGCACATAGACGAGGACGGAAGGGATTTTTTTCTGCTTCAATCCGTTGGCGATCGCCGCCAAAATGTAAGTTTTCCCCGTGCCGAAGGCCCCGTACAAATACAGGCCTTTGATGAATGTTTTGCCGTCGTAGCGGTTGATGAAATCCTTCGCCTTTTTTACGGCCTTGAACCGGTTTTCCGTGTCGATGATCATGTCGCTCATCGCCGCCTTCAACACTTCATCGGGCATGTGGATGCATTCGATGATGCCTTCCATCCTCCGCCGTTCCTCCTCCATCTTTTTCGTCCGGCACGGCAGGTAGCGGAGGTCGATGGCGTTGGCGGTAAACACCAGTTCCGGCTCGTATCCGGGGATGAGGTTCTTGCAGCCTTCGAGGGAAGGGCAGCCTTTGCAGCCCTTGACTTGCTGGGTATATTCATACAATTTTCCCAGGCTCCGTTCGACCATCCCGTCGCTAATATGCGCCTTGTTTTCCTCCAGAAAGGAACGGATATCGGGATGCTGCAGGATCTCTTCCTTTAACTCCCGCAAACTTTTTTCCAGGGGCGGCAAGTTTCCGGCAATGTTTCGCAGCGTTTCGTCGATCCTTTTCAAAAGGGCACCTCCCAAAACGGCCTACAGATTTCTTAATTCTTCCTCCAATTTCCGCTTCTCCTCTTCGAAATTGGCGATCGTGTCCTTTTCATCCTGCAGGATTTCCCAGTTTTCAAACCATTCCGGCAGCGGTTCTTTCCTCACCGGTTTCCATTGTTCCCCGTTTTTCGTTTTTTTCTTCTGCTGCCAGTCCAAATATTGCTTGTGCTCTTTTTTGGCGATGTCCAGCGCCTCCCGGACGGTCTTAATCTTCTTGCGGGACCAGTGGGCCGCGATTTTTTCCACATAGGTCCTGGACAGCTTCATATCCGTTTTCAGCAGGCAAAATTGGATGAGGACATTCACCGCGCCCGGCGGAAGCTTGTAGCGGATCATCAGGTCTTCAATCAGTTTTAAATCCGGCTCCGCCACCGTCGCCCCTTCCGTCAAATCTTCCAGCAGTTCCCGGGGGCTGACCGTTTCCAAATAGCGGATCAACCGTTCCTCCTGGGTTTTCGGTTCTTCGATCCCGGAGCGCCATACGGCGGGTTGCGTGCGCTCCACGAGATCCGGAAGCTCGCCGCCGTATTTGAGGAAATACCAATCCCGCGCCTGTTTTCGCAATTCTTCGATGTCGATCCGGTTCTCCTCATCGAGGGCAACCAACACGAGGTTTTTCATTTCCAGCGGATCCACCCCGTAGAGGAAAGCCAATTTCAGGATGGCTTCCTTCACTTCCTCCGTGAAGGCGTCGGCGGGGATCAAGGCGTTGGCCAATCCTTCCATCAGCAGTTCATAATCAAATTCCTCGGGCCGGATGCGGAGAGGACCGCCGGAAGGATTGGCAAAAAGTTTTTCCCCCTTCTCCTCTTTCGGGGGATAGGGAGGATGGGCAAAGGAAGATTGAAAGACTTCCTGGAAGGCTTTCGTGATATTCTTGAAGCTTTCCTTGGACAGGGCTTTGTCGCTGAAGAAGGATTTTAACCGGGCAAAATATTCTTTCCCGACTTTCCGGTACAAATAGACGTTCAGCACGCCGTCGGAAAAAAACTGCTCCGGCGAGAGGGGCGGCTTCAAGGAATAAATAAACATGCGGGGCCCGTCGGTTTCCTTCACATAGGTTTCGAGCAAACCGATGGCCTCCAGCTTCAGCCGTGCCCGGTAAATCTCCGCCAGATCGGCGTCCAGCACATTCATCAAAAAATAATGGGTGCAAGGCTCGGAATGGAGCTTCTGATCGGCGATTTGATGCTTCATCGTCATGTACAGGCTGACGGAAAAGGGCCCGATCAGGGGCTGATACAGGAGGGCCATCACCTTCGCGTCCCCTTCATTGAACAGGCCGTCCGCCTCCACCAGATACCGGTCGGCCGGCACAACTTCTTTCCAGTGCATGTCCATCACCAACGTTCGGTCATTTCCGTTCCTTTTTCAGCATTTCCTTCAGTTCTTCCATGAAAACATTGATGTCTTTAAATTGGCGGTAAACGGAGGCAAATCGGACGTAAGCCACTTCGTCGATATCGACCAGTTTGTCCATCACCATTTCCCCGATGGTCTCGCTGGTGACTTCCGGCAAACCCAAATTCCTCAGTTCCCGTTCGATGTCAAGGGTCATGTCTTCCAGCTGCTTGATCGGGACCGGCCGTTTTTCGCAGGCCTTCAGGATGCCGCGAAGAAGCTTTTCCCGGCTGAATTCCTGCCGCGAGCCGTCCTTTTTCACGACGATGAGCGGGATTTCTTCCACCTTTTCAAAGGTGGTAAACCGGTATCCGCATTCTTCGCATTCCCTTCTCCTGCGGATCGACCTTCCTTCATCGACGGGCCGGGAATCGATAACCCTTGTTCCGTTATAATGACAGGCAGGACATTTCATTGCAAAAACCCCCAAAGTGAACGATTGCCTTACCCCTTTTTCGGACCGATGTACGGAAGCTTTTGATCGAGCCGGCGAAACAGCTGCAGGACGACCCTCTTTAAAGCGGGATAAATTCCCGTCAAGGAAAATTTTTCGGAAGAAACCATGAAATCGACCGCCGTTTCAAAGGGCCTGACCTGGACCACGGTCGCGACGATAAACGGTTTCGGCCGCAGGGTCATGTTGACCGCGATTTCTCCCCGCTCCTTGGAAGCGGTAACCACCTTAAAATTTTCATCCTTTTCAAACATTTCCAGGACCGCATCGTAAACCTTGTCGAAGGACGCTTTATAATAATGGCTCTTCAAATCCGGATCAAAATGGTCATCGCTTGTTTCGCACTCTTTTTGAAACCGCTGAAACAAGGACTTTCTTTTCCCCATGGCAAAACCTTTCCTTTCCGGTAAAATATCCTCAGCGAAAAACCTCTATTATTTTTATTTTACTATATCATCGGCGAAAGAAAAACGGCCGGTTCCAATGAGGGGGAAGATTTACGGCGAATTTTTCATCCGGATTCCCTGACAGGGAATCCTCCTTTTTCTTGCATCCTCGTTTCGTTCCCAGGCCGCCGGGCGGCGAAACAGGGGCCGCTTTTCCCCGAAGCGCGGCTGCCCATTCCAAATCGGCTGAAGGATCCGCCTTTTTGCCCGGAAAGCAAAAAAAGGCCGTTCCCCGCTCCCTTCGCCCGCTTTTCCTTCCGTCCCCCGGACCCTTGCCCGGGGTTTCCGGGCCAAAACCCAGGCCGGGATCTCCTCCGGCACAGATCCGAATTTTCCGGAAGGAATGCGGACGTTTCGCCTGCGGCGGGAATCGCCCCTTTCATCTGTCATGCCCGATGGGGCGCTTCGGCGGATCCGGTTCGCTTTTTTAACCGGGGCTTCCGCGCCGGACGGCAGGATTCGGGAAACCGCCAAAAAACGCCTGGATCGAAGCTTTCCGGAAATCATCGGCAATAATAAAAGGGAGTTCTTCCCTATGGCAAAAACTCCCTTCTTTCCTTCGTTTTTTGGCATTGTTCCGGGAACAGGCGAGACAGCCGTTTCCTTTATGCGTTGACGCTCTTTTTCAAGACTTGGACCGGCTTCATTCCTCTCGGCAGCTCGATCGTTTCTCTCGTCTTCGCTCCCAATGCTTCAGCTATATAATCTGCGGCAATCGTGGGGTCCAAATCGCCGCACGTATAAACGTCAATGCTTGCATAGCCGTGTTCCGGAAAACTGTGAATGGTTAAGTGGGATTCGGAAATGATGACGACGCCGCTGACGCCTTGAGGAGCAAATTTGTGAAACGCCACTTCCCGTATTTCCGCGCCTGACTTAAGGGCTGCCTCTACGAAGATTTTTTCGATCCGTTCCACGTCATCTAAAATGTTGAAGTCACAGCCCCACAATTCTGAAATGATGTGACGACCGAAGGTTTCCATCCATCGTTCCCCCTTCTAAAAAATAATGTTTTCATCAGCGAAAAACTGTATGAAATCCATCTGAACTACCACAGGGGGAAGTTAGTCCAAAGAGGTCCTAACCCTTTAAGTAGTCATTTTGATTCACGATTTTTAGTATAATTGGTTTGTCGTGATTTTTCAACAATTGAATCGTTTTTTCTTGTTCGGCTGCGGATGGGAAGGACAGGAAAGAACGGCTTGGAGAAAAAAGGATGTAGGGGCCGCAAAGCGGCCCGTCGACGGACCGCAGGGCAGCCTGATGGCTAAGCAGCGGCACGACGTGCCGGCTTCGCGAAAACGGGCACCTGACGATGATCGCCCCAGCCCCCGGGAAGTTTTCCAAAATGGATCCTTAAACGGGCGGCATCGGGACCGTCCGCAAAAACCGGGGGAACCGCCGGCCGTTTTCCTTCTCCCGTTCCGCGCAAATAACGGAGGGCGGCCGTCCCAGGCGCCGCCAACGGAAGAAGAAGCGGAAAACCCGTTGCGGATCGCATGCCCATGCGCCTCAGATCCCCGCTTCCTTTCGGGATTTTCATCCGTCCGCTTCCCTTCCATGGCCGTCAGGCAAAAAAAATTCCCTCCGCCGGAAAAACCGGAAAAGGGAACAACATTTTGTCATGATTTGATCTTCATCTTTTCCTCCATCCGTTTGGCGACCAGTTTCGCCAGATCGACCACCCGGCAGGAATAGCCCCATTCGTTGTCATACCAGGCGAGCACCTTCACTTTGTTCCCGCCGATCACCATCGTCAAGGATCCGTCGATGACGGCGGAATGGGGATTGGTGTAAAAATCGACGGAGACGAGGGGTTCATAGGTGATGGCGATGATTTCCCCCATCCCGTTTTCGATCGCCCGCTGAAAAGCCCGGTTCACTTCCTCGGGGGTCACTTCCTTCTTGACTTCTGCCACCAGATCAACGATGGACACATTCGGGGTCGGCACCCTCAGGGCCAATCCGTGCAGCTTGCCTTTTAAATGGGGCAAAATTTTTCCCAGGGCCTTTGCCGCCCCCGTCGTCGTCGGGATGATCGACTGGGCGCATGCCCGGGCGCGGCGCAAGTCTTTGTGGGGATTATCCACATTGTTTTGATCGTTCGTGTAGGCATGGACGGTCGTCATTAAACCGTTTTCAATTCCGAACGCATCGTCCAACACCTTGACCACCGGCCCCAGACAATTCGTGGTGCAGGAAGCGTTGGAAATGATCCGGTGCCTTTCCACATCAAGATCCCCTTCATTGACGCCGATGACGACGGTCACATCCTCATCCTTTCCGGGAGCCGTCAATAACACCTTTTTCGCCCCCGCCTGCAGATGAAGGGCGGCCTTCTCCCGGGAATTGAATTTGCCGGTCGCCTCGATGACGATGTCGATGTCCAATTGGGCCCAGGGCAAATTTTGCGGATCGCGGTCGTTGAGAAGCGGCACCTTTTTCCCGTTGACGATCAGGCTGTTTTCGCCGGCCTTGACCTCCACAGGAAATTTTCCGTGCACCGAATCGTATTTGATCAAATGGGCCAAAGTTTCCGCGGGATAGCTGGCGTTGATGGCGGCGATTTCCAGTTCGTCCTCCATGATCGCCCTGCGAAACACCATCCGGCCGATCCGTCCGAATCCGTTGATTGCCACGCGACTGGTCATATCGTACCTCCTTAACGAATAAAAAAGATACATTTTTATCGAATATCCCTTAATTAGTATATCATATTTTTATTCATTATGTTTTTCAAAATGAAATTGCCCAATTCTTTCCGAATCCAATAAAAAACCGCGCGTTGCCTGTGAACGCGCGGTTTCGCATCGGATTTCGCCGCTTCGGATCAGAAATAAAATCTTTTGAACCCGTCGAAGCGGGATTTATAATAGGGCTGATCCAGGCGGGAGACCATGACGCCGTCGGAGCTGGCGTGGATGAACCGGTTATCCCCGATGTAGATGCCCAAATGGGAGATTCCTTTTTTGTAGGTGTTTTCGAAGAAGACCAGATCGCCGGGCTTCGGATCCTTCACATAATAAGACCGGTTGTAATAGCTGACGGTCGAGAGCCTCGGCAGGGATTTTCCCGCCTTGTTGAACACATGGTAAACGAATCCGCTGCAATCAAAACCGTCCGGGGAGCTTCCGCCCCATGCATAAGGCAGGCCGACCAGCTTTTTCGCTTCTTCCACCACGGTCTTCGCCCACTGGTCAACGGGGTTTTCCTTTTCGGGCGCATCGGAGCCCTTTCCCCCTTTATCCGGATCGGCAGCTCCTTTTACCTTCAGCTTTTGCCCCGGAAAAATCAAATCGGAAGAAAGCCCGTTCAGTTTTTTCAAGTCATTGACGGTCATTCCGAATCTGCTGGCGATCTCCCAAAGGGTGTCCCCTTTTTTAACCGTGTAGAGCCCGTTTCCGCCGGAGGAAGCCCCGTCATTTTTCTTTTCCTGCCCATTTGCCGGGGACGGGGAAGCCTCATCCGTGCTGGGTTCGGAAACGATTAAGACTTGACCGGGGTAAATCAGGTGGGAATTCAAATGGTTCCAAGTCATCAGTTCGGCCAAGGTAATTTTATGGCGGTTGGCGATCTGGATCAGCGTATCGCCCTTTTTCACTATGTATGTTTTCCCTTGAGAGGGTGTTTGCCCCTTCGTTTCGGCGGAGGAAGATTTGGAGGGTTTATTGATCTTTAAAACCTGATCGACGTAGATGACATCCGATTTTAAGTGATTCCAAGCTTTCAAATCGGAGATGGTGACTTGATATTTTTTGGCGATCTTGTAAAGGGAGTCCCCTTTTTTTACTTTGTATTCCTCCGCGGATACATGGGGCGAAAACAAGGTGGTCATGAGCGCAGCGGAGGACAAAAGGTACAGCGGTTTTTTCATCATGGTTCCCCCTTTCCGTTTTTTTCTATTATACCAGATTGATAGGAATCATAGAATACGGATTTTCCTTCAGCCCCCTTCCGAAAAAAAGACCGGATTTCTTTCTCCGGTCCCGGCCGTTCATGATTCCTTTTTTCCGCGGGCCTCTTCCGGCCCCTCGCGGGAGATTCCCCATTCCGCCAATATTTCCAGCAACTGTTTTTTCGTGTTTTCCAGCGGCCCCCGGTTGTCGATGACCCGGTCCGCCCGCTTTCTTTTTTCTTCGATCGGCATTTGCGAACGGATGCGGAAATAAGCCTCTTCCTTCGTCAGATTGTTCCGCTTCATCAGCCGTTCGAGCTGGGTTTTTTCATCGGCATAGACTACCATCACCTTATCCACTTCGGAAAACAGCCCGCTTTCAAAAAGAAGGGGGATATCCAGGAACAAGGCCTTTTCCCTCTCTTTTAACGCCCTTTCCTTTTCTTCCCGCATCCGCCTGCGGACGGCGGGGTGGACGATGGCGTTGAGCAATCGCCGCTTTTCGGGATTTGTAAAGACGATGTCGCCCAGTTTTTTCCGGTTGATTTCCCCGTTTTCCAGCAAAATCTCCCCGCCGAATTTTTCCACGATTTTCCGGTAAACTTCCTCTCCCGGCCGCTGCACTTCCCTCACCAGGAGATCCGCGTCTACCACCGGATACCCCAGCTCTTTCAACATGTGGGAAACCGTGCTTTTTCCCGTTGCGATTCCTCCCGTGATCCCGATGAATACCGTCACTGCTTTTCCTCCATCTCCTCTTAATTTGCCGGATGGCGGAACGGGCGGGAAAGCCGCCACAGGCCGTAAAGAATGAGGATGATGCCGGGCAAAAAGGTGAGTCTGCCCATCCACCCGGCCTTGGCAATTCCCTTGCCCGCCCGGATGCCCAAATAGACAAAGAGGGCGCTCATGAAACCGGTGACGCATGCCAGGCCCAATGGGGGCAAACCGAGCATGGCGGCACCGAAGCCGGCGCCGAAAGCGTCGACCGACAAGGCGATGCCCAACAGGACCGCCTCCATGCCCCGGATCGTTCCCGAACGGTCGAGATCAGCCGCCGTCGGCAACTTTAAAATATGGATCACGAGGCCGAGCGTCTTTACTTCAAATTTTAGCAGGATTCTCTCCCTTTGTTCATCCTTCTTTTCTTGAGGGGAGGCTTTCCGTTCCCGCAAAATCTGCCAAAGGGCCCAGACGCCCAACAATACGAAGGAAAACCCGCCGATCATCTGACTCGCGTTTTCCGGCAAAACCCGGTTTGCCGCAAGTCCCAGGAGGGCGGAAAAATACAGTACCGCTCCCGAACAAAGGGCGAGGATGAAACAGCCGGAAATCGGAATTTTCACCTTCCGCAGCCCGTAGGTAAATCCGGCGCCGAAACTGTCGATGCTCACGGCCAGCGCGAGAAAAAGGAGCGAAAGAGGAGGCATGCTTTTAAACCCCTTCCTTTACGATGCTAAACATATCATATGTAAAGGGCTATTCCCATGCCAAACAACGGCCTCCCCTTTCCCGGCTCCGGATTCCCGGACCGCCGGCAGGCGAAGGCGCTCCCCCGGCGCCGAAGGATTTCCCCTTTCCCTTCCTGCGGGCCGGATCCGGACTTTCCGGTCAAGGCCTTTGTGAAAAATCTGAGCGGGAAAAGCCAGGATGGGCATCGAGCCCGCCTTGATGCAAAAGCCGGCCCTGTCCGCGGGCCGGTCTTCCGCCATCCGTTTTCCGCTCGTTTTTTTCACCCAACGCCCTGGCCTTCACCGTCTCCGCGCCGAAGGCCGGGGCATGGCCGGGCAGCTCCCGACAGGTCCCGAAATGCGGAGAAAAAAACGCACGGGGTCACACCGTGCGCCAAAAAGGGTCGTTCGGATTTCGTCCAAGAATCTGAATCTGCAAAAAAAGGAATCTATCTTTTTCCGTTTCATTTTTGGCATCGCCGGCAAAAATGGGTTCCCCTTCCGCCCAGTTTCATTTTTTCAATCGGGCGGCCGCATCTCCGGCAAGGTTCGCCTTCCCGGCCGTATACGGACAGCTCCCATTGAAACCGGCCGGAATCCCCTTGGGAATCCGCATAGGAACGGACGGTGCTGCCGCCTTTTTCCACGGCTTCCCGAAGGGTGGACAGGATCGCTTCATGAAGCCTTTGGACGCGTTTGGCCGTCAGGCGGGATCCGGGCGCGGCGGGATGGATGGCTGCCCGGAACAGGGCTTCGTCCGCGTAAATATTCCCGATTCCCGCCACCACCCTTTGATCGAGCAGCACCGATTTGACCGGCCGCGAAGTCTTTTGCAGCTTTTCGTGCAAATATCGGGGGGTGAACGCTTCGGAAAAGGGCTCCGGACCGAGACCGGCCAGGGGCATCCGATCCCATTCGGTCCCGATCGGGAAAACATGCATCGTGCCGAATTTCCGGACGTCCCGGTAACGCAATTGTTTCCCGTCGCGGAAAGTCAAAACGACATGGGTATGCTTATCCATGGGTTCGTCCCTTTGGAACAAGCCGTATTTTCCTTCCATCCGCAAATGGGAAACCAATACGTCCCGGTCCAAATAAAAGAGCAGATATTTTCCTTTCCGGCCGATTTTTTGAATCGTCTGCCCCTTCAAGATCCGGGAGAATTCCCGGCAGTCTTGCGGATGCTTGACGATCTTCGGCCAGAATACCTCCACCTCGTGAACGGTTTTTCCCGCAACCAGCTTTTCCAATGTACGTCGTACGTTTTCCACTTCCGGCAGTTCTGGCATTTGGCAAAACCTTTCTAATTCGGGTTTTTTCATGGATGGGAACAAATCCGCCGCCCCTTTTCCGGGGCGTTGCTTCCGCCGGCAAACCGCCGGCCGATCGGGGCCCTATTCTTCCCCGGTAGGCCGCCCATCGTTCCGCGATCGTCCTTCCCCCGGGTCCATCTTCCCCTTTTTCGGGATTTTTCTTCCCGCGAAGGCCGTCTCGCCCCGCCGGGGATATTCTCAAACCGGAGGCTGCCCGCCGCTCCCCTTCGGATTTTCTCTTTTTCCATTCAAAACCTGTCGGGAATCCGCGGCGGTGAAAAGCGGCCGGGCGGGGGAAGCCGTTTTATTTTGCGTCATACCAAGTCGGCCCGTAGGCGACATCCACTTTCAAAGGCACCTTCAACTCGACCGCGCCTTCCATCACCTCGGGAACGATTTGGCACAGGCGTCCGATCTCTTCCTTCGGCGCCTCGAAAATCAGTTCGTCGTGGACCTGCAGCAGCATGCGGGCCTTCAATTTTTCCTTTTTCAACCGCTCCGCCATGTCGATCATCGCCTTTTTGATGATGTCCGCGGCGCTGCCCTGAATCGGCGTATTCATCGCCGTCCTTTCCGCGAAGCTGCGCAGGTTGTAATTCCGGCTCGTGATCTCCGGGATATACCGGCGGCGGTTCAGCAGGGTGGTCACATAGCCGGTTTGTTTCGCCTCTTTGACGATATCCTCCATAAACTGCTTGACGCCCGGGTAGATTTGGAAATACCGCTCAATAAATGCCGCGGCTTCCTTCCGGCTGATCCCCAGGTTTTGTGACAGACCGTAATCGCTGATGCCGTAAACGATGCCGAAGTTGACGGCCTTCGCCTGTCTCCTCATTTCCGGGGTTACCTGATCCTTTTCCACATGGAAGACGTTCATGGCGGTGCTCGTATGGATGTCCATATCCTTGAGGAAGGCGTCGATTAAATTTTTATCCCCGGAAATATGGGCCAGCACCCGCAATTCGATTTGGGAATAGTCGGCGGATAAAATGAGCCAATTCTTCTCGGAAGGGATGAAGGCCTGCCGGATTTTTCTTCCTTCCTCCAAACGGATGGGAATGTTTTGCAGGTTCGGGTCGGTGGAGCTCAATCTCCCCGTTTGCGTCAAGGCTTGATTGAATCGGGTATGAACCTTTCCCGTCTCCTTGTTCACCACTTTCAACAGCCCGTCGATATACGTGGACTGAAGTTTCCCCAATTGGCGGTAATGGAGGATTTTATCGACGATCTCGTGCTGATGCTGAAGTTTTTCCAGCGTATCGGCGGAGGTGGAATATCCGGTTTTCGTTTTTTTCAGCACCGGCAGTTTTAGCTTTTCATAAAGGATCGTCCCCAATTGTTTCGGCGAATTGATGTTGAACGGTTCGCCCGCCAACCGGTGGATCTCCGCTTCGATTTCTTCCAGCTTTCCCGCGAATTCCTTTCCCATCTCGATTAAACGGCCGGTATCCACCCGGACCCCGGTCATTTCCATTTCGGCCAAAATCCGGGAAAGGGGCATCTCCAGGCGGAAGAAAAGCTCATCCTGCTTGTTTTCCTGCAATTGCCGGATCAGCCGGTCTTTCAGGGCGTAGATGGCCAGCGCTTTCCGGACGATATGCTCCGCCCGCTCCCTTTCGCCGGGAACGGTACGTTTTGCCCCCTTTCCGTAAAATTCATCGTCGGACAACACGTCCGTGTAGCCGTGGACGGCGGCCGCATCGGCGAAATCTCCGAGGGACTCCGACGGATTCAGCAAATAGGAGGCCAACAGCAGGTCGAAATCGATCCCGTTGATTTCCAAGCCGTGCCTTTTCAGGGCGACCATCATCTTTTTCCCGTCGTAGACAAACTTTTTTTTCTTCTCATCCGCCAGCCATTTTTGAAAGGCCGGGGAACGGAGGGCCGTTTCCGTCGGCAAAAAATAATTGCCCGACGCATTGGCGAGGGAAAACCCGAGGATCGGCGCGCGGTGGTAGTTTTCCTCGATCATTTCCATATAGAGGGCGCTCGGGTTCAACAGGACGGAATCATCAATTTCCTCCAAAAAAGCATATTCGATGTTTTTCAGCGGTTCTTTTTTTTCCGCCGGGATGTCGTCCATTTTCTCCAGAAAGGATTGGAAGCCCAGTTCTTTAAACAGGGCGGCCATCTTTTCTTTTTTTTCCCCGCTGTAGGCAATATCCGAAAGCGAGATTTCCACCGGCGCGTTCCGTTCGATGGTGGCCAATTCTTTGCTCATGAGGGCCTGATCCTTATAGGCGGCCAATGTTTCCTGAAGTTTTTTCCCGCCGACCCGGTCGATCGACCGGATCAGGTTTTCCACGGAGGAAAATTCCTTTAACAATTTGATTGCCGTTTTCTCCCCGATCCCCGGCACCCCGGGGATGTTGTCGCTCGCATCCCCCATCAGCCCTTTCATGTCCACTAGCTGGGAGACCGAAAGACCGTATTTTTCCCGGATATGTTCCGGGGTATATTTTTCCATCTCCGTCACGCCCTTTTTCGTGACGTAAACGGTCGTCCGCCCGGAGACGAGCTGGGTCAAATCCCGGTCCCCGGTCACGATGATCGTTTCGAACCCTTCCTGTTCCGCCATGCGGGCCATCGTGCCGATGATATCATCCGCCTCGTACAGTTCCAATTCATAGGTGGCGACGCCGTACGCCTCCAAAAGTTCGCGGATGAAAGGGAACTGTTCGGACAATTCCGGGGGCGTCTTTTGCCTTCCGCCCTTATAGTCTTTGAAGGTTTGATGGCGGAAGGTGGTTTTCCCGGCATCGAAGGCGGCCAGCATATGGGTCGGTTTTTCTTCTTCCAGGATTTTGGACAGCATGAGGGCGAATCCGTATATCGCATTGGTGTGGATCCCTTTGTCGTTGTTCAATAACGGCAGGGCAAAAAAGGCCCGGTAGGCGATACTATTTCCGTCGATCAAGATAAGTTTATTGGCCAAAATGATCCCTCCAACGGTTTCTGCAAAAAAGAAAACCCGCATCTTTTTTTTATTTTAACACGGCACCCGGGAAAAAGGGAAAGGGGCTTCCTGCCAAAGATTAAGTCAAGCGTATGTGGGCATACAGGCTGGTGCACGGACTCCCTTTTTGGAATACTTGATGCCTCCAAAAGGTGTTTTCGGATCGTCTCATGGCTGATAACGATAGTAGGGATTATTTATGGACACGGTCAATTTGAAAAATCGGTAAAAAAGAAAACTAATAAAGTAAGGTGTTTGAGACAGAAAATGCAATAAAAAATGGGGCGGAAGAAATAGACATGGAAATTAATATAGGGGCAGGGAAAAGTGGGGAAGCAGATATAGTCAAACAAGAAATTCAACAAGTTGCAGATGCCGCAAAAGGGAAAGCAACTGTAAAAGTGATGATTGAGACAAGTTTATTAACCGATGAAGAAAAAGTATTAGCTTGTAGATGATCTGAGGAAGCAGGAGCTCGCTTTGTTTAAACATTCACAGGATTTTCAACAACTATTTTTCATCCAGTTAAACCTATTTATTTTTATAATTCGGAACATATGGGTTGTTTTAGACATAGTATCTGCCATTTTTTTGCTTTACAAACCTTTTTTAATAACAAAAGAAGATCCCGGCTGGGTTAATTTGCCTATCCATAAAAAGAGAAAATATTTAAAAGATACTTTGAAATATGATCCTTGGGTGGGGGAGGAGAGTCTTGATACTGAAAAGATTATAAATAAAAGATGCCTTCCTTTGGGTTGATATTCCTGTCTATCAACCATGAAATACGAATATTCAATCATAATAAAAATACGCCTAATGACCAAATTAATGATTCATTGGTAAGGAATATTGCTGAAATATATGGCCTAACTAAAGAAAATGTATAATTATCGGTCTTGAACAAAGGGATTCCATCTTGAAGCAGTCCAAAAATTACATTTTTGAGTTTAATCAAAATTCTTTTGAATTAGTTTTTCTTTTTCAGAGAGTAAATTTTCCAATTGCCTATCTAATTCTTCAGATGGATTTAAACTTAAACGGCTAATAACTTCGGCTATTTTTGTTTCTAATAAAAGCAGCCTTTCGTTTCTTTCTTTATCCTGTTTTGCCTTTATTTGCCGTTGTTGGTATTCTTTATATTCCTTGTAATTACCATTAAACAATTCAATCCTTCCATTCCGTATAGATAAAATTCGTGTAGCAACTTTATTAATAAATCGACGATCATGAGAAGCAAAAATCACGCTACCTTCATAATTCATTAGAAGCGTTTCCAAGGCTTCAATAGCTTGTGCATCAAGGAAATTCGTTGGTTCATCTAAAACTAACATATTAACATCACTTAAAATAATCTTCGCTAATGCTGCTTTTACTCGTTCTCCCCCACTGAGAATTTCAACGGGTTTATAAATATCCTCACCAAAAAAATGCATTCTAGCAAGAACAGTTCGAATAAAAGTCTCATTATGATTCGAAGTGGCCCAAACGTTTTGCAGTATTGTTTTTTTATCATCTAAAATATTTAAATCTTGACTAAAATAACCAATTTTTACAGAAGGTGAAAGTTTGACTTTAGGGTCTTTATTTATAATTTTTTTTATTAGGGTTGTTTTCCCACTTCCATTTGGGCCAATAATTGCCAACTTATCTCCAACACGTATTTGAAAGCTTATTTTATTCCATAAAATACGTTCTCCTGCAATGCCAGATAAGTCTTCAACACGTAAAATTGGTTTGTTGCGAGGAAGTTCTGCGTTTTTTAACTCCATTTTAATGGGAGGAAGTTCTTTTTCTTTTTCTACTGCTTCCAATCGTTCAATCCGTTTTTGAATGGATTTAATATTTAACATTAACTTTTTTTGTATAGTAGCGTAGTGTGTTTTTACACCGGGGACTCTCGCCTCTGAATTCGAAATATTTTTCGGCTTCTTTGTCGCTCTTTGAGCTCTATGCTTCAGATCGATGATAGCCCTTTCCAACTGTTTCTTTTTCTCCATATATTTTTTATATTCCAATTGATTACGGAGCTTCTTTTTTTCTTTTTGTTCTTTATAATTGGTATAATTGCCAATATACTCTATTACCTTACAACCATCTATTTCCCATATGGTTGTGCAAAGAGAGTCTAGAAAATCACGATCATGAGAAACAATAACAAATGCACCCTTCCATTCACTTAATATTTTTTCCAACCATTCAATGTGATCTGTATCAAGGTTTGTTGTTGGTTCATCAGCAAGCAATAAAGAAGGATGTCTATATAAAACTTGTTGAAGATATTCCTTTGTGACTTCACCACCGCTCTTTGTAGTGCCCGCTTGTTGTTTTATCTGTGGTATGAGTTCAATTTTTGCGTACCGGGTCACTTTCCCATTATTTGGATTGATCGTTCCAGCCATTATGTTCAATAAAGTAGTTTTTCCACATCCATTCGGACCAATTAAACCGATTTTATCATGATCATGGATTTGTAAATTATTTACATCCAGCAACAAGCGGTCTCTTACATAATGTTTTATATGATTGATTTCTAATAAAATCATATAACCACTCCTTTGAATGACCGTTAGTGTCAAGTAAAGTTCGCAAAAACCATCAGTACTCCGATAAGGGTTATGCCACTTATATTCGGAGTTACCGATGGCTTTTCCTCTTTTCATTTTTGCGAACTTAATTTTACGTGATCGAATGACCCTTATCCATTAGGAAAGTAAGTGATGAACTTTATTTATCAAATATAATTCGTGCTTATTTATTGGTATTGGTTTTGGGTTTGGATTTGGATTAGTTAAATGCTTATAAATGTTCTCATTATTTGTCTTTTAAATAAATTATTATGTTATCGAATCTTTTAATCCATTTGCTGTTAGCCTGACGACATCTTTAATCAAGAATAGTCCTATCGATGATAATGTCATTAATAGAGCGCAGGCAAATACAAGATATTCAATTCTTATCATACTGTTTAAAACACCACTTAACATCGCACCTAATGGACTTGTGATTGAAAAGATTGTCGTAATAGTTCCCATGACTCTTCCCAGTAATTTCTGAGGAACCATCATTTGTAATGCTGTGAAATAAACACTAGAGCCTATCGTATTAAACAAGCCATAAAGAAACCATAAACTAATTGATAATATAGAGATATGACTTAAAGAAAAAATAACTAAAGTTATCCCTTGAAGGATTGTACCTATAATAAAAACAAGTCCGAGTTTATTAAACTTTTTATTTAAAATACCTAGTAAAGCTCCTCCCAGAATTGCCCCAATTGATAAACAGATTTCTAGAGCACTATAATAGAAAGAATTGTTGTTAAAAAAAACACTAGTCCACTTTGGAAGTAATGCCCAGATTGTCCAAAATGAAAGATTAACAACTAATGCGACGGGAATAACATTAATTATAAATTTATTATGTCTAATATAAGAGAGACCTTCCAAAAACAACTTCAGAAAGTTGTTTTGATCTTTCATTTTAGTTAAAAATTGTTCTTCATTTCCAAGTCTAGGTAACCTTAAAATAAAAATAACAGAGATAAAAAATGTTATTGCATTTAATAAGGGTGCCCAATATAAATCAGAAACCAATACAATTGCACCACCTGCGGATGCACCAACTATTGTTGCTGCTTGAAAAAAGGTTGTCATAATCCCGTTAACTTTAAGCAATTGATCTCGACTGATATATTCAGGAACGATGGCATCAAATGTTGGTGCGAAGATGCCGCTACCTAACGATAATAGACACACAGTTATAGCTAATATTAAAAAATTATTGTATCCTAAATAAAAAAGAAGTGAACACAAAAGTAAAATAATACACCTGAATATATCAATTGATAGTAATAGGACTCTTTTATTGAATCGATCTGCTAAGATACCACCCAATGGATTGATTAGCGTTGAAATTAACTGTAATGCCCCAATTATCCCAACATACCACTGATTTTGTGTTATTGCATAAGCAGTCCACATTGAAAAAATAGAAAATATCATCTTACCAAACTGTGATGTTGTTTCTCCACAAATTAAATTGATTGCATTACTATTTAATTTTGATATTAATGTTGATGAGGACTTCACTTTTTTTATCAATTATATTTCCTCCTTAGGAGAGATACAGGATGTATAATTTTATTAATTATCATAACAACTCGAAATTAACTGAGAAGGAAATACGGAAACTGGAAGAATATTACCAAAAGGCACGAATACAAGAAAGTTATTATATGAATTTACAACCTCAAAAAAATTTTTATAATGAGGTCACTCTCGGAAACACAAAAAATATTAATAAAAACATCGTTGAAGTAATGGAGAATAGAACCTCATTTAGAGGAACTAATTATTCACCATTAAGTAGAATCGAATATCGACAATATTGTTTCATGCAATGTCAAAAAAAGAATAGTATTAAAAAGCCGTATCCTTCGGCAGGCGGCGTTTATTCTGTATGCTTAAAAGTCAGTAACTATTATATACCAAATATTTTTATTTTTGTAAATTCCAAACTATTAAAATATTTTATTTTTTGGGATAAAAATCCAATCTATTTGTTCTTTGAAATTTAGGGTCCCTTTTCAATTGTTGGGGTGGGGCCTGCGGCCTTGCATCCGCTTCCTCACCTGGCCGAAGCGAGGCTTTGTAAAATCCGGGGCGCTTCCTTCAACCGGCATCCCGGTTGCCCGGACCGGATCCTCTTTGCTAAACTTCGCGAAAAGGCTTTTCCATACCGCGGGAACGTTTTTTCCCAACCTTGGGCCTCGGCCCTTTCTTTGGCATGGACGATTTCCTCCGTGAAAAAAAAGAGCGCATGGCGCTCTTTTTTTCGGGTTTTTTCGCCTTATACGGACAATACCTTCATCACATTGCGGACGGATTGGGCGGATTTTTCCAGGGCCGCCTTTTCTTCTTCGGTCAAATCCAGCTCGATCACCTTTTCCAAGCCGTTTCCGCCGAGGATCGTCGGGACGCCCAAATAAATGCCTTCAAATCCGTACTCGCCTTCCAGATAGGCGATGGCGGGGAGGATCCGGCGTTGGTCTTTGACGATGGCTTCCACCATTTCAACGAGGGAGGCCGCCGGGGCGTAATAGGCGGAACCGTTCCCCAACAGGTTGACGATTTCCCCGCCGCCCTTCCGTGTTCTCTCCACGATGGCGTCCAAACGGTCTTTCGGGATGAGCTTTTCGAGGGGGATGCCGCCGGCATAGGAGTACCGGACGAGGGGGACCATGTCGTCGCCGTGGCCGCCCAAGACAAAGCCGGTCACGTCCTTAACGGAAATGTTCAATTCCTGGGCGACAAAGGTGCGGAACCTCGCCGTGTCCAAAACGCCCGATTGGCCGATGACCCGGTGTTTCGGGAAGCCGGATTCTTTATAGACGGTATAGGTCATGGCGTCGACCGGGTTCGTCAGCACGATGATCACGCAATCCGGGGAATATTTGACCACTTCTTTGGTCACCTGTTTCATGATTTTCTCGTTCGTTTGCACCAAATCGTCCCGGCTCATCCCCGGCTTGCGGGCGATCCCGGCGGTGATGATGACGATGTCCGAATCCTTCGTATCCTCGTAATTGGAAGTGCCGACGATGTTGGCGTCAAACCCCAGTACGGGGCTTGCCTCCAGCATGTCCAGAGCCTTGCCCTTGGTCGGGTTTTCCAATTGCGGGATATCCACCAAAACGATGTCCCCCAGTTCCTTTTTGGCGAGCAGAAACGCCGTCGTCGAACCTGTAAAACCGGCGCCGATCACCGAAATCTTTTTCCTTTTCATGACCATGTCCATTCCTCCCTAAAGATTGGAAATCGAGTGGAGACCGCCCCGGAAACCCCGGGGCAGGCCGATCAAAACTTCGTTATGCCATATTTTCAATCAATTTGTCGGCAAACTGGGAGCATTTGACTTCCGTGGCCCCTTCCATCAGGCGGGCGAAATCGTAGGTGACATATTTGGATGCAATCGTCTTTTCCATCGCCTTGATGATCAGGTCGGCCGCCTCGTTCCAGCCCAGATGCCGCAGCATCAGCACGCCCGACAAAATGACGGAGGACGGGTTCACCTTATCCAATCCGGCGTATTTCGGGGCGGTTCCGTGGGTCGCTTCAAAGATGGCATGTCCCGTATCGTAGTTGATGTTGGCCCCGGGGGCGATGCCGATCCCGCCGACTTGGGCGGCCAGCGCGTCGGAGATATAATCCCCGTTCAAATTCATCGTCGCAACCACGTCGAATTCCTTCGGCCGGGTCAAGATTTGCTGCAGGAAGATGTCGGCAATCACGTCCTTGACGATGATTTTTCCTTCTTCTTCCGCCTTTCTTTGGGCCTCGTTGGCGGCGTCCGCCCCCTTTTCCGCCTTGATCCGGTCATACTGGGCCCAGGTGAACACCCGGTCGCCGAATTCTTCCTCAGCCACTTCGTAGCCCCAATTTTTGAAGGCGCCTTCGGTATATTTCATGATGTTCCCTTTATGTACGAGGGTGACGGACTTCCTTCCTTCTTTGAGGGCGTATCGGATGGCGGCGCGGACGAGCCGTTTCGAGCCTTCTTCGGAGATCGGTTTAATGCCGATTCCGGAAGTTTCCGGGAAGCGGATTTTCTTTACGCCCATTTCATTTTGCAAAAAGTCGATGAGCTTCTTCACTTCTTCCGTGCCCTTCGCATACTCGATTCCCGCGTAAATGTCTTCCGTATTTTCCCGGAAAATGACCATGTCGGTATCCTGCGGCCGCTTCACCGGGGAAGGGACCCCTTCGAACCAGCGGACGGGCCTCAAGCAAACATACAGATCCAATTCCTGGCGCAAAGCCACGTTCAAGGAACGGATCCCGCCGCCGACGGGCGTGGTCAGCGGTCCTTTTATGGCAATGATATGTTCTTTGATCGTATCCAGCGTTTCCTGCGGGAGCCATTCCCCCGTTTGCTTAAAGGCCTTCTCCCCCGCCAAGACTTCTTTCCAAACGATCTTTCTTTTCCCTTGATAAGCCTTTTCCACAGAAGCATCCAAAACCCTGGATGCGGCGGCCCATATATCGGGTCCGGTTCCGTCGCCTTCGATGAACGGAATGATCGGATGGTCGGGAACGTTTAATACCCCGTTTTGAACCGTAATTTTTTCTCCGTTAGCCATGCGCTTCTACCTCCGTTTTTTATCAAAATCAAAGGTTAGGAAGGCGGTTTTCTCCTAACCTTTTTCCATTGTATCCGAATTTGATTATCCGCGATCTTCCAATTTTACGTAAGTTTGCTTGCCCGGGCCGACATATTCCGCACGGGGCCGGATCAAGCGGTTGTTCTCATATTGTTCCAATATATGCGCGAGCCATCCCGACATCCGGCTGATGGCAAAAATCGGCGTGAACAGGTCGTGTTCGATCCCCAGGCTGTGGTAGACCGACGCGGAGTAAAAGTCCACATTCGGCGGAATGTTTTTCTCGGCGGTCACGATGCTTTCGATCTTCGTGGAGATATCGTACCATTTCGGTTCCCCGGTTAATTTCGTCAGCTTCTCCGACATTTTTTTCAAATGTTTCGCCCGCGGGTCGCCATTCCGGTACACCCGGTGGCCGAAGCCCATGATCTTTTCCTTGTTGGCCAATTTTTTCCGGATATAGGGCTCCACATTTTCCACGGAACCGATTTCCATCAGCATCTTCATGACCTGTTCGTTCGCCCCGCCATGGAGCGGCCCCTTCAAAGCGCTGATGGCGCTCGTCACCCCGGAATACACGTCGGACAGGGTGGCGACGCATACCCGGGCCGTAAAGGTGGAAGCGTTCAGCTCATGATCCGCGTGCAAAACCAGCGCCTTGTTGAACGCCTCGACGGCCACTTGGTCCGGTTCTTCGCCGTTTAACATATATAAAAAGTTGGCGGCGAAATTTAGATCCTTTCGCGGTTCGACCGGCTCCAGCCCTTTACGGATGCGGGAGAAGGCGGCGACGATCGTCGGGATCTTCGCCTGCAGGCGGACCGCTTTATTATAGTTGGCCTCCTTCGTGAAAACATCCGCCTCGTCATCAAACAGGCCGAGGAAGGAGACGGCCGTGCGCAATGCGGCCATCGGATGGACCTTCTGATTCGGATAGGACTTCAAATGATCGATGAGCTCCTTCGGGATCGGGGCATTTTCCGCCAGCAGTTTCTTGAAATCTTCCAATTCTTGTTTCTTCGGCAGCCGGCGATGCCACAATAAAAATACGACTTCCTCAAACAGCGCGTTTTCTGCTAGATCGTCAATGTCATAGCCGACATATGTCAGCTTGTCGTCGATGATGGAACTGATGCTCGACGTCGCAGCCACAACCCCTTCGAGACCTCTGGCAGTGTTCATTGTAATTCTCCCTTCATTCCTTTATTGTCGACTAATGAATAAACCCCGGAAAAGAAATTTTCCAAGGCTTCATTAGATTGAAAACCGATATGAAAAATAAAGATTTTCCAGTATAAAAAACAAAGAAGTTCGACAGATTGCCAGCCTTGGGAGATTAAGAAAATGCTTTCAAAAAACCTTAAAAAAAGGGAAACTGTCAAAAATCGTTCATTTCCAAAATTTATTATAACGGAAATTTTAAGTTTTGTGAACGATCTGTGATAAAAATGTGAAAAAATTATTATTTTGGTAGAAAAATAAAATGCAAGGTTTATTGTAAATATTCGAATAATTTTATCGCCAGCCAGGCGATCCCCGCTCCGATCATCGGGCCGACCGCCAACCCGTTAAAGAAGGAAAGGCCGAGAATGGTCCCGAAGACGATGGCGGTCATCATGGCGGGATCCTCCGCCAGCTGCGCCACGCCGGCTTTGGCCAAGAGGGCGACCAGCACCCCCGACAACAGGGCGATCACCCCGTTTACGCTTTTCAAAGGGCCGATCAATTCCTGAAAACCGATCTCTCCCGTGGCGACGGGAACAAGCACGGCCACGGTAATGATCGTGATCCCCCAATCGACCCCCTTTTCCTGAAGGATGGCAAAAATCCGGCCGCCGGGAAAAAGGATTTTGACGAAAAAAAAGGACGGCGAGGATCAGCGGCTGATTTTTGGCAAAAACCCCCGCCGCAAGAAAAAGGAGCAAAAAAAGGTATGTCATCTTTTCACCCGCTCTTTTCGTTCGAAATCAAAAAGAATCCGTTCCGATGGCAACTGTCATTTTTTCGGTATACTGGTAATATATATAATGAAATCGTCCATCGTGGTACAATAAGGGAAAACCGGACGCTTTCGGCATTTGCCGCCAAAGGCATCAAGGAGGAAAAGGAATGCAAAACCTTTGGGCGCAAGTCACCCGCACGCTGCTGGTCATCGGCACGACCATAGTTTCCCTGATCGCCCTCTATTTCATCGCGGCGTTGACCTATCCTTTTATCATCGCCTGGTTTATCGCGTTTTTAATCAATCCGATCGTCAACTTTCTGCAGATCAAATGGCGCCTGCCAAGGTCATTGGCTGTGCTGATCGTCCTCGTCGTCATTTTTGCGCTGCTCGCCACCCTTTTGACCTTGTTGGTCGTCGAGCTGATCTCGGGAACGGAATATATGGCGAAAACGCTTCCGGATCATATCCAGACGTTCATCCGCTTTATGGATCAATGGGTGGACGAAACCTTCCTTCCCCTCCTCAGCCAATTGAATTACATGTTCGACAATTTGGAAGAAGGGTATCAGGATACCATCATCGACAACATCAAATCCGTCGGAGCGAACCTCGCCTCCTCCATCGGGGCCCTTTTGCAGGCGGTCTTAAAAGGAATACCGGGCTTCATCGGATGGTTTCCCTTTGCCGGAACGGTTTTCATCTTCATCGTTCTTGCCACCTTTTTCTTCAGCAAGGATTGGTACAAGCTGAAAACCATGACCTCCGGCTTCATCCCGGCCCGTTTCCGGAAAAAAGGGATGGCCGTTTACAAAGATTTGCGGAAGGCGCTGTTCGGGTTCATCCGCGCCCAGCTCATCCTCATTTCCATCACCGGGGTCATCGTCTTCATCGGGTTGCTGATCTTGAAGGTGCGCTACGCCCTGTCCCTGGCCTTCATCATCAGCTTCATCGACCTCTTGCCCTACTTGGGGACCGGGTTGGTTTTCGTCCCGTGGATCATCTATGAATTCGTCACCCATGATTTTCGGCTGGGGATCGGCCTCACCGTATTATATGTCGTCGTCATTGTCCAAAGACAATTGATGGAGCCGAAAGTCGTGTCCACCAATATCGGGGTGAGCCCCCTGGCCACCCTGATCTCCATCTTTGTCGGCCTGAAGCTCATCGGCTTTCTCGGACTCATTGCCGGCCCCATCGTATTGGTGCTGATCACCGCCCTCCATAAGGCGAAGGTATTCCATGAAATCTGGAACTTCATTAAGGGAAACGGGGCTTCGGCCAGCTGAAGGGAAGCCCTTGTCTTGCGGCCCGTTTCCGGCCTTCTCCGGTCCCGGACCCAATGAAATCTTCAAGAAGGGGGTAAACCATTCCCTCGCCGCCGGCAACCGAAAATTTCCGCGGCTGCCGCAATGGACGGAGGAGCGCTTTTTCCCGACTTTTACGGTTGAATATTGAAAAATTGGGTTAAAAACATTGATTTTTTGGAGCGCTTTCTGCGTCCCGGCGTCCGAAAAACGGATCCGCCGGCCGATGCGGGGCGGCTTTTCCCGTTTCGAACCCCGGCATGGCATCGGACAAAAAGCCAAAGCACGGGCGGCGGAAAACAATCAAAACAGGCGTGCAAGCAACCCGCTTTGCACGCCTGTTTTCTTCTTTTTTCCTGCTGCCTAATGCCAATATCGCCTCGTATAGACGAACGTCCGGCCGGACAGCCGCTTTTTGATGCCCCGGATGAAAAAGGGCTTCACCGTCCGCCTCGTGACCGGCCAAAGCAAATACAGCCCCAAAAGGTCGGTGATCAGCCCCGGAAGGAGCAGCAAAAACGCCCCGAGGAGGATGAACAGACCGTCCATGATTTCCTCCCCGGGAATTTGGCCGTAAGACAATTGGCGGCGGGCCTTTTCGATCGTAAACAATCCTTCCCGCTTCGTCAAATAAATACCGATGAGTCCCGAAAGCACAAGCAGGAACAACGTCCAGCCGATGCCGATCCATTTTCCCAAAAGGATTAGAAGAAGAAGCTCCATCACGCCGAGCATGATCAAGAAGGAGAAGAATTTGCGCATGAAACCCACCGCCTGGAAAGATAGTCCCGAGAATCTTTCAGAGAACGCTGGCATGGCCTTTATAGACGATGCCGCTCACCGCGTCAACCGTAATTTCCTGGCCGTCCTTCAGCACCTCGACCGCCTTTTCCGCACCGACGATGACCGGAATCCCGAGGCTTAAGCCGACCACCGCCGCATGGCTCGTAATGCCGCCTTCTTCCGTGACGATGGCGATGCATTTTTCAATGGCCGGCATCATTTCCCGATCGGTGGAATAGGTGACGAGGATGGAACGCTCCTTCACCTTTTCCAGGGCCTCCTGGCTGTTCCGGGCGATGACGGCCTTCCCGAAGGCCGTCTTTCTGCCGACCCCTTGTCCTTTCAAGAGGATGTCCCCGACCACATGAATCTTCATCATGTTTGTGGTACCCGCTTCCCCGACGGGAACGCCCGCGGTGATGACGACGATGTCCCCATGTTTGATCAGGCCGCTTTTTAAGCTTTCCTGCACGGATAATTCCAGCATTTCATCCGTGGAGGGAACCTTTTCGCCCAGCAGCGAATACACGCCCCAGACGAGCTCCAGCTGATTTCTTGTCCTTTCGTTGCTCGTAATGGCGATGATCGGGGATTTCGGCCGGTATTTGGCGATCATCCGCGCCGTATGCCCGCTTTCCGTCGGAGTGATGACCGCATGGATGTCCAAATTGATCGCCGTGTGGGCGACGGATTGGCAAATGGCGTCGGTCATGTTGTGTTCGGTCTGCTTGCTCCGGACGCTTAAAATTTCCTTATGGTTCAATTCCTTTTCGGCACAAAGGGCGATTTTATGCATCATTTTGACCGCTTCGACGGGATATTGTCCCGCCGCCGTTTCTCCGGACAGCATGACCGCATCCGTTCCGTCAAAAATGGCGTTGGCCACGTCGCTGGCTTCCGCCCGGGTCGGACGGGGATTCCTTTGCATGGAATCCAGCATTTGGGTGGCGGTAATTACCGGTTTGCCGAATTGGTTGCATTTCTTAATCAAGCGCTTCTGCACAATCGGAACTTCTTCCGCCGGGATTTCCACGCCCAGATCGCCCCGGGCGATCATCAGTCCGTCGGAAACCTCCAAAATTTCGTCGATGTTTTCCACGCCTTCCCGGTTTTCGATTTTCGGGATGATCTGCACATCCGTCGCCCCGTATTTTTCCAGCAGTTCGCGGATGTCCAGAACATCCGAGGCGCGGCGGACAAAAGAGGCGGCGATAAAATCGATTCCGTGCTTAATCCCGAAAATGATGTCGGCGGCATCCTTTTCGGTGATGCCGGGCAGTTTGATGGAAACCCCCGGGACATTCACGCCCTTTTTATTTTTCAGGACGCCGTTGTTCAGGACTTTCGCGACGATTTCTTTTTTGTCGAGCAATTTATCCACGACTTCCAGCCCGATCAGCCCGTCATCCAAAAGGATCGAGGAACCGACCTCGACATCGTGGATCAAACCGCTGTAAGTGACGGAAAATCTTTCCTTCGTACCGAGGACCTCTTCCATGGAAATGCGGACGATGTCCCCTTTGCGCAATTCCACCGCGCCGTTTTCCATATCGTGGGTGCGGATTTCCGGGCCCTTCGTGTCCAAGAGGAGCGCCACGTTCTTTTTCGTAATTTTTTCCGCTTCCCGGAGGTTGAGAATCCGTCTCTCGTGTTCTTTATGGTCGCCGTGGGAAAAATTCAGCCGGGCAACGTTCATCCCCGCTTCGATCAACGCGACGAGCATCTCCACCGATTCGCTGGCCGGTCCGATCGTGCAAACGATTTTGGTCTTTCTCATTTTGATGGCCTCCTGATCCTAAATCGATAGTTCCTTCGACAACTTAAACATTTCCCGGTCAATCTCATGGGGAACGTCCAAAATTTCATTGAAATCATAATCGACGATTTGATTGTTTTGGATTCCGACCGCCCTGCCGCCTTTTCCTTCGAGCAAGAGTTCCACCGCCCTGGAGCCGAGGCGGCTTGCCAAAACCCGGTCGTAGGCGGATGGGGAGCCTCCCCGTTGAATATGTCCCAAGACGGAAACCCGGATTTCCATATTCGTCCGTTTCTTCAGTTCCTCGGCAAACTTGACGCCGCTCGTCACGCCTTCGGCGACGATAATGATGCTGTGCTTTTTCCCCCGCTCTTTTCCGCGGTGCAGCCGTTCGATGATATCATCGATGCTTTCCTCGACTTCCGGGATCAAAATCGTTTCCGCGCCTCCGGCCAAACCTGTCCAAAGGGCGATATCCCCCGCATTTCTTCCCATGACTTCGATGACGAAGGTCCTTTCGTGGGAAGAAGCCGTGTCCCGGATTTTGTCAATCGCATCGATGACCGTGTTCAACGCCGTGTCAAAACCGATCGTCCGGTCCGTTCCTGCAATATCATTATCGATCGTTCCCGGGATTCCTATGCATGGAATGCCCTGCTCGCTCAACGCCTTGGCCCCGCGGTAGGAACCGTCCCCGCCGATCACCACCAGCCCTTCGATGCCGAATTTTTTCAGCTGGGCAATGCCCTTCTGCTGGCCCTCCTTCGTGACGAATTCGGGGCATCTTGCCGAGCGGAGAATCGTTCCGCCGCGATGGATGATGTCACCGACCGAGCCCAATTCCAGCTTTTTGATGTTACCGTTGATCAGCCCTTGATAGCCCTGGTAAATGCCGTAAACCTCCAGCTGATGATAAATCCCTTTTCGGACCACCGCCCGGATCGCCGCATTCATCCCGGGCGCATCCCCGCCGCTCGTTAAAACGCCAATCCTTTTCATCCTTTTCACCTTTCTTACTTTCCTGAAATCTTTTTTGTACATTGTTAATTATTATACATTTTAAAAATACCATGACTGGAGATGTAAAAACAATAGCGACCCCTAATATAAGAAAATACTGAATTCTGCATCCGGATCCCTGCTTTTCCTTCCCGGAAAAAACCGGAGGAAAGAAGAAAAGAACGCACACAGAGGCACGTTCTTATTCATTCCCATTTCATTCCTTTTCAAAAGCGAAAGCGCCGATTTTTTTAAATTTTTCATAGCGATGGCGGATCAATTGTTCCCTGGACATCGGCACCAGCTCTTTCAAAGAATTTTCAATCACCGGATCGATGAAGGCGGCCTGTTCGGCCACATTCCGATGGGCGCCGCCCCTCACTTCCGGGATGACCTCATCGATCACTCCCAATTCCTTCAAATCATAGGCGGTGATTTTCATCGTCTCCGCCGCCCTTTTCGCCAAGGAAGCGTCTTTCCACAGCAGGGCAGCCGCCCCTTCGGGCGAAATCACCGAATATGTAGAATTTTCCAACATATGAATATGATTTCCAACTCCGAGGGCGAGGGCTCCTCCGCTCCCCCCTTCACCGATGACTATGCAGATGATCGGGACGCCGAAACCGGCCATTTCGAACAGATTCCGGGCGATCGCCTCGCTTTGTCCCCGTTCTTCCGCCGCCTTCCCGGGATATGCCCCCTTCGTGTCGATGAAGCAGATGATCGGCCGGCCGAATTTATCCGCCTGGCGCATGAGTCGCAAAGCCTTCCGGTAGCCTTCCGGATGGGGCATGCCGAAATTTCTGCGGATGTTTTCCTTCGTGTCCTTCCCCCGCTGATGGCCGATGACGGTCACCGGCAGGCCCTTGTATTTCGCCACGCCGCCCACGATCGCTTCATCGTCCCCAAACAGGCGGTCGCCGTGAAGCTCGAAAAAATCTTCGAACAAATGGGCGACATAATCCAGGGTGGTGGGACGCTCCGGATGCCTGGCGATTTGGACCCGGTCCCAAGGCTTCAAGTTGCGGTAAATTTCATTTTCCAATTTCATCAGCCGGTCTTCCAGCTTTTGAATCTCCTCGGCCAAATCCACATCCGCATCGTTCATGATGGACTTCAGCTCGTCGATTTTATTTCTCAATTCAATGACCGGCTTTTCAAAATCTAAGACGTAAGCCACGGGAGCTCGCCTCCTTGTCGGTGCAGTTCAAGAATGAGGGAGATCTTGTCCTTCAGTTGATCCCTCGGGATGACGGCATCCAATTGCCCGTGCTTCAAGAGGAATTCGGCGGTCTGAAAATCTTCCGGCAATTTTTCCCGGATCGTCTGTTCGATGATCCTCCGTCCGGCAAAACCGATCAGCGCCCCGGGCTCGGCAAAATTATAATCGCCCAACGAAGCGAAACTGGCGGAAACGCCGCCCGTTGTCGGATGGGTCATGACGGAGATCGTCAAACCGCCGCGGTCGCTGAACCGTTTGAGGGCCGCGCTCGTCTTCGCCATCTGCATGAGGCTGAGGACCCCTTCCTGCATGCGGGCGCCTCCGGAGGCGGCAAAAAGTATTAAAGGAAGCTCCCGCTCTTCCGCATGTTCGATCGCCCGCGCGATCTTTTCCCCGACGACCGAGCCCATGCTGCCCATGCGGAAGGATGAATCCATCACCGCACCGACGACGGGAAACCCGTTCACCGTCCCCTCACCGGTGACGACGGCTTCATTCAATTTGGAAACTTCCCTGTCCTTTTCCAATTTTTCCAAATAACCGGGAAATGATAACGGATTTTCGGAAACCATTTCCCGGTCCATTTCCCGGAAACTGCCGGCGTCGAAAAAGCTGTCGATCCTTTCTTTTGCCGTCATGGGAAAATGGTAACGGCAGTGGAGGCAAAGTTTGTAATTCCGCAGAAGTTCCTTCGTAAACATGATCCTCTTGCATTTCGGGCATTTCGTCATGATTCCTTCCGGGACGTCATTTCTGGCCGATTGGGCGGGAACGGTGGCGTATCTCTTTTTGTTTTTGGCAAACAGATCTTTTAGCAAGTCGCATCCTCCTCAATTATGGAAACATCCGCATGTTCTCCGGGATTGTCTACTACTGTATCGAAAGGCGGGCAAAAATCATGTCGTTATTTGCCGACAGCGGTGTGACATTTATTGATCTTATTTTTATAGACCGATACGGCCGCCTCGTCGCCGTCATTCACGCATGAAAGCAGCTGCAGGAAAACCGCTTTGTCCGTCCGTCTTTCCGGCCGGTGATAGTAAGGGGCGTATTCCGTCAAAATCCGCCAGATCTTCAGCAGGAGACGGTTGTCCGTGTTTTTGATCAGCCAATCGAAGAAGAGCCTTTGATCGATGGCCTCCTCCGCTTCCCATCGTTCCGCCGGAAGCTTCTTCCCGCGGCGAATCAAGTCGGCGATGGCGCCGGTCTCGATCAGCTGAATCGTATTTTCCAGATCCGTCCTCGCCTGATGGCTTTGCAAGACGAAAGCCCCCAATATTTCCACGAGGCGGTGGTTGCGAAAATCGCAAATGTACGTTCCTTCTCCCCTTTTCGTTTCGATCAGCCCCAGCAATTCCAGGGAGCGCAACGCCTCCCGGACGGAGGACCGGCCGACTTTCAGCCGGTCGGAAAGTTCCCGTTCGGAAGGAATTTTGTCCCCCGGTCCCAAATGGTTTTCATCGATCAGCTGCTTAATTTTTTCCACGATCTCCAAAAAAATTTTCGAAGGATAGCCGCTTTCGTTCACCTTGTCCCCGACCCTCTGCTTATCGCTGAGATTTTCATCGTTTTTTCCTCAATCTCCTTCGGATCGACCTTCACCCGGGCGACGCCGGTTTCCATCGCCGCCTTTGCCACCGCCGCGGCCACCTTCGGCGCGACACGGGGATCGAAGGGGGCGGGAATGACGTAATCCGGATGCAATTCCTCGTCGGAAACGAGGGAAGCGATCGCTTCCGCGGCGGCCCGTTTCATGTCTTCATTGATGTGGGTCGCCCGCACGTCCAAGGCACCGCGGAAAATGCCGGGGAAGGCCAGCACGTTATTGACCTGGTTCGGATAGTCGGAACGGCCCGTGCCGATGACGACGGCGCCGGCCTCCTTCGCCTCCTCGGGCATGATCTCCGGATCCGGATTGGCCATGGCGAAGATGACCGGTTTGTCGTTCATCGAACGGATCATCTCTTTCGTCAGGGCGCCCGCGACGGATACGCCGACAAAAACATCCGCGCCTTTGATGGCGTCCGCCAAAGTGCCTTTCAATTTTTCCCGGTTGGTGAAGCGCGCGATTTCCGCCTTGATTTTGTTCATGCCGAAGGGGCGCCCTTCATAGATGATGCCTTTGGAATCGCATAAGATCATGTCGCGCACCCCGTAATGATGGAGCAGTTTGATGATGGCGATGCCGGCGGCGCCGGCCCCGTTGGCCACCACTTTGATGTCGGAAAACTTTTTGCCGACGATCTTCAAGGCGTTGACCAGGCCGGCAACGGTGACGATGGCCGTGCCGTGCTGGTCGTCGTGGAATACGGGGATATCCAATTCCTTCTTCAGCCGCTCTTCCACTTCAAAGCAATGGGGCGCGGCGATATCCTCCAAATTGATGCCCCCGAAAGCCGGCTCCAGCAGTTTTACGGTCTCGATGATCTTTTCCACATCGTTCGTGGCAAGGCAAATCGGGAAGGCATCGACGCCGGCGAAGCTCTTGAACAGGACCGCCTTCCCTTCCATGACGGGCAGGGCCGCTTGCGGGCCGATATTCCCCAGTCCGAGAACCGCCGTTCCGTCGGTGACGACGGCGACCGTATTCCCTTTCAATGTATAATCATAGACCGTTTCCGGACGGTCGTAGATCGCTTTGCACGGTTCCGCCACACCGGGAGAATAGGCCAAACTCAAATCATGGGCATCCTTGATTTCCACCTTGGAGACCACTTCCAGTTTCCCCTGGTGCATCCGGTGCATATGCAGGGCTTCTTCCTTGAGCGTCAAAGATGTTCACTCCTTAAAAAGGGATAAATCCCCGCGAACCGTTCGCATCCCTCCCGGAGGCCGGAAAACCGTGAAAGGATTCCGATTTCGGGGCGGGCCGATGCAGTTCCGGGGCGTTCTTCAGCCTGCCATCTTCGTCAGCGGACAAACCGGTTCAACGGATCGCCGAACTGGTCTGACCACAGGGTATCTCATAAAACATATTAACATATATCCTCTTTCTGGAAAAGAAGATTTTCAGTCGACAAAACGGGCGCCCTTTACCACAAACTGGCGGCGGTTATTGCGTTTTTCCACAATCCCGGCCAATAAGGCGAAGGCGTCCTTTTTGAATCTGCCGCCGAATTTCCGATAGACGTCGGGAAAGACGACGGCGTCCATCTCCCCGCTCTCGTCGCTGATCGTCAAAAAGGCCATGGGTTCCCCGTCCTTCGTCCGGATCTTTTTCTCTTCCGCGATCCAAACCCCCACCTTGACGTACCGTCTTTCGCTCTTGATCTCGTCCAGAAACAGCGACCCTTGGGAAAGGAACCAGTCGCGGTAGTAGGAGGCCGGGTGCTTGGACACGAAAACCCCCATCAGCTCTTTCTCATACAGCAGTTTGGCCATGACCGGCATCGGTTCGACGGTCACGTATTTCGGCTTAAATTGCTGTTCCAGGGAATTGAACATGTCCAATTGCCGGCCGTCGCCCCCGAAAATGGCCGCATGCTCCAGGGCGGCATCCAACGAGGCCAGCAGGGTCGCCCGGTCCTGACCGAACTCATCGAAACAGCCCGCCTTGACGAGGGCCTCCATAACCTTCCGGTTGACGACCCGCAAAGACACCCGCAGGCAGAAATCAAACAAATCTTCAAAGGGCCTCTCTTCCCTCGCCCGGAGGATTTCCTTGATCGCCTGGACCCCGACTCCCTTGATGCAGGCCAGGCTCATGCGGACGGCGTTTCCCTCGACGGAAAACAGGCGGCCGCTCCTGTTGATGGAAGGTCCCAAGACGGAAAAGCCCATCCTTTTTAATTCCCTGATGTACTCGGCGATCTTTTCTTCATGCCCGATGACGGAAGAAAGCAGGGTGGCCATGAAATACAGGGGATAGTGGGCCTTCAGGTACGCCAGCTGGTAGGCGATGACGCTGTAGGCGACGGCATGGCTTCTCGGAAAACCGTAGTCGGCGAAGCGGACGATCATGTCGTACACCTGATCGGCGACCGCTTCCGGATAGCCCCGCTCGACCGCCCCGGATACGAAATGGGAACGTTCCTTGTCCAAAATTTCCCGCTTCTTCTTCGATACCGCCCGCCGCAAAAGATCCGCCTGGCCGAGGGTAAATCCGGCCATCGTCGAGGCGATCTGCATGATTTGTTCCTGATAGACGATGACACCGTACGTCTTTTTTAAAATCGGTTCCAAGTCTTCATGGGGATAGCGGACCTTTTCCAACCCGTGTTTCCGCCGGATGTAGACGGGGATGAACTGCATCGGGCCGGGACGGTACAGGGCGTTGACGGCAACGATGTCTTCGAACTCCGTCGGTTTCAGTTCCGTGAGCACCTTCCGCATTCCTTCCGATTCCAGCTGAAAGACGCCGGTCGTGTTGCCGCTTTGCAAAAGGCGGTACGTCTTTTCATCTCGGAAAGAGATGTTTTTCATGTCAAAACCCGGGTTTGCCTTTTCCCGGATCATTCGGACGATGGACTCCATGATCGTCAGATTCCTGAGCCCCAAAAAGTCCATTTTCAATAGTCCGAGCTCTTCCAATATGCCCATCGGATATTGGGTCAACAAGATCTCTTCGTGCCCTTTCTGCAAAGGGACCATTTCGATGAGGGGCATCCCGGAGATGACGACCCCCGCCGCATGGGTGGACGTGTGCCGCGGCAGCCCTTCGATTTTCAGAGAGATTTGGTAGATGCGGCGGAAGGGTTCCCTTTGGATCAGCCGCCTCAGCTCCTCCGACTGGGCGGCGGCCTCCTTCAGCGTCAGGCCGGGCCTGGAAGGGATGGCCCGCGATATTTGCTCCAACTCCTTTCCGGACAGCCCGAAAACCCTGGCGGTATCCCGCATGGCCGCCTTCGCCTGAAAGGTTCCGAAGGTGATGATCTGGGCCACATGCTTCGACCCATATTTCCGGGCGACGTAGCGGATGACCTCGTCCCGCCGGTGATCCGGAAAATCGATATCGATATCCGGCATCGAAATGCGGTCCGGATTGAGGAAACGTTCGAAGAGCAGCTGGAACTTGATCGGGTCCACATCGGTAATGCCGAGGGCATAGGCGACGAGGGAGCCCGCCGCCGACCCCCTTCCCGGGCCGACGAGGATCCCGTTTTCTTTGGCGAAACGGACGAAATCCCACACGATCAAAAAATAATCGCTGTATTTCATTTCCGTAATCACGTTCAATTCATATTCCAGCCGCTCCCGGTATTCCGGCGTCACCGGCCGCACCCGCCGCGCCAGGCCCGCTTCGCACAGCTCCCGCAAATACCGATCCGCGGATTTTCCGGACAAGGGATATTTCGGCAATAAAAAACCTTCGTTCAGCGGGATGCGGACATCGCATTGCCGGGCGATCTCCGCCGCGTTTTCCAGGGCTTCCGGGCAGTCGGAAAACATCGCCTCCATCTCGGCGGGGGTTTTGAAATAAAGCTCCTTTTCAAAGGGGGGGCGGGAAAGGTTTTCGACGGTCGTGTTTTCCCGGATCGCTTCGAGAATCTTCCAGGCGGCATAATCTTCCTTCCGCAGGAACAGGACTTTGGGAGCGGCGGCGCAGGGGATGCCCGTCGCTTCCGACAGGCGGAAAATCTTTTCTTCCAGTTTTTTTTCGTCGGCCACATTCATCTTTTGCAGGCCAATATAAAAAGCGGCTTCACCGAACAGCTCCCGGTAAAAGGCGGCCCGCTGCAGCGCCTTTTCGTCCTCGTCCTGAAGCAGCAGCCGCCCGATTTCCCCTTCCCTTCCGGGCGTGATGGCGATCAGCCCTTTCGTGTAATGCTTCAGCCATTTGACCGGGATGCCTTCCGGCGATTTGACGAGGATGGCGCTCGATATTTTCAAAAGATTTTTCAATCCGTCGTTGTCCTTGGCGAGCAAAATCAACGGCGCCGCCCCGGTCTCCTCCCCCTCGGGCAGGACGTCCGCCGTCAGACCGATGATCGGACGGAGGGAATGCCGCAAACAGGCCTTATAAAACGGCACGACCCCGTACATCGCATTCCGGTCGGTTAAAGCGACGGCCTCATAGCCGTATTCCTTCGCCTTTTCCGCCAGTTTCTCCGGCATGATCGTGCTCGAAAGCAGCGTATATGAACTGAAGGTGTTAAGGTGAACAACGGACATCGGCTATCACCTTTTCGCATCGCTTTTTCGTCCCCGCAAATCTAATTTCATTATATTATTTCGAAAGACAAACTTCCACGCCGCCCGCTCATAATGTCCGGATCCCATTCATACATTTATGGTGACCAACCCTTCACCTTAACCGATTCCCCGGGGGGGATCACAAATTTAGGGGATGATGAAATGAACGAGGCGTTCGTTCCCAGTTTTATCCACAGCTTTTTTATCGCGTTGGGGGTCATCGTCGGCGGATCGCTCATCGGCGGCTTTTCCGCCTTTTTGACGGGGAAACCTCCCCTCACGGAAATCTACCGCCTCTCCAACAGCCTGCGGATCTGGGCGATCGTCGCCGCCATCGGCGGAACCTTCGATACCTTTTACAGTTTCGAGCGGGGGCTGTTTCAAGGGGAGACGAAAGATATCATCCGGCAGATTTTATTGATTTTATCCGCCGTCGGCGGGGCGCAAACCGGAAACCTGATCATCAACTGGCTGACCCAGGAGCACCTGTCATGAGGGTCCCGGAAAAATTTTATCGCGCCCGGAACTGGCAGCGCTTCTTCGCCGGGGTATTTTTCGGGGCCGTGCTAAGCTGGGGAATCTTCCTTTATCTGTTCGGCGCGCTGCAGGAGGAGCAGGCGAAAACGATCAAAAAGCAGCAGGAATTCATCGCCGAATTGGAAAAGGAGAAAAAGATCTGGCAGGAGGATTTTGAAAAACGGAACGAAGAAAATGAAGGGAAATTGACCGTCAACAAGATCGAGGTAAAGATCGCGAACGCGGAAAAATACCGGGTGGATCCGTTAACGGTATTTGAAATCGAAAAGGAAGTGAAGGAAGACATCCGGGCGCTCTTGGCCAAAGATCTGGAAGAGGTGTTCAACACGAGGGAAATCATCCGGCGGGCGGTGGAAAACAAGGAGGTGGAAATCAACGATAAACGGTATGTTTTGAAAATCAGGGAGATGTTCATTTATACCACTTTCATCCTGCGCATCGATCTGCTCTTGGCGTAATTCGGAGCCTTCCGGCTCGGGCCCTTTTCGCCGGAAAAAATGCCGGAAAAGGATCATCCCATCCGGCAAACCGCTTCTTCCAGCTCTTTCATGACCCGATCCACTTCCTCCCACGAACGGATGCTCGCCCCCGCGGCCATCGGATGGCCGCCGCCGCCGAATTTCCGGGCCACCTCATGGACATGGGGGCCTTTGGAACGGAAGCGGACGCGAATCTGGTCTTCCTCTTCGATGAAAAACACCCACGCGTTCAACCCTTCGATGTTTCCGAGGGTGCTGACCAAAAGGGAAGCTTCCTCGGGCCGCAGGCGGAACTTTTCCAGCATCTCCTTCGTCAAGATGACCTTTGAAATCCCGCAGGCGTTCATTTCGAAATTTTGCAAGACATATCCGTTCAATTTCGCCAGCTCCGGCTTCATCCGGTACATCCGGTCATACAATTCGGTCCGGGAAAAGGGGTAACGGATCAGCTGGCTGGCGTAGGCGAAGGTTTTTTCCGTCGCGTTCGGATACAAAAATCGCCCCGTATCCCCCACGATGCCGGCATACAGCAGCCGGGCGCCTTCCGGGGAAAGTTTGAGCCCCCGGTCTTTTCCGCGCAAAAACAGTTCATAGATCATCTCGCTCGTGGAACTGGCCCCCGGATCCACCCAGGACAGATCCCCGTACGGCTCCAGATCGGGATGGTGATCGATTTTTATTAAAAAATCGCCAAGCTTGTATCTTTCATCATCGATCCTTTCCTCGTTCGCCGTGTCGCAGACGATGATGAGGGCGCCTTCAAAGTCGCCGTCGGACAGGCGGTCCATGCGGTTTAAATAAAGCAGGGTGGGCTCATCCTTCCCGGCGGCATAAACCTTTTTTTCCGGGAAGGAATGCCGGATGATTTCGGCGAGCCCTCCCTGGGATCCGTAGGCGTCCGGATCCGGGCGCACATGCCGGTGGATGATGATCTTATCGTATTCCTTCAGCTTCGCTATGATTTCTTCTATCATTCCGTCTTCTCCTCTTTCTCGTTGTGCGATTTTCCGCCGCCTTGAAGGTCCCCGGCCGCCTTTCTTTGGTGAGGCCGGGCCGGATGGTGGCATTTTTCCCGAAAAGCCGCTAAAATAAAAGGGAAGCCAGGAACGGAGGAATGACCTATGCCGATATTCGTGATATGCATCCTATTCTCCCTTGCCTTTTACCTTTATTACCGGGTAAAAGCCTTCCGATCGAAAAAAGCGAACGAAAAAAAATGGCTGTCGGCGAAAGCCACCCTTGCCCTCGGTTCCTTTGTCGCCTTTTTCGGCTTGAACCGGCTGTTTATCTCGACGACGCCGGTTTCGCTCGCGGTCGGCATCACCTTCATCGCGGTGGGGGGAATCGCCGTCTGGACCAGCTACAAGGCCTATAAATACTACCTGCCCCATGTCCTCGAAGAAGCAGGGCGTTCCAAAGGATGATCCCGGGAACGGCCCTGCTTCTTTTTGGACGGCGGAATCAGCGGTCGATAATTTGGAACATCATCACCGCTTTGCTGACGATCATTCCCTCGTGAAACACTTCCACTTCCATTTTGCCGAATTTTCGTCCCAATTCCAAGATCTTCGGCTGCACTTCGATCGTCTGGTCAAGCTGGATCGGCTTGATGAAATAGGTCGTCAAGCTTTCCACGATGATATCCCGTTTTTTCGTCAGATGCAACACCCGGTTCGCCGATTCGACGATCACCGACGTCAGGACGGCGGTGGAAAGGGAACCGTGGACATTGGTCATCTGCGGGGTGATGGTAAATTTATAAACAAACTCCCCTTTTTCCTGGTCGGCGAGCTCGAGCTGGCTGGCGATAATGTCGTCGATCCTCTCGCCGACGTGGGGCTGCCTTTGGTTGGTATGCAGCGCCTTTAAAACATCCTGCCGGCTGATCAGGCCTTGGAAGCGGTTGTCCTCGTCCACCACGGGCAAGATTTCGATGCCTTCCCAAATCATTTTATGGGAAGCGGCGGCGACGCTGGTCTTCGCGTTGGTCGTAATCGGCTGCTTCGACATGATTTTCTCGATCTTCGTTTTCCTGTCGGCGTTGAGCACGTCCTTGGACGTGACGACGCCCACCACTTTCCCGTTGTCGTCGATCACCGGAAACCGGGTGTGGTTCGATTGTTTGTTCAGTTCAAACCACCGTTCGACCCTGTCCCCATCCCGCAAATAAAAGGATTTTTCCTTCGGGATCAGGATGTCTTCCACCAGCAGAATCTCTTTTTTGATCAATTGGTCGAAGATCGCCCGGTTGATGATCGTGGCCACGGTGAAAGTATCATAGGAGGTGGAGATCACGGGCAAGTCCAGTTCATTGGCCAGCCGTTTCACCCGCTCTTCCGTATCAAAACCTCCGGTGATCAAAACGGCCGCCCCCGCCCGCAAAGCATATTCCTGGGCCTTCGTCCGGTTGCCGACGATCAATAAATTCCCCGCCTCCGTATAGCGCATCATCGCGTCCACTTCCATGGCCCCGATGACGAATTTGTTCAGCGTTTTATGGAGGCCGCCCTTCCCCCCCAGGACTTGTCCTTCCACGATGTTGACCACTTCGGCGAAGGTCAGTTTTTCTATATTCTCTTTTCGTTTTTGCTGGATCCGGATCGTTCCCACCCGTTCGATGGTGCTCACATAGCCCCGGCTTTCCGCCTCCTTGATGGCCCGGTAAGCCGTCCCTTCGCTCACGTTCAAGTCCTTGGCGATCTGTCTTACGGAAATCTTCCATCCGACGGGCAGTTCTTCAATATACTTTAATATTTTCTCGTGTTTGGTCGCCAATCTTTTCACCTTTATTGGAAATTTTTCGATCCCTGTTTTATAACAAATGATTCCGGTTGATTCTGTTCATCATTCATTATAAAGGGTCGGAAAGCGACAATCAACAAAGGACGGGCATGCGGGGCCGGTCCGGCAGACAGCCGGCCCCGCGGAAGAAAGGGAAAACCGTCAAGGACGGGAAAGCACATTTTTTCTGAAGCGGCTGCCACAGGAGAGCGTCCGGCCTTCGTCGTCGAACATAACAGCGACCTCATCCGGGCGTCCGACTGGGTCATCGACCTGGGTCCGGAAGGCGGTCCCCCCGGAGGGACGGTCGTGGCGGAAGGAGCGCCGGAAGAAATCGCAAGGAACGAACGGTCGTACACGGGGAAATTCTTAAGGTTGTAAATGCACGTCCGTCCGTGGATTTGGACCGCACCCTCTCAAGCAGAAAAACAAAAATAAGATGAAGTCATGGGCTTTAGTCCGAATTTCCACCGGGCTGAGGCCTTTTAATTTGGCTTGTAACCGTTCCTCCTTGTAAAAGTGGATATAAATCTTGATGTCTTCCGCCGATTCCTTAAAAGTTTCATAATGGCGAAGAATACCTTTCCACTTTCAAAGTCCATTAAGAAGGGCGCCATGCAGCCATGATCGGTACATGTTCCTTCAACGCAAAAACGCGGCGAATTTTCTCCCCGCGACGGTTGCGGGCAGAACTTTCCCCAGCACGCCATCCCATCTTGGACCCCTTTCCGTCAAGGAAAATCCCCTTTCCGCATCGACCATTCGGGAAAGGGGATTTCAGGTGCAGCCCGGTATCCGGAATCTCAGCCAAACGGGAAGGCAACTTTTTTATTCGAAAAGGGTTTCCTTATAGTTCAATCTCATCGCCCGGTTTCAGCACCTTGCCGTTTCCGCCTTCCAACTTCGCCACGAAGGCTTCCGGATCCTGTTGAATCACCGGGAACGTATTGTAATGAATCGGGACGACGGTTTTGGCGTTCAACAGTTTGGCGGCATAGGCCGCGTCTTCCGGCCCCATCGTGAAATTGTCGCCGATCGGCAGGAAAGCCAGGTCGATCGGATGCCGTTCCCCGATCAGCTTCATGTCGGAGAACAGGGCCGTGTCCCCGGCGTGATAGATCGTTTTTCCTTTAATGGTCAAAAGGACTCCGGCGGGCATGCCGAGATAAACGATGGTACCGTCTTCCTCCACGATGCTGTTGCTGTGGAATGCCTGCGTCAATTTCACCGTGCCGAAATCGAAACGGTAGGAACCGCCGATGTTAATCCCGTGGGTTTTCAGCCCTTTGCGGCCCAAATATTCCGCCAGCTCGTTGATGGCGATCACGAGGGCGTTTTTCTTTTTGGCAAGCTCCACCGTATCCCCCAAATGGTCCCCGTGGCCGTGGGTTAAAACGATCACATCCGGCGCTTCCCTTTCGACCTGCAAATCCGTCAGCGGGTTGCCGGTAATAAACGGGTCGATCAAGATTTCCTTCCCGTCCGTTTTGATTTTGACGATCGCATGTCCATGATAGGAAATTTTCATTCCGATCACTCCCCTTTGCGTAGTCTATTTACTCTTTTCTTTACATTTTGGCAAACTCCTGCATCAACAGGCAAGATCTTTTCCCGGCTTTTCCATGCAAAAAGGGGCCATGGATGCTGGCCCCTTTTTTCGGGAGGAAACGGGTGAAGAAGATCCGTTGACCTGGCCAAAATCCGCCGCTCCCTTTTCTGCCGGGGAAAAAATCCCGTCTCCCCCGGAAAGGGTTTGCTGCGGCCGGCTCTCCGGTCCCCTTTTCCCCATTCCACAACGGACAGGTTTCGAAGAGAACAAGATTTTTTCTCATGGCGGCCTTTCGATTCATGCGGAAGATTCGCAAGATACGGGATCCTTCGGGATGCTTCCGGATTTCCGGCGATTCCTTTGCCGTCGGGACGGATTCGCACGAAGCAAAGTCCTTCGGGATTCCCGCTAAATCCCCTTTTTGCGAACGGATCCGGCTTCGCCTTTGTCCGGTTTTTCCTTTAACGCATAAAAGGCGAAATCATCGAAATAGGCGGAGGTCAAAGCATAGGATGTGCTTAAGGCGAACAGTCGGGCATAGGCGGCATTTTCGGGGGCCGCAATGATTTTCTCGATCTTCTGCCACCTTTGTTCCCCGTTTTTGACTTGAACGGCCTCTTCCGCCAGCTGGCGCCCCTCGCGGTCGTATATGCGGATCAACAGCGACGGCGTCCCGGATTCGATAAACAGCTGGACGCTGCCTTTATAGATCCCGCGGGGCCGGACCGGAATCGGATCGCTGTAGACGGCAACGGACCGGTTTTGCCATCGGTCGTCGATTTTTAAACTGTAGCGGCCTTTGCGGGATTTCTCGTCCGTGACGGCAAAGCTGTAGCCTTCGCCGGTTTGGAACATGGATGTCCAGCCGGAGAGGCCGGCTTCAAAGCCGGGATTTTTCACGTGCATTTTTTTCCATTTGCCCTTTTCGATCACCCGGATCTTGGCCAGCACCGTCCGGTTATCCCCCTTGGAAAAATAGATGTCCCCGTCTTTTCCGAGGGTGAAGGAGACGGTAATCACGATAAACTTGTACTTCAAAGTAACAGGATCGATGACATATAATTCGTTGCCGATGTTCGCATAGAGGAACCCCGATTTCGACCACTCCAGATGGATGGAATTCCACGCCCCCATGGCCGGATTTTTGACGACCTCGACGCTTTTTACCACTTTCAACGTCCGGGGATCCAACGCAAAGACGAACCCTTTGGAAGCTCCCCAGATATAGCCGTCCTTCGGCCCGACCGTCAATTCCCCGATATGCTCCGGCTTTCCGAGCCCGTCGATCTGCAGCCCGGTTTCTTGCGTTTTTGCCTCGCGGACGGGATCCCAAACAAAGATCTTCGCCTCATTTGCGGCCGGGGTGCTTCCCAATCCGCCGTAAATCGTGGTCGATCCGTATACCTTTCCGTCTTTATAAGCCAAACCGATCACGCTTTGATTCTCCACAACATTTCTGAAGACTTTGTACGATTGTCCGTCATAGACGGTCAAGGCTCCGCCGAGCCTCCCGTAAGTGGCGATGCTCCCGATGAACAATTTGCCCCCGCCGTCGGTCATCGCGTGAATTCGGTCCTGTTCGTTCCCCAGCGTGAATATTTTCGTGACCGGCCCTGCCGGTTCCGCGTCCGGATCCAGCGTTTGAATGCTGCCGTCCGGATAGACCCCGAAATACACCCGTCCGTTCCAGGAATGGATGGAATCGGCTTGCCCCAAAGCAAAGGAGGAAGCCATGTTGGTCTTCGGATTGTAAAGCGCCCCCGTTGCCCCGGTCATTCCGCTGATGTCCAAATCGATGACATGGAACATGGCCGGGACCCCTTTGGAGGTCGTATACAAAATATCGTGGCCGTCCTCTTTTCCCGCCGCGCCGTCGTATATGGTCGGCACGCTGTTCAAAGGCTGCAGCAGCTCGACGGGGCCGGCATATTCGGGAAAGGGATCTTTTTTGCCGGCCCCGGACGTCTTGCCGGGCACATCCAGGCGTAAGAAAGCATCCCGCCTGGAATGGCCAAAATCGTCCCCAATCCCTCCGGACCGGCTTTCAAGTAAACGCTTCCATTTTGCTCCGCCGGAAGCCGCCGAAGGGCGCTTTCAAGGGAACCGGTTTTCCCGGCTTGCCGCCTTCTTCGGATGACAATGATACAGATTTGCACCAGCGGAGATGGAAACGCTTCCTTTTTTTGCTGGAAGAAAACTGCCCGCAGTTTCCTCCGCAAGCCGGGACGCCGGTCGGGAGAGAGCCGTCCGCAAGCCGGTTTGCGCCCCATGCCGGAGCCCGCGATTAAGGGGGCCGCCAATTTTCCTGCGAAAAAGGCGAGATGCAATATGCCGGAAAAAGGTACCGGAGCAATCGGAACTTGCAACTTTCGCCGCGAATCCGGAAAGGCAGAAAAGGAATTTCGGCGAATTATCCAATCGGAACTTGAAACTTTCGGCGCGAACCCCTCCCCATCTGGTTTATATCTGGTTCATATAAATCTTACCTGAAAACCGGCCGAAAGAAAACAGTATTTACGAAAAAGTTTGTAAAATAAGAAATTAGACCCCCCCTCCGAAAGGGACATTAGGAATGATGGCTCACCAGGCGTCTTTCGGCACAACGGCGACAAACCGGCCGTTGGAGTCTTCCGGCCGATGAGCCGCGCGGCGGGACCGTCCGGAAGAAAGGGAGCCTCCCTCCGATTTTTTTGCTAAAATAAAAGGAAGTAAAACTTTAGCCATTGGAGTGGATGAATATGCAGCAAAGGATGGAAGCGTTAAAAAGGCGTTTGAGCGGGCAGGGGATCCAAGTGGGCATCGTGACCTCGCCGGACAACGTCTTTTATTTCACCGGTTTCATGAGCGACCCCCACGAGCGGGTGCTCGCCGCCGTTTTCTTTGAAGACAGCGATCCTTTTTTGATTTGCCCGCTGATGGAAGCCCCGGATGCGGTCCGCTCCGGTTTTCCCCATTCCGTCATCGGCTACGGGGATGCGGAAGATCCGTGGAAAAAACTGAAGGAGGAAGTGGAAAAACGGGCCGGTACGGTGAAGCGCATCGGCATCGAAAAATCCCATTTGAATGTGGAACGCTTCGAAATTCTTCAATCGTCCTTCCCTTCGTCCGGTTTTATCCCATTGGAAGAAACGATCAATGAACTACGCCTCATTAAAGACGAAAGGGAACTGGAACGGCTGCGGAAAGCCGGCGAGTGGGCGGACCGGGCGATCGAAATCGCCATCCGACATTTGAAAGAAGGAGTCACCGAATTGGAAGTGGCGGCGGCCATCGAATATGAATTGAAACGAAACGGCATCGAACAAATGTCATTCCCGACCACCGTTCTTTTCGGAGCAAACGCCGCGTCCCCCCACGGGAATCCGGGAACGAATAAATTGAAAAAGGGGGATTTGGTTCTTTTCGACCTGGGCGTCGTTTATGAAGGCTATTGTTCGGATATTACCCGCACCGTTGCCTTCGGAGAAGTGACGGAAGAGCAAAGGACCGTCTACGAAACGGTGCGGAAAGCCCAAGAAGCGGCAGTGGCTTTGTGCAAACCGGAGATCACCTGCGCCGAGCTGGACCGGGAGGCGCGGAACGTGATCGAAAAGGCGGGATTCGGCCCGTATTTTACCCACCGCCTCGGGCACGGCCTCGGCATCGGCATCCATGAATATCCGTCCGTTTCGGAAACAAACGGCATGCCCTTGCAAAAAGGGATGGTCTTTACGGTCGAGCCCGGCATCTACATCCCGGGAAAAATCGGCGTCCGCATCGAAGATGACGTCTGCGTCACCGAAGACGGCTGCGAGGTGCTGACCAGATTCCCGAAAACCTTGCAAATCATCGGATGAAGCGGCGGTTAAAAAGCGGACAGGCTTGTGAAAAGATCCGGCCCTTTTCCCGCCGGGACGGCAAAACCGACGTTGGAGGGCGATCCTTCTCCGCTTCGGGGACGGCCGCGGACAGGCTGCCGCGGAGGAGGATTCGGGATCTTGCATCCCGAATCCGATTTTCATCGGCAAAAAGGGAACGGAAGTCCCGAAGCTTGATATGCTAAAAAAAACAAAATCAGGCCGGGATGATCCCCCTGCAGGCGGCAAAAAGCGCGAGTCCTGCCGGGGATTTTTTTCCGGCGAAAAAAGGACGGCGCGTGAAAACGAACGAATGGGGCCGGGTTTGAATTTCTCTCCGGGCTTAACCTTCATCGGTAACAGGCCGAAGGTTTTTCCCGACTTTTACAGTTTTGCCGGAGAGAATTACCTCCAAACCCTTGAGAATACTGATTTTTTTAGATTACAAAAAATTTTTATCATTATTTTTTGTATATATGCAAATAAATCCTTTTATAACAACAAAAATTTGGATATTTTGCCTATTTTAGCATATATACATTAAATTTATAACAAACATCCTTTAAAACCCTTGATATATCAACGTTTTTAAAGAATATTAGGGATTTTAACTGCAAAAGTCAGGAGGCCGAAGGTTTTTTCCTTTCCGCCGAAGGCGCAGATCCCTTAACCGCCGGAGAGGCCCATCGAGCGCTTCAAGGGCCGGTCCTTCTTCAGGGCCGCGCTATTAAAAAATACCGGCGGCCTTCCCCCGGACGAATGCCGGGAAAAGTCCGCCGCAAAATCTGTTCCTTTTCATGCCCGTAGTAAGCAAAGTTTTCGCAACGGCCCGCCCGGCACGGTCCGGACCGCGTCCTACGTCCCCCTTCATCCGCCTCATTGCAATCGCAAGGCCAATGCGGCCTTTGCTCCCAGCGGCAATCCTCCGCTTAATTCACAAACTCGCCTTGGGTCAGCAGGCTGTAGCTGTCCACATATTCCATGTTATGGGCTTCGGCCACTCCGGTATGGGTGATATGGCCGCCCAGGGTGTTGATCCCTTTCCGCAGGGCGTCATTTTCCAGGCAGGCCCGCCGGAATCCTTTATTGGCGATTTGCAGGGCATAGGGAATCGTCACGTTCGTCAGGGCCAAGGTGGATGTCCGGGGCACGGCCCCCGGCATGTTGGGGACGGCGTAATGAACGATGCCATGCTTGATGTACGTCGGATTGTCATGGGTGGAGATCCTGTCCGACGTTTCAAAGATGCCGCCTTGATCGATGGCGATATCGACAACGACCGACCCCGGCGTCATCGACTTCACCATTTCTTCGGTCACCAGTTTCGGGGCCTTGGCTCCGGGGATCAAAACGGCGCCGATCACCAGATCGGAATTTTTCACCGACTCGGCAATGTTATAAGGGTTGGACATCAACGTGTTAATCTCGTAATGGAAAATATCATCCAGCTGCCGCAGCCGGTTCGGGTTGACGTCGAGGACCGTCACATTGGCGCCAAGGCCGATGGCCATTTTCGCCGCATTCGTGCCGGCGACCCCGCCGCCGATGATCGTCACATTCCCCCTTTGCACGCCGGGAACGCCGGAAAGCAAAATCCCTTTTCCGCCGTAAATCTTTTCAAGGAATTGGGCGCCGACTTGGACCGACATTCGTCCGGCCACTTCGCTCATCGGCGTCAAGAGGGGCAGCGAACCGTTTTCCAGCTGGACCGTTTCATAGGCGATGGCCACGACTTTTTTCCGCAAAAGTTCCCGCGTCAATTCCGGTTCGTTGGCAAGATGCAAATATGTAAATAAAATCAAGCCTTCCCGGAAATATTTGTATTCGCCTGGCAACGGCTCCTTCACTTTGATGACCATATCCGCATTCCAGACATCCTCGGGATCGTCGACGATCTTCGCCCCGGCCGACACATACTCTTCATCGGTAAACCCGGCCCCGAGCCCGGCGTTCCTTTCGAGGAGGACTTCATGGCCATGGTTGACCAGGTGGTGGACGCCGGCAGGACTTACTGCAACACGGTTTTCATTATTTTTTATTTCCTTAGGGACGCCAATTCGCATCGGCGGATCGCACCTCCAATATCAATGTTTTCCATCCCTTCTTTTTTAATTTATACCATTTTGACAAAACATCCAAGCAGAGTTCGAAGCGCTTTCAATGTTCGTTAACTTGTTGAAATTCAGAACCCCCCGCTTTTTCTTTCAAGGTATAATAGAAATGGGAGGGGATTTCGCGATGAATTATAAAAACATTATTGTCGCCATCGACGGTTCGAAAGAAGCGGAACGGGCCTTTAAGAAGGCGTTGAAAATCGCCAAACAGTCAGGAGGGAAACTGTTTCTGACCCATATCATCGACATTCATTCCCTCGCAAGGCTGGAGGCCTTTGACCAATCGCTTTCCGAGTGCGTCGATCAAATGGCCCAGGAAATGATGCTCAGCTATAAAGAACAAGCGGTCAACGAAGGGATCGATGATGTGAAGATCGTCATCGATTACGGCTCCCCCAAAGTGAAGATCGCCAAGGATATCGCCAAAAAATTTGATGCCGATTTAATCGTTTGCGGCGCCACCGGATTAAATGCCGTCGAACGCTTTATCATCGGCAGCGTCTCCGAGGCCATCGTCCGCCACGCCAGATGCGATGTCCTCGTCGTCCGCAGCGGAGAAGAGGAATAAACGGGGAGGCGGGGAAACGTTCCCGCCCCTCCTTTTTTTGTATCGACCCATTTCCGCCATCGGTTTCCGCAATTTAAACACTGCATCGTCCCTCCGTCCCGGCCGGATCTTCCGCCTTCGCCAGGGATACGCCCCGGCCTTGACGGGCGGACCCCCATCCTTCCCATGGCCCTCCTGGCTCCCCTTTTTTGGCAAGGCGAAACCGGAAAAGCCATGATCCGCCGCTGACCGATTCCACATTTTAAAATCTTGGCCTTCATCCGTCACTAAGCCTCGACCGGAGGCCGGTCCCCGTCCCGAAGCGTGCTCCCGGCTTTTCGCCGGCCCTTTGCCACAGGCCCTTTCCTTTTCGCCGGATCCAAGGGCCGAACCCCGTCCGGGGCTTTCAAAAGCATGCCCCCACCCGGGCTGGCGCTCCCCCCTATTCATTTCCCCGGCTCAGACGGTACTGATAAAATCTTTTCGCCAAATCGGTCACGTCTTTCGTAACGCGAAAGTTGGCCCACCCGCCAATGGCCATAGAAAGCAGCGGCCAGCCGTTGTATCTTTTCTTCCGCAGCATATGGACCACAAATCCTTTGAAAAGCTGGACGAGCAAATGATTCATCCAGGGGAGGCCGGTGATCGGTTTCCGGACGTCGATCTCCTCCTGTTTTTCCGCAAAGGCCTTCAGTTCTTCCCAATATTGTTTTTGAAAACGTTTCGGCACGGTGGCGCAATGAAATACCTTCAGGGCGGCGACCGTCTCAAAGGGTTTTTGCACATCGAATCCGTATGCGGCGGCGACGGTTTGAACCGCCCTTACATTCAGCACCGTCATCGCCGGAAGATCGAGCCCGAGCATGAGCCGGTTCCCCGAACATTGAACGGCCCCTTGCAGCAGGGAAAAAAGCTTCAATTCAGAAATCTCTTGGTTCGCCAAAGCATTCAGCTGATGGAGGGGAAGCTTTTGCAGATCTTCAATGTTCTCGATGTCTTCGGCGAAGATTTTCGCCTTCTCCGTTATCTGCCGGACCTTTTTCTTTTGGAAACCGGTCTGCTGAATGAGGATCTCAAGGTACAAGAGCCAATCATCCAGCGATTCCCAAAATTTCCTTTGCACATCTTCCGGCAGCAACGAAAAGATTTCTTCCAGCCAAAGGTCGTACTTCCGTTTCAATCCGTCCTCAAAAACGGCCGACTCCCTTTCCGGACCGGCCAAAACCCGGCCATCCTCCGCTGAAACCGGCATCCCATTTTCCCTCCCGCACCTTCCGTTTTGCCATAAGTATAGCATAATCTTTGCCAACCGGCGAAAACGGCATGCCCGCCGGGCCCGCCTTCCGCAAAGTCCGTCCCGCACCGAACCGCACCCAATGTCAGGCATGAAGGGATCCCAAAAAATTAGACAGGTTATTTCATCAGACAGCCCGTCGGGCATGAGTTCGATATTTGCACCGGGTGCACGCTTTAATTTGGCTTCCAAAATAAAAAATCCGCCCCATAGGGCGGATGGAAAGGGGCGAAAACGCCCCGCAAGCCGGATCACGCCGCGGTATGCCAAACCGCGGCCTTCTTCGGCGAAACCCTTATTTCGTAAGCCGGATCACGTCACGGGCGATCATCAATTCTTCATTCGTCGGGATGACCAATACTTTGACGGGAGAGAAGGGATAATTGATGAAAGCCTCTTTTCCCCGCGTCTTATTCAATTCCGGATCCCAATAGACGCCCATGAATTCCAGGCCTCTCAATACCCTCGACCGGACGACGGAACTGTTTTCCCCGATTCCCGCCGTAAAGATGATCGCATCCACTCCGTTCATCCGCGCCGCATAGGAACCGATGTATTTATGGATGTTGTTGGCAAACACTTCGAGGGCCAATTCCGCACGGGGATTCCCCTTTTCCGCTTCCTCCTCGATATCCCTTAAATCGCTGGAAAAACCGGAAAGGGCCAGCAGTCCGCTCTTTTTGTTCAACACTTCGATCACTTCTTCGGCCGTTTGTCCGGTTTTTTCCATGATATAAGGAATGATCGCCGGGTCGACGTTCCCCGACCGCGTTCCCATCGGGATCCCTTCCAAGGGGGTAAATCCCATGGAAGTGTCGATCGATTTGCCCCCTTGGATGGCGCAGATGCTTGAGCCGTTCCCCAAATGGCAGGAGATCAAGCGCAGCTGCTCGATCGGCCTGCCCAGCAATTCGGCCGCCCGCAGGGAAACATATTTGTGGGAAGTCCCGTGGAAACCGTATTTGCGGATCCGGTAATTTTTGTAATATTCATAGGGCAAGCTGTATAAAAACGAACTTTCCGGCATCGTTTGATGGAAGGCCGTATCAAATACGGCGACTGCGGGGACATCCGGCAGGATCTCCTTAAAGGCCTTGATGCCGGTCACATTGGCCCTATTGTGAAGGGGAGCCAAGTCCGCCAAATCCTCGATCTGCCGTATCACCTCGTCGGTGATCAGGACCGAATCGCTGAACGTTTCCCCGCCGTGGACCACCCGGTGCCCGATTCCTTCAATTTCGTTGTAGGAACCGATGATTCCCAGGCTGCGCAATTTCTCCAGCAGCAGTTCGACGGCCATTTTATGATCCGGTATGGAAAGCACGTTTTTTGCTTTTTCGCCGCCAAAATTGATCGAAAAAATGGCGTCTTTGAATCCGATCCGTTCCACGATCCCCTTGGCAATGACCGTTTCTTCCGGCATCGAAAACAGCTGGAATTTCAATGAGGAACTGCCGGCATTGATCGCTAAAACCTTTGGCATCCGTTTTCTCTCCTTTTTGCAATCGATCTATTGCTGAGATAGTTATGTGAATATATTCTCAAAATTATGTCCTTAAACATTTAACCATTGTAGAAAGGTTTTTTCAACTGCTGAAACAAATTGTCACCGCTTTTACATAAAAAACAATTATTCCCATTAAAATTAATATTTTAAAATTTCAAATAAATAATTCCATAAAACGGAATCGGGATGCGCCCCATCCGGAAAAGGAAAGATGCCGGAAGCTCCAGCCGCTTTGACGGGTTCCGATGGGCGGCCGGCCTTCGGCCGTTTCAGCCTTCCCGCTCCGGCGGAACCGGCGGAAAATTTTCGCGGCGAAGCGGTCCTTTTCCGGCCAAAGGGCCCGCGTGCCGGCAGGATGCCGAAAGATCCCATGGAAGGAATTTTTCACAAAGGGAGCCGTTTGCATGATTCGCTTTACCGGAAGGCGGGCTTCCCCGTTCCGACCGGCTATTCCGCCCGGGGCGGAAACGTCCGGGGAAGGCCCTTTTCCCTCATTTGTTTTCCTTCATCCATTGATCGAATTTGGCGAAGATTTGCGCCAGCGCCCGCTTGTTGGACAGGGAGGGCAATTTCATCAGGAAGATTTCCTTCGGCGGACGGATGCCCTCCTTTTTCTTTTGCAAAATCAGTACGCTCTTGGCCAAACTTTTGTTCATAAACAAGCTGTCCGGCAAATGCAAAAACCCTTGCATATGCATATGTTCCTTGATAAAGGCGTTCAATTTCTGCGCTTCCTTGCTTTCAAACAAGTGATGGGGGACGACGTAAAACAAATAGCCGCCCTCCTTGGCGTATCGGCAGCCCTGTTCGATGAACAGATGGTGGATGAAGGAATGCCCTTCCTCCGCTTTTAAAACGAATTTTTCAGCCTGCCGGTCGTTGGTATAATACCCCACCGGCGGCTCGCATACCACCACGTCGACCGGATCGACCAACAGGTTCGCCAGGCCGTCCTGGTTAAAGAACTCGACCGGATGCCCTTGCAGATTGCATCCCGTATAGGCGAGTTTGACGAGCAAATCGTCCAGCTCGATGCCGGTGGCCCTGATTTCCGCATCCGGCAGCTGATTTAAGATCGTCGTCAGCAGATTTCCCGTTCCTGCGGCGGGATCGAGCATGGAAAAGGCACGGTCAGGGACGAACTTTCGGATAAAGTAAGCCAACAAAATGCCGATGGAGTCGGGGGTCATCTGGTGATTCGGCTGGACGTGCCGCTTCATCCCTTTCAAACAGGCCAGCTGGAAGGCTTTCCGGATATCCTCTTTCTCCATCGCGGACAGATCGGCATCGGAATAAAATTTTTCCAGCTTTTTTACGGTGAATTCGTCGATCCCCTGCTGCAGCACCCGGTTTTGAAACAGGTTTTCCCCCGTTTCAACCAGCGCCTCCAAATAGGTGCAATTGAGCTCGTTTTCCAAAATAAGGGCGGATTGGTCCAAAATATGGAACAGTTTTTCCACGGCCGTTAACTGCAAAAAAATTCCTCCTCTTTTCTCTCCTTTCAAAAACGGAAGAAACGAAGAAAAAACCCCGATAAAAATCGGAGTTATTTCGCTTGCTTTGCGGCGGCAAGGGCCGCTTCGTAATTCGGATGGGCGGAAACTTCCGGCACGATTTCCTTGTATGTAATTTTTCCCGATGAATCGACGACAAAAACCGACCTGGCCAAAAGCCTCAGCTCTTTCATGACCACCCCGTAAGCCTGGCCGAAGGACAAATCCCGGTGGTCGGACAGGGTAATCACATTTTCCAAACCGCTTTTCGCGCACCAGCGTTTCTGGGCGAAGGGAAGGTCGATGCTGATCGTCAACAGTTTGACCCCTTCCAATTTGTTCACTTCCTCATTGAATTTCCGGGTTTGGGCGTCGCATACCCCGGTGTCCAAGGAAGGAACCACGCTGATCAAGAGCACCTGGTTCCGGAAATTCCCGAGGGTTACTTCCTGCAAATTTTCGTCCAATACGGTGAAATCCGGTGCCGGATCCCCCACCTTCACTTCGTTGCCGGCCAATGTGACCGGAGTTCCTTTAAACGTTACAGAAGCCATGTTTTCTCCCTCCTTTTCTTATCCTATCATACCGGAAATCCTGCACTTTTGGCAAAGAAAAACGACCTTCCCTGATCTTGGCGGAAAACCCTTTCCCCGACCCGGATCGGCTCGGGCGCAGGCCGGGAGAACTGGTTCTCCTTCCGCCATCGGGCTTTCCGTTCGGCGGACCAAGTCCTCGTGGTTGCGTAAATCCCGGCTCCCAATCGGGGGAATACCAGCTTTCCGGGACCGGAACCGCTTTGCCCCCGCTTCGTTTTGCACAAATTTTCGGACTTCATCATTTGGCGAATGGCCCTTCCGCCACGTCCGAACCCCCGGATTGGAAAAGCCCTAAAAACAAGCAAACCGACCGGGAACAATGCCCGTCGGTCGTGGAATCGCCGATTTACAAGGAGAACTGGTTCGGGTCGGATGCAAAACCGTTTCCATCATTTCCCGGATGGTTCCCCGCGTTCGTCTGCTGTTTGTTTTTCTCCAGCATCTGCCGGATCTTTTCCACCGCGTTCGGCGCCAAATCGAGGATTTTTTCATACAAATGGGTATTTTCATCGAGATGAAGCATTTTCACCCCTTGTTGGTTGACGATCAAAAAGGCGACCGGGGTGATGGACACGCCGCCCCCGCTTCCGCCCCCGAAAGGCATGCCCTGTCCGAAAGACGAATCCTCCGCGCCGGCTTTATCGATATAAAATTCGCTTCCTCCCGCGGCAAAGCCGAACCCCACTTTGGAGACCGCCAAAATGATGCTTCCGTCGGGCGTCTGGACCGGTTCGCCGATAATCGTATTGACGTCGATCATCTCTTTAATGTTTTCCATCGCCGTCGTCATTAACCCTTGAATCGGATGTTCTGACATTTGAATGACCTCCCGTATCCTCAATCATAGGTTTGCGCTTCTTTTCCTGTTTTCTCTTTTGGCCGTTGCTTTCCGCCGGACTTGCAAAATTTTGGTTCCTGCGAATATAGCATGCCCCAGCCGGAACTGAATCATGCATAAAAAACGGGTTTCGGCGATCTCCCGCTGAAAATCGGGGGAAACGTGGATGAGGGGGCGGGTCCGAAGGGAAAAATTTTGGCCGAGGACGCCGAGGACCGTTCCCTTGATCCCCCAAAGGACCCCGGAAAAAAGGCCGGTGAGGGCCGCATCGCCGGCGCCCACGACCGTCACCCATTCAAGGCGAAAAATCTTCACCTTTTTGAAAAAGTTTTGCGCGATCGTTTTGATCCGCAGGAACTCCTCCAGCTTTATTTGAAAGTTCTCCATCGCTTTTTTCATTTTTTCCGGGGCGGACCCTTTCTCCTTTTCCCTGTCCCTCTCCGGTCCGCCGCCCTTCGCCTCCTTGTCCTTCCCTTCCGCCGGTGCCTTTTCCCAGCGATAGCGGACGATGCCCATGAATGCCCGGAGATCGACGGTGAAACGCCCCCCGTTCCCGTCATGGGAAAATTCAACCCGTATGTTCAGCCGGATAAATAAAGAAAGGATGAATAAGATGACCAACAAAAAACCGATTGCCGCCAAGGTGGCCAAGTTCCTCACAACCCTTCAGCATTCCATTATGGACCTCGGCGACGGAAAATAAACGGACATCCGGTGAAAATCGGCCCGGGAAACCGGCCCGGCCGGTTTTTGCCCGCCGCAGGGAAGGAAAGAACGTCGCGGAATAACGGTTCATCCTCCCGGAGATCCGGCGGAAGGGATGCAGATCCGAAATCCGGCCAAAGGTTTCTTCCTTTCACCCGGAAGAAAAGACGGGGCACCCCCCGCAGTCCGACGGGAGGGATGTTCCGTTGCGGCGATCGGGCGAAAAGAGCGGACAAAACCGGCATCTCCGATTCTTTCCATTTCAAAAAATAAAAACCCGGCAGCGGGCATATGGCCGCGCCTCCGGGGCGCGCACGGCAAAGGGCAAAAAAGCCGGCAAAAGGCGGATCTTCCGGCCTTTTGCACGGCTTTTACCTTGTCGTTTATTCCCTTTTCACAACGGCAATACACCGCTCCCCTTCCGGCGATTTTCTTCACCTGGCCAGTCAGTCCCTTTTTCCTGCATCGGCCGTCAATAAGCATTCTGCGGCCGGGTATGGGTTTGCCGCTTCACATACTCTTCATGGATGACCGTGGTGTCGGCAAACAGATCGTGGATGCCCTGCTTCTTTTTCGTGAAGGCGGCAACCGCGTAAGTGACCCAAAGGGTGGAGCAGATATAGCGGCCGATCAGCTCCCGGAAAAGGACGGTCAGCCAATCGAGTTTTTCGCCTTTAAGCGGAACGACTTTCAAACCGAATGCCATCTTTCCCAAGGTTTGCCCGAAAAATTTTGTCATCAGCACAAAATAGAGATAAAAGACGGCCGCCCCGAGAACCGTTTTCAAGGAAAAGAACCCGTCCGTCCATTGGAAATAATCGGCCAAAGGAATGACGGCGATTCGTTTGATGGAGCCGATCACGATCAAATCGAGCAAATAGGCCCAAAACCGGATCCAAAACCCCGCAAAGGCCGGGCGATCCGGGGCTTCCCAACCGTTCCCTTCCCTTCCCAATTCCTCTTGGAAGTCCATCATCGCCACCCCCTATTCCGTATACAAATACATGAGCCTTGGCGAGCTGTTCGCGTTCAAGAGCTTCGCCAGCAGGGACGTTTCCAAATCTTCATCCAGCAGCACTTCCTTCGCCTTTAGCCCGAGGAGGGAACCGATATTCAGCAATTGTTCCCCGTAACGGACCACCTGGGCGTTGCGCAAACCGCGGTAGTCCCTCTTCATCGCGTCGATCACATCGTCCAAATATCCGAAATCATCGATCAATTTCGCTTCCTTGGCCTGGCGCCCGTCCATGATCCGTCCGTCGGCCAGCTTTTTCACTTCCTCGGTGCTCATGCCCCGGCCCTCGCTGATGACGCGGACAAATTGTTCATAGGAATTATTCACCATCGTTTGCAAAATCTTTCTTTCCGCCTCGGTCATCTCCCTGGTGGGGCTCATGATGTCCTTAAACGGCCCGCTCTTGATTGTCACCGGCTTAATCCCCAATTTTTTGGCTAGTTCCTCAACATTGTACCCTTGCATGATGACGCCGATGGAACCGGTCAAGGTTTCCGGGCTGGCAAAGATTTTGGTCGCCGGGGCCGAGATATAATAGCCTCCGGACGCCGCCATCGATCCCATGGAGACATACACCGGTTTTTTCTTTTTTTCGATCAGTTCGGTGAGCTTGTCGTGGATTTCCGCACTTTCCACCACCCCTCCCCCGGGGGAATTCACCCGCAGGATGACGCCCTTGACCGTGGTATCTTTCATCACCGAATCGAGCTGTTCCAAAAACAATTGATGATTGTAGCCTCCGCCGGAAAGCAAACTTTCCGCCCCGCCGGAATCTTGGATGACCCCGTTGACTTCAAGCACGACAATTTTCCGGTTTTCGTCACCCTCTTCGATGACCTTTTCCGAAAAGGGTTTTTCGGAAAAATATTCCTTCCATAATTTTTCCGTTTCCTTATCCGCCTTTCCGAAGGAAACCATCAACGAAACGAAAAACAGCGCCGCCGCGATCCCCAAAGCGGCCCATCTTTTTCCCGACATCCTATCACCCCAATGCGCAAAGTTGGTATTTCAAGCAAAAAATGCTAAACTAACATTAATCATAACATATTTCATCCGGCGAGAACCGAGAGGAGGAAACCCAAATGGATCCACGAAAGAATATTTACTTCTACTATCAGCCTTCCCCTGAAGTCTCGGAAAAAGTCAAAAAATTAAGGGAATTATCCGAACGTTACGGGCTGAAACCCGTAGAAAACAGCCGGGACGCGAATATCATCGTTAGCGTAGGAGGCGACGGCACCTTTTTGCAGGCCGTCCGGAAATCCGGTTTCCGCGACGATTGCCTGTACGCCGGCATCTCCGTCGAAAACCAGGTCGGCGCTTACAGCGACTTCCATGTCGACGAGACCGATGAAATGGTGGAGGCGATGACGAGCGAAAAGGTGGAGGTGAGGAAATACCCCACCATTCAAGTGACCGTCGATGACGAAGCCGCCTTCTATTGCCTGAATGAATGCACGATCCGTTCGTCCATCGTCAAAACCTTTGTGATGGAAGTATACATAGACGATCTCCATTTTGAAACCTTCCGGGGCGACGGCATGATCATCGCCACGCCGACGGGAAGCACCGGCTACAACAAATCCATCAACGGGGCCGTCGTCGATCCGCTGCTCCACTGTTTCCAAGTGAGCGAACTGGCTTCGTTAAACAACAACATATACCGGACCCTCGGCTCTTCGTTCATCTTGAGCGGCGACCGGACGCTGACCTTGAAGGTCGTCCACAGCGGGAACGATTTCCCGATCGTCAGCATGGACAACGAGGCCCTCTCCATCCGAAACTTGAGAAAAATCGAAGTCAAGCTGAGCGGAAAAATCGTAAAAGTGATCAAATTGAAGGACAATTCCTTCTGGGAGAAAGTGAAAAGGACGTTCTTGTGATCGGCAAGGGGCAGCATCAAGCCGCTGCCCTCCATTTTATTACTTACGGAAACCGAGCCTCGAAACCTTGCGGAGCAAGCGGTGATTGCCGCTGCCCTCCATTTTATTACGGAAACCGCCGGGATCCGGTTTCAGCCTTTTTCTCTTCCCGCCGATGGGTTGGCCGGAAAGCCGGGGAAAAATCCCGTCACGTTCCGGCCTTTATCCCGTCTTCCGCCCCGTAAACGATCTTTCCGCCGATGACCGTGCCGCACACCTCCACATCCAATATTTCTTCGGGGGGGATTTCAAAAATATTCTTGTTTAAGATGGTAAAATCCGCGTCATATCCGGGCTGGATTTTCCCTCGCGTCCCCTCCCGCAGACAGGCGCGGGCGCTTCCGGACGTGTACAACGAAACCGCCTCGAACACGCTCAGCCTTTCCCCGGGATCATACGCCTCATCCGGCCGGTCCGGAAGGGCCCTTGTGACCGCCGCATAAATGCCTTCCATGGGATTCACCGGTTCAATCGGCGCATCCGACCCGCCGGCCACGGCCAGCCCGGCTTTCAGCAGCGATTTCCAGGCGTACAGAAGGGGCGACCTTTCCCTGTCGATCCGGTCCAAAACCCACGGATAGTCGCTGAGCAGAAAACGGGGCTGAACGTCGATAACCACCGGCAATTTTTTCAACCGTTCCAACAAATCCTCCCGGAGCACCTGGGCATGGATCAGCCGGTCCCGCATCCCTTCCGGCGCCGGATTTTCCTCCATGGCCTCGATGGCCCATTCCGCGGCCAAATCGCCGATGGCGTGGATGGCGACCGCCGTGTTCAACTCCCTTGCTTTCCTCACCAGCTCTTTCAATTCCGGCAAGGAATGGACCCCGATCCCGCGATTTGCCGGATCATCTTTGTACGGTCCGCTCAATAATGCCGTCCGGGACCCGAGGGAGCCGTCGGCGAAAATTTTCATGGCGCCGAACTCCACATTCCCGCCGCCGCGGAGATAGCGGAAGCCCGCCCGGTGCCATTCGTCGATGACGCCGTGATGCACGAGCAGATGGGCGCGGAAAAGAAATTCCTCTTCCTGTAGCACTTCTTGGAAGGCCCGGTATGTATCCCGAAAACTGCCGTAATAGTTCAAATCTTCCGTGTGGACGCCGGTCAACCCGTACCGGCGGCAGGTTTGAACCGCCAATTTCAGCGCCCTTTTCAAAAAAGGGAGGGAAGGTTTCGGCACGAGCGGGGCGATCAGGTCCAGCGCCGCGTCTTTTAAAACGCCGGTCGGCTCCCCGTTCCTTTTGCCGATCTCCCCGCCCGGGGGATTTTCCGTCTCCCCGGTAATTCCCGCCAGAGCCAACACTTTCGAATTGACAACGGCCGAATGGCGGCAAATTCGTTTCAAAAGGACCGGCCGGTCCGGCACGACCCGGTCCAAATCCTCCTTCGTGATCTCCCGGCTGTCGGACCAGGCGTTTTCATTCCATCCTTCGCCGATCAGCCATTCCCCTTCTTCCAGTCGGGACGCATATTCCTTTATCGTCTGTAAAACTTCCCTTTTGCTCCCGCATCGGGCCAAATCGGGGCGAAGCAAGGACTCGCCGAGCCCGATCAAGTGGATGTGGCTGTCCACGAAACCGGGGAGCATGGTCTTCCCCCGCAAATCCACCACTTGCCGAACGTCCCGGCCGAAGTCATGAAGCAGATCCTCTTCCTTTCCTACCCCGAGGATCTTTCCTTCCGACGTAAAAACCGCCTCGACCTTTTCCCCTTCTTTTTCCATCGTATATATGTTTCCCTTCGACCATAAAATGCCCATCCCCTATTTCTCCTTTCCGGACGTATTTAACAACTTTATTATGATTTTTGTGCTCCGCTTTTTCAATCGTCCGGGAAGTGTTGTGGCGGACACTTTTATTGCAGGACGCTTTCTCTTTTTGCCTATTGGATGAATTCTGTACCGCGAAAAATTTTACACATACGACAAGAAAAAGGGTTCCGGTTGTTCGGGTCTTTCGGAATAAGTTTTTCACCGGCGGCGGCCCGGTCCGGAAAAAGGGAAATCCGGCAGGAAAACCGGTCCCCGCACCGCCATCCCTTCCGAAAAAATGCATGTCCGCCGTTACGGCTTTTCCGGAAATTTCCTTTAATAAAAAATAAAAGACGGGTTATTGGGGAAAATTTTAAGAAAGAAGAAAAAGATGGAAGGCGAGCGGGGATTTCCGTTAAACATTCCGGCCTTTTCCGCCCAAGATTAAGGGGGCCCCTCAGGAAGGCCCCCAAAGCCAAGCGCTATATTTATTGTGAAACTCTGCCATTTAATTGTTGTTGAGCGATTTGAACGAGCCGTTTCGTGATTTCGCCGCCGACAGAACCGTTCGCGCGGGAGGTTGTGTCAGCGCCCAAATTCACCCCAAATTCTTGGGCGATTTCGTATTTCATTTGTTCAAGGGCTTTTTCCACGCCGGGAACAAGCAATTGGTTGCTGTTATTGTTACGAGCCATTTCATCTCACCTCCTTGTACCAATAGAATGCGTAAAATCCATGGATTCATGCGGGAAAAAGCCAGGTAAATAATTACAATGCTGGCTCCAGCAAAAAAAAGCCGGCCTTCCGGCCGCCGGCTAATGAAGAAGATAGGGAACATCCTTTTTCCGGAAAAAAGCTTTTCCGCCGGCGAATCCGAAAACCGGGCATGGGTGTCATCCGCGTCCGGAAGATGCGGTTCGGAAGGATGGCGTTAAAACCGCAGCCCGAAGGCGCGGGACCGGTCACCGAAAAAAACCTTGGACGGCATAACTAACACCAAAAGGTTAGTTATGTCCCATCCATATCTTTTCCGCCGAACAGGTCAAACAATGGAGATTTAAACGAGATCCTAATTTTTATTTAAGTCAAGACGCATAAACACCAACCATCATCAATAATACCCTTTCACTGCTTGGTGGTAGTAATTCCGTCCAAGAAATCGAGTAGGAGGGGGCGGCTAACCCCCGTCCCCTCACACCACCTAGCATGCGGGTCCGCACTAGGCGGTTCGTCAACCTTGACGGAGCTTTCCGCGGGATGAGATTCAGCTCTTGCCGGTCTGTGC
>Ga0207875_100076_pt1 | contig 77669 bp, 63 predicted proteins | sample CeladaPassage60A_FD_187476 | JGI IMG/M metagenome (GOLD analysis project Ga0207875, IMG submission 187476) | Cellulose-adapted microbial communities from the Joint BioEnergy Institute, USA - Passage3 60A (SPAdes) (version 2) | ecosystem: Engineered > Bioreactor > Continuous culture > Unclassified... | reverse complement strand
ACGCCTGAAACAGGAAGGGCCGAACGTCAACTCAGGGGTGAAGCAGACTCTTTCGAGAGCTGTGCGTGGAAGCAGAATTCCCCTTGGGAACTCGATTGAGGAAAGATGGGTGAAGCCCGGAGAGCCTTAGTCAGAGGGCTGAGCACAGCCCGGCAAGAACTGAATCTCATCCCGCGGAAAGCTCCGTCAAGGTTGACGAACCGCCTAGTGCGGACCCGCATGCTAGGTGGTGTGAGGGGACGGGGGTTAGCCGCCCCCTCCTACTCGATTCCGGATCCGACCGGGGCGAAAAGCACGGAGGATTTTGCCGTGCGAAGGCCAGAAGGCCGGGACATCCGGTCCCGGCTCCGCATGGAGTGAAAAACGGCCCCAAAAGGGTACAAACCGTCGCGGATGTCAGACACCGGAAAGGATGATGGACATTTTTCTCGGGATGATGGACGTTTTTTCCGGGATGACGGTTATTTTTCCTTCCATGTTGGACAATTTCTTTTCTATTTAGAACATAAATTTTCAAATGTTGAACCAATCGTTGAAAATGTTGGACAGTCCCATGCGGTGATGGACGATTTTTTCATGATATTGAACAATCCGGCTGAAATGTTGGACGATCCGTCCTGAAAGCCAAAAGAAATGTTGAACGTTTTACCCAACATATTGGACAAACGAAATCGTTTGTTGAACACTCGGCAAAAATGTTGGACATTTATCCTTAAATGTTGAACCATCCAAACCCAAAGAAAAAGCGAATGTTGGACATTCCGGTCCGGAACCAAGGCATGCAGAACGTCCCTGCCCTGTGCCGAACAGCCGGGCGACCATGCCGGGGCCCGGATGGTCAGGCAATTTTACCGAATTCCAAAGAAAAAGCCCATGACCCTTTCGTGAAAAAGGCAGGCAGTCTCCCGCCTTTGCACGAAAATAGGTCATGGGCAGCCCCAGTCCTTTGCGCATCGTAAAACAATCACCGGTCCCTTCAAGGCTGAGCATCCTTTCCCCGCCCCGGACGATGTCCCCCGATTCGCGGAAATCTGCCCGCCGCCCCAGTAAAGGCGCCCGGCCGGAAGACAGCTACCGGTCGGGCCGGGACATCTTCTTCCGTTCCTCCATCTCTTCCTTTGTGTAAATCATCCGCATCGGATTCCCGCCGACAAAGGCGCCGGGGGGAACGTCTTGATGGACGAGGGTGGCCGCGGAGACGACGGCCCGGTCGCCGATCGTCACGCCGGGAAGGATGGTCGTATTGGCGCCGATCATCACTTCGTTGCCGATGACGACTTCCCCGATCCGGTATTCGTCAATCAAATATTCGTGGGTCAGTATCGTCGTATTGTAGCCGATCACGCTGTTGGAACCGACGGTGATTTTTTCCGGGAAAAACACGTCGACCATGGCCATCAGGGCGAAGGACGTGTTATCCCCCACCTTCATTTTCAAAAATTTCCGGTAGAGAAAATTTTTCAAAGGCAAAAAGGGCGTGTAGCGGGCGATTTGGATGACGATGAAATTTTTTACCACCTTCCAAAAGGGGACGGTTTTATAAACTTGCCACAAAGGATTCGGCCCTTCAACCGGATACCGCGTCGTCCTTCTCATCCTGCTCAACCCCGACAATCGTTAAAAGATCGCTCATCTTATCGAGCATATAATCCGGATGGAACTGCCGCAAATAATCCTTTCCTTTCAGCGACCACGCCACCCCCGCCGTCTTTGTCCCGGCGTTTTTTCCCGCCAAAATGTCATGATAATTGTCCCCGATCATCAGCGTCTCTTCGGGCCGGGCGCCGAAAAATTCCATCGCCTTCAGCACCGATTCCGGATGGGGTTTCGGATTCGCCACCTCGTCGACCGAGATGATGCATGGGAAAAAGGGGCGGAGCCGGGTCGCTTCCAAACCCAGATGCACCATTTCTTTCATCTTCGATGTCACGATTCCCAGTCGGAAACGGTGTTCATGCAATGCGCGGATGGTCTCATAAACGCCGGGGAACTCCCGGATGTAACGGTCATGGTTTTCCCGGTTAAAAGCCCGGTAGCAGGCGATCATTTCCTCGGCGCGATCCGGCGCTATCTTCCCGAAGGTTTCCCTCAGCGTCGGACCGATAAACGATATGCAATCCTCCCTGCTGTACCGGTTCGGGAAAAACCGGTCGAAGGTATGCATGAACGATTGAATGATCAATTCGTTGGTGTCGACAAGGGTTCCGTCAAAATCAAAGAGGAGAACGGTAATCATGGCTCCAGTCCTTTCTGCCCGTTTGTGAAACGTCTTTCCAACATTGGCTGACGGCAACCGTCAGCAAAACCGCCGCCGATAACCTCAACAAAAATAACGGCAAGACGGGTATGCCGAGGGGTGCAAAGACCAATGTATCTTCAATGACCGCATGGCATGCGGCCAAAAAGATGAAAACCACGCTCGCGTCCCGCCTGCTGACGCCTTCTTCCCGGATCGACCGGAGAAGGACGCCGGCCCCGTAGGCCATGCCGAAAATCAAACCGGCCGTCAAGGCGAGCGCCGTATTTTCGCCCAAGCCCAAAAACCTGGTCACCGGCGCCATTTTTTTCGAAAAGACGTCCAGCCACCGTTTGTCCTTCATGATTTGAATGGCGACCATCAGCGGGATGACGATCACCGCCGTTTGGACGACGCCAAAAAACCCCCGTTTTATCCCTTCCCAAAGGACGCTGCCTTCCGCGTTGCCGGCTCCGGCCACAAGGCCGTAACGCGCTTCTTCTTCCCCGCCTTGCCAGAGGAGATGGATGGCGGCGGCGGAGCCGACCGCCAAGCCGAGCCGTACGAGGACGATCAGCCAAAGTTTAACCCCCGATTTGGCGGCGACCCCCGATTCGATGAACAAATTGTGGGAAAAGGAAAGCATCACCGCCAGAATAAACACTTCTTTTACCGATAAAGGGAGGGATAAAATGGCCCCGATGCCCGCATACAGGTTCAGCACGTTCCCCAGCACGAGGGGAATCGCCGCCTCCCCCGGCAGGCCGAAAAGACCCATGACCGGGGACAAAAGATCCATCAGCCATGGCAAAACCGGCGTCGATTGAAGGAGGGTGACGATCAAGGTAACGGGAAAAATGACTTTGCCGAGAATCCACGTCGTTTTGAATCCCGAACGCAATCCCTCTCGAAGCGTTGAACCCACTTTCCGTACCCCTTTCACAGCGATGATCCCGTTTCGGAGCGCCTTTCCAAGCGATGGCGCCGCTTGGCCGCACCCGCCTTCCGTCCGGCGCTTGCCGCGCCGGATCTTCCCGTTCACCTTGCAGAGCGATGAACCCGCTTTTCCCATGCGAGTAAAACCGGCGGGGGCCCGCACAAGGCCGCAAATACGACGGACCCGGTCCGGACCTTTCCGTCCGGGAAGACCCGGCAGGACATCAAGAAAGGCCGATGGGCCCGGCCGAACAGGGCCGGCTTTTTCGCCGTTGCGGCGTCCCGCCGCCGCAACGGGTTGACCCGCCTTCCGGCCCGCAAGCGCCAATCCCCGGTCCTATTCCGAATAGCGGGGAATCTCCTTATTTCTCCGGCGGACGAAAATCAACACCGCCGAAATCACGATTAAGGAAACGGACACGAGCCGGGCCGCCCGCAGGTTGAAAAACATCAGGCTGTCCGTCCGCATCCCCTCGACGAAAAAGCGGCCGACGGAGTACAAAATCAGATAGGCAAAAAAGATTTCCCCCTGTTTCACTTTCGTCCTTCTCAGAAGGATCAGCAAGAGGAACACGAAAAAGTTCCACAGCGACTCATACAGGAACGTCGGGTGCCGGTATTGCCCGTCGATATACATCTGGTTGATGATAAAATCGGGAAGGCGGAGACTCTCCAAAAATTCCCGCGTGACCACGCCGCCATAGGCCTCCTGATTCATAAAATTCCCCCAGCGGCCGATGGCCTGGCCGATGATCAGACTGGGGGCGGCAATATCCGCCAGCTTGAAAAAGGGGATTTTTCTTTTGTAACAAAAAACGGCGGCGGTGGCGACCGCGCCGATCAAGGCGCCATGAATCGCGAGCCCTCCCCTCCAGATTTGAACGATCTGCTCCGGATAAAGGGAGTAATAGTCCCACTGGAAGATCACGTAATAAATCCGGGCGCAAAGGATCGCAATGGGTACGGCCCAAATCAACAGATCGGTAAAGACTTCCTCGCGGATCCCCCGCTTTTTGCCTTCCCGGACGGCCAAAAAGTAGGCGATGATAATGCCGGTGACGATAATAATCCCGTACCACCGGACGGGTATCGGTCCGAGTTTAAAGGCAACAGGATCAAGGGGTTGGATCGTATAGAGCATATTACCTCTCCTTATCAAAGATTGACGAATCGTTCTGCCCGTTTAGAGATTGGACGGCGGAAAGGGACGGTCATTTCCTTACAGGCCGCCAGCCCGACCGTACGGATTGGCCGCCGGTCCCCTTCCGCCGCAATCGGTTCGCAAAAGCGGCAATGTTCATGAATCCGGTAAATCGCTCAATGCGGTTTATTTGCAAATCGGTTGATCAGACCCATGGACCGCCCGCCCATCGATCATCCGGCGGGAAAAATCGCGCATGATGTGCGGTCCTTTCGGCATTTCCCGCAAATCCGGCCCGCCGGCCGAATCAATCTTCATCATCGGGGCGTTGGGTGATGGAACTGTACAGCTTTTCGGTAAACAATTGCGCCGCATTTACCCCCATCCGTTTCAGCCGGTAATTCATGGCCGCCACTTCGATGATGACGGCCAGGTTTCTGCCCGGCTGAACGGGGATCGTCAGCTTCGGCAATTCCGTGTCGAAGATCTTCATCTTTTCCTCTTCCAGGCCGATCCGGTCATATTGTTTATTCGCATCCCAATTTTCCAAATGGATGCACAGGGAGATCCGCTTATGGCTCCGGACGCTGCCGGCGCCGAATAAGGTCATGACATTGATGATCCCAAGTCCGCGAATCTCCAACAAATGTTCGATCAGCTCGGGAGCGTTTCCAACCAAGGTGTCGTAATCTTCCTGGCGGATCTCCACGCAGTCATCGGCGACGAGGCGGTGCCCCCGCTTCACCAGCTCGAGGGCCGTTTCGCTTTTTCCGACGCCGCTTTTCCCCGTAATTAAAACGCCGACGCCGTAGACATCCACGAGGACGCCGTGGATGGAAATGGTCGGGGCCAGCTTCCCTTCCAAATAATTGGTCAAGAGGCTCGAAATCTTGGTCGTTTTCATCGGGGAGCGCAAAACGGGAACCCCGACCCTTTCCGAAGCCCGGATGAGCTCTTCCGGGGCCTCCTGGTTGCGCGTCACGATGATGGCCGGGGTGATTTCCGTGCAAAGCTTCTCCATTCTTTCCTTCCGTTCCTGCGGCGACAAAAATTTATGGAAAAAGGACAGTTCCGTCCTTCCGAGCAGCTGGACCCGCTCCGCCGGATAATGGTCGTAAAATCCGGCCAGTTCGATCCCCGGCCTGGACAGATCGCTCGTGGTAATCTGCCGGTTGATGCCCTCTTCTCCGCTGACCAGCTCCATTTTAAAATTTTTCAATATATCTTTCACTGTCACCTTTGCCATCTTGCTTCCACTCGCTTTTCCTTTTTCTGGTCCGTTCCTTTTTGTTATGCCTATTTTATCATGTTTTCCGGAGAAGAAAAATAAAAGGGCAGAAAATTTCCGCGGTTTTGTCTTTCCGGATTCGGGGAACGTTTTTTCGCCCCTCCGTCCCATGATAAAGATGTCTTCCTTAAGAAATTATACTATAATAGGGAGTGAACACTATGAAATAAAGGAGAATGAGAGTCCCGAAATGAAAAGCGACGCTTTCATTGTCGAAGGAACGGTATGCCTGGGAAATGAACTTCTGGAGGATGGGTTTGTAGCCATCAGGGACGGCAAGATTGAAAAGGCGGGAAGAAAAGGCGGGCATGCCCTCCCCGATGCGGAAACCATAACCTTTTCCCATCCCGTCTACATCGTGCCGGGATTTATCGATGTACATATCCACGGGGCGGGGGGCGCCGATACGATGGATGCCACACCCGAAGCCCTGGATACGATCGCGAAAACTTTGGCGAAGGAAGGGACCACCGCCTTTTTGGCGACTACGATCACCCAAAGCCCTCAAGCCATCGAAAAGGCCCTGGCCAATGCGGCTTCCTACATCAAGGAACAGAACGCCCCGGGAAAAGCGGAAGTCGTCGGCATCCATTTGGAAGGACCTTTTATTAATGCCAAAAGGAAGGGGGCCCAACCGGAAGAATATATCCTCGAACCGGATGTGGAGACCTTTCAAAAATGGCAAAACCTCGCGGAAGGCCATATCCGTCTGGTGACGATGGCCCCCGAATGTCCCAACGGGCTTGAACTTGTTCATTATTTATCAAAGAACCGTTGCATCGCCTCCATCGGACACAGCGACGCCGATTATGCGGATGTGAAGGCGGCCGTGGAAGCGGGGGCGACCCATGTGACCCATTTGTTCAACGGCATGAAAGGGATTCACCACCGTGAACCGGGAACGGCGGGGGCCGCCCTCCTTTTCGATGAATTGACCGTGGAGCTCATCGCCGACGGCATCCACGTCCGGCCGGAGATGTTCCGCCTCATCTTGCAAGCAAAGGGCCTGGACCGGGTCGTATTGATTACCGACGCCATGCGGGCCAAATGTTTGAAAAACGGCGTCTACGATCTCGGCGGACAGGATGTCCACGTCCGGGACGGGAAGGCGCTGCTTTCTGACGGCACATTGGCCGGCAGCATTCTCAAAATGAAAGACGGGATCAAAAATATTCTGGCACATACTTCCCTCACCCTGCCGGAGGCCGTAAAGCTGGCGTCGGAAAACCCGGCGAGGGAATTGGGGCTGTTTGACCGGAAAGGCAGCCTGGAGGCGGGAAAAGACGCCGACCTGGTCGTCCTGAACGAACAGTACGAACCGATATTGACAATCTGCAGAGGAGCCATCGCGTTTAAAGGAGAGTTTTAAACATGGAAGTGATCGTCGCAAAAAATTACGAAGACATGAGCAAAAAGGCCTGCGCCCATATCGTCAGCCGGATCAAGGAAAAACCGGACCTCGTCTTGGGCCTGGCCACCGGCTCGACGCCGATCGGGCTTTATCAAAACCTGATCGCCGAATATAAGAACAACAACATCAGTTTCCGCCGGGTCGTCACCTTCAACTTGGACGAATACGTCGGCCTGGACGGAAACGATCCGAACAGCTACCGCTATTTCATGGACCACCAGCTGTTCAACCATATCGATATCGACAAGAACAACACCTTCATCCCGGACGGAACGGCGGAAAACATCGAGGAAGAATGCAAAAACTACGAGGCATTAATCAACAAATTCGGGGGCATCGACCTGCAAATCCTCGGAATCGGGCGAAACGGTCATATCGGGTTCAACGAACCCGGATCGCCCTTCAACAGCCGGACCCAATACATCCGTTTGGCGGAAAGCACCCGGCAGGCCAACTCCCGGTTTTTCCCATCCCTGGACGATGTGCCGACCCATGCCATCACCATGGGGATCGGAACCATTTTGGAAGCGAAGGAAATCCTGCTCTTGATTTCCGGAAAGGGGAAGCAGGAAGCGGTCCGCCGGCTGTTTACCGAAGAGCCGAACGAGGATTTCCCCGCTTCGGCCATAAAAACCCATCCGAAAGTGTTCGTCTTTGTCGACGAAGACGCCCTGGCAAGCGAAAGCGGAAAGGATCTGCAGGAATTGCTGGCAAAGTGAATCCTTTGCCAAATCCCTTTTCCCGCGGTTTCAATTCGCCCGGCTCCCGGATAAGGGGCCGGGCTTTTTTATGCCGATTTATCCCGGCAAAATTTCCCTGTCGATCACTTGCATCCCTTCGGATCAATTCAGGGGGCCCGGCCGCCGGCCCGGCACCGCAAGGATCCGCATCGTGGCCGGTCCGCCGGCCGGCCAAGGTCGGCTTGAACCCTTGCTTTCGTGACAAAAAATTCCCCGGGGAAAATCCCGGGGAAGGTGCCGATGGCCGCTTTCCGGCTTGTCATCCGGACCACAGCTTTGCTTCAAATATTCACTCATCCCATTGGTCCAAAATCCTTCTTTCGGCGCCGCACGGTTTGCCGTTGCCACCGCCAAGGCATTCCCGCGGGCCAGGTCCTTTGTCCTTTCCGGCACCGGAAGGATCCTGCCCGCCGCCCTCCTGGGCGTCCCCTAAAACGGGCCGTTTCCGAACGGGCCGCGAATCCGGTTTTTGTACGCTCCCGCGTCCTGCCTGCCGGCTGCCGCGCACCCGAAGGGCGTTCAGACCCGGTTTACGGCTTCTTCTCGGGCGTTCATGCGGGCCAAATCCCGCTTCAAAATTTTGTCCAAATATTGCCCGGTATACGAGCTTCCCACCTTGACGATCTCCTCCGGCGTCCCGGCGGCGATGACCGTTCCGCCGCCCTCTCCGCCTTCGGGGCCGAGGTCGATGATGTAATCGGCCGTTTTGATCACATCCAAATTATGTTCGATGACGACGACCGTATCCCCGTTATCCACGAGGCGATGCAGCACTTTCAAAAGGCGGGCGATGTCGTCCGTATGAAGTCCCGTTGTCGGCTCGTCCAAAATATATAAACTTTTTCCGTTGGAACGGCGGTGCAATTCCGAAGCCAGTTTTACCCGCTGGGCTTCTCCGCCGGACAAGGTGGTGGCCGGCTGGCCCAGCTTGATGTAACCGAGCCCCACATCCACGATCGTCTGCAGTTTCCGCTTGATTTTCGGGATGTTGGCGAAAAATTCGAGGGCTTCCTCCACGGTCATGTCCAGCACTTCGGCGATGTTTTTCCCTTTATATTTCACTTCCAGCGTCTCCCGGTTGTACCGTTTTCCGTGGCAGATCTCGCAGGGGATGTAGACATCCGGGAGGAAGTGCATCTCGATTTTGATGATCCCGTCGCCGCGGCAGGCTTCACAGCGCCCGCCCTTGACGTTAAAGCTGAAGCGCCCCTTCTTGTACCCGCGGACCTTCGCCTCGTTGGTCGCGGCGAAGACGTCGCGGATATCGTCAAAGACCCCGGTGTAGGTCGCCGGATTGGAGCGGGGCGTCCGCCCGATGGGCGATTGGTCGATGTCGATCACCTTTTCCAGATGCTCGATCCCTTTGATCCCCTTATGTTTCCCCGGCTTGACCTTCGATTGATGGAGCTTTTGGGACAGGGATTTGTACAAAATCTCGTTGACCAACGTGCTCTTTCCCGAACCGGAGACGCCGGTGACGGCGATGAAGGTGCCGAGGGGGAATTTCACGTTGATGTTTTTCAAGTTGTTTTCCTGGGCGCCGATGACCTCGAGGAAATGGCCGTTACCCTTCCGCCTTTTCCTCGGGACGGGGATGAATTTCTTTCCCGACAAATATTGACCGGTCAGGGATTTCGGGTTATTCATCACTTCCTCCGGCGTCCCGGCCGCGACGATCTCTCCCCCGCGGGCTCCGGCCCCCGGCCCCACATCGATCAAATAGTCGCTGGCCAGCATCGTATCCTCGTCGTGTTCAACGACGATCAGCGTATTGCCGAGGTCGCGCATTTTCTTCAACGCGGCCAGCAGGCGGTCGTTGTCCCGCTGATGGAGGCCGATGGACGGCTCATCGAGCACGTACAAGACCCCGGTCAGCTGGGAGCCGATCTGGGTGGCCAGGCGGATCCTTTGCGCCTCGCCGCCGGACAAGGTGCCCGCCGAACGGCTGAGGGTCAAATAATCGAGGCCGACGCCCGCCAGGAAACCGAGCCGCTCTTTAATCTCCCGCAAAATTAACCGGGCGATGCTGTATTCCTTTTCGGACAAGGGCAAGTTTTCGAAAAAGGCCAAGGCTTCTTTGATCGACATCTCGGTGACTTCGCCGATGTGGCGGCCGTTGATCTTGACGGCCAGGCTTTCCGGCCGCAAACGGTGCCCGCGGCAGGTGGGACAAACTTTGTGGGCCATATATTTTTCCATTTGCTCCCGGACGTAATCGGAAGTCGTTTCGCGGAAGCGCCGTTCCACGTTGCGGACGACTCCCTCGAATTCCACATATTTTTCATGGACCTGGCCGAAATCGCTGACGTATCGGAAATAAATCTTTTCTCCGTTCGAACCGTACAGCAATTTTTCCATCAAATGATCGGGAATCTGTTTCACCGGGACGTCCATGTCGATGCCGTAATGGTCGCAAACCGCTTCCAGCAGCTGGACATAGTACTGGGAGCTGACCGGCTCCCACGGGGCGATGGCGTTTTCCCGCAAGGACAATTCCTTGTTGGGGATGATCAAGTCCACGTCCGCTTCCAGCTTCGCGCCGATCCCGTCACAATCCGGGCAGGCGCCGAAGGGGCTGTTGAACGAAAACATCCGCGGCTCCAAATCGCCGATGGAAAAGCCGCAGATCGGACAGGCGAGCTTTTCGCTCATCAGCAATTCTTCCTTGCCGATGACATCGATGATGACCCGGCCGTCGGCCAGTTTCAAAGCCGTTTCCAGCGAATCGGTCAACCGGGCCTGCACGCCCGGTTTGAGGATGATCCGGTCGACCACGACTTCGATGGAATGTTTCTTGTTTTTCTCCAGTTCGATGTTCTCCTGGATGTCCCTGATCTCCCCGTCGACGCGGACGCGGACGAACCCTTCCTTCTTAATGTCCTCCAAAACCTTGGCATGGGTGCCCTTCCGCCCCGATACCACCGGGGCCAAAATTTGGATCCGCGTCTGTTCCGGATATTCCAAAATCCGGTCGACCATTTGCTCCACCGTCTGGGAGTTGATCTCGATGCCGTGTTTCGGGCAGATCGGCTTCCCGATTCGGGCGAACAAAAGGCGCAGGTAGTCGTAAATTTCCGTCACCGTGCCGACCGTCGACCGCGGGTTCCGGCTCGTCGTTTTCTGGTCGATGGAGATGGCGGGGGAAAGCCCTTCGATCGTATCCACGTCCGGCTTGTCCATCTGCCCCAAAAATTGCCGGGCATAAGCCGACAAGGATTCCACGTAACGGCGCTGTCCTTCCGCGTAAATCGTATCAAAGGCGAGGGAGGACTTCCCCGAACCGGAAAGTCCCGTAAGGACGACCAGCCGGTCCCTCGGGATTTCCACGTTGATATTCTTCAAATTATGGGTCTTGGCCCCCCGGACAACGATTCGATCTTTCATCTTTTCTTCACCCTTCTGCCTTCAATTCGAAAATCGCATCACGCAATTCGGCGGCCCGCTCGAAATCCAAAGCCTTCGCCGCTTCCTTCATTTCCTTTTCCAAACGGGCGATCAACTTCTCCCTTTCTTTCTTCGACATCTTCCCTTTGGCAAGGCTTCCGGTCCGGTATTCTTCGCCGTCTTCCGCGGCCTTGGTGGCCCGGATCACGTCGTGGATTTCTTTATGGATCGTTTTCGGAACGATGCCGTGTTTTTTATTGTACTCTTCCTGTATCCTTCTCCGCCGCCGGGTTTCCTCGATGGCGATCCGCATCGAATGGGTGATCGTGTCGGCGTACATGATGACCTTGCCGTTGGCGTTCCGGGCCGCCCGGCCGATCGTCTGGATGAGGGAGCGTTCCGAGCGCAAAAAGCCTTCCTTGTCGGCGTCCAGGATGGCGACGAGGGAGACTTCCGGGATGTCCAGCCCTTCCCGCAAAAGGTTAATGCCGACAATGACGTCGAATTTTCCGAGGCGCAAGTCGCGGACGATCTCGATCCGCTCCAGCGTCTTCACCTCGGAATGCAAATATTGCACTTTAATTCCCGCATCCTTCAAATAATCGGTCAAATCTTCCGCCATTTTCTTCGTCAGCGTCGTCACCAGCACCCGCTCGTTCCTGTCGATCCGTTCCCGGATCTCCCCGATCAAATCGTCAATCTGCCCTTTGACCGGCCGCACTTCCACAACCGGATCCAGCAATCCGGTCGGCCGGATGATCTGTTCCACCACTTCCGGGCAATGCTCCAGTTCATAGGGGCCGGGAGTGGCCGAAACATAGATGATTTGGTTGATATGTTGTTCAAATTCTTCAAAGGTCAGCGGCCGGTTATCCAGGGCGGAGGGCAGGCGGAAGCCGTGTTCCACGAGCACTTCCTTCCGCGACCGGTCCCCGTTGTACATCCCGCGGAGCTGGGGCAAGGTGACGTGGGACTCGTCGACGACGATCAGGAAATCGTCCGGGAAATAATCGAGCAGCGTATACGGGGGTTCGCCCGGCTTCCGGAAGGTCAAATGCCGCGAATAGTTTTCGATTCCGGAACAATAGCCCATCTCCCGCATCATTTCCAGATCGTATCTCGTCCGCTGCTCCAGGCGCTGGGCTTCGAGAAGCTTGTTTTGCGCCCGGAGCTTCGCCAGCTGTTCCTCCAGCTCCTTTTCGATATTTTCGATGGCCAATTTCATCTTTTCCTCGCGGGTAACGAAGTGGGATGCGGGAAAGATCGCCACATGATCACGGTCGCCGATGATCTCTCCGGTCAGCGCGTCCACTTCCCGGATCCGGTCGATTTCATCGCCGAAAAATTCCACGCGGATGCAGTGCTGATCCCGGGAAGCGGGGAAAATCTCCACCACATCGCCGCGGACGCGGAACGTCCCCCGCTGAAAATCGATGTCATTGCGGTTGTACTGGATATCGACAAGCTTGCGCAATAATTGGTTGCGGTCGATCTCCATGCCTGTCCGCAATGAAACGACGAGATCCCGGTATTCCTCCGGCGATCCTAAACCGTAGATGCAGGAGACGCTGGCGACAATGATCACATCCCGCCGTTCGAACAGGGCGGATGTGGCCGAATGGCGCAGTTTATCGATTTCGTCGTTGATGCTCGAATCCTTTTCGATATACGTATCCGTCTGGGGCACATAAGCCTCCGGCTGATAATAATCGTAATAGCTGACGAAATATTCCACCGCATTGTTCGGGAAAAACTCTTTAAACTCGCTGTACAGCTGGCCCGCCAACGTTTTGTTATGGGCGATGACGAGGGTCGGCTTGTTGACTTGCTGGATCACGTTGGATATCGTAAAGGTTTTCCCCGTGCCCGTGGCGCCGAGCAGGGTTTGATGCTTTTTCCCTTGCTTAATGCCTTCCACCAGTTTTCGGATGGCCTGCGGCTGATCGCCTTGAGGCTTGAATTTGGACACTAATTGAAACGATTGGCTCATCGGGATCATCCTTTGAAATCGGTCATTATCATAGATTTCATTTTACCATAAGATTGAGGAAAATAAACAAAAAAACGAACAAATATTCGTTTTTTGGAATGCCGGCATTCTTCCGCAAAAAGAAAAAAGCTGCCAAAAAGCCGCTTCCTCCATGACTTTTCGAACAGCCCGCAACCCCCGCCGGCACCGTCAGACGAACTTCCGGGACATTCGCCTGGAATACCAGAAGCCGGCCGTCAGGGATAACGCATCGATGATCAATAAAGGCCAAGTGTCGGTATACCCGCGGTAAACGGAAATGGCGATCAAAGCCACCGTCAATACCAATCCGACCAGGGCGTTATAGGTCACCCTGGTGAACAGGACGACGAGCAAACCGGGGAAAAACAGCGCCGCCAAGTATTTGCCCATATCTCTTCCACCGTCCAACGAACCTTCTCATCGTTTATCCTATCACAGGAAAAGGATTTTTTCTTCCGAAAAGCATCAAGCTTACTTTTTTATTCCGATGAATGGCGCTTGCGCGCCGCATCCCGGAAAAGGGAAAAACGGCTCCCGCAGGGCTTGTTCGCGGAAAGGCTGCCCAAGGGTTTCATTCGTGGAATCAAAAAGGCGTGATGACGGAGGCCTTATCACAAGTGGAACCAAAAAGGCGAGATGACGAGCCTTTTCACAAAAGGTCAGCCCGGGCCAAAGGCGGAGGAAACCGCCGGTGCCGGCAACGGAACCGCAAGGCTTTTCCCGCCATCCGTTCCTACCCCGCGTGATCCATCCATTGTTTTTCTTTACCGACGAAGAGGATCCCGAGCTCATGATGTTCCCCTTCGTACAACGCCCCGCTTTCCAGGCGGACCTCCCCCTGATGGTCGACGACTTCCAGCCTGCAGTAGGCCATGTTCTTTTGCAGGGCCCCGTAAAATCCGGTGTCATCGTTGACCGGCGTCCCGTTTACCTTCGTCACCAATTCCCCGATCTTCAAGCCCATCCGCTCGGCCGGGGAACCGGGAATGATATCCAGAATTTTCACTCCCCTTTCCGACCGGGAAAAATAGAAGGGCCGGTTCTGGTCCTGCATCCGTTGGATCAACGGGATGAAAAGCCGGCCGATCACGGCTGCGGCCGCGCTAGCGGCGGACCAGAGGGGATGCCAAAAGCCGGGAATCGCGAGGGCCGACACGATGAGCCCCAAGACCAAAACCCTTTTGGCCGTGGCGGAAACGGCAGCCGCCGGCAGATCGGTGCGGATTTGCCGGGAAAATCCGATCCAATAGGGGATCAAAAGGAGCGAAAAATCCTCGTTCGGAAACGGAAGAAGCGGCCAGAAATCCAAGGGCAGATGAAGATTTCCTCCGGGCAGGACCAGCACGAGCGGAACCATCCAAAGCCGGCGGGATTCATGCACGCCGACGTTCAGCCCCCGGGGGCTGCGGATGATCCGCGGGGAGGTATGGTAAGCCGCGTCTTTAAACAACAAATAGCTTTCCGCAAGCAACAAAAGGGCCAGCAAAAAAGAGACCGTCGGCAGCGTCCCGTCCGGCTCAAAGGAAAGCCACCGGTTCAAATAGGGAATTTCCGCGCGATAGATTTGCAAAAAATACAAAAGAAAAAAGGCCGTTCCGGCGGTAAAGGCCGGCGATAACCAAGCGGGATGCAAAAACAGGGAAAACAGAAGGGTGGCGAAGAAGGCCGCGACGGGAAAAGAGAAGGAACTGTAAGCGCCCGCGGCAAAAACCACGAGGGAAATGAGGACCCCCGGCAATATCCCTTTAGACAAATAGGTGCGGAATTCAAACCAGCCGTCCTGCACCCGGACATGGAAATCCTTCCGTTCCCTTTTGACCCGGCGGTAGCCGAGATAAACGGCGTAAAACCAGCCGATATAGAAAAGGGGATGAAGAAAGAACATGCCGATTCCTTTCGCAACTTCAAAAACCCATGCCGCCAAAGCAGGCACCTCCCCGTCCGATTGACCCAAATCCCTTGGCAGATGGCAGCATCTATCGGTCCGTTGGCTTGATTTTCTTTTATTTTAGCAAAATTTTTTTCAAAAACCTATTTCTATACGGGAAAAATATTTGGGCGAACCGCCGAAACGGAAGCCGGCCAATCCGAAGAAAAAAATCGGCGCCCGGCGGCGAAACAACTAGGAAACGGGCCGGTCATTCCCGCGAATGAACCGAAAGCGGCGCCCGGCATTGAACGGCACCGGCCGGCCGCTTATTGCCCGCCTTCGAAAATCAACGGGGGATTTCCTTTGCGATGGAGGGTCCGGCCGGCCGCAGAACGGCGTGCGCAGGGTCTCTCATGGATCGTTTCAGCGCCCCCGCGCAAAGAATCGGCCGGCGGGGACGGCGGCAGGCAATAAACCGGCGCCCAAAAGACAAAATATAACTGGACCGGTCATCATCGGATACTTACGGCAGGAAAAAACCGGCGCCCGAAAGACCCTTTTCGGTCTTTGCGGGCACCGGCTGTTTCCGGGGCTATTTTTCGGCCATGTAGGAAAGGTATTTTAACGAGGTCTTCAATTGGCGGTCATTCGCTTTATTCTCCTTTTCCTCCAGGATCACCTTTTCCATCGCCTCCGCCGTTTTCCCATCGATGACGCCGGTTTCGGGAAGCCGGTTGTCATGCTGGAAGACCTTCACCGCCGCTTCCGTCGTTTCGTCAAAGTAACCGTCGGTGCGTCCGGGTTCATAGCCGAGCTCTTTCAAGATGAATTGGGCCTGCTTGATCTGTTCATCGTTCATATCCCGTTTGAGGATCCCTTTCAGTTGCAGCGGCTGCAGGTGGAACAGGGCGGGCTGCTCGACCTCCACGTCCGGTTCGATGCCCTTTCCGTGGATCCAGTTGCCGTTCGGGGTCAGCCATTTGTACATCGTCAATTTCATGTTGCTTCCGTCCCCGAGGGAGATTTGCTGCTGAACGGTTCCCTTGCCGAAGGTCCGCTCGCCGATGACCGGGTAGCCTTCCCCTTCTTTTAAAGCGGCGGCCAATATTTCAGAGGCCGAGGCGCTTCCCTCGTCGGTCAGCACGGCGATCGGATAGCCTTTCCTTTTCTTCAGCTTGGAAAAAATGGTTTCCCGCTCCCCGTCCTTTTTTTCGATCTGAACAATCGGTTTGTCGCCGGTTATCAGTTGGGACGCGATCTCCTCCACGCTCGTCAACAGGCCTCCCGGATTCCCCCGCACGTCGATGATCAGGCCGGCGATCTTCTTCCTTTCCAGCTTTTTCAAATGGTCGGCAAATTCTTCGCCCGTATCCCGGGAAAAGGAGGTGATCTCGATATAGCCGATTTTTTTCCCGTTCGCCTCTTCAAGGGACGAATAGACCGTCTCGATCGGGATCGTATCCCGTTTCACCTCGACGGAGATCGGCTTCTCCAAGCCGTTGCGCAAAATCTCCAGGGCGACTTTCGTCCCCTTTTTGCCGCGGATCTTCAAGGTAACCTCGTTCAATTCCTTGTTCGTCACATCCGCCCCGTCGACCTTCAGGATTTGATCATAGGGTTTCAAACCGGCCTTTTCCGCCGGGGAATTTTTTAGCGGAGAAACGATGATGATTTTCCCGTCGATCTTTGTGATTTCCGCGCCGATTCCTTCGAAGGAAGAATCGAGGGATTCGGAAAAACGGCTGGCCTCCTCCCTGTTCATGTACACGGAGTAAGGGTCGTTCAATACGGTCAACATACCTTGGATGGCGCCTTCCGTTAATTTTTCTTCATTCACCTCGCCGACATATTGGGTTTTGATCAAATGGAAGGCGTTCCCTATTTTTTCCAAGTAATCCTGATTTTCCTGTGCGCCCCCATCGGGAATTTCAAGCAAATCCTGCTGTTCCCGCACCCGTTCCTCCCAGCGCCAATTCAGAAGAAAATAGGTGGCGCTTGCGGAAAGAACCATGGAAATGAGCAATAAAATGAGGACTTTCCTTTTTGACAAACCGGTCCCTCCTTGCCTCCAGGGCCGAAGTTTCCTTGCGGCCGGCCGAATCGTGTTTTTTACCATGTGTATGCGGCGGAGGGACAAGGTATGTAAAAAGATTCGAACGGGAAACGATCGAAAGTTATTTGGTCAAATTTTTGTTCTCCTAAAGAAGCTGCTTCCACCTATCCCCTGAGGTGACGGTTCGCTGCCCACTTTTTCAAATTTGTGGTCAGATCCCGCACTAATTTTTGGAATCCTTCCCAACAAAAGGACGGAAATTGTTGGTTATTCTCTATTTATCCAAACACCGATTCATTTTTTCTTTGTTGTCTTTGATACGGGGCCGCTCTTTCTTCTTTGGACAACCGCCCCAATCTCTTTTACCCGTTCTGCCATTTTTGCATGATAAGTCGGTAGGCTTTCGCCAAGATAAAGGCAAACAAAAAGATTCGCAACTTTTTTACAGTTAGGTCCACGATCCGGAAAAGATGATGTTAAGAGATAAAAATCTCATGATCCATACAATAATACATTAAGCAAACCGTCCTTATTGACAGGGTGTGATGGCTCTATAATGACAAAAGAACGAAGTAATTTTCCGTTATTACCAAAAAAATGTCCCAAAAGTGAACGCGATACGAACACTCTTGGGACAATCTTCAATACCTTAACTAAGGTAGAAAATCCAGCGGATTTCTAGCGGAAGAATGTCCATTATAACCGCCAGGATGTACCTCAAAATGTAAATGGTATCCGTAAGAATCACCTGTATTTCCAATTGTTCCTATTTGTTGTCCTTGCTTTACATACTGGCCATTGGAAACTAATACACTATTTAAATGAGCATAAATAGTGGTATATACTTGACCATCAATTACATGGGTAATAAATACCCGATTACCATATCCGCCGCCACACTTGCGATTCTTTGAAGCATCAGGGCACGCAGCTACAACTGAAAAAACTTCACCATCTGCTGCCGCATAGACAGGGGTTCCCTTGCCGTTGGCGATATCAATACCATAATGGAAACTTCCCCATCGCGGCTCAAATCCAGATGTAAGTGTTCCGTTTGCCGGCCAAATAAATCCGCTGCCTCCGTTTTGTGACGGAGAACTGCCAACATTTCCTCCATTTCCCCGGTTTTGCTGTTGACGTTTTAATGCTTCCAATCTTTTCTTCTCCGCTTCCATCGCTTTTTTAATAGCAACTTCTTGTTCAGCTAAAATTTGTTGTTTTTCTTTTAAATCTACATAAAAACCTTCTAAAGTTACTTTTTTCTTTTCCAATTCCGCCAACAGCCGTTCCTTTTTGGCCCGTTGGCTGGCGAGGCTCGCCTTCTGGGCTTCCAGCTCTTTCTTCAGCTTTTCGACCTGCGCCAATTCGTTTTCGACTTTTTTCTTGTTTTTCTTTAAGGCCTCATTATCCCGTTTTTGCTCTTCGATGATCGACTTGTCCGCTTCCAGGATGGTGGAAACGGCGGAGAGCCGGTCGATGAAATCGGTGAAGCTTTTCGACCCGAGCAGCACTTCCAGATAGCTGATGGTGCCGCCGGTCGCCTGAACGGTCCGGGCCCGCTCTTTCAACAGCCGGTCCCGTTTCTCGATCCGTTTTTCCAGTTCGGCGATTTCCTTTTTCAATTTTTCAATCTCCGATTTTTTCTCGGCGATCTTCCCTTCCTGCTGCTTGATCTTCGATTCCGTCGCCTGGATCGACTGATCCAAGGATTGCAGATCGTCCGTCACTTCCGCCTGCCGGCTTTTGATCTCGTTGATCTTCTGATTGGCCTCTTCCATTTCCGTATGGATGCTGGCCTTCTCGCTTTGGATCTCTTCCTTCTTTTTTTCCAATTCCTGAAGCTTGGATGCGCCGGCCGGCGTTCCGTTTGCCGCCACTGCCATCAGGAGAAACGCGCTTCCCGCGACGGAAAGGAATCTTTTAAACTTCACCGGTAACCTCCTCTCTGAAAAATTCTCTATGTAACCAACAGGAAACCCTATCGGTGAAACCGACAGTTTGCTAGATATTCAGGAACTTGCGGACGGACATCATGCTCCCCCAGATCCCGATCAGGCAGCCGAGGAAAAGCAGCAGCCCGCCCACTTGGTAGGCGAAGGGATGGAAATCGAGGATTTGGATAAAATGTCCCCGCAGTTTCGGCTCGAGAAAATCGTAAGCATATTTATAAACGGTGATAATCAACGCGATGGGCAAAATCGCCCCCATCATGCCGAGCCATAACCCTTCCAGGAAAAAGGGCCAGCGGATGAATCCGTTCGTCGCCCCGACCAGGCGCATGATTTCGATTTCCCTTCTGCGGGAGACGATGGTGATTTTGATCGTGTTGGAGATGAGGAAAACCGCCGTGAACAACAGGCCGAGAATGAGGACCAACCCGACGCTGCGGCTGATGTTGATGATCTTGAACAGCTTTTCCACATTTCCCTTTCCGTAATTGACCCGGTACACATTGTCCATCTTCTCGATCTGTTCCGCCACTTTGATCGTATCTTCGGGAACTTTTGTCGTCACGATGAAGGCGTCATACAAAGGGTTTTCCTGCTCGTACAATTGGAAGATTTTCCCGTCTTCTCCGAAACTTTTAATCAATTGTTGCAGCTCATGATCCTTCGAAGAGAAGGTGACCGTGTCGACTTCCGGAATGGACTTGATTTTTGCTTCCAATTGTTCCTGCATGGCCTTGTCGGCCGCCGAATCGATCAAAACCTTGATCTTCACATCTTCTTCGATGGATTTCGCCGCCTGGTTGAGATTCATCAAGATGACGTAAAACACGCCGACCATTAATAAGGTGACCGTCACCGAACTGATCGATGCGAATGTCATCCAGCCGTTTCTGAAGATGCTTTTCCAGCTTTCCTTCGCATGACGGCCAATGGTCCTAATTTTCATTGTTGTATCCTCCCCGCTGCTCATCCCGGACGATCATGCCGCCGTCGATTTCGATAACCCGGTGCTTGATCGTATTGACGATCTCCTTATTATGGGTGGCCATGATCACCGTTGTTCCCCTCGTGTTGATCTCTTCAAAAATTTGCATGATCCCCCAGGAAGTTTCCGGATCCAGGTTTCCGGTCGGCTCGTCCGCTATGACCACGCTCGGCGAATTGACGATGGAACGGGCGATGGACACCCGCTGCTGTTCCCCGCCGGAAAGCTCCGTCGGAAACATCCGCGCCTTGTGCTTCAAATTGACCAGATCCAGCACTTCCAACACTTTTTTGCGGATCACCCGCGGCGATTCTTCGATGACTTCCAGGGCAAAGGCGATATTTTCATAGACCGTCAGTTTCGGAAGCAGTTTGAAATCCTGGAAGACGACGCCGATATTCCGGCGCAAGAGCGGAATTTTGCTGCTTCTCATTTTCGTGATGTCCAGCCCGTTGACAATGATCGTGCCCTTGGTCGGCTTTTCTTCCCGGTACATCAATTTAATAAAGGTAGATTTCCCCGCTCCGCTGGCGCCGACTACGTAAACGAATTCGCCTTGGCTGATGGTCACGTCGATTCCGTTTACGGCGACGACCCCATTCGGATATTTTTTATATACATTTTTCATGATGATCATCGTTGATTCACCTTGTTTTCCCTTTTCTTGATGTTTGCAAGCGAGATTCGCCTTTCTTTGCGACAAATGGAACGAATATTCAGCAAACAACTCCGACTGTTTTTTTCGGGCCGATCTTCGTTTTCCTTGCCGTTTCTTGCGTCGCTATCATTATATCATCATATTATGTCAATTTTTGATTAAAAAATTTACATTTTCATTTCAAGGTCCTGCTATTGATAGAAATCGGCAAAAAATGGGAGATTATAAAGGTTTTTGTCCGATTTTGCTTTGCTTTATATTATACGGAAATATGGAAAAACTTAAATACGTTTCGCCGAAAAAATTCCATGGGGAATTGGTAAATTTTGAACCGGCCCTTCATCATCCGCCTTTCCCGCCGCGTCAAAAAAATAAAAGAGGATCCGGACAATGGATCCTCCGCCGTTTTCCCGGCCTTCCCGCACGTCGCCTGCGGCAAAAAAAGGCCGAAAAACTTTTCCGCCCTCTTCAAGTTAATTACCGTATCTATGGGAAAAATCCCCAATAAAAAGATTGGGGATTTTTGTCATTCCGCTATTTCTTTTGCGCCAGCCATTCGGCCACTTTCGCCGCATCGTCGCCTTGAAGCAATCCTTTCGGCATTTGTCCGCGTCCTTCCTCAATGATCTTTTCAATTTCCTCTTTGGAATATTTGGAACCGATTTTGTCCAAGTCGGGAGCATAACCGCTCTTCAAATCCCCGCCGTGGCAGGACGAACATTTTTGTTCGAAAAGCTTTTCGGCGCTGGCCGTGGCCGTGCCGCCGTCTCCTCCGGATTCATTTCCGCCGCCGTTATCCTTCGACCCGCCGCAAGCCGCCAATCCGAACAGGAGAAACAATCCGACGGCGATCGACAAAAGTCTCTTCTTCATTGGCGTGTCCCCCCTAACTGGAAAAATGTGCATCTCCATCAATATTATAGCAATGCTATACGGTTTTGAAACCCTTTCCCAGGACCTCGGAAGCGTCCAAAACGACGACAAAGGCAGACGTATCAACGGTTTTAACCATTTGTTTCAAATTTGTGAATTCTGTCTGATCGAAGACGACGAGCAAAATATTCCGCTCTTCTTCGGTAAATCCTCCGTACGCCTTTAGTATGGTCAGCCCCCGGTCGAGATTATGCAAGATCTTTTCCTTTACGGCCTCCGCCTTGTCCGTGATAATGATGGCCATTTTGGAACGGCTGAACCCCACTTGCACGGCATCGATCGTCTTGCTCGTTATATATAATCCGATGAGGGCAAGGAGGCCTTTTTCGATGTTGAAAACAAGGGCGGCGGTAAGGACGATGAGGCCGTCGATCAATGCGACGCAGTTTCCCAAGGAAAGGCCCGTATATTTCGCCAATATTTGGGCGGCCAAATCCGTTCCTCCGGTCGAGGCGTTTCCGCGAAAAACGATGCCGAGCCCGAGCCCGACGCCGATTCCGCCGAAGACGGCGGCAAGCAGGGGATTGTCCGTCCAGGGCCCCCAGTCCCGCGTCAGATAGACGGCAAAGGGCAAAAACAAGGTCCCGACCAAGGTTTTCACCCCGAAACGCACCCCTAAAACGGCAACGCCGGCAAGGAAAAGGGGAATGTTCAAGGCCCATTGGACATAGGCCGGTTCCCAGCGGAACAATCCGTTCAGGATGGTGCTGATGCCGCTCACCCCCCCGGCGGCGATTTCATTCGGGAGAAAAAATACGTTGAAAGCCACGGCGATAATCGCCGAACCGATCAGGACGTCGGCCCAGCCCTTCCACTTCCCCTTCCGGGAATTTTCCTCTCTTCTCCTTTTCTTTCCCTTCATGGCGAAAACCCCTTAACCAAAATTGAAAACAGGTCCGGAAAAGAAAAAAGGGGAAAAATTTCCCCTGTTTCCGAAATCTTGAAGATTTTAGCCGAGCTGCGAACGCAGGTAGGCGTCAATGAACAAATCGATTTCACCGTCCATAACGCTTTGGATGTTCCCCGTTTCCACGTTGGTACGGTGATCTTTCACAAGGGAATAAGGATGGAAAACATAGGAACGGATTTGGTTCCCCCATCCGATTTCCTTCTGTTCTCCCCGCAGTTCATTCAGCTGCCTTTCCTGCTCTTCCAATTTCCGCTGATAGAGCTTCCCTTTCAACATGTTCAACGCCTTTTCCCGGTTTTGGATCTGCGAACGTTCCGACTGGCAGGTGACGACGATGCCCGTCGGCAGGTGGGTGATGCGCACCGCCGAATCGGTGGTGTTCACGTGCTGCCCGCCGGCCCCGCTGGAACGGTACGTATCGATCTTCAGCTCTTCCGGACGGATTTCGATTTGAATGTCCTCATCGAATTCCGGCATGACTTCGCAGGAAACAAAGGAGGTGTGCCGCCGTCCGGAGGCGTCGAAAGGCGAGATGCGGACGAGCCGGTGGACGCCTTTTTCCGCTTTCAAATAACCGTAAGCGTTGCGCCCTTTGATCAACAAGGTGACGCTTTTGATCCCCGCCTCGTCGCCGGGCAGATAATCCAGGGTCTCGACTTTGAAGCCTTTCTTTTCCGCCCAGCGCGTATACATCCGCAAAAGCATCGCGCCCCAGTCTTGGGATTCGGTTCCCCCGGCGCCGGGGTGGAGTTCCAATATGGCGTTGTTTTTGTCGTAAGGCCCGCTCAAAAGCAATTGCAATTCGAATTCGTTTAATTTCGTTTTCAACTGTTTGAGATCCGCTTCCAGCTCTTCCTTCAATTCCTTGTCTTCCTCTTCCTTGACGAGCTCGTAGGCGAGCTCCAGATCTTCGTAGGCCTTTTCCAAGGAAGTGAAAGTCTGGACTTGGTCCTTTAACCCGTTCAATTCATTGATGACTTCCTGGGCCTTCCTCTGGTCATCCCAAAATCCGGGGGCCAGCATTTTTTCTTCCAGTTGGGCGATCTTCGCTTCTTTGCCCTGTAAGTCAAAGAGACCCCCTGAAATCCGCTAATCGCTTAGCGGTTTTTTCCAATTCCTGCCTGATTTCAAACAGTTCCATCTTCTTCACCTCATTTTGGAATAGGTTTTGCAAAAAATCCCCTTTCCTTCCGGATGAAACCCGACCGATTTCCGGGTCCGGAAGGGCCCTTTGTCGGCACTTGTCGCAGGAAGAAATATTTTCCGGGAAATAACCGGACAAAATCCGCGGAATTGAAGGAGTCGTTTTCCCAAAAAAAGACGGACGAACCCTCTCCGCGGGGCCATCTTTATCCCATTATCCTAGTATATGGATTTATCCGTCAAGTTCAAGGCTTTTTCATCGGATGGCCAGGCCAAGATTTCGGCAGCCTCCGCCGGATGCGATGGCGGCCGGCTTTCTGCGGTGCCGGGCGTTTTTCCGGATGGTTAATTTTCTTTTCTGCTGTACAAATTTTTCTCCAAGTCGAACATCCCTTATGCAAAGAATGAAAATGCCGGGCCGTCCGCTGCGGCCCGGGCAATTTTTTCATCTTTGAGCGATCGGTCCGTCCCAAATCCGGAAGCCCGGGAAAAGCAAGGGTTCCCACAGAACCTGACGGCCCTTTTTGCCAATGACCGGGGGCGGCGTTGAACCGGGCCGAAGGAGTCCTGCGGGGAAACCGTTGCAGACGGGCAAAGGTTCAGGCCCAAGGCCCGCGTTTGCATGGCTCCCCCATCCCGGCAAAATCAGGCCGGCGATCATCCGAAAACGATCCGTTGCGCGAGGAAGGGGCGAAACGCAGCCAAAAGGGAAAGCGCCCGCCCCGGCGGAAAGCGCCGGAAAATCCGCGGGCGGCCGTCCGGGGAGCCCGGTCCGTGTTCCCGGAAAAAAAGCCCCTCCATTCCTATGGAGAGGCGATCCTTCCGATCAAACCGGCCCTTCGCGGCGGTACGGCCCGCCGAACGAGCCGGCAAACAAAGCCCCCTTCCGATTAAACCGTCTTTCCGTGGCAATGCTTATATTTTTTCCCGCTTCCGCAAAAACACGGGTCGTTGCGGCCGATGTGCACCGTTTTCCGTATCGGTTTTTGCTTCGGCTTTTCCCCGTCGGATTTCGGGATGACCGCCTGGCCTTTCGCCACTTCTTCCCGCTTCAGGTTGCTGACGATCTCCGCTTTCATGATATATTTCGCCACGTCTTCCTCGATGGCCTCGATCATGCTTTCAAACATTTGGAAACCTTCCTGTTGATACTCCCTCAGCGGGTCGATTTGCCCGTACGCCCGCAGATGGATGCCCTGGCGCAGCTGATCCATCGCGTCGATATGGTCCATCCATTTGGTGTCGACGGCCCGCAAGGTGATGACTTTTTCAAATTCCCGCATTTTTTCCGGTCCCAATTGCTGTTCCTTTTCATCGTAGCGCATCTTGACTTTGTCGAAAATGAATCGGACCATTTCTTCCGGTTCTTTGCCTTTTAAGTCATCCACGGTCACGTCGTTTTCCGGAAGGAGATTGGCGCTGACGTAATCGACCAGGCCTTCCAGATTCCAATCTTCCGGATCGGCGTTTTCGTTGGCGAAATCCTGCACGTGGCGCTTAATGACCGTCAGGATCATCTCTTCGATAATATCCCGCAAATTGTTTGAAGTGATCACTTCATACCGCTGTTTGTAAATGATTTCCCGCTGCTGGCGGATGACATCGTCATATTGCAGCAGCTGCTTCCGGGCGTCGAAGTTGTTGCCTTCCACCCGTTTTTGCGCGGATTCGACGGCCTTGGACACCATCTTGCTTTGGATCGGCTGGCTGTCGTCCATGCCGAAGCGCTGCATCATTCCTTTGATGCTGTCGGAACCGAAGCGGCGCATCAGCTCGTCTTCCAAAGACAGGTAAAATTGGGTGACGCCGGGATCCCCCTGACGGCCGGAACGGCCGCGGAGCTGATTGTCGATCCGGCGGCTTTCATGGCGTTCCGTCCCGATGACCGCCAATCCGCCCAATTCTTTCACGCCTTCGCCCAGCTTGATGTCCGTACCGCGGCCGGCCATGTTCGTGGCGATCGTCACCGCCCCTTTTTGTCCGGCCTGGGCGATGATTTCCGCTTCCCGGGCATGGTTTTTCGCATTCAAAACATTGTGCTTGATCCCGCGTTTCGTCAGCATCTTCGAAAGCAATTCCGAAGTCTCGATGGCGACGGTGCCGACGAGGACGGGCTGCCCTTTGGCATGGCGGCGGGCGATGTCTTCCACGACCGCCTTAAATTTCCCTTCCATCGTGGCGTAGATCAAATCCGGGCGGTCTTCCCGGATGACCGGCTTGTTCGTCGGGATGACGACGACGTTCATATTGTAAATGTTCCGGAATTCTTCCTCTTCCGTTTTGGCCGTACCGGTCATCCCCGCCAGCTTTTTATACATCCGGAAATAGTTTTGGAAGGTGATCGTCGCCAAGGTCATGCTTTCGTTTTGGATCGGGACCCCTTCCTTCGCCTCGATCGCCTGATGGAGGCCGTCGCTGTATCTCCGCCCTTTCATCAGGCGCCCGGTGAAGGGATCGACGATGATGATCTCGCCGTCTTGAACCACATAATCGACGTCCCTTTGCATGATGTAATTGGCCCTCAGCGCCTGATTGATATGATGGTTCAGGGTGACGTGATTGATGTCGAAAAGGTTGTCGATGCCGAAGGCCCGTTCCGCCTTGTTGATTCCTTCTTCCGTCAGCTGGACGGTTTTCGTTTTTTCGTCCAAGGTGAAGTCCACGTCTTTTTTCAACGTGCGGACGAAGGCGTTGGCCTGAATGTACAATTCGTTCGATTTTTTCGCCGAACCGGAAATGATCAGCGGGGTGCGGGCTTCGTCGATCAAGATCGAGTCGACTTCGTCGATGATCGCGTAATTCAGCGGCCGCTGCACCATATGTTCTTTGTACAAGACCATGTTGTCGCGGAGATAGTCGAAGCCGAACTCATTGTTCGTTCCGTAGGTGACGTCCGCCTGATAGGCTTTTTGTTTTTCTTCCCGGCTCATTTCCGGCAAATTTAAACCGACGGAAAGGCCGAGGAATTCGTAAATCTTCCCCATTTCCGTCGCGTCCCGTTTCGCCAGATAGTCGTTGACCGTCACCACATGGACGCCCTCGCCCGTCAAGGCGTTCAAATAGACCGGCATGGTGGAGGTCAGGGTCTTCCCTTCCCCGGTTTTCATCTCGGCGATGTTTCCTTCGTGCAAAACAACGGCGCCCATCAATTGCACTTTAAAGGGATATAATCCAAGAACGCGCCGGGAAGCTTCCCGGACGACGGCGTAGGCTTCCACCAACAGGTCATCAAGGGTTTCGCCCTTGGCGAGCCGGTTTTTGAACTCGTCCGTTTTCGCCTTCAACGCCGAATCCGGCAGCCGTTTCATCTCGCCGGAAAGGGCGTCGATCTGATCGGCGATCTTTTCCAATCTTTTCAGTTCCCGTTTGTTCAGGTCGAATAGTTTAGTTAAAATGCCTGCCATTTCTCAACGCTCCTTTGTCGGCATCTTTTGATTGCAACCCTTCGGCCAATCAAAAGATTCCTTCCAATGGCTTCACTCTTCATTTATCAATCTTAACACTATCAAACCATGCTGACAACTTGCAAGGCGCGGGCCCGGCCCCGAAGACCGCCGGAAGAATAAACGGCGGCCCATCGATCCGCCGATTTTCCGGGAATTTTACGCCCGGCGGGCGGGACTTTGCGGCCGACGGAAAATTCGCGCAAAAATCGGACAGGCTTTCGGCTGCCGCCGGCAAAATCATTTCCCTCAGGACAGGAAGAAGGCCCCGTAAAGCAATGCGCCCGCGATGACATACAGCGGGTGGATTTTTTTCTTTTCCAGCAAATAAAAACTGACAGCGGCGAGGACGAAAGTTTTCCAGCCGCCGATTTTTTCCGCGGACTCAAAGGCGAATTCGAAAGCCAAGATTCCGATCAAAACGGCAATGGCCGGGCGGACGAAGACGCTCATCTTTTTCACCCGGGGCGAATCCTTATGCCTTAAAAGCAGGCTTAACAGGGCGATCATCAGCAGGAGCGACGGAGCGATGGTGGCAAACAAGGCGACCAATAAGCCGAGGATGCCCCCCTGCATGTAGCCGATATACCCGGCCATTTTCGTCGCGATCGGACCGGGCAAAGCGTTGGCGATCGCCAGCATTTCGCTGAATTCCCTGCTCGTCATCCAATGATAACGGTCGACCACTTCCGCTTCCACGAGCGGAATCGACGATGGTCCTCCCCCGTAACCGAAGATACCGGGAATAAAAAATGCGAGGAAAATTTGCCAGTAGATCATGCTTTTCACCTTTTACCGTTCTTTTTCTTGTTCCTGTTCCCGCGCCGTTCCGGAAAAGAAAGCAAAGGCCAGCAACGCGGCGATCCATATCGCCGGATGCCAGCGGAAAACCTGGAGAACGAGGAAAGATCCCCCGGTAAACAGGATGAGGCCCTTCCAGGTCATGGCGGACTTCGCCTGTTTCATAAAATCCAGGGCGAGAGCCGCCATCATGGCGGCAACAACCGGGAGCACCGCCGCGGACATCCCCTGCACCCACGGTTTATCCTTCGACGCGCCCAATCCCGTTAAAAATATGATGAGTAGCAGGACCGTGGGGACGACGGAGGCGAACAGGGCGATCAGCATCCCGGGCCATCCCCCCACCCGGTAACCGACATACCCGGCGATTTTTGTGTTGATCGGACCGGGCAGCGTGTTCCCCAGGGCGACCACGTCGGAAAATTCCTCATCCTTCATCCAGCGGTATTTTTCCACCACTTCTTTATAAACGAGGGGGATGGCGCTCGGTCCCCCTCCGAAGCCCAGGATCCCCGAACGGAAAAAGGCCATGAAAATTTGAACATACTTCAATGAAAAACACCTGCCCACCGAAAAAAATAACCCTATCCCCATGGGAACGGCCGGACCGGCCAGCGGGCTCCGCTCCGGCCCTTCCGGCCTTACCAGACGGCGATCATGCCGTCCGTCCTCGGTTCGGTTCCTCCCGCATAAACGCCGGTTTCCGGATTCCGGATGATGATCTGGCCGCGGCCGAAGGAATCGGACTCGAGGAAAACCTGGATCTGGTGCCCCTTGCGGGCCAGCGCCTTCGCCAGATGTTCCGGGAAACCGTGTTCCACCGCCACCTTTTTCCCCTCCAGCCACTGCCAGCGGGGGGCGTCCAACGCGGCCTGGGGATTGAGATGCTTATCCAGCAAATTCATGACCACCTGCATATGGCCTTGGGGCTGCATATAACCGCCCATGACCCCGAAGGGGCCGACCGCCTCCTTTCCCTTTGTCAAAAATCCGGGAATGATCGTGTGATAGGTGCGCTTCCCCGGCATCAGGACGTTGGGATGCCCTTCGTCAAGGGAAAAATCGGCCCCGCGGTTCTGCATGGCGATGCCGGTGCCCGGGATCACGATCCCGGATCCGAATCCCATGTAATTGCTTTGGATATAGGAAACCATATTCCCTTCTTCATCGGCGGTTGCCAAATAGACGGTGCCGCCCTTCGGAACGGAAACGGGCCCGGGTTCGGAAGCGAAGGAGGTGACTTCCGCCGCCCGTTTTTTCGCATATTCCTCGGACAGCCAGCGGGAGATTTCCGTCTTCATAAACGCCGGGTCGGTGATCTGGGCCTTCCCGTCGGCGAAGGCAAGCTTCAGCGCTTCGATTTGGTGGTGGAACCATTCCGTTTCATCCATCCGTTCCAAGGGGAACTGCTTCACGATATTTAAAGCCATGAGGGCGACCAGCCCTTGGCCGTTCGGGGGCAGTTCCCAGATTTGATATCCCCGGTAGGGGATGCTGACCGGTTCCACCCATTCCGGCGAAAAATCCGCCAGATCTTCTCCGGATAAAAATCCCCCGTGTTTGCGGAAAAATTGGTCGATTTTTTCCGCCAATTCCCCCCGGTAAAAACTTTCCCCTTCCGTTTTCCCGATGAGTTCCAGCGTCCGGGCGTGATCCGGCGAGGCCCAGACTTCCCCCGGCTGCGGCGGCTTCCCGGAAAGGGTGAAGGTGTCGAACCAGGGCTGAAACTCCGGCCCTTTTAAAGAGCTGTAACGGCGATAGGCCGCCTGCCAATTTTTCGCCAATACCGGGCTCACCGGGTAACCTTCCCTCGCATATCGGATCGCCGGCTGCAAAACTTCGGAAAGGGAAAGCCGGCCGAACCGCTTCGACAATGCCGCCCAGGATCTCGGCACGCCGGGGACCGTAACCGGGATGACCCCGAAGGCGGGCATTTTTTCATGTCCCCGTTCCTTGACGGCTTCAACGGAAATGGACTTCGGAGAGGGGCCGCTGCCGTTCAGTCCGTACAGCTTCCCTTTGTACCAGAGGATGGCAAAGGCGTCCCCGCCGATGCCGTTGGATGCCGGTTCGACGACGGTCAGGGCCGCTGCAGAGGCGATGGCCGCATCGACGGCGTTCCCTCCCTTTTTCAAAATCTCCAGTCCCGCCTGAGCCGCCAGCGGCTGGGAAGCGGCGACCATCCCTTTTTTCGCAAACACCGCCATTCTCCGGGACGGGTGAGGATAGTGCAAGAAATCCATTACATCCACCTTCTCCCTTTCCAATTTTTCCGGCCGGCCGATCCACCGTTGAAGCGGCCGGACGGAATCCGTTTTTTCAAATGGGGGCGGCGAGGCCCGTGAAACCGCAAGAAATTCCAGCCCGCGGCCTTCGGAACGAAACCGTGCCGGTCGAACCCGGAAAGGAGCGTCCGGAAATCTTGAGCTTCCGGAAACAGCGACCCGGCCAAACGCTTCCGGGGGTTTCCCTTCCGCGGCAACCGGACGCGGCCGGATTCCCGGTTTCCCGTCCCGCCGCAGGCTCCGGCACAAGACCGTGCCGGGCAATCGATGGAATTTTTATGTATAGAAAATCAAGACCCTGATGCAGGACATCCGGATTGAAAAAAACTGTTTCCCGGCATCGAGCGGCACGGGAAACAGCTTGAACCTGCCTATGGCACTATCCGTTTTTCTTATTCCGGACGTTTCACCCTCCTCCGGCGGCAGCCGTCCGTCGAAAGGGATGAAGGGATGCGGGGCGCAACCAGCCGCCGAATCCGGACCGTCCTCAATTGGTTTCAATCAACCCGTATTTTCCGTCCTTTCTCCGGTATACGACCGCCGGTTTGTTCGTTTCGACATCGGTGAAGACGAAGAAGTTATGGCCGAGCAAATTCATTTGCAAAATCGCTTCTTCGCTGTCCATCGGTTTCAGGTCGAACCGTTTCGTTCGCACGATTTCGATTTCGATTTCTTCTTCCTTCGGCCCGGAAGACACGTTTACGAACATTTCCTTCGCGCTGCCCTTTTCGCGAAGCTTGCGGTTCACTTTCGTTTTATGCTTGCGGATTTGCCTTTCCAATTTATCTGCGATCAAATCAATCCCCGCATACATATCCTCGTTGACTTCTTCCGCCCGCAGCACGAGATTGGGAAGGGGGATCGTTACTTCCACTTTCGTCGATTTGTCATTGTACACCTTCAAATTTACGTACACGTTCGTATCCGGGACTTCCGTAAAATAACGCTCCAATTTGGAAATCTTTTTTTCCGCGTAGTCCCGCAAAGCCGGAGTCACTTCGATATTTTCACCGCGAATGTTATAATTCATAGACGTTCCTCCTTAAAATAGACTCTATTTAAATCATTCGACAAATTTCGTGGGAATCCTTTCGCTTTTTGCGGCAAAATTTGCCGGATCTTTAAACTCCGGTGCCCGTCCCCCGAGAAATTCCCGCGCGGCCGCTTCCTGTGTTTATGCCGTGTTTATTATTCATTATACGTTTTTTCCGGGAAATGAAAATAATGGTTACAAATTTATTTTTAAAATTTAATCCGCAAGACATATTCCGTCCGTTTTCAGGCACCGGAAGACCCGAAGGGGCTTTCGCGGGCACGGAAAAACCGCCGGCCGTTCCTTTGGCGGCGGTTCTCCCGCAACGCTTTAATTTTTCTTATCGTAAAACACGCCCCCTGCCGTGGGGGAACGGTACGGGTTCCGGTATTTTTTCCGGTATTCCTTTTGCCGCTTCAATTGGTCCAGCTGTTCCTGGATGGCGGCCTTTTCCCGTACCAGCAGATCGTTTAATTTTTCATTCAGGGCCTGTATTTTTTCCGCCAGCGCCCGATCCTCATCGGTAAAGGGCGGGCCGATCCTTTTTAACAGTTCCTCCCGCTCCTCCAAAAAACGGTTGATCCGTTCGATCGTAACGTCGCGTTCCTCTTTCCCTTGTTTTTCCAAAAACGCGACGAACGCCTCCGTCAGGGAATAAAACTGTTTTAACGGTTCCATTCAGATTTGTCCGCCTTCTTTATATTGTTGTTTCCGGTTAATTTGGATGACCTGCTTCCAGACGTCGCGGAATTCCGTGACGAAACCCTCACATTCCTCGAGGATGGCCAAATCGTTTTTCAAGTTGGCCTCCAGGAGCCGGCGGTAAATATAGTCGTACATGGCCATCATGTTTTTGGAAACCTCATATTCCGGTTTTAGAGTGACCATCAGCTCCCGGATGATGTTCTGGGCCTTTTGCAGGTTGGTGTTTTTCCCGGCATAATCCTTCTTTTTCATCGCCTCTTTGGCGACGGCGATAAATTTCAAACAACCGTTGTACAACATCAACGTCAATTCGCCAGGTGAAGCCGTCGTCACCGCGTTATCCTGATACGCCTGATACGGATTTTGGATTGACAATGCCATTCTCCTCCAACATCAATTAATTTGCGGTCTCCGGTCCGGCCGCCACATTTGCCCGGCTTGCCCGGACGGGAAAACCCGGCTCACCGTCATTGCGCGGAATACCCGCCGAACATCTGCATCAAATACATGGACTGTTGGTTGGACCGCAAAATCGCCTGTTCCATCGCCGTAAATTGCCGGTAATAACGGGCTTCGATTTTCATCAACCGGTCTTCGAAGCGGTCGATCCGGTCGTTCAAATCATCCAAAATCCTTCCGATCGAATACTGGTCTTCCGTCCAATAAGCCTTGCCGGCCTTTTCGTAAATCGCGTTCATCGCCCTGTCGACGGAATCGGTCAACCGCTGGGCGATTCCCTTTTCCGAATCGGTTTGTCCCGTCGCGGCAAATAGATTGTAAACCGCATCGGGATTTTTCTCAATCGCCTCCTTCAATTTCTTCTCGTCGATCACCAAGATTCCCCGTTCCGAATAATCCGTCGACGTCGTAATGCCGATGTTAAACAAAAACTTGTATTCTTCGGGGACGGAGGCATTTTCCACCTTCCCGTACAGCGCGAGGCGGAAGCTGTTCAAAGCGCCCGACAGAATGGGATCGCTGCGCAATAAGCCGCTCTTCGCCTTTTCCTCCCAAAGTTGAATCTCCTGCTCCTTCATTTCCTTCTTTTGCTCATCGGTCAGGGGCGGGAAATCCCGGTAACGCTTTTCCAGCAGTTTTGCGTTGATCTTGGTGATGATTTCATTGTACTTGTCCACGAAGGCTTTAATATTTTCATAAACGGCGTCCACATCGGTCGTCACGCTGATCGTAACCGGCGATCCGGTCTGGGCGGCATCGAAGGTCCCTTTCAGCGTGAAGGTGACCCCGTCGATGGTGAAACTGTTGGCGAATCTTTCCGTTTCCAGCCCGTTGATCATAAACTTGGCGTTTTCCCCGCCGTATTCGGGAACCCCGCCGAATTGCAGCACATCGTTCAAAAATGCCCCGATGGTGACGATTTCCTGGCCGCCGTATTCGGCCGGATTGTTGTTAAAGTTCCCCGTTTTGGCCCTCGTCAACGTGATTTGATCCGTGAAGGAATCATAAACGGCGACGACGCCCGCGCTGGATTTGTTGATTTCGCTGATGATCACGTTCAAACTGGCGGAGGCGTCAACGGTGATGATGTCCTTTACCGCTTCCCCCTGCTCGTTGTAAGTCTGGATGCCGAAGGAAAAATAGCGGGTTTGATAGCCGACGGAAAAGACGGAACCTTCCGCCAAAGACTCGGAAAAGGTCAATCTTCCGGTTGCGGAATCGAACAATACCTCGCCCGCATCCGGGGCGTCTTTGCCCGTGACAACGGTGAAGGTCTTTTCGTTGCCGTCCTTGTCGCGAACCGTTATGACGTTTCCCGTCAGCTCCGTATAGGGGGACAGGCTAAAGACGGAACCTCCCCCTTGGGGGACGGTAAACTCCTTCTTCAGCTCGTTGACAAAGTATCCGGCCTGGACGGAACCTTGGATCTCAGTGTTAAATTGCAGCTTCGCCTTTTCCCCGCTCAAATCAAGATACACCGTCTGATCGCTCAATTGCCCCGGGTCGGTCACCACTCGGTACGTTTTCCCGTTTACGACAATTTCCATATTTGCAATGGATTCCGCATCCCATTTGACATTCCCGGCCAAATGGGAAAGTTCCACCGTATTTGCCGGCGACGCCAAGGAAATGGTATCTTTTACATATCCGCCCATCTTCCAATCGATTTTGTCGCCATTGGGCAGCAAATCCAGTTGGGCGTAAAGGCTTTTGGCCGGATCAATCTTTTGCGAAGCGGATTTGGAAAGGGAACCGGCGCTGATTTTATAGGCGGCCGACGCCAATTGGCTGACCTTTTGAATCGTATAGGAAATGCTCGACGCCCCTGCGGCGGCGGTGGCGGTAACCAGGTTTTCGTTGGATGAGGTGACCTTCCTCCCCTTGAACGTCTGCGACAAACGCAGGTTGAGGGCCGCATCCCTCAACGACAAGAGAAGGGAATTGACTTCCCTGTAAGCGTCCCGCTGCCATTCCAGGTATTGCTTTTGCTGATAGAGTTTATTCAACGGAATCCGTTCGGCTTTCATCAGATCCTTGACCATCTGGTCGACGTCGATTCCGCTGACAAGGCCGCTGATGCGCATGTTCACATCCATCACCCCGCATCAAATTTTTTCATCGATGATCAAACCGAGCTGTTCGACAAGCGCCGCGTAAATGTCCAGCAGCTTTTTCGGAGGGATTTCTTTAATGACTTCCCCCGTTTCCGAATCCACGATCTTCACATAATATTCGTTCAGTTTCTCATGCAATTCGAATTGGATGGAGACGTAGGTCGGCCGCAGGAATCGGTTCAGATTGTCCACCAATTCGGCCGGCTCCGTCTTCGGCAAAACATCGCCCGTCAAGTTTTCCTCATTCCGTTCCCGAGTGCCGGTGACTTTTATTTCAACCCCGTTTTGAAAATGATGCGGGCGATTATGGGCAGCCAGCGAATAGGACGAACTCACCCGGTTAATCATTTGGACTTCCCCCTGAAAAGAGACTGATTTTATTATTAATATCGGCAAGGGCGTAAAGGATTTAAGGAAGAAAGGAACGGAATTTTATCCTTTTTTGGCGGAGTAACATGTTACGGACAAGATTTGCCGGACGGTTCTGCCCGCTTCCCGGGGCGGCGGCGGCCCGGCGCCCTCGTCCCCGGGCCGGGAGAAGGGCGGCATGAACAGGGATCTCGTTGCGGGAAAAATTTTTTCCCGGGGCCATGGCCGCCGGGGCTGGTCCCCTGATGCCGAAGGGCCCGCCATAAGGGATCCGGGGACGGCCCGCCGGCCATGCAGCCCGAAAGGAGTCCGCCCTTTTTTGCGGGAGGAAGAGATTTGCGGAAAACCGGCGAAAACGTTCAGGGGAACCAGCAGGAGGTCCGGAAGCCGAAAACCCCCCTTTTTTCCCGCTCTTGCAGGAAAAAAAATTAATCATTAATATTAAAATGACAGATTCATATCCGGAAATTTAAGGGTGTTTCCAATGTTGAACATATTAGTGACCGTAAATTCCAACTACATCCCCCCCTTGAAAGTCATGCTCAACTCCCTGTTTTTAAACAACCGCCAGGAACGATTCGCGATTTATTTGCTGTATTCCAATATTAAAGATGAAGAAATCAAAGATTTGCTGGATTTCGTGGAAGGAAAAGGGCAGCGGCTGCACCCGATCGCCGTCGATCCGAAACAATTCGAAGACGCCCCGGTCTTCCGCCATTACACCGTGGAAATGTATTACCGGCTGGCCGCCCACCTTTATTTGCCGGAGGAGATCGACCGCATCCTCTATTTGGATCCCGACATCGTCGTCATCAATCCGATCAAGGAACTGTACGAAATGGATTTCGACGGCTGCCTTTTCATCGCCGCCGAGCACGAACATACGACGAAAGTGGCCAGGCCCTTCAACAAGCTGCGGCTCGGGACGCCGAACGCGAAGGGCTATTTCAACACGGGCGTGCTGCTGATGAATTTGCAGGAAATCCGGAAAAACGTGGACATGCAAAAAATCTACCGGTTCATTGAGGAAAACAAACTCCTCTTGTTCCTGCCGGACCAGGACGTGCTGAACGCCCTTTTCTGGGACAAAATCAAGCCGGTGGACGCGTACCGTTACAATTACGACGCGAGATATTACGAACTGGGAAAACTGTTGCCGAAATTCAAATACGACCTGGACTGGGTGAAAAAAAACACCGTGTTCATCCATTTTTGCGGAAAGGAAAAGCCGTGGCAGGAAAAGTATAAAGGGGAACTGGGGAAATTTTACAAAGAATATGAAAGGCTGCTCTGAAAAGAAATTTGGGGATTGGCCGAGGTGCCGCAATTGGGATTCTCCCCGCCGCCTGCCGGAAAAATTCGGATCTTCAGACCGCAAAACTTACGTCCCGCCATTGAATTTTAAAAGGAGGCCCGCGCAAGCCAAGCCGACGGCTGACCGGGGCCCTTTTTTATTGGCATAAAAAAGAAACGGGCGAAAATCAGCTTCTCGCCGCCGCCCCTCAAACGCAGAAAACGCGAAAACGATCCGATCCATGCGAGTCTTCGATCCGCAAGCCCGTCCGGTGACCGGGCCGGCGGACGGTTTCCGGAAAAGGCAAAGCCCTGCCCCCTCCGGTCCCCTTCCGCCATTTCCCGTAAAACGGCATCAAATCCCCCGGATAAGGCCCGCGGCATTGGGTGGGTCCATCGGCATTAGGATTCAGCCGCTCACCTTTTCAAGCCGCCGGCCTTTTTCTTTTTTCCATGAACCAGCGGAAAATCTCCGCTCCCTTTTCCCACGGAAGGTCCTCGATCAAAAGCGTTTCGGAAGGATTGGCGCGAATATGGATTTCCACGGTGGCGAGGCCGAATCGCCGCTGCAGCCAGGATGTCTTTAAAACCATTTCATCCATATGATGTTCCGGCAGATAGATCAGTTCCGCCGTCCACACCCCGCCTTGCTGCTGGATGTGGTTTTCCTCCAATCTGTACCTGCAGCGGAAAAAGGACAAAATCCGGTGAACGAGAATATAAACCAGCAAGATGACGGATGCGTACCAATATTCGGGCCATTGGTAAAAATTCACGACGGCGGCAATGATCCACAAATAGTTCGGGCGCAGCAGCTTTACGGCAAGGGCCCGCGCCGGCAGCTTTTCCATCGGTTCCGAAAGCCGAATCCCGAACATTTCCCGGACAAGCTCCTTTGCCCGGTTTTCCTGCAAAAAGGGGAAAAGGACGGCGGATTTCGTCTCCGAATCCTCCCCGTTTCCCGCCATGGCCACCAGCTTCACTTCGGTGATGCCCAAAAAACTGCGCAGGAAATATTTCTTCCATTTTATCGCCCGGATTTTTTCAACGGGAACGGCCAGTTCGCTCACGTTAAAAAGGCCTTTCTTGATGACGATCCGCTTACCGTCCGATTCCACCCGGTAATTCCCGTAGCGCAGAAAGGTGACGATGATGCCGAAAAGGAGGGAAACCGCAATCAGGGCCGCGCCCCCCAGCAAGAGCAACGGAACGGACCGGGCAAGCGATTCCCATACCCGGACCGGCAGATCGCCCAACAGATTGCTCAAATGAAAATATTCATCGATGTTCAAATACAGGGAAACAAGGAAGGGGCCGAAGGCCAAAAAACTGAAGGATGTAAAGGAAGCGATGAAAATGTCCTTCGGCGCCATGGCAAAAACCGTTTTCGCCCCGGGAACGCCCTGCATTCCCTTCCCGCCCGCTTCCGCCGCCGGATCCGCCGTGCCTTTTCCGCCTCCCCGGATCCGGTTCAGGATTTCGTCCGCTTCCTTTTCCTTGATCGCTTCCAGGGAGAAGGCCTCCTCTTCGCCTGTTGCGAGGTGAAATTTCAGCGACGTCAGCGAAAACCAGCGGTGGATGAAGGAGGTTTCCTTCTCCACGCTTTGGATCCTTTTGACCGGAATGATCTTCTCCTCTTTGACGAAACTCCCCTTGATGATGCGGATCTCCTTTTCCGTGACCCGGTATTTGTAATTTTTCCATTGCAGGAAAATGCCTATAAGCTGGAAAAGGATAAAGGGGACACAAAGAATCTTGATGGCTTTGATCCACCACCCGTCCGAGTTGTTAATCACGAACAGGATGATGGGGATGAGCCATTCCTTCACCAAATTTGCCAAGGAAAAAAACAGCCAGGCGGGGGAAAGCCGTTTCCAGCCGGGAGCCCCTGCGATGCGCTCATCCATGACGGACATCTTCAGCATCCCCTCCTCCGGAAGGAAGGGCAGAATCCGCCGCATCCGTGTCCCCTTCCGTCCTTTCCTTGTCCTTCCTTTCCGGTGCGGCCGTTTCTTCCTCCGGCTTTTGGAAAGCGGCGGGGACGGCCTCCCCTTCGCCGTTTTCCGCCGCGGCGATTTCATCCACCGGCCTTTTTCCGTCAATTCCCAGCGCCTCTTCCTCCTCGGCGATGGCGGCAAGTTTTGCGATCTGCATCCGCAGCTGTTTGGCCTCCTCCAAGGGAAGCCCGGGGATTTCATGTTCGGAGGCCATCGTCTTGACGGTGATGTCAGCCAGCCCGTATTTCCGCAATAGCAGCCCCTGTCTTAAGTTCACATATTGGATTTTCGTCATCGGGATCAGGAAATGGTTTTTTTCCAGCACGCCATATTTCAATTGAATGAATTGATCATGGATCTCATAGCGCCACGTCTTTTGCCGGTAAATCGGTTCGATCCAGACGTCGTAAGGCAAATAAAGAACCAAAAATACGAAGATCATTTTGAAAACAAGCCCGATCCACGGATACCAGCCGTAACGCCCGGCCGCCCAAATGAGGCCGCCGAGCAGGAGAAGCCCGACGCAATTCCCGATAAAAGAAGAAATCATCCAAACTTTTACGGCATCTTTGGAAATCTGTCTTCCAGGTTCCGGGAGCTGTGCTTCCATACTTTTCTTCCTTTCTATCCTAGTGGTTCACAAACATGCGGAAACGGGAAAATTTTATGAAGAGGAATTCCTGTCCGCCGTTTGGGACGGATCTTCCAGGAGGAACGGTTTTCTCCCTTTTTCCGCAAAACTTGCCGCTTTTTTTTCCATCAATCGGGACGAAGCGACGAAAACCCCGACCGTCACGGAAACAAGCGAATCCGGACAATTCCTGTCGAAAACCGGCTGATCCGGTTACGCCTTCCCCATACAGTACGAATGAATCGGACAAATTTCTTCATTAAAAAAAAATGCAAGTTCTTTGTCATTTTCCAATTTAAAATTTAAAATCATAATTACGACATCCATTTTACAAGGAGGTTGGCATCATGGCAAACATTTTGGAACATCGTGTCCCGGAATTCGAAGTGGATGAAGTATTTATCAAAAGATGGTCGCCCCGGGCCTTTCAGGAAAAGGAAGTCCCGGAAGATTTGCTCTTCAGCCTATTTGAAGCCGCCCGCTGGGCTCCCTCGGCTTACAACAGCCAGCCGTGGCGCTTCATCATCGCCAGGACGAAGGAAGACCGGGAAAAATTTCATACCTTCATCAGCGACTTCAATTTGCTTTGGTGCAAAAAAGCCCCGGTTCTCGTGCTCATATTATCCAAGACGAAAGAAGATGGGAAAAACATCGTATCCCACGCCTTCGATACGGGTGCGGCCTGGGGATATCTGTCCATCCAGGCGATGAAACACGGGTTGATCACCCATCCGATGACCGGTTTCGATTTTGCAAAGGCGCGGGAAGTGTTGAACATCCCCGAAGAATATGCCATCCAGGCATTGGTTGCCATCGGATATCAGGGAAGGAAGGAAGACCTCCCGGAACACTTGCAGGAAAGGGAGTTTCCGAAAGGACGCCGGCCGTTGAAAGAGTCGGTTTTTGAAGGTTCCTTCGGACAACCCTTTCATACCGATCAATAAACATGGATGGAATTTTGGAACGACCACGTCGTTCCGCGAATCCCACTTTCCTACCGATCAATAAACATGGATGGACGGGGAAATTCGGAGCCGGAGCCAGGACGGCGGTCCGCCGGCGGTCCGATGCCGATCCGATGTCCGCTGATCATCGATCCATGCGGGGAAGCGTTCCGGCGCCGGACTTCCGTCCCGGTTTCCCCGCCCATGCTTTATCCCATGACCATTGGACCAACTCCGCGGCGATCCGCAAGAACACGCTTTTTCCCATGGCGACGGACCGCCCCGGGCTGTTTTCCTCCGCCCGTTGAGCCGTGAAAGGCTTGCGGGAAAACGAAAGCGCCCGGATGTTTTCCTTTTAAAATAATCGCGGTCCCGTTCCCCCACAGAAAAAATGCTGCCCGGAAGGATTTCACCGATATGCGAACGGCGTCCTTTCAGGCAGCATTTTTTCATGATGCTCCCCCTATCGGTTCGTTTCCCCGGGCTCAATTCCCTTTCGATTCATGAAGGCGGCGGAGGCTTTCCTTAAACTCGCTTTCAATTTGTTCATTCGGCTTATATGTCAATAAAGAGACGATATAAATAAAGACCAAGTTCAGCAAAAACCCGGGGACCATTTCATACAAATCATCCAGCCATGATTGAAAATCAATGTTCGGCCAAACGAGGACGGTAATTGCCCCGGCGGCCATCCCGGCGATCGCCCCCCAGTTGGTCATCTTTTTCCAGAACAGCCCGAGGAAGACAACCGGGCCGAAGGAGGCGCCGAATCCCGCCCAGGCATGGGCCACAAGGGCCAAGATCGTGTCGCTTTGCACCCATGCCATCGCCGCGGCGACCACCGTGACAATCAATACGGACAAACGGCCGAGGAAGACCAGTTCCTTGTCCGTCACATTGCGTTTGACAAGCCGAAACAAATCCTCCGTCAACGCGCTGGAGGTGACGATCAGCTGGGACGAGATCGTGCTCATGATCGCCGCCAGGACGGCGGATAAGATCAAACCGGCGATGAACGGGTGGAACAAAATTTGGCCAAGATCAATAAAAACCGCTTCAGGGTTTGACAGCTCATAGCCGGTTTTTTCATAAAAGGCGATTCCCGCCAGGGCGGTAAAGGTCGCGCCCAGGAGGCATAAAATCATCCAGCCGATCCCGATCCTCCGGGCGATTTTCACTTCCTTCGCCGATTGGATCGCCATAAAGCGGACAATAATATGCGGCTGGCCGACATAGCCCAATCCCCAGGCCAATGACGAAACAATCCCGACGGCCGTCGTTCCGCCGAACAGGCTCAGCAGTGCCGGATCGATTTTTTCAATGGTGGCGAAGGTCTCCTGGACGCCTCCCGTATGGAAAAAGGCGATCAAGGGGATCAAAAGCAGCGCGGACAGCATGATCAGTCCCTGGACGAAATCCGTCCAGCTCACGGCCAAAAATCCCCCCGCCAGCGTATAGAGCAAAACGACGGAAGTGAGGATGATGAGGCCCGCATGGTAGCTCAGATCGAAGGTATTGTCGAAAAACACAGCGCCGGCCACAATCCCGGAAGAAACGTAAAAGGTAAAAAACACTAAAATAACCAATGAAGACACGATTCGAAGCAGCAAGGTGGAATCTTTGAAGCGGTTTTCGAAAAAGGACGGGATCGTAATCGAGTTGTTGGCCACTTCCGTATAAACCCGGAGCCTGGGCGCCACCAACAGCCAGTTCAAATAGGCGCCGACCGTCAAGCCGATGGCGATCCAAACCTGGGACAGGCCCGCGCCGTATACCGCCCCCGGGAAACCCATCATCAGCCAGCCGCTCATGTCGGCCGCCCCCGCGCTCAATGCGGATACGGCCGGTCCCAACGAACGTCCGCCGAGCATATAGTCGCTCAAATCCTTCGTCCTCCGGTAGCCGTACCAGCCGATGATCAGCATGACGACCATATAAACGCCAATCGCCAGCAGCTTTAAACCGTTTTCACCCATTGCGTCTCCCCCTTGTAAAATCTGATACTCATATTTTCACAAAAACTTTGAAATATTGCAACAAAATGTTCACAATCTCTTTAAATCATAAAAAAAGGATTTCATCAAAATTGATGGAATCCAGGACGCACGGCGATGTGCCTATGTCTGGAATTCGGCGGCTCGCCCAACGTTTTTGATCAAACGTAAATTTCTTTTAACAACACCGGCTCGCCCAGCAAGTAGCCTTGTCCGAGATGGACCCCAAGGGCTTTGGCCGCTGCCAGATCCTCTTCCCTTTCAATCCCTTCCAGGACGACTTTGCTCTTTTTACTTTCGCAATGGACAAGGATCTTTTCGATGATTTTTTGATTGCCTTCCTTTTTTTTCAACTGGTTGGCAAGGGATTTATCCAATTTCACGAAATTCGGTTCCAAATCGAGGATTTTATCCGTACTGCTGTCATTTTTCCCAAAATCGTCAAGGGCCACCAAATAATTCAGTTCTTTCAACTGCTCCACAGATTTTTTGAACAGGCGGTAATCGAAGATTTTTTCACTTTCGTTGATTTCAAAAACGATGTTTTGCTTGATCGGAACCGAGCTGTTTAGCATTTCCAAAAAGGGAGAAAATAGAGGGTGTACCAATGTGGATGGGAAAATATTGATGAACAGCTTGATATTGTACATTTTGATCGACTCGATCGCCAGCTGGATCGATGCCGTGTCCAACAAATATAAATAATTCAATTGCCTCGCCAATAATATAAAACTCTCCGCATTCGGAAACTGGTTGGTCCTGATGAGCGCTTCATATCCGAAAATTTCCCATTCCTGAAGGTCGTATATCGGCTGAAATACATGACTAAACATTTTATTTTCAATCATGTATTGGATGCTTCTTCCATTTCTTTTTGCCACTGGAAAATACCCCCAAATTCTAAGCCGAAAGTCCTAGAAAAAAATTCAACGATACGGTAAATTACATGTAAAGTATATATATTTTTCAAATTAATATCAATAGTCTCTTGAAAATACAGCTTTTCGTGCTTCCATAAAATTACGATCCATTAGGAGTGGTATGATGAGCGAGATTCAGAAGATGGTTGGTGAAAGAATCCGGCATTTCCGCAAAGAAAAAGGACTCAGCCAGGAGGATCTGGCATCCTTGGCCAATCTTCACGCAACCTATATCGGCCAGTTGGAACGGGGGGAAAAAAATCCGACCTTAAACAGCATGCTAAAGATCGCCGACGCCCTTGGCATTTCTTTGGAGCAGCTGTTTCAGGCGGTGGAAATGAACAACGAGTCGAAGGACTACACGCTGATCAAGATCATCACGTTTTTGCAAACGAAATCCGTCGAGGAACAAAAGTTCGTTTTAAAGTTTCTGCAAATGCTTTTTGAATGGAAAAAATTTTAACAATACATAACGGTCCAGCCAGGAAAACCGGATGGGGCTTCCGGACCGCCGGCCTCCCCGGCCCGAATCATGAAGAATGCCGGTTCGGGAACCGGTTGTTTCCGGCGCGGCGCGGGACCTCGCCTGAATTGTTTTCCGGCGAAGGCTGTCCATAATAAAAAAGCCCCGTTCTTGGGCGAAAACCTTGGCGCGATTGTCACCGGATGAAGCAAAGCAAGATAGTGGGTGTGCGCGGCCGCAATCGTTCCGACGTTCCATTTGTTCGAAAGTGAACGGGGGTTACGGGCGAAATGCTGACGTTTTGAATACCATCACGTTCCGGCTGTACCAAACTTGCTTCTTGCTTATTTTTTCCTCCACGACTCCGGCATGATGACGGCGATAACTTCTCCCTTTGCGCACAACATTTCCCCGGCATACAGTTCCGTCAAAACTTTCCATTTTTTCGGATGGATTTCCTCCGCCGTCCCGACGGCTTTCAACGGAACGCCCATCGGCGTCGGTTTTAAAAAGTCCACCTTCAACGATGCGGTCACAAATCTCGGGGGTTCTGAACCATCACCCAGCCGGCGGCCGTTTTTCCGATGCAAAGCCAGGGAAGCCGAACCGGTGCTGTGGCAATCGATCAAAGACGCGATGAGTCCGCCGTAAACATATCCCGGAACCGCCGTATGCTCCGGTTCGGGGGTATAATAAGTAACCGTTTTTTCCCCTTGCCAGCCTGTGCGAAAATGATGGCCGTGGGTATTCAACCTGCCGCATCCATAACACCAGGAAAATTCGTCCGCATATTCGTCCTGCACTGCCCGGGCCACGATTTCTTCCATTTTCCATCCTCCTTTGGCAAATAGTATATCACCCGATCCTTTTGTTTGAAAGCGCAAAATCTTCAGCCATTTAACAAATGCGGATGTTTTGCTATGATAGGTTTATGGAATGCCGGCTTGCCGAATAATCCGGGAAAGTGGAAAACGGTCGAGGAGGTAGATGCCATGAATGCCCGTATTATCGTCAGCGGAAGGGTGCAGGGCGTCGGCTTCCGCTACACGGTGATGCAAAAGGCGCTGGAACAAGGGATCAACGGCTGGGTCCGCAATAACGAGGACGGCACCGTGGAAATGGAAGTGGAAGGAACGAAGGAAAAGATCGAGGCTTTCATCCATTCGTTAAATAAAAGATTGAATCCCTTCATCAAGATCACCGACATGAAAATCGAGTATAAAGAGGAAGAGGCGGGCTACAAAGATTTCCGCATCAGATATTGAGAAAGTCCGGAAAAACATGATCCCCCCGTCGCAGGCGGATGAATAGGTATTTCCTCCTGCAACGGGGGGTTTTTCTAGGGGTAATAGGTTAAAAGGAAAGACGTGGATTGATATTTGAAGCCCTGCACGGAAAGCTTTTTCTGCCGTTTTAAGGACGTCTCCATCAGTTTGTTTTCGCACGACCAAAGAAGTGATGATCCTGCCCATCCTTCAATTTTGACCGTCGAAATGAAAGAGCCCCCCTAGAATTTCGGAACCCGTCAGTATTTCAATGTGTTTTTTTCCTGTTTGCTTGGTAGTCCATCCTTTGTATCCGGCTACGTTCAAATAAAACAATCAATCCTCAACGTCGGCTTTTTGACGAAAGTCCTTTTATATCCCACTACGTTTAAATAAAACTTTGTTTCGCCGCAGAAAAGGCAGATCGGACCGAAACTTTATATCCCACTACGTTCAAATAAAACTTGTCCGCCGAATGGCGGCCGGTGAATTAATTGTCGACTTTATATCCCACTACGTTCAAATAAAACGGATGGCTATTGCGGGGATCCGTTCCCTGTAAAGCCCTTTATATCCCACTACGTTCAAATAAAACTAGAAAGGCATCGACGGAACCCTTTCGCCAGTTTCAACTTTATATCCCACTACGTTCAAATAAAACGGAAAACAGTGGGCGGAAAAGGTATCCCCCCTCCTCTTCTTTATATCCCACTACGTTCAAATAAAACAATGACCTGAAAATATATGCAAAAGTCATATGGTACTTTATATCCCACTACGTTCAAATAAAACTCAAAAGCCGGATTGCCAACGAATTGCAAATAGACTTTATATCCCACTACGTTCAAATAAAACTCTACACCGAGAAGTTCGCCATCTTCCACCATGATCTTTATATCCCACTACGTTCAAATAAAACTTACTGTTGACGATGAAACTATTCAAATCCCGATCACTTTATATCCCACTACGTTCAAATAAAACACAAACCAAGTCACCAGTTTGTCCGCGCAATTGACTTTATATCCCACTACGTTCAAATAAAACGCCGACATAACCACCTTGAGCCAGTTTTGGGATCAGCTTTATATCCCACTACGTTCAAATAAAACTCAACATCGTTTTCGAATCCTTCTTGGGCGCCGGACTTTATATCCCACTACGTTCAAATAAAACAAGTCGCCGATCACATCCACATGCACCAGTATCAGAACTTTATATCCCACTACGTTCAAATAAAACCTTCCCGCCATATAGCCCAAGCGGCCTCCATAGTAGTTTATATCCCACTACGTTCAAATAAAACGGTTCGAGGAAATTGAATTTTTGAAAGTTCCAGCGTCCTTTATATCCCACTACGTTCAAATAAAACAAAAAGCAGGAAATCGAGCAGCCGAACGACGTCCCTTTATATCCCACTACGTTCAAATAAAACTTGTAATCGGCCCCGAGTCACCAAACATGCCGTCACTTTATATCCCACTACGTTCAAATAAAACGGTAACAGCCGAAGTCCTACCCGCCATCCGTAAAACCTTTATATCCCACTACGTTCAAATAAAACAGGCCCGTAAAAACGGTTTTCAGACGCTTTATAAGCTTTATATCCCACTACGTTCAAATAAAACCCTGAAACTCCCGCAAAACACCGTTCAGTTTTTCGTCCTTTATATCCCACTACGTTCAAATAAAACGCTGGAACGGGTACGGCGGAACGTCATGCCAAGATCCACTTTATATCCCACTACGTTCAAATAAAACCTGACTGGATTGATGGAGGGGAATATTTCTTTGCCCTTTATATCCCACTACGTTCAAATAAAACGCATATAATTATCGTGTTGCGGAGGGTTTGGGCTTTCTCTTTATATCTCACTACGTTCAAATAAAACTGGAACGGGTACGGCGGAACGTCATGCCAAGATCCCCTTTATATCCCACTACGTTCAAATAAAACCACGACTGTATAATCCGAACACATTTCGTAAATCCCTTTATATCCCACTACGTTCAAATAAAACGATATTAACAAATATAATTATGAAGAGTTTAATTCACTTTATATCCCACTACGTTCAAATAAAACGTGCAAGCCGGACAGATCGCGACGAAGGTTAGCAGAACTTTATATCCCACTACGTTCAAATAAAACAAATGTTCGAGATTTTCTTGTGCCTCTTGGAGACTCCCTTTATATCCCACTACGTTCAAATAAAACCTGCCAGAGGGTTCGGTCCGGCGGGACTTATCACGCTTTATATCCCACTACGTTCAAATAAAACGCGAAGATGTTGCGGAACGTGGAGCGGGCATTCGTCTTTATATCCCACTACGTTCAAATAAAACTAGTGTGTGCTTTTTTAAAAAACCTGTATTAATATCCTTTATATCCCACTACGTTCAAATAAAACCAATGGTTCTATGAACACTTTGAAGTTCGTATCGACTTTATATCCCACTACGTTCAAATAAAACTTTTGACTTCTTCCAACCACTCCCGGGCCTCGTCACTTTATATCCCACTACGTTCAAATAAAACACGAACGGACGCTGACTTCATTTGCCGGATATGCCTTTATATCCCACTACGTTCAAATAAAACTGAGATAGTCCTTTGCATGGTCCGCTTTTTCCTCGCTTTATATCCCACTACGTTCAAATAAAACGCAAAGCTGATAGAAGGACGCAGAATTCCCCTTTCCTTTATATCCCACTACGTTCAAATAAAACCCTGAAACTCCCGCAAAACACCGTTCAGTTTTTCGTCCTTTATATCCCACTACGTTCAAATAAAACGCTGGAACGGGTACGGCGGAACGTCATGCCAAGATCCACTTTATATCCCACTACGTTCAAATAAAACCGGGTTTCGCAAATTTCAATCCGAAACATTCGGATACCTTTATATCCCACTACGTTCAAATAAAACGGAACTTCAAGATCTTGTGAAAACCAAAATCGTTGAACTTTATATCCCACTACGTTCAAATAAAACGCATATAATTATCGTGTTGCGGAGGGTTTGGGCTTTCTCTTTATATCCCACTACGTTCAAATAAAACGACGGTGTAGCTTGTCTTGTAGCGACAAGCTACTACTTTATATCCCACTACGTTCAAATAAAACGTTGAGAGAAAAGATGATTATGATGAGTTTATGATCCTTTATATCCCACTACGTTCAAATAAAACTAGAGACCCCCGTGAATGCTGGAAGGATTTGTATTTCTTTATATCCCACTACGTTCAAATAAAACCGAGTATGTGAAGAACTATTTCGCCCTGGTCCATCCCCTTTATATCCCACTACGTTCAAATAAAACGCAAAGATGAACAAGCGCGAAATTCATGATGCCATTACTTTATATCCCACTACGTTCAAATAAAACGTGGATGCCGTCTGGATCCCGCGTTATGGCGCCAACAGCTTTATATCCCACTACGTTCAAATAAAACCGTTTCACCCCCTTCCTTTTATCCCCACAGCCGTTTCCTTTATATCCCACTACGTTCAAATAAAACTTCCTCCCCTTTCTATTTCCAAATATTTCTTTTTTGTCCTTTATATCCCACTACGTTCAAATAAAACGACTAACTCCCGCCCCTTCATCATACCAACCACCAGTCTTTATATCCCACTACGTTCAAATAAAACAATTAGTCCTTTTACGTTTTCCAATAACAGAACTTTCTTTATATCCCACTACGTTCAAATAAAACGGAGATACAATCAAATACAAATTTCAAGCATTCAGAGCTTTATATCCCACTACGTTCAAATAAAACCGAAGCGCGTGAATATATCGATGAAAAAGGACGTTCTTTATATCCCACTACGTTCAAATAAAACCCAACGGATACCTGCTTCCCGTTCTGCAAAATCTTCTTTATATCCCACTACGTTCAAATAAAACATGGCTCGAAGACGAGAGAGAAAAACCCGATGCCCCTTTATATCCCACTACGTTCAAATAAAACAGCAATATTGCCGAAGAAAGGGATTTTTATATTATTTCTTTATATCCCACTACGTTCAAATAAAACGTTCGCTTGGGAGGGAAACCATGAGCTTGAAAGACCCTTTATATCCCACTACGTTCAAATAAAACCATTCACCCATATCGAAAGAATTGATTTTTTCGCAAACTTTATATCCCACTACGTTCAAATAAAACCCATGAGCTTGAAAGACCGCGGTCTAAAGAAATGGACTTTATATCCCACTACGTTCAAATAAAACATTCGTTCAACTTCCGTTAAGCCGCGCAAATATGCCTTTATATCCCACTACGTTCAAATAAAACACAAGGATGGCGAAACGGATGCCTTTGATCGTGCATCTTTATATCCCACTACGTTCAAATAAAACAATTCATCCGGTGCCTCGAGGCTGATATCGCAGCCATCCTTTATATCCCACTACGTTCAAATAAAACCAGAATGCGGCACTTCTTTTGCTGTGGGGAACAACTTTATATCCCACTACGTTCAAATAAAACTGTCCTCGTCTTCCACAATGACAAGAGAGAAAAGACTTTATATCCCACTACGTTCAAATAAAACAACCAACAAGCATGCAATAAAGTCCGGCGGTGACGGCTTTATATCCCACTACGTTCAAATAAAACGTTTGCGGACAAGAGCCAGAGTAGCCCTGAAGGTTTGTTCTTTATATCCCACTACGTTCAAATAAAACAGAGAATGGCGGTCCTGTGTACTACCCAAAGAACCCTTTATATCCCACTACGTTCAAATAAAACTACAATGAAGAGTATGATCACTACGGTGATTACATTCTTTATATCCCACTACGTTCAAATAAAACATTTTTTCCAATCACCGTCCCATTTCAAATAACTCTTTATATCCCACTACGTTCAAATAAAACTTTTGAAGCCGGGAGCGGAAAAAATCCTCATGCTTTTCTTTATATCCCACTACGTTCAAATAAAACCCCTTCAGCGGGGTGCAAAAAAAAGCGTTAAAATCAAAGGTTTTGAGTATGGGGAAAAAATATTTTTGCAGTACACCGGCGGTATTTTTGTAAAAGATTTTAAAAAAATTCCTTTTTGTCCAATTCTATCAATATTTGATTGCGTTTCTGGAAAAAACTTGATACACTGCATTTTTATAAAAACATCTCATCAAAAGATTTGTCAACACCATATGTATATTTTTTTAAATGTTTCGGATTTTCGATTTCATAAACATTGATTGAATCTATTCTTTCCACAATGATGTTTTCCAGTTCAAACAGGCATTGTTTCAATAAGCCTTTTGTTATTTCGCCCTCGAAAACGGAGTTTTGTGTCCAAATTAAATATTCTTTTAATTTTTTATGGACCTTGGCTACCCGTTCTTCCGCAACATCATAGGTTATAATGACATACATATGACCACCATGCTTTCAACGGTTTATCACGAATTCGACCAAGGAGGCGACATTTATGCGACGTTGCCGGGATTAAAAATCAAAGTTTTTCGCGAATTCGCACCAAGGAGGCGTCCGGTTTCCTTCCAAATTACCACCATGCCTTTAACGGCTTATAATTCTGATCACCGATAAAGTGTTTTATCAATTTATAACATTCCAGGCGAATGAAATATTGATAGGAAACATTGCGATTCAATTGCCGGTGCCTGACGGTTGTTTGTAATTTTTGCATCCATTCGTTCAAAAATTTTTTCTTTCCCATATCATTCAGTATCACCATTTCATCAATATATTCAAAATCCCTTTTCACATTTAATTGATTTTTATTAATCAGTGTGAAGATTACCGGATCCACGATAAGCGGTTTAAAAATTTCCGCAATGTCCAAACTCAATGAAAACCGCTTGGTGGACGGTTCGTGAAGGAAACTGATCGTCGGATCCAAATGGGTTTTATAAATTTCAGATAGAACCTTTGTATAGCAAAGACTGTTCCCGAAGGATATCAATGCGTTCAGCGGGTCTTTGGGCGGGCGTTTGGTCCGTTCGTCAAAAGCAAAATCCCCAGATAAAAACATGTTGAAAGCGACGTAATAATTTTGCCGGATCATCCCTTCGATGCCCATCACTTCCTGTACCGTTTCCGCTCGGTCGAGTTCGTTTTGGTATCTCAAAATTTGATCGATAATCGTTTGGACGCCTTCTTTGCCTTTATAGTGGCGCAAATTTCTTAACATGTGAAAGGATGCACTTTTTACGAACTGCTTCGCCAAAAAAAGCCGTTTCTCTTTATTGAGATAATGTTCCGCCTGATGGACGACCGTAAAACCTGAAACCTTCTGCTGACGGGGATAAAAAGAGCCCGAATAAAATCCATAATAATTAAAAATATGCATAGCCACATTGTGCTGGTTCAATAAATGCAAAAACTCCGTGTTCATGTCTAAAGTTCCGAATACGTAGATGCTGTCGATCTGATGGATCGGGAGGGATTTTTTATTTCCTTCTTCATCCACAAAATAAAAAGTATTATTTTTTCTTTGCATTCTGCCTGGACTAAAAACAAAATAATCTTTCGCCATCTTACACCTCTTCCTCCCCGCCGGCAAAACAAAAATCAAAGTAGGCACAGCTTTTGCAGTAGGGCTTTTCGGTCAACTTCGGCACGTTTTCCATGGCTATGATCTCTTCGATCTGGTGCTCCATCTCTTGGATTTTCTTTTCTTCCTCTTCCGTCAACACAATTTCTTCCGTCCGTCTTTCCTTTGTGTAACTGATTAATCCTTTTCGGATCAAACCACGCTTTTTTAATTGATAAAGATAATACAACAATTGGTAACGGTCGGCTTCCGTCATTTTCCGGGAAAGCTTTATTTCCCGGACATATTCCCCGTCTAAAACATCCACTTTAAAGGAGTCTTCGACCATCAGCTCTTTTCGGTCCGCATAATTATAAGATCGGTCATGTAATATTTTCCCCTCCAAAATTTTTTCATGGCCTTCTTCAAATCCCAACTGCTTCGAGTACAGCCATAATTTCCGTTTACAAACCAAAAAATATTGAACATGTAATCCGCTAATCATTAAATGATCTCACCCCAGGAGGAATCTTCTTTTACAATCCCCACCCCCATCAACTGCTTCTCATTAAAATCGTAATTTCTCTCAAGGATATATACATTTTTAAATAGGGGGTATTTTCTGTTTGCCGTTTGGCGATAGTGATCAAGCGGCTGCAAATCCTTTTGAAAAGTCCGCAGATTGACCGAACACGTATATCTTTCAATTTCTCTGCGAATTTCCGTCCGTTTCCTTTGATCCGGCTCGGTTTCCAATCGCTCGATGATCGGGAGGATCGAATCGTACACCTGTCTGGGAATCACCGTCACCGAATTCTCGCCGCGTAAAATCTTCTGGGCTTCCTCGCTGGTAATTTGGTAATCTTCCATATAATCCAATTCGTTCATCGCCTTTTGAAAAGACTCCAAAAATTTGGTCCCCGCCAAAGTGCTTTTGGAATAAAGGGTATCAACCATACGGATTTTTTGGGATTCCAACAGTTCGGCGCCATATTGGTCCATTTGCCGTTGCAAAAATTCTTTCGATAATTTCATAATTTCTTTGTCATAGACCGGTCCGTTCCCGCTTACATCTCCCGCGTAAATAAAAATATTGGGCCGGTCATGCTGCAATTCTCTTTTCCGATAGCAACGGCCAAATCTTTGGAACAGGCTGTCAAGGGGAGCCAATTCCGTATGCAATTCATCAAAATCGATATCGATGGAGGCCTCGACGATTTGGGTGGTAATCCATATTCCTTTCCGGTCCCGGTCTTGATCAAACGCTCTTAAATGCCTTTCCAAAAGCTGGCGGTCCTTTTGCAGAAAACGAGCGTGCAGCAAATATACTTCCGCTTCATGCTCTTTCAATTTACGATAAAGTTCAACGGCCCGATCGATGGTGTTGACGATGGCCAGCACTTTCTTCTCTTTCGCCGATTCCACCATTTGTCCGATCCCGTCAAGGATGGCATTTTCCTTCATTTCGATGCGATGGCGTAAAATGGAATCGTCATAAAAGGTGGCGATCTCGCAATTTCCGTCGATAATATTTCTTTCCTTCAGCGCTTCCAAATAAATTCTTGGCAATGTGGCCGTCATGATCATGAATTTTCCGCCGATTTTATGGATCATCTCGATCGCCTTTAGGACGACGGCGACAATCCATGGGCTGTAGGCCTGAATCTCATCGATGACCACGCAGGAATGGGCGAGGGTCGCATAATATTTTTCATAGCCGCGGAATTTAAAGGGGAACTTGAGTATTTGGTCGATGGTGGTAAAAATCAGTTTATTGGAAAAGTGTTTCGATTGGTCAAAGATCACTTCCCAATTCTCTTCCCCTTTTTCATCCAAATGATGTGCGCTGGTCGAATGGAGCAAACCGCAGTTCTTGTAGTCCATGTCCGTGGAAACCCGGTCGTACAAAGCATTGAGCGACACCCGCAAAGGAACGGTAAAAAACGTTTTCTTCCTCCCCGCCCAAAGTAAAGCCGCTTCCGTTTTCCCCATACCGGTTTGGGCCGTCAAAATTAAGTTTTTGTCCTGGTTTTCCAAGGCGAATTTTTGCAATGGCCGCAAAAAATCCTCCGACCGACCGGTCAATTGTTTTAAATACTTTTGGGTCAGCCGGCTGAGATCAAAATGGGGATCAATCTCTATGGCCACATGGGCGGAAGCGGCGTGATCCAGCCGGTGAAGGAGCCCCTTGACTAATACATAGGTGAGATAGTCCTGATCCATGTTGATTGATTTGATCCGCTCTTTTTTCAAGTCGTTTGCGATTTTGGGAAAAAATTTATCGTCCTCCGGCGTTTCAATAGCCAACTCTTCTCCTACCTGACCGAATCGATGAATCAAATCTTCCCTCGCAATTTTTAACAAAAGCTCCGCATTGATCGATACATCCCGTTCATGATGGTAGGCAATGGCTTCTATCAGGATCTTCCGCAACTTTTTGTCCAAGTTTAAGGATTTCAGCGGCAGAAAAAAAGGCGACAAATACCCGTGGGGAATATAGGGATAATCCGTGGGCTCAACCTCCTCTCCCAATGCCCGCTTGATGGTATACTGAAACTGGCTGTAGGCTTTTCCCGTATCATGATACAAAGCGGCGAACCGTAACAGGTCCCAAACCTTTTGATCCTTGATCGTCTGCCCGTAGGCATCATACAGTTCCTCATACCTTTTCAATAATTCCCTGGTATGTTCCGCAAGGGATTCCTTCGGATTGGACTTCGCAAGAATCATTTTGACACCTCCGAAATCGATTCCGTCGGCCGGACCGGCAAAAGAGGATCGGAAATTTGCAATGAAATGCCCCAAATATGCGGCCGGCGTTGTTCCGCCTTATCAGCAAAAGAAGATGGAAAGCTTGCGTTGATTTCGCCGTTTTAACCCGAACATCCGGCAAAACGGCATCGGCAGCGCCCGAATGGCAGGAAATTCAAGGAGGTTCCGCGTCCCCTTGAATTCGCCTTCCTTTTCCTGTCGCAAGACCGGAAGGATGCAAAGGAAAATGTTTCGGCGGAACCTCCTTTTCCGGTCAATCATTCCACGCGATGACGTAGCCTTCATCGTCGATAAAGGCAGGACCGAGAAGAAAGTCATCATCGATCCTTTCTTTTTTGGAAACATAGCTTACCGGAATCCGGGACCATTCCCGCAATCCTTTTTTCACTTCATAAGTCCAATTCAGCAGATAAGGAATTCCCCGCCTTCGTTCATCTTCCTGAATCAATTTGGAAGGGATGTACATGGAATGGGTTAACTCCTTCCCCTCCATGAGATCCAGCTCTTCCACACCGGTGATTTTCACCTCATCGATCCTCAGCAGGTCTTCCTGTCTTCCCAAGGACAAATGGTTCGGCATGTGACGAAAGGCATCATAAATCTTCCGCAATATTTCCTCTTCTGCCTTCAAGTGAAAAACCAAAGTTACGTTGTACAACATATGGGTGTACAACGGCATCGATGTCATGTTCGTAAATTCGGGAACTTCGATCGCCAATCCGTCCAAAATGATGGGCATATTAAATTCTTTTCTTTTCACAAAATAGGTTTTTCGATAGTCAATGATCATCGATTCATAGTCGCCCTGGACGGAGAGGGAAAACGGGACTAGCCGGTCCGCGTTTAGCAGGGCATGGATCATTCCCTTGACCGTCGAATAGGGCGGAAGGGGGTAGGTCTCCGTGACTTTATTGGCGAAAGGTTTGGTATAACAGGCGGTTTCTTGAAAGGCTTTGATCCGTAGGGCCTTCATTTTTTACACCCCGTAATATGCATCTACTTCGTTCGCCAAAGTTCCGAAGAATTCATCCACCGTTCCGACCTGGGCCACATCCAGCTGATGCAATTCTTGTTCGTTTTTGAAAGTTCCCTTGACATACCCGATGCAGGTTTGCCCTTTTATGGGCTCGCCGAAAACGGTTGTATTGACGGTATCCCTTATCAATTGAAGATTCAGTTTTTCTGTATCATGATTTTCCAGCGCGATCCGCCCGAGGAAGAAGGGATTGGGCACGCGGTAGACGCCTCCGATGACAAACAGCGGTGCCAGGTTTTCTTGCCTTCCTCTGATTTCCCGATTCAACAGTTTCACGATTTCCAAAAATTGTTTTACGCGGGATGCCTTTTCCTCATTGGGCAGTTCGATTCCTTGGTCGACGCCGATTCTTGACAAATCCACCGTCACCGTGTACGTATAATAGCTCATATGCTGTTCCAACGTCGCCAGATTGGCGTCTTCATCAATACGGGCAGCCAAACCCATGTTGTTTAAAAACTCCAAGTCACTCCGATACGGTTCCAATGATATGGCATGGCTCAGGCGCACGACGGCGGAACGTTTGGTCGCCCCTTCGTTCGCCTTCGTTTTCATATAACCGAACAGGTCCATTTCCACGGAATCCTTGATCGTGCACTCAGGTTTAAATTGAACGACGCCTTGGGCTTTATCGACGACGTCAAGATTCCATCGGAAAAATTGATTTCCCAGCCGGACGATATCATAGCGCAAACTTTGCCGCGAAGCGAAGGTATACACTTCCCCGTTCCCTCTGTGGAATTTTTTCAGCTCGGATATATTGGCGGTTCCTTCGCCATAATTTAAAGAGTTGGCTCGAAAGACGACCGAAAATGTCAATCCTTGATTTTTATTCATTTAGATCCTCTCCTCCATTTCGTTCATTCGCTTTTGAAATCAGCCCGGCAATCCAGGCGTTGCCCACCGTCGCAAAATCCAATTTGTTTTCGTGAAGCGCTTCCAGCAATATTCCCGGTATTTCCAGGTCACAGCTGATATACGTCCGCATGACCGTGTCCATAAAGGTATTTTTGTCGTTGGAACGGACAGCGTTCAACAGGCGGTAGGCGATCCCTTGGGCTTTTTTGTCATTGCCGATTTTGTGTTTTACCTGTTCCGCGCTCTTCACAAGTGCCCAGACATACCTTTTTTCCAAATTGCTGTCCACTTCGAAATCCCCCTTTGCGTAAATTTGATTCAAGTGGCGGATGATCGTCATTTGGACGACTTCGAAACTCGGATAGGAATTTTTGACCTTCCCCCGCAAAACCTCGGTGATGAAATGTTTGGGATCAATGCCCTGCAATAAAAGCCGAACCATGCCGCTTTTGTTCGTATGATGGATCTTTTCGAAGAGATTCGCGTGGTCGGAAAACAGCCGTACGAGGCTCGGCGTCATGACCATATAGTTCAGCAAAGTCCGTTTTGACTGATAATCGGAAGTATATTCATAGATCATATAATGGTTTTTCGTATAATCCGCCCGCAATTTTTGTTCGCGGACCAAATCAAAAATGATTTCATCAAAGGTCCTGTTCTCGCTTTTGATCCGGGCGTAAAATTGATTGGTTTGGTAAATCTCGTCAAAGGTTCCCCCGTAATACACAAAAACCGATTTCCCTTGCGACATGGTTGCTCCGGCCTGCGAACAGAAGATGAGCAGGCGGGCCAACGAGCAAAGGGGCAGCAATTCCTTTCCGTTTGAATCCCACGTCATGTTGACCGCGTTGCCGATGCTCAATGCCAGGGGCACGAATATCCCTTCATCAAAGGAATGCAAGGCGATGGGGAAATCCGTGAAGGAACACTTATGAACTTCCCGTTCTATGTAGGCTTTCATCTCTTCCAACGTTTTTTTCCTGAAGGGGCGCTTTAGCGAACTCAGGCTATTGGCGGACTTTCCCACAATGTTTAAGACTTCGTCCCGGTCCCCTTTCTCCAACGCTTCGTAAAATTCCCATTCTTCCAGCACCGGTAGCACAAAGTCTTTGTAAAAGGTTTCCTTTTGTTCTTCCAAACTCAAGCTGTTTTTGGAAACATTCAAAAAAGAGACCTGTCCGAAATACGGATTCAAATGCACCGTTTTAAAAAAATTGGCGGTTAGTTTATGGTCGATTTCCTCCGTCTTCAACAATTCGAGGAACCGATCGATCCATTGATCCGTTTCTTCCCTGTATTTTTTCTCCTTTCGGTACGACTCCGCAAGCTCGATTAACCGGGCCCCTTCTTTTGTCTTCGAAAAATATTTTTCCGTCTTTTTCTTTATATCATTGATCCGCCGATTCAGCTCCGTTTTGACGGAGGAATCGCCCTCTTTCCATTTTTTGTGGAGACCGCGGATGATCCTTTCTTCCCGCGAGGCCACGCTGTATTGCTTCAAATAATAGGCGAAGAAAGCCTCCGGCAGCAGTTCCAGATGCCTTTTTTCAACGATGATGCCGTCGGGGACGGTTTCGACTTTGACCCCATAGCTTTCCAAGATCTTTTTATAGCCCGCCAGAGCTTGGGTAAAAAACCATTCGCCCATCCTTACCGTCATCTTTTCCATGATTTGCTTTTCACCTCCTCCACATCTAAAAGTCCCAACCCCAACGACCTGCGGAAACTTACGCCATTGTCATAAAGCACCTGCAAATCATCCGGATGCCCTTCCAATTGGATGATCCCCTTGTTGGCCGTTAAATAAATGAATCTGTCTTCGCTTTGATGGAGATTTTCTTTGATCACCTGTTTCGTCATCGCCGCTTTCAGGACACGGATGGGGGCGTATGGCTTGCGGTTGGCGAGCCCCTCGATGATCAGTCCGGATATATATTGGAATTCCTTTTCAAAAAGACTGTCGGTAGACAGGACAGGCCCTTTTTCCTTCCTTTCCAGCAGGATGGGGGATTTCGTGGAAAAAGTGACGACCGGATCCGAGATGTTCACCTTGGGAAGCAATCGTTTTGACTTTAAATAAAAACGATAATTTTTATATTGATAATCTTTCTTTTTATGGCTCCCGTTTATCAGATGCATCATCCATTCATAGGATGAGCTGGAAACGGTTACAATCAATTCATCGCCAAAAATTTTATTGCCGTCGATCTTTAAATTTTTGATATAGGTGGAATATCCGAACGGCTTGATTTGATGTTTCCCGGTTTCAAATATTTGATCATAATACGCAGTTGACCCGTTTTTAATCATTTCTTTAATGATGGATAGAACGCCCAAACGGTAACCGATCGGGAGTTCGTCAATTTGAAAGGCCAGCTGGACTCTCATTTTTTCACCTCCTTTAATCTATTAAAATCATATTTTTTGACAAAATTCAACAATCGATTAAAATCCTGCCAACAAAAAAGATCGCCTTTCGGCGATCTTTTCCAAGATATTCAAAATTTCGCAAACCCGCTTCACGTTCAATATTCTTCTTCGATCACAGAAATGGGGAAAGGGCAATGTTTTTGGTTTTATCATATTCATCTTCCGCGGTCGGCGATGTAAAGCGCCACACACGCCATTTATATGACCAATACTTTTACGTCATCTTCCGTATAGTTTCAGAAAAGCCAAGGTTCCAGAGCTTCGCTCCCCGCTGTTTACTCTTCCGCCGTGCCGATTTCCGCTTCCACCTGAATCTCCACATTGCCCTGCACCGCCCGGGAGATCATGCAGCTTTTCTCCGCCTTTTCCGACAGAAGCCCGACTTTTTCCACATCTTTCCCGTCCGCTTCCGCCGTCAAGGTGACTTTGGGCCGGTGGATGATCTTTTTGTAGGTAAACACCCCCTGTTCCACTTCCACGATCCCTTCCGATTCCAATTTCAATTGGCTGACCGGGATCTTGGCCCGTTCCAGCATGGCGGCGAGGGTGATCAAATAGCAGGTGGCCGCCGCGCCGAGCAGCATCTCATCCGGGTTTGTTCCGACCCCCGGTCCGTCCATTTCCTTCGGGATGGAGATTTCCGCCTTCAACCCGCCCGCATCGATAAATCCGGTGCTGTTTCTGCCTCCCTGCCAGTCCGCTTTCAAGAGAAAATGATGTTCGGCCATGGTTTCCTCCTCAAATAAATAAAATGATCATCCATTTATTCCTATTTTACCGTTGCATATGTTTCTATTTCAAAATATATTGTCATCCGAGAAGATTCCCCCGCTTCTAAACGAAGAGAAAGGGGGATGGATCAGAAAAATTGATCGGGTTAATTTTCCTCCAGCGGAAAGGACCGCCCGGGCGTACCCTCCCTTTAAATCGGAGCAGGCATATCCAACAATTGAGGTCCGCTGGAAGGAACAGAGGCCGCTTCTTTTAAATTTTAGCGCAGGCGGCGGGGTACGCCCAATTATTTTACGTTCCGCTCAGCGTACGAAAATAACCATGATGCACCCGCTTCCTATTGCAAGATTTCTTGGGTTTCATCGGCGGCGGGAGCTTTCACCTAAAATGGTGAAAATCAAGTCTAAACACGCCCGGACGGTTTCGTCCGGAGCCTTCCCGTCTTGCTTTCCAACCGACGCTTTTGAACTGATCCGGCAAGATTACGCCATAAACGGCTAAACCGTCAGGAAGCTCTACCTCAAAAGGATCGCCCTTTTGTTTACGGGTGATGGGGCAGACTGCAGCAAATCTTGTCAAACGGTTAAACTTCTTTGGTGATCGTACGATGCAGGGACGAACCCCTGCCTGTTCATGTCCGGCTTGTGGATTAAGGGTGGGCGTAACCAGATCGCCGCGTTCGGTTCCATTATATCAGCTCATTTCCTTGAGGGAGACCAAAATCAATTTCTTCGTGACGGTTCTCGGGAGTGATTTTCGCCAGGAGTTCGCCTAACGTCATTTTTCGCTTCAAGGGGTATAATTTTTATTGACTGATTTTCTGCCGCAATCTCAATTTTTGAACCTTCTTCAATTTTTATTTGTTCCGCAATATATTTTGGGATCCGGATGGCCAGGGAATTTCCCCGATTTTGAACCGTCGTGGCCAACTTACTCCCTCTCCGATCTTTGTTTTTTCACTTCCGTCGTCTATTCCGGGCTATATTAATTTACCACCTGAAATCGAAGCTGTATATGCTCGATAAATCCCCGCATATCTAAACCGGTCTCTTTTTGACCGATGACGTCTCCGCATGAAAAAATTCGGTTGATCGCTCAGAGAGTCGATCCACATTATCCGATCGATGCAAAAAATAAAACGGTATTATTTTACCGTTTATTGCTGCGCTTGGTTTCATTGCAATCGCATAATGATGGGATATCTTTCAAAAATTTGCCTATCCTTATTTTCCGGCTTTTGCAGTTGAATCATGAATCGGGCGGGAGGGGACGGCTGATCCCCGTCCTTTCTCCGATGAAACATGCAAGTTTTTCCTGAAAAATTTTTCATCTGAAGACGCACCGCGCCATCTCCCGATCTGCTTCGAAACCGGCGAAATGCCTTCTTTTCGGCGCCTCGACCCACGAAGGATATGCCGAACCGAAGCGCGTTCAGGAAAAACCCGCCATAAACCGTCTTTCGAAAAACCCGTATTCAACGGACGAAAAACATATGATATTCGACCGTTTCCAGGATTTTTTCCGCCCTTTGCAGCCAAGTATGCCTTTCCATGGCTTTTTTCCTGCCGTTGTCCGCGATCCTTTGCATTTTTTCCTCATCGTTAAAATATTCCCCTAACACTTCCTCCAGATCTTGACCGAACGCGTAAAAAAGGATGTCTTCCCCTTCTCGAAACTCGCGCCGCAAATAGCTGTTGCCGCTGGATAAACACACCGCGCCGTTCAACATGGCGGAAAAGATTCTTTCATGTCCGCCTTCGTGAAAAGTCGGCAAAATATTCAAAACCACTTTCGCATCCGCCATTTTTTCTTGGACCCGTTCAAAAGGAAGGGAGGGATAAAATTTGACGGAAGGATGCCTATCCAAATCGGGCTCCCAGCCGTTGCCGAAGATTTCGATTCTCAATCCCAATTTGGATAAACGACGGATCACATCCAACCGCCTTTTGTTGCGGACATACAAATCGACATACACCAAATTCTCCCAGAATCGATAATGGTTCAAATACTCGGTATCGATCCCCCGTTCCTCAAAGACGTCTTCCGCTGCCATGATCAGCGTCCGGTCATGGCCCGACAGATATCTTTCCATGATTTCATCGTACAATCGGGCGATCGATCGTCCGCCGGCGGACCACTTTTCCCGGTAAGAATCGGGATTGAAAACCGTGCCCGCAAAGAAAATATCGATGTTCCTCTTTCCTACGGATCTTCCGGAATCCGGATGGGGACGGAAAGGGGCGCCATGGGGAATAAACACCTTTGTATATTCACCGTTGAGAAACCTTTGTAAAAAATCAACATGGGTTCGGTCCACGCAGGAAACGATGAGGTTTTTCACGCCCCGGTTCAGCCGGTTAAGATGATACATGGGATGATCAACCAAAAATGCGAACAGGGGAATGTTCAAATAATCATACAGGGCGGTTTCCCCGATTTTTATGTCGATGCCCATCGCATTCATGGACAAAAAGAAGCGAACATCCCTTTCCTTTACCGTTTTCTCCAAATCAGCCGGCCATGAGGGACGAAGCAAATCCACGATCTCCGCATGATACCCAAGCTGTTGGAAAGCCGCCGCCAAATCTTGAATAAAATGCCGGAGCACATGATATTGGCTTTGGCCATTCAAAAGGACGATGGTTTTTTGCCGTTGATTCAAATCGATCACCTTCGTTTTCTGACGATCCGCCATGTTGAAAAATCATCCGGCCTCCGGAATCGGCGGCCGGGGACAAATTGCCAGTGAATGATTCCGTCAATCCTGAACAGTTCTGGAAAAATGCTTGGCCTTTCGCTTTTAAAAAATTTCTGTATCTGAAAATCAAGAGGAAAACCCAGGCGGAAAAACGCTCTTACAACAGCTGCTCCCAGCTTAACGGCGTTCCTTTTTTCACATCCCGCTTCAATTCTTTTCCGAGGAGCATTTCATAATATTTCGGGGGCAAGCCGTACCCCGGCCGGATCACCCGGATGTTTTGCCGCGTCAATTTTTCTTCTGTTTTGAATCATTTCGACTTGGGATTTGCTTGTCGTAATCACAGCGGACCCACCAAACCGACATTCCCTATCAGACTCCATACGCACTGCACCACTACTGCTGTTCCCAATTTTGATTTAACACTTTAAAAATTGCTTAAAATACGTATCATCAGATAAAGACTAGAGGCGTTTGCCATCCACCAGAGAGTAAAACTATTTCATTGTCTAACTCTTGCTAGTATCAAAACAAAAAAATTATTGTTGATTAATAACCTTTTTAAAAGCCCAAATAACTCTGTCCTGTTGATCTGGCGTCATATTCGACCCGGAAGGTAAACATATTCCATTTTCGAACAAAGCTTCTGAAACACTGTAATTTTCATGATGAGGATAGTATTTTATTCCTTCAAATAACGGTTGAAGGTGCAATGGTTTCCATACACGTCTGGCTTCTATGTTTTCTTTATCTAAATATTTGATTATATCTACAGGATTAACATTTAATTTTTCCTGATCAATCGTTAAAGCAGTTAACCATCTATTGGAAACTGTATCTTCTAACTCTGGCATAAAACAAACACCGTCAATTTGTCCTAATTCTTCGAAATAACGTTGGAAAATAGCTCTCCTTGCTTTTATTCTCTGTTCTATTACTTCTAATTGTGCACGCCCAATACCGGCCAAAATATTACTCATTCGATAGTTATAGCCTAATTGGCTGTGCTGATAATGGAGAGCCGGATCGCGGGCCTGTGTCGCCAAGAAGCGTGCCTTTTTGAGCGCTTCCATATCATGAGAAACTAGCATTCCTCCCATAGAAGTGGTGATAATTTTATTTCCGTTAAAAGAATAGATTCCAAACTTTCCTAACGTACCGCTCTTTTTTCCCTTATATGTAGATCCAAGTGATTCAGCTGCATCTTCAATAACAGGTATATTATATTTATTACATAAACTCAAAATTTCATCCATTTTTGCACTTTGGCCATATAGATTAACTACAATAACCGCTTTAGGTAACTTTCCTTCACGTTTTGCATCTTCAAGTGCCCTTTCTAATGCAATCGGAGACATATTCCATGTATCGGGTTCTGAATCAATAAAAACTGGCTCAGCTCCCTGATATAGTATAGGGCTAGCACTAGCGATAAATGTAAGAGTGGAACAAAAAACCCGATCCCCAGTTTTAATTTCAAGTAACCGTAATGCTAAATGAATCGCAGCTGTTCCGGAACTGACCGCAACAGATCCCTCGATCCCTACATATTTAGCCAATTCTTTTTCAAATGCATCCACATTCGGACCTAATGGAGCAATCCAATTTGTTTTGAAGGCCTCTTCAATGTATTTTAGTTCATTGCCACTCATATGAGGGGGTGATAGGTAAATTCTCTCTTTTAACATGAAAGACCCTTCCTGAAATTAATATTCTTTAAACGATCAACGTTTTTTTATTACCTTTGCCGGAATGCCAACAGCAACCACTGACTCAGGAATTGGTTGAGTGACAACAGCACCGGCTCCAATAATAGAATCACTTCCTATTTCAATATTAGGAATAATATTGGCCCCTATTCCTATATGTGCCAATCTGCCTATTCGTACGTTTCCAGCTAACTTTGCACCCGGCGAAACATGAGCATAATCCTCAACTACACAGTCATGTTCTATTATTGCGCCTGAATTAATAATAACATGTTTTCCAACATAGGCCGACGCATTAATTACAGCGTTCGGCATAACAACGGTACCTTCTCCGATGAATGCATTTGAACTGACTGCCGCAGACGGATGAATTGCCTTTCCAAATGTAACATGTAAACGATTTAATCTGGCGGAGATTTTTTCTCTGAATCTATTATCGCCAATAGAAATGATAAACTTCAAAATCCCTTTATACTTTTCCAACAAATGTGGTACATTATCAATATTCCCTAAAACAGGATAACCTCTTAATTCTTTCAGTAAGGGATTATCATCGATCAGCCCTAAAACAGTTTCTTTATTTTCTTCCAGTATATCCAAAATTACCTTTGCGTGCCCGCCAGCCCCTATAAGCACATACATGTTAAATGTTACTCCTTTTTTAATATGCAAGAATCTTATTCAAAATAGTTTCATCAATAATTAAATTTTTTATGATTTTAACAATTCTTTCGCTCGCTTTTCCATCACCGTATACATTAGACACCTTTGAAACATTTTGTCTGAATGATTCGCTTAAAACTTGGTTTAGCCCTTTCTCTATATCTTCTGCAGCAGTTGTAACGTCCACAACATTGCCCGAACGTTCTCTGCCTTTCTGTCTATTTCCGACATTTAATACTGGTATATGAAAAGACGCCGCTTCGATAATTCCAGATGATGAATTACCTATTAACGCCAACGAGTGTTTTAAAACCGTTAAATAATCCAAATGATTAAAGTTCTCTATAAATTTAATATTTGAGTATTGTTTATATTGGCTATATACAGCCGTAATCTCTTCCGTTCCATAATCTGAGTTCGGCAGAATACAAAGAATTGGTTTTTGATGCTTGATAAGTACATCAAGGACGTTTTTCAACTGTTTCTTTAATGAGTGAACCTCGGTAGTAACGGGATGATACACTAGTAAAAAGTAATTATTCTTCTCTATAAAACCAAGACCATATTTTTCTCTAACATCTTCAAATGAAGGGAGACTCGCATGAAGAATAGTATCCAGTCTTAATGCACCAACTTGATAAATTCTCCATTCATCTTCCCCCATTTTTTTTAATCGCTCTGCGCTTTTTGCCGTAGCCGGGAAGTGAATATGGGATAATTTGGAAATAGCATGTCTTACAGATTCATCGATTGAACCGGATACTTCCCCTCCATGAACGTGTGCAACCGGAATATTTAAATGGGATGCGGCAATAGCCGCGGCAAGCATTTCTCCCCGATCACCTAAAACAAACAAAAGATCCGGTTGATTTGTTTCCAAAACCTGGGTCATCCCCAAAATCCCTAGGCCAATTGATCTGGCCATATTTGCAGAAGTTGATCTTTGTAATAAAATATCTACCGTACCAATGATAGGATATTGATCTGCTTTAATTTCATTTATCGTATAACCATAAATAGGCGATAGATGCATACCTGTTACTAAAAGCCCGAGCTCTAAATCAGGATCTTTTTCGATCTTTTCCAATAGAGGAACGTAAATTCCATAATCGGCTCTCGTACCTGTTACAACCACAATTTTTTTGACTTTTTTCCTCATAACACATCGTCCCATGTGAGCACTTGATCTTGTTTAACCTCACGTTTCACCGTTTTTCCTAACAAAAGATTATAATCTTTTGGCTGTATACCAGTTCCAGGTCTCTTGATTGCCAGATTTTTCCTGGTTAATATATCCCCCGGTTTCAAATTTTGACTAACAACCAAGCTCTTTCTTGCCACCTCCTTTGTGTTTTCCTCAGAAGGCATGCATCTTTTTACTCCATCACCAAGACTTTTCTCGACAATCCTAATGGATTTAACTAACTGTTTAAATTCATGCGGTTCCAAAGAAGCTTTATGATCCGGACCCGGCAAATTCTTATCTAATGTAAAATGTTTCTCGATTATTCTCGCACCTAACGCTACAGCGGCTAATGCTATCTCGATTCCCTCGGTGTGATCAGAATACCCTACTACTTTGTTAAAAGCTTTTTGGATTGTAACCATCGCTCTCAAATTAATATCCTCGACAGGTGCAGGATAACTGGAGGTACAATGCAATAAGGCAATACTGCTTTTATTGATAACTTCTAACGCTTCCTCAATCTCTCCCAAATTGGACATTCCAGTTGATAAAATAATAGGCAGGCCAAATTCGTCTATTTTTCTTAAAAAAGGGATATTGGTTAAATCTCCTGATCCAACTTTATATGCATGAATACCTATTTCTTTAAGAAAAATTGCTGTTTCTTCATCAAATGGAGTAGATAAAAAGTCAATATTTTTTTTAGTACAATATTCTTTTATGATCAAATGGTCTTCAGGAGATAACTCTAATTTTTTTAACATTTCCAACTGAGTTTCATTTGTGCCTGTATGATCTTGTTGATATTTAGCTTTTTCCGCAAACTTTGAAACTAACTTATCACTTTTAAAACTTTGGAACTTTACAGCATCAGCTCCTGCTTCATATGCAGCATCTATCATCTTAAGAGCTAAATTTATATCTCCATTATGATTAACACCAATTTCTGCAATAATATAAGTGGAATTACTTCCCCCATTCACGATAGTACTAATCTTTTGTCTCTCCATTTTTTATCACCTCTTTCTTAAGAAGCAGTCCAACCACCATCCACAACAATATTTTGCCCCGTAATATAATTGGATGAATCAGACGATAAAAATACTATAACTCCTCTAAGATCCTCTTTATTTGCCATCCTTCCTAAAGGCACCATCTCTGAATATTTTTTAACAAAAGATTCAGGTTGATTATCGTATACACCACCAAAACTAATACAGTTCGCCGTTATTTGATATGGTCCTAAATAAGTAGCAAGGTATCTAGTAAAATTAATAATCCCACCTTTAATAGCAGCATATTCAGCAGGCATAGTCATATTAGTGCCTTCATAAATTTTAAACCTTGGTCCCCTCATACCATAAATTGATGCAATGTTAATTATTTTTCCAAATCTTTGTTTCATCATTTGTTTTGAGGCAACGTGGGAAACTAAAAAGTACCCGTTTAGATGCATATCAACATTTTCTTTCCAATCATTAAAATCTATATTTTCATATTTAGAACCATAATTTTTATTTCTTGGGTAAGCATTATTAACTAATACATCAATCTTTCCAAACTCACTTACAATATTGCTAATACACTTCATTACCGACTCTGGATTGGTAATATCTAAATATTTAAAAACTATTCTATTTGTTTTGTTTCGGTCATATAAATCCTTAATTAGAGATTCTGCTTTATCTTGATTAATATCTCCAATCACAACATCAGCACCATAGAAATATAGAGTCTCTACAAAGGTAGAACCTATTAAACCGGCTCCCCCAGTAACTAATATCGTTTTTCCTTCCAGATTAAATAAGTCCTCTTTCAAGAATATTCCCCCTATAAAGAAAAAAGCTATGCTAATTGATATTATTTCTCTTCATCAAGAATTCTACAAATTCGAAATCAATAGGGCGATCAATATCGATTGAACGCTCTTCTGGCATTACCACTGCCATTGTATTATCGGAAAAAACACTATCGGTATTTAATAAAAAATCTTTTTTATATACATATATAGAGGCATTCATTGCATATACCATTGGTGCATCTTGTCTCCTTGTTATCGATCTATCTAATTTTTTACATAAATAAACTCTCCCATTCTTTTCTTCTACCATATTGAAATAAGGGTTTTTATGAGCCGGCGTTACACTAAAAACTACATTAGGATTTTTTTCGATCATTTTGTTTACACAATTCTCTATATCCTCAACTGTCCGTAACGGAGAAGTTGGATCTAAATCAACAATTAAATCATAATGATCATTTTCTTCTTGTTCTAGATACCTTACCGCATGTTGCAATACAGGAATTTTCGGTGACGTATCTGTTGCCAGTTCCTTCGGTCTTAAAAAAGGAACGTCTGCACCATATTGTTTAGCAACCTCTGCAATTTTAGGAGAATCTGTGGAAACTATTATACGATCAAACTTAGTATATTTTTTTGCACATTCAATTGTATATGCAATTAATGGCTTTCCGTTAAGTAAACGTATATTTTTGTTAGGTACTCCTTTAGAGCCACCTCTTGCGCATATAATTGCTAAAATCCTCATTTTGTTTAGCATCCCCTATCCATGAATTTAGATAGCAATAAACCTCTTTAAAATACTAGATTTTTTTGAAGCTATTGCTATTTCTAATACCCTTTTTCCTTCCTCTATTGGAATTAACGGTTTATGACCATAAATAATGCAATCAAAAAAGTGTTCGATTTCCTCTACATACATGTCATTTCTGTCACAACTAATATTGTAAACTTTCCAATTCTGTTTACGAATATCGAAATGTTTTACAACTTCTTCTTTATAATCCCATAATATAGTTCCATATTCACCAATTATTTTACAGTTTCGACTATAATCTCTTTGCAAATAATCTAAATGAATATGTCCAAAAATCCCATTTTTTGTTCTTAATAATATCTCAGCAATATCTTCCGTTTCAATTTCTAGTTTACTCACCTTACCCGATAAAGCACATACCTCACTCACATCACCAATAAGCCAGTACACATAATCCAATTCATGAATTAAGTCAAGGATAGCCCCTCCACCATACTCTTCCTTAGCACTATAGGATAGACGATAATCTTGATTAGGTCTCCAATCTGGTAAGTATTGTCCCACAGATGCTGACACTGAATAAATATCACCTATAGTATTATTATCAATCAATTTTTTAACTAGCTTTAACCCAGGATGAAATCTCATGTTACAACCAACTAATACAATATTCTCCTTATTGTGAGTAACATTTATTAAATCATCTACTTTTTCGAGGCTATGAGACAACGGCTTTTCTATAAATAAGTGACATCCTTTGTTTGCTGCTTTTATCGCAAAATCTAAATGTAAATGCGTTGGATTACAAATAAAAACAACGTCAGGGTTTTCAGCTAAAGCTAACTCATAATCGGTAATTTGTTTATAAGGAATATTATTTACAACATTAGAAGATCTATAAAGAATTACCTCTATATCAATATTTCTACGATTTGCAACCATCTGAAGGTTACTTAAATGTCTTTTTCCAATTGAACCAAGCCCAACGAATAAGATCTTCACATTATCACCTTTTTATCAAAAAAATATTTTTAGCTAAAAGACAGCCCTTCTCGCTGAAGTAATTCTAGTATTTCTTTCTTATTTAACTTTGGAGCATTTAAAGAAGAATACTCCTCATATTTTGCCTTTACAAACCCATCATACTCATAACTCTTAGCCTTATCATTAATACTTGACGGAATCAAAAACATTTCGTCATTACATAACGCCCTTGCAGATTCATCTAGAGTCATAAGTTCTTCGTAAAGCTTTTCTCCTGGTCTAATTCCTATTTCCCTAATTCCTTGTTCGAATTTTACACCATAAGTTTTTTCATAATCTTCTATCAATACTTCTGCTAAATCTAAAATATTCAAAGAAGGCATTTTTAATATAAACAACTCTCCACCCCGAGCATATTCCGCAGCTTTTAAAACTAGGTTTGCTGCCTGTGGAATAGACATCATAAATCTTGTCATTCTTCTATCTGTCAAAGTAATTGGTTTGCCACTTCTAATTTGTTCCTTAAATAAAGGTATAACAGAACCTCTTGAACCCATTACATTCCCAAACCTTACACAAGAGAAAACTGTTTTATGTGCACCTTTATAATAATCGGCTGCACTTATTAACTTCTCGGATAATAACTTTGTAGCCCCCATAGTATTCATTGGGTTAACTACTTTATCAGTACTGATAGAAATAACTTTCTTAACTTCATTAGCAAGGGCTGCTTCAATTACATTTTGCACCCCTATAACATTCGTTTTGACTGCTTCAAACGGGTTATACTCACACGCAGGAACATGCTTTAATGCCGCGGCATGAAAAATATAGTCTACCCCTTCCGTTGCGTACAACAACCTCTGTTTATCCCTTACATCTCCTATCAAATATCTTATATTTTCATACTCATAAAGTTCTTGTTGCAGTAAAAACTGTTTACTCTCGTCACGACTAAAAATTCTAATGGATTTCGGATTTTGCAGTAATAATTGACGAACGATTTCACTACCTATTGAGCCTGTACCGCCAGTAACCAGTATTGTCTTTTTTTCGAACATCATAATGTCCCTTTCTATTAGATTTAAGACTTATTTTTCACCAAAAATTAAATTGTTTTAGCCTTTTTACTAGTTATTTATTAGTAAGAAATTCGAAAAAAGCGTCTTCTCCTTCAGAAGACACCCAGTTTTTCAGAAGAGGAAATTAAAGCAGATACGTTTTTTCATGAGTGATCGAAGAGTATCCTATTATACACGTTTCTTCATTTCTTCTTTTGTTTCTTTTTGGCAAAAGGGACGGCCGATACAACGACCAAGAAGGCCAATCCATCCAACGTTCATCCTGAAGGAATAACGATCTGTAGTGCATCTGGCCGTCATAAAATGGACTGTTTACTTCTTTTTAGCAAGGGGAATTCTATTTGAATTGCAATCTTAATATCATTAATTAATTATATCATAGGGAATATTCCAAACAGCAAAGTATCCATTGCAGGTTTGAGTTGTGGGCATTTTCTAACCCAAAATGTAAACGGATAATTTCGTTTACCCAATTTCGACACTTACAAGGCAAACAAATCGCCTCTCAGCCCTTGATATATAAGGACTCAGAGGCGTTTGTGCATACTTCAAGCGTGTGTCTAGGCCCAAGGCTTAATGTCTAGGATTCTTGGGGAGTCTCCCACTCCCACAGCTGCAAAGATTTGTCCATGTTTGGTATCGGCACATCCAATCCATCCAAAAAGTCCACGGCCGTTTCGTTAAGAGAGGTACTGGAAAGGAGTCTTCCCCAACTCCCGGGCCCGTTCAAAAATGGACAGATAGGGGTATATGACTGTTCGTTTGATCCTTCCTTGTCAAGATCTTGTAAAACGCTGAATTTCTCAACGGGCGTCCAATACCTCGCCGCCGATCTTCTTGATTTCCTCCTTGACCGTCCGGAAGGCGGCTTCCCATGCGTCCACCAGCCGTCGGTATTCTCTCACGACCGTTTGCCCTTTTTTTATGGCATCCTCGCTGTTCCGGACGGCGGCAATTTCCTTGGAGGCAATTTCCGTTTCAAATTGGGTCATCGAACGAAGGAAGATTTTGTAGACGAGGGTGTTCTGCAAGCCGTTGACCTTTCCTTCCAGCGACTGATACAAATGCTCCATTTTGTGCAGTTTGCGCATTTGCAGCGTTTGCTCGATTTTTGCCGTCATTTTTCGGATCTCATCAATCTTTTCTCCGATGCTTTCCGATTCGGAGACGATGGTTTTCCATTTTTCTTCGATGAAGGCAAGATCGTAATTCGGCCGCTCGTCGGTGAACCAGGGCAGCACGATCCCGTTTTTCGGCAGTCCGTCAACGAGAGAGGATAATTCCCGGTAAATCGTATGCTCGATTTTCGCCCCCTTTTTCGTCGTATTGTAGACCGTCTTCCCTATCATCCCTTCGAGGACGTATTCCATCGATTTTTTCATTTGCATGTACCCTTCGTTGGTCAGCACTTTTCCGCCGTCGACAGATTCGGTTTCAAAGGTCCCTTCCATTTCTTTCTCGCCCAGTTCGCTGTCAACCAGATCATATTCGATCCCGGAAGCATAGCGTTTCCGTTCGCGGAAGGAAAAATTTTGCCCCACTAAAAGGATGGGGTTGCAGTTTAACCGGTCCAAAATCTGCAAGGTGATGATGGCAATGGAGGGCGAATCCATCGCGATATCGATATCGGCAAGTTCCCGGTGTTTCAGCGTGTAGGCGGAAAGCCAGTCCTGGCTCGTGATGAAATGGGCCATCTTGCCGGGATAATCCTTCAGCGTTTCGAAGCCGACGCTCGAACCGAACACCAACGGGATCTCTGTAATCCCCTTTTCTTTCAATTTTTGAAAAACGAATTGATTATGGGGCGTCGGATCGTAGGTAAAGGCGGCATGGGGATAGATGCCGTGCTCGATCAGGGCGTTGATGGCCGACCCGACGGAAAAGATGTAGGCGGATCGGTCCTCTTTGATCCTTTTCAGGTGGTCGAATTCTTCATTTAGCGATGGTCCGGCCGCAACCAGGACGGCAGGCTTGTTCTCGAAAAGGGAACGGTCAAAATCCGCCAGCAGATTCGGCGTCTTCAACAAATAGGGGAAATTTTGCAGACTGTTGATTATCCACCTTTTTTCGAAATGGAGGGTCGTCACATACCGGGATTTTTTCTCTTTCAAGTATTGCTGAAACCCGGATAAGTATCGGGCGACCTCCTCTTTAAAAATCCTTTCGTAGCTCGGCAATATGACGAGCTGCGGCGGGCGGTTGACGTCGTCCACATCTTGGACGATGGCGGGTAAAATCTGTTCCTCGTTCTCGATCAAATGGAGATGCTTCAACCCTTTGAAAAATTTCCTTTTTTTTATGTCATAAACGGATAAAGCCGCTTTTAAGACTTCCGGAGAAAATTCGATGACCGAAAACCAGGGGGGCGACAACCTTTCGGCGATCGCGTCGATATGATAGCCCAAGCCGAAGCCGATAAAAATGACCGGCTCTTTTTCTTTCAGTTTCCCCCTCAATCTTTCCATAATCATAGCGGCTTCCTTCCCGGGATCATAGCCGCTGTGAACCAGGAGTATCCGCCCGTTTTTTTCGATTTGCAGCGTCTTTTGCCCGTTTTTTGCCTCGACGCAGCCCACCCGTCCGGAATCGAAAACGGCATCGAGACGCTCCAAAACTCCGCTCGCTTTCTCCTTCAAAAAGACCCGGTTATCCGTTAACATCGGTACCTTCCTCTGCTGTCAAACGTTCCTTGATTTGCTGAAACAGGGGCAAAATTTCATAGGTGATCAAGTCGGCCAAAAGGACAAGGTCCCGGGCTTCCAGCGCTTGAACCAGCTGGCCCGAAACCGATTGGATGCCGCTTATGATCGGATCCGGATTGGACAAAATCCTCGTTTTGGAAAAGATTTTCAGCAAATACTCCATCCCTTCGGACAGATCGCTCATCTGCCGCCATACGGCAGGGGAGGATTCGCCGGAATAGAGGGTTTGCGAAAGCTCTTGCAAAATCCCTGCCGCCCGGGCGACGTAGCCGAGGATTTCCCTTTTCGCTTCCGATAGCCATTCTTCTTCTGTAATCCCCACGATCTCGACAGGCAGCTCTTTATTCCAATATTCGTCAACCAACGAATAGATATCCCCGTAGTAAGGCATCCCGCTGACGAGAAAATGGCTGAATACCAATCCGTTTTCATTTAAGGCCTTATTGATTTGCTCCATGAATTGACGGACGGCGCCGGGATCCCTTTCCGGCAGATGAATCGCTTGATCCTGAAAGATGAATTGCATCGCCATGCTCCTTACAATTCCTTTTTACTAATTATATCGTCCGGATCCGCCGATTTTAAAGATTCGATTTCAGGGATGCCCGGTCCGGCCGGCGGGAGGCCGATTGCGCTTTCCGCCATTTTTCCCGGCTAAGGCGTCCCTCCTTTCCCGGATTCATCCGAAAAAGATCCGAGAGGCCGGTTTCCCGTACCGAACCCGGCCTTTGCCTCCCGCTGTCTCCCGCTTATCGGCGGCAGATCGCCAAAGCGTAAGGACCCGGTCGAACAATTTGCCTGTTTCCTTCTTTGTGGTCCGGATTCCTGCTCCCCTGTCCGGGCTTCCGCCCCATCCGGTCTCATTCATCGGCGGCACGCCCCGGAGGCCGTTCCTTCAGCCGGGGTTCTGCAAGATACCATTCGGATTCGCCTCCCATGGGGGCTCCTTTCCTTTCCCGGTCGACGCGACGCAACGGAAGAGCTTTTCCGCCCGCCGTTCCCTATCCTTGCGGAGATAAAAAAATGGGCTGCTTTGTAAGCAAAAGCAGCCTGAACTTCCTTTCATGCAAGCCATGGGCAGGGCCGGCTTCCCCGGCCAGCAGTTCGCCCCTTGCCTCTCATTTTCCGGGCTTTTCTTCCGCGCCGGTTCGACAGCAACGTTTCGCACGACAGCGAATCCTTAGTTTTCGGCGGTTTCATGCGTTCTCGCATCGCCGATCCGCCGCAAATGATTCTCACTACGTTTACGGAAGGCTGTTTTCGACCTCCTCGATCATTTCCCGGACGGAGACTAGCCCGCCGCCGGACAAGTACCAAAAGTTCGGATCCAAATATACGATATGGCCTTCCTGATAGGCTTTCGTCTTTTTCACCAATTCGTTTTCCACCGTATCTTTCGCGTTCGTTTTTCCGCCGACCACGGCCGTCCGGTCGACGACGAACAAGTAATCCGGATTTTTTTCCAAAATGTATTCGAAGGAAACGCTTTGGCCGTGGGTGGATACTTCGATATTCGGGTCGACGGGCTTAAAGCCGAGGACATCGTGGATCAAACCGAAACGGGAACCCGGTCCGAACGCGCTCACTTTTCCTTCATTGGCCAAAAGGATCAACGCGTTTTTATTGGCCTCTTCCGCCTTCTTTTTCACCTGGGCGATTTTTTCTTCGATCTTGGCGATTTCATCATTGACAAACGCTTCTTTGCCGAAAATTTTTCCTAACGTTTGCACGTTTTCTTTAAAGGAATCGAGGTACCGGGACGTATCCAGGCCCATGTAGACGGTCGGACCAAGTTTTGTAAATTCTTCATACAAGTCGGACTGCCTGCCGGAGATAATGATCAGATCGGGATCGATTTCCGCAATCTTTTCGAAATCCGGCTCTTTTAAGCTGCCGACATTCACATATTTTTTATCCTTATATTTTTCCAGATAGGGCGGGATGTTGGCCTGGGGCACGCCGGTTACTTTGATGCCCATCAGATCCAGCGTATCCAGCATGCCGAAGTCGAAGACAACGATCTTTTCCGGATTTTTTTCCACCTTCGCTTTTCCCAATGGATGGGTGATGGTTAACGTTTCCGATTTTTGCTCATCGCCTTGGGAAGAACGCTGATCCGCTTTCCCGCAGCCGGTGACCATGAATCCCAGGACGATAAGGAAAAGGAACGGAAAGAAACGGTATTTTTTCATCATGACCTGCCTCCCATTTTTTTACGTAAAATATAAACAAATCTTGCAGTTTTTATAGTTTTCGATGGAAATATCCATATCATATACTTCCCGCAGGATGTCGCGGTCGATCATCTCGTCCGCCGGCCCCTCCTTGACGATGACACCGTTTTTCAGGGCGACGATATAATCGGAATAGACGGAAGCGAAATTGATGTCATGGATGACCAGGATGATCGTTTTCCCCTGTTCGTCCGCCAGGCGGCGCAAGGTTTTCATGATTTGCACGGAATGTTTCATATCCAAATTGTTCAACGGTTCATCCAGCAGAATATAATCCGTGTCCTGCGCGATAACCATGGCGATGAAGGCGCGCTGCCGCTGGCCGCCGCTCAAATTTTGCAAATATTCGTGTTGTATCTCTTCCAAATCCATATAGCGGATGGCCTGATCGACCTTTTCCCAATCCTCTTGCCTCAGCCGCCCTTGCGAGTAAGGGAAGCGGCCGAAGGAAACGAGTTCCCGGACGGTCAAGCGCAACTGAATGTGATTCGCCTGTTTCAAAATGGCAATTTTCTTGGCCAAATCCCGGGATTTTCGCCTGCTGATTTCCGTGCCGTCGATGTAGATTTCCCCTTCATCTTTTAAAATGAGGCGGCTGATCATCGACAGCAACGTGCTTTTTCCGGCGCCGTTCGGGCCGATGAAAGAGGTGATCTTCCCTTTCCGGATCCGGACGGAAACATCGCGGATGACCTCTTTCGAACCGAACCGTTTCGTTACATGCCGCACATCTACCATGACCGATTCTCCTTCAGCAAAAGATAGATGAAATAGATGCCGCCGATGAAATTGATGATAACGCTCAAAGTGGTGGAAAAGGCGAAAACGCGCTCGACGATCCATTGCCCGCCGACGAGGGCGATGATGCTGATGAGGATCGCCCCCAAGATTAATTCCCGATGACGATAGGTTTTTAAATATTCATAGGAGATGTTGGCGACGAGCAGACCGAGAAAGGTGACGGGCCCGGCCAGGGCCGTGGAAATGCTCGTCAAAACCGCCACAATGACCATGAACCGTCTGGCCGCCACATCAAAATCGACGCCCAAATTGATCGCATGGTCGCGCCCCAAAGCCATGACATCCAAATATTTCAAATCCCGGACAGAGAAAAGGGCGGCCGCCGCAAACAGCGCAGAGGCGAGATAAAGCACGTCGATGTTAAGGTTGTTGAAGGAAGCGAACATCCGGTCTTGAACGATTTGGAATTCATTCGGATCGATCAGCACCTGCATGAAGGAAGAGAAGCTTTCGAAAAAGGTGCCGACGACGAACCCGATGAGCAATAAGAAATAAATATTTTGTTCCCTTTTAAAAAGGAAATGGTACATCAGGACGGAAAACAGAATCATGATGCCGGCATTGAGGAGAAACTGAATGTTCCGGTCCATCATCGTAAGCCGGGTCGAACCGAAAAGAAAGATGATGGCCGTGTTCAATAACATGTACAAGTCATCCAATCCCATGATGCTCGGCGTCAAAATCCGGTTTTGGGTAATCGTCTGGAAAACGACGGTTGAAAAGGCGACGGCAGCACCCGTGAGGATGATGGCCGCGATCTTCATGGCCCGCCGCGGCAGGATGTAGGAAATATTCCCTGACAAACCGGAAAAGAGGAACAGGGCGATGAGGAGGACGGCCAAGAAAACCAACAGCCAAATTTTTCCTTTAAGCCGCTTCATTCCTTCTACTCCTTAACAGCAAATAGATGAAGATGCCGCTGCCGATCACGCCAACCGTCAAATGAATCGGAATTTCATAGGGATAGATGATCAATCTCCCCAGGATGTCGCAGGCCAATAGAAACACGGATCCGAATAAAGCCGTTTCGGGCAGGCTTCTTTGCAAATGGTCGCCGCGATAAATGGAAACGATGTTCGGAACGATGAGGCCCAAAAACGGAATGACGCCGACGGTGATAATGACCGACGATGTAATGAAAGCGACGATCACCAGTCCGAGGCGGACAACGTTTTTGTAGTTTAAGCCAAGGTTTTTGGAAAAGTCTTCCCCCATGCCGGCGATCGTAAATCGGTTCGCATACAAATAGGCGAGCATGACCAGGGGCACGCTGATGAAAATCAGTTCGTATCTGCCTTTGATCACGTTGGAAAAATCGCCGATCAGCCAAGACGAAATATTTTGGATCAAATCATACCGGTAGGCAAAAAAGGTGGAGATGGAACTGACGATATTCCCCAGCATCAGCCCGACGAGGGGGATGAAAACGGGATCTTTGAACTTGATATTGTCCACGATTTTCATGAACAAGTAGGTGCCCAAAAGGGCGAACAGAAAGGCGACCGCCATTTTTAAAAAAGGGCCGGAGCGGGAAAAGACCAGCAAAGCGATCAAGATCCCCAATTTGGCAAAATCCATCGTTCCCGCCGTCGTCGGAGACACGAATTTGTTCCTGCTCAATTGCTGCATGATGAGTCCGGCGATGCTCAAGCCTGCGCCGGCGGCGACAATGCTCAGCAGACGGGGAAGGCGGCTGATCAGCAAGATTTCCTTTTGTTCCCCCGACAAATGAAAGATATCCGTGATGCCGACATCCGACACGCCGATAAAAAGCGAGGCGGCGGACAAGATCAGCATCGAAAGGAGCAAAACGATTTTGTTCATAGGCTTCGTTCGCTTTCTTCCGGAAGAAATGTCGGCAAATAAAAATGAGAACCATTCTCATTTATAATGATAATGAGAATAATTCTCACTGTCAATCCGTTTTTTGAAAATGTTTGAGTCAAGCGCATGTCGGCAATTTTTTACCGGCGCCTATGTCCGGCCGGTCGGCTCCCCGCAATTGATCATTTCCAGGGACATCCGCGAGTAAGACGGATGTCCGGGGAACCGACATTTCCGGCTGGCCATGGACCGGAAGGTCTATTGTTCAAATTGCATGGTTTCGACCAACATGGAAGTTTTATTGTTCTACATAGAGAAGGAATTTTCAATATTCATGGATTCCCGGGTATGTGTCAAGATTTTCTCGGGATGGTTATCAGATCAATAATTCAGGCGCTCTCATTTTGTACACCACAACTAATGTTTTTGCCAGTTCCTGTAAATCGATTCCGGAAGTGTCAGTAATGTTGGCCATTATGGATGACCTTCCGCAATCTTCCTACGGCACTTGAATTGCACGTGTAT